>PVBE012458480.1_pt1 | contig 32303 bp, 24 predicted proteins | sample 1631181 | NCBI WGS metagenome assembly PVBE01 (sample SAMN08397723, study PRJNA350692) | Marine metagenome, whole genome shotgun sequencing project. | isolation source: water | place: Pacific Ocean | collected 2012-04
CGGAGCAGACTTCGCCCGCCTTGCAGTTGGCGCCGCAGGTGCCGCAGTTTTGCAGGTCGCTCTTGAGGTTGACGCAGGTGCCGCTGCAGGCCGTGAGCCCGGTCTGGCAGGAGAGCGCGCACTTGCCCGCCGAGCAGACCTCGCCGGCCTTACACTTGGTGGCGCAGGCCCCGCAGTTGTCGCGGTCTGTGAGCGCGTTGACGCAGGTGCCGCTGCAAACGGTGAGCCCCTTTTGGCAGGAGAGCGCGCACTTGCCCGCCGAGCAGACCTCGCCGGCCTTACACGCCGTGCCGCAGGCCCCGCAGTTGTCGCGATCCTTGGTGGTGTTGACGCAGGCGCCCTTGCAGTCCGTCGTCCCCTTGCCGCAGGCGCTGCCCGCGTCCGGCGCGGTCTGGTCCGGCGTGGACGCCTCCTTGACCGCGCCGTCGGTCACGCCGGCCTCCTGGCCGCAGGTGTTGGCAGCCGGACAGTCGCTGTCGCTGCAACCGGCCAGGGCCAGGGTGGCCACGGCGGCCAAACAGAACATCTTGAGGAAAGTACGGGTCTTCATCTGTCGTCTCCTTGGTCAGATCTCAATCTATCACAGGTCGCTTGCTGATAAGATTGGGGGGTGACGCCGCCAGCCACATCGCGAGGTCCCTGCGTGCTGTTGCTCTCGCCGGGGATCATCAAGTGGACCGACGCCGACTTCGGCCTGCCCCACCTGGTGAGCATGGGGGGGCTGCTGCAGCGGGAGCTCGATCTGCGGGTGGAGATCCTGGACCTGGCCTACGAGGGCGGCGACCACCGCGCCCTGGCGCGCACCCTCGAGGAGCTGGGCCCTTACCTGCTCATCGGCATCTCGTGTTATTCCAGCTTCGACTACCTGCGGGTCATGGGGCTGGCCCGCTTCGTTCGGGAGCTCTACCCGGACGTGCCGCTGGTCACCGGCGGCTACCACGCCAGCGCCCTGCCCGACGACATGGTCTTCGACGGCTCGCCCTTCGACGCCACCGTCATCGGTGAGGGGGAGCTGCCCCTGCTGGAGATCGCCCGGACGGTGCTCGGCGGCGGCGCGCCCGAGCCGGTGTACGGGCCCACGGTGGTAGAGGAGCTGGACTGGCTGCCGCCCTATCAGTGGGACCTGCTGCGCCGCTACTGGCCCCGGGCGGACAGCATCGGCCGCAAGCTGCAGATCTACCTGTCGCGGGGCTGCCCCCACCGCTGCACCTTCTGTATGGAGCGGGCCAAGGGGGAGCGGGGCTGGCGGGCCATGTCGCCGGATCGCGCCCTGGACGAGCTTCACCGCCTGGCCCGGCGCACGGACCTCGGCGGCTGGCTGGTCAACCTGGCCGATCCGCTGTTCGGGCTGCGGCGCGGCTGGCGGCGCGAGGTGCTGCGCCGGGTGGCCGACGAGGGGCTCAGGCCGCGGCAGTTCTGGACCCTCACCCGGGCCGACGGGCTGGAGGAGGAGGACGTTGAGCTGCTGGCCCGCGCGCGGGTCTCCGTCGGCATCGGCGTGGAGAGCGGCTGCCCCGACATGCTCGCCGTCATGCGCAAGACCCCCGACCCACCGCGCTACCTGGAGAACCTCGAGCGGCTGGCCCGCCGGAGCACGCGGCACGGCCTCAGCTGGGCCGCCAACGTGGTGGTCGGACACCCCGGCGAGACCCTCGCCTCCATGGAGCGGACCCTCGACTTCGCCGAGCGGCTGTTCGCGGTTGCCCCCGCCACCTGCGGCTGGCTCTCGGTGGATCCGTTCCGCCTCTACCCCGGCTCCCACGTCCACGCCAACATGGAAGCCTACGCCGAGCGACACGGCGCTCGCTTCTTTCACCCGAGCTGGTGGCGCCGCTGGTACGACGGGTCGTTCTGTGCCGAGCACCTGGACCCCTCCGCCGAGGTAGACTTCGCGGCGCGGGTGCGCTTCATGAACGACCGCTACGCCCCGCTGATGGCGCGCATCGCCGAGCGCTTCAAGGGCCAGGGGCGGGCCATCGACCGCGTCTTCCGGCGAAGCCTCGAGGAGCAGGTTCAGCTCCTCGGCCCCGGGGCCAGGGACCGGGACCTGCGCCGCGCCGAGCTGATCCGGCGGGGCCCGGCCGGCGAGGCGTCGGCCACAGCCGCGGCCCTGCCCATGGGGCTCCAGGTGCGCGACGTCCGGGTGCGGCGGAGGGAGGACGCGGTGCGACGGATGCTGCAGCGGGGCGTGCTGCGCAGTGAGGCCCTGGTGGAGGCCCTGCTGGATGTGCCGCCGGAGCGTTTCATGCACGAGGACGAGGCCAACGCCATGCTCCTCGAGGAGCCCCATGATGCGCCAGGTGTCCCGGCGTGGGTCGGCGTCAGCGACCTGGTGCTGGCCCTGGAGGCTCTGGCGCCGGGACCGGGAGACCGGCTGGCAGATCTGCTGGCCCTGCGGGGGTACGCGGCCGCGGTCATGGCCCGGCTGGTGGGCCCCGGCGGGCACGTGCTGGCGGTGTGCCCCGGCGGCCGCCTGGCGCGACGGCGGCTGGAGCGCGACCTGGCCGGGGTGGAGCCGACGCGGGTCGTGCGCGGCGAGGCCACCACCGCCGCCGGGCTGGAGGGGCCTCTGGACGGCGTCTGGCTCGGGGCCGCCATGCCCCGACTACCCCGGGGAGTCGGCCGACACCTGGCAGATCCGGGCGGGCGCTGCGTGGTGGCCCTGGGGCCGCGCTTCCGCGCCCAGGACCTGGTCTGCGTCACCCGCAAGGCCGACGCGCTGGCCGAGCACGTGCTCGCCCGCGTGCGGCTACCCCTGGCGCCGGGCGCCGAGGGGTGGGTGAGGTAAATGTCAGAGATCGCTGTCAACAGACCGTTGCACGCCGAGCTGCTGTACCACGTGCTGGCCCACATGGACCTCGGCGCCGACGCAGCCTCGCTGCACGACCCGGGGCTGCCGCTGCGTCCATGGGTGCCCGGCTTGCTGCGGGCCTACCGCAAGGAGCCGGAACGACTGGCCATTCACGGGCTGCCGCTGGTAACACAGAACCTCGGTGAGGTGATGGGGCTGTTGGATCAGGCCGCCGAGGGTTCAGATCGTAACACCGCCCCAAAAAAGCGCAAGATCGTAGGACCGTCCCCGGTTGCAGATCGTAACACCGCCCCAAAAAAGCGCAAGATCGTAGGACCGTCCCCCAACGAGGTGCTGGCGGGGCGGCTGGCCGCGGCCCTGGACGCGGAGCGGGCGCGGGTGGAGCTGCGGTTGGAGGAGACGGCGGAGGCGGCCAGGGCGCGCACGGTCGAGGTGTTGGCGTTTTTGCAGGAGCCCCTGGGGCAGCTGCGACAGGCGCTGTGGGACGGCGAGGCGGACGGCCCGCCGGAGCTGCAGATCATGGATTGCGACGCGCTGCGCAGCGACGGCGGGACCCACGGCCGGGCCGCCACGCACCGCGGACGCCAGGTGACGGCCCTGGCCCTGGCCGCCCCCCGGGAGCAGGTGCTCTGCCAGCTGCTGCACGAGGAGGTGCACGCGGTGACGGACGCCCTGGCCCTTGGCAGCGCGGGCAGGGACACCCGGGCGGGGAGCGCGGGGTTCGAGGTACACCGCAGGCTGGAGCAGGCCGCGGTGGACCGCGGCCAGGAGCTGGTCGACGCCGTGGCGCCCCAGCTTGGACGGGGCTACCGTCGGTGGCGAAATCGCCACAGTTGCTAGACCTACCCGGTGGGAAAGCGTACCGTTTGAGATAGATGCTATTCCAGTTCACGGCCGTATCGGCCATCGTCCCCTCTCTGCTGATCATCTGGTACTTCTACTCCAGAGACGTGCACCGGGAGCCGGCGCGGGTGATCTGGGCGGTGTTCGGCCTGGGCGTCGCCAGCGTGGTGCCGGTGCTGGCCATCGCCATCCCGGTCTCCATGCTGGCCAAGGGCGCCTTCGACAACGCCTACCTCATCGGCTTCTTCGAGGCCTTCTGCGAGGCGGCCATCCCCGAGGAGCTGTGCAAGTTCCTGGTGGTCTACCTCTACGCCTCGCGTCACAAGGAGTTCGACGAACCCATGGACGGCATCCTCTACGGCGTGGTGGCCTCCCTCGGCTTCGCCACCCTGGAGAACATCATGTACACCATGGGCGGCGGCCTGAGCGTGGCGCTGATGCGGGCCATCACCGCGGTACCGCTCCACGCCTTCTGCGGCGCTGTCATGGGCTACTACGTGGGCCAGGCAAAGTTCGGCGCCCTGGGCAAGAGCAAGGGCGGGCTGCTCTTCAAGGCCTGGTTCTGGCCCATGTTGATGCACGGGCTGTACGACTTTCCGCTGCTGGCCGTCAAGACGGCCAACGAAAAGGGCGGCCTGTCTGGCGACGACGCCCTGCCGATGATGGCCTTGCTGCTGCTAACCCTGGTCACCCTGATTGTGCTCTGGATCTGGGCGGTGAAGCTCACCCGCGGGCTGCGCCAGGAGCAGCTGGCGGCCCTGGCCGCGGCACCTCAGGGCTTCGCCCAGCAGCCCGGCTTTGCCCAGCCGCCCGGCTTCCCCCAGCAGCCCGGGAGCTTCCCCCAGCAGCCGCTGTACCCCCCGCAGCCCGGCGCGCCTCACCAGCCCGGCTTCGCCCAGCAGCCCGGCTTCCCCCGGCAACCCGGCTTCCCTCAACAGCCTGGCTTCCCCCAACAGCCTGGCTTGCCCCAGCAGCCAGCCCCGGTCCCGCAACCAGGCCATCCGCCGCCTCCCCAGGCGTACCCCTTCCCCTACGCCCAGCAACCCGCCTACTGGCGTCCACAGCCCCAGCCATCAGGCAAGAGCTCGGTGGGTGGCTGGATCATGCTGGTCCTCGGCGGCCTGGTGGCCAGCGGCGGCGGCCTGATGTTGCTCGGTCTGCTGCTGGCCTTCGCCACCGGTCAGGTGGAGTCGGATCAGGTCACGGCCGTGATACTGGGCGGCGCGATGGTCGGCCTGCTGCCCCTGCTGCTGGGGGTGTTCCTCTTCGGCTTTGGTATCAAGAAGTTACGCGATGCATCCGGTCCCTGAGGACCGACCGACCGCAACTCAATGGATGGAACGCGGCGCCTCGCCGCTCGCTACGCCGCCGCTGCCTCGCCGAACCCGCTGAGGATGAGCTCCTCGATGGCCTCCATGGCCTGCTCGGCGTCGTCTCCCTTGCTACGGATGGTGATCTTGCTGCCCTCGTCGGCAAGCAGCATCAACATTTCGATGATGTTCTTGCCGTTGGCCTGATGGCCATCTTTTTCGACCTCCACGTCAGCGGAGAACTCCGCGGCGGTCTGAACGATGCGTGTGGCGGCCAGGGCATGGAGCCCCAGCCTGCTGACAACTGCGAAGTTTTTCGTCTGCTCTGTACTCAAACTACCCCTCTTTACCGTTCGTATCGTTATCTCAAACCACGCCCAATACCCGACTATTCCCGGGCTGATGTATCGTCTTCACCCTGCAAGGGTTCGGACCGAAATTGCCGCCCGGAGCACATCCCGTGCTACCCGTTCTACTACTTGAGTTGTTAGAAAGCGTCCTGGCGTTCATAGACCATAGGGGCGCCCCTGATGTCAACAGAAATCCAGGCCCGGAGCTATGACGCGCCGTGCCATTTTTTGCCAGCATTCAGGCATATTAGCGTCGAACCCGACGGATAAATGTGACCGATGTATGCGGCGCGTCCAGCCACTTTTTTTCTGGCCCGGACATGATCCTCGCGGCTGCGTCGTGGGGTGTTGGATCCACCGGCGAAGAGCACCGAACGACTAAAACGGACCGAGCGGATCCTCAGTCCACCTTCTGCTGCTGCAGCACCCTGAGCCAGGGGTCCGCCAGCTTCAACTTCTTGCGGTGCCGCTTCCACCAGGCCAGCAGGCCCGCGTGGGCCGACCGGGGCAGGTGGGCCGAGGCTGCGGGCTGCTTGATCCTCGCCTTGCAGGCTGCGTTGGACAGCAGCACCAGCAGCCGCTTGAGCAGGTTGCGGTGGGGCACGCCGGCCATGCCGCCGGGGGACTTTGCCAACAGCAGCTTGAGCGCGCGATCCACCGCGGCCCGGTCCCCCCGGCGCGCCAGGTTCAGGGCGGCCCAGGCCCCGGGCACCCCGGGGAGCTTCGCCATGCGACCCAGCGCGGCCATGCCCGCCTGGCGGTCCTCGTGGACCAGATATACCGCCCCGGCCACACGGACGTGGGGGTCCCTGGCCTTGAGCAACGTCGTGAGGTGTTTTTTGCGATCCTTGCCGCAGCGCCAGGCGAAGTAGGAGCCGAGGGAGTACCCCATGGTGCCGGCCCCCCAGTGCTTGCCCGTGGGGCCCAGCCGCGCAGGTAGCCGGCCACGGTGGCCGGATCGTGCACCGACAGCGTGGCCAGCGCGCGGCCGAAGGCTCGATTGCGGGAGCCGCCGGCCAGGGCGGCGCGCAGCCGCTTTAGCTGGCCGGCGTTGGGCGCCGGCACGGCCCGGGGGCGAGGCCTGCGGGCGGAGGCGACGCCGCCGAGGCGCCGGTTGATGGCCGCCGCGATGGCCGCGCGGTCGAGGTTCGGCGTGGTGGTCCACGGCCGCTTCTGCAGGGCGGCGAGGGTGATCTTGCCCCCGCCGGCCAGGGCATGGCGCAACCCGTAGCGCGCGTCTCGCGGGTGCGTCCGGGCCACCGCCGCCAGCACCACCAGCACCTGCCTGGCGGTTTTGGCCTTGCCCAGGCGCGCCTTGAGCCGGGCGTGGTCCGGCCAGTCCCGGGCGTAACGCTGGCGCGCGCGGAAGAAGGCCCGGTGGGCGTGGAGCTTGAGCAGCCGCGCCTCCAGCTGGGCCGGCGTCCCGGCCAGCAGGGCCTTGAGCTTGCCGTCGAGGGCGCTCGCCGGGACCTTGCCCAGCTTGCCCAGGTTCACCGTCTTCTTCGGATCGGCCGGCATGGTCAGGCGGCCCTGGAAAAGCGGCGTGCGGTAGTCGGCGCGGATGTCGCGCCACCACAGGGGCACGCCGCCGCCGGTGGTGGTGCTGACCATGGTGCCGGGCGGCGAGCGGTAGGCGGCCACCAGGTACCGCTGGCCGCAGAGGGCCACGGGGAACTGGGGCCCCCAGTAGTTGACCGCCACGCGAATCTTGACCTGGCTGCCCGCCGCCGGGCCGCGCCAGGAGCGCAGCACCTTGTAGCGCGCCACGATCCCGCCGGCCTCGACGCACTGCACCTCGGCCACCATGTCGGCCTGCAGCAGCATCAGCTCCCAGGGCAGGGGATCGATGGTGGTGCCGCGGGCCGGGGTGGCCGCGCAGAGGAGGGCTACGGTGGAGAGTGTCGCCAGAGTCTTGCTCATCTTTAGTTGTACGTGACGGGGGGGCAAAAAGTTCACTTACCTCGGCAGCTGCCGCTCGAGGTAGGCGCGCAGGCGCCGGTGCACCCCCGGGACCCGGGCGGCGGACTGCAGGGCGAGGATCGCCTCCACGGCGGACTCGGCGCCGGCGTTGCCGTTGACGCTGAAGCGGGGCTTGCCCTTGACCTGGAAGCGAGCGATGCCGTCGTAGCCGCGACCGCTGATGGGGTCGTACATCACGGCGCCGGCCCGGTTGTTGCCGAAGAACCAGGTGGACCAGCGGTAGGTGGCCTCGGCGTAGGCCTTGCGGCCCGTGGCCTCGTGGAGCCTGGCGTAGCCGAAGATGACGCTCTCGGCGCCGTAGGCGATCTGCTCCTCGCCGGGCTGCACCAGGGTGGAGAGGCGGTGCTTGCCCCAGTAGCTGTCCGCGCAGCGGGCGGCGGCTCGGATCCAGTCCTTGCGGCCCAGTTGCTTGCCCGCCTCGGCCAGCACCTCCACCTGCCGCGCGCCCCAGACGTGGGCCGCCTTCGGATCCTTCATGCTGTGGTAGAAGCGCCCGTGGTCCGCGGCGCCCTTGTTCTTCACCTGGGCCAGGGCGATGCCCTGGGCGTAGCGGGTGATGATGCGCTCCACGCGCTTGCTCGTCTTGCCGGGGGGCAGCGCGCGGTGGTAGGCCAGCAGCCCCTTGAGCATCACCGAGGTCTGGTCCGCGGCGTCGTTGATCAGCCAGGCCGGCAGCTTGACCCCCTTGACCATGTGGAACTTGTTGTAGCTTTTGGCCAGGCCGGCCTCCAGCCGCGGCAGGGTCCGGTCCAGCGCCGCGGCCATGGACCGGGCGATCTTCGGCTCGCGCTTGTGCAAGGTGGCGTAGCCCTCGCCCATGGCCCACACCGCCCGGGCGGCCCAAAAGTCGATGCCCTTTTTGCTGGTGGCGCCGCGCTTGTTGACCGCCAGCTTGCCGCCCCGGAGCACGGCGAAGTTGTAGAACTCACCGTCGGGGGCCTGCATCATCTGCACGAAGCGCAACCCGGCCCGGGCCTTCTCCAGCGGCACCGCCGCCGGCCGGCGCTTCTGGGTCTGCAGCAGGGCCACCGTGGTGCGGGCGATGTCGTCCACGCAGTAGGAGCCCTCGCCCAGGGCGATGACCGGCAGGTAGCGGCCGATGCTCTTTTTCGCCGGCACGTTCTCGGCGTAGATCTCCACCAGCAGCTTGCCGTCGTGCACCTTGCCCAGGGTGTTGACCAGGTGGCGGTAGCTCACCAGGTCCTTCTGCTTCTTCAGCGCCGCCCGGCTCGGCATCTGGGTCAGCACCTGGCCCGCGGTCAGCGCCGAGATGTAGGCGTGGCGCTTCTGCAGCTCCATGGTCGGGATCCCCTGGACCAGCTTTTTCACGGTGGCGGCGTACTTGCCCGACGCGGGCGCGGTGAGGTGCGCCGTGCTGGTGAGCAGCTGCAGGGCGTGGGGCAGGTGCTTGCCGCCGCGCTTGCGGTGCAGGGCCACGACCTTCATCAGGCGTTTCGTGATGCCCGCCCGGTACTTTTTCGCCTGGGCGTCGGAGGGCGCCTCGCTGCCCATGAAGGGGTTGCCGCCGGGGAACTGCACCGCCCGGGTCACCGTGAGGAAAAAGCCCCGTGGCAGCTTGGCGCCCTGCTCGAAGACCTTCAGCAGGCTCGGGTGCACCGACTGGGCGAAGGTGGCAACGTCGTGGGAGGTGAGCTTTCCCGAGCGCGCCGCGGCCAGCAGCTCGGGCATCTTGGCCCCGCGCAGCTGGGCGCGCTGGTTGCCGGCCAGCTTCTCCGGCGCCGCCGAGAGCACGAAGCGGCGCAGGGCCTCGAGGCCGGCGGCGTTGCGGGCGTCGGCCCTGTGCTTGACCCGCGTGGTGGCCGCGCGCCTGTGCGGCCGCTTCAACCCGGGCCGCTTCCGCCGCTGGGTCATCAGGCGCCGCCTCCCGGCGCGGTGCCTGATGATGCGATACCGCTGGCGCGGGCCCAGGCGGTGGCGGGCGCCGGGCGGCTTGCCGTACAGCGCCGGCTTGCCCGCGGACTTTCGTACGCCCTGTTTGCGTGGCGCGCGCGGGTCGGCCCAGGCCGTCGTGACCAGACAGCTGCAGATGACTGTGGCGAGGAACACTCTTCCCATGGCAAATCCTCTGTGATTCCAGACAGCGGTTCATTCAGTTTAGGCGGGCATGCAAACTGTGTTCAAGAGCTTGTTGGTGGTGCTTGCGTTGTTAACGCTGCTCTGCGGCTGTCGGGAGCAGGCCGCGGAGACGGGCGGCGTGGTCCACCTCAAGTACTGGCCGCCGCCCAACCGCCACGACATCGCCATGACCAGGCCCATGGTGCAGCGCTGGAACCGGGAGCATCCAAAGATCCAGATCGACATGGAGCCCCTGCCCTCGGGCCGCTCCTCCGAGGAGGTGCTGCTGGCCTCCATCGTCGGCGGCACCACCCCCGACATCTGCTCCAACATCCTCACCGGCACCGTGGAGCGCATGGTGCGGGCCAGGGCGCTGTTCCCGCTGTCCACCCTGCCGGGCTTCAACGAGTACGTGCGCGCCCGCAGCCCGGCGGGCACCCTCGAGCGCTTCAAGAGCTCCGACGGCAAGGTCTACCAGCTGCCCTGGAAGGCCAACGCCCAGATGCTCAACTACAACGTCAAGCTGTTCGCCGAGCACGGCATCAAACCCCCGCGCACCTACTCGCAGTTCCTCGCCGTGGCCAAAAAGCTCACCCGCGACACCGACGGCGACGGCCGAATCGACCACTGGGGCGTGGGCATGGAGATGAAGAACACCTGGTGGAAGCGCTTCGACGACATCCTGCCGCTGTACACCGCGGCCACCAGGGGCAAGGGGCTGGTGCAGGGCGACAAGGTGATCTTCAACAGCCCGGAGATGGTCAACGCCTTCAAGTTCGTGCGCACGCTGTTTGCCAACGACTACGTACCGCGCACCTTCTTCGCCGGTGACATGTTCCTGCGGGGCAAGGTGGCCATCTTCCGCGGCAGCGGCCCGGCGATCAAGGACCTCGACTCCAAGATCGCAGTGAACCAGGCGCTGTCCGGCTTCAGCTACGACTTCATGCCCTGGCCCGTGCCCGACGGGCAGACCGGCCCGGTCCACGCCTTCGGCGACATGAAGAGCATGGTGGTCTTTTCATCGTGCAAGCACCCGGCGGCGGCGCTGAAGTTCATGCAGTACCTCACCAGCGCCGAGGCCGACAACACGCTGATGCGCGAGGTGAGCCAGGTGCCGATGCGGCGGGATCTGTTCACCACCGAGCCCTTCGCCACCACGCTGCGACAGCGGCCGAAGATGGCCACCCTGGCCCGGGCGGTGTCCCACATCAAGGGCACCGACGACACGGTGCACCTGGTGGAGATCTACGACATCCTCTCCCAGGCCTTCGAGGCCGGCGCCGTGCTCGGGCTCAAGCCTCCCGAGGAGGCCGTGGCCGCGGCGGCCAAACGCGCTCAGCGCATCCTGACGTTATGGGACTGAGGTAAACCGTGGCTGGCGGAAAAGGCAAATACACCGGGCTGCTGCTCTCGTCGCCCTACATCCTCTTCTTCTGCCTCTTCGTGGCCTACCCGCTGGTCTTCGCCTTCGGGCTGATCTTCTGCCGCTGGGACATGATCCAGGACGCCCGCTTCGTCGGCCTGGACAACTTCGCCATCCTGCTGGGCGACACCGTGTTCTGGCAGGCCCTGTGGAACACGGTGAAGTTCCTCACGGTGCACATCTCGCTGCAGATCTTTGTGGCGCTGACCATCGCGCTGATCCTCAACCAGCCCATCGCCCTGCGCGGCTTCTTCCGCACGGCGTTCTTTCTGCCGGTGGTGGTCTCGGGCGTGGTGATCACCATCCTCTGGAAACAGATCTACGACCCCGACGCGGGCCTGCTGAACCAGATGCTGCACAGCCTGCACCTGCCCACGGCCAACTGGCTGACCAACCCCTACATCGCCATGCCGGCCATCGCGGTGATGGCCACCTGGAAGAACGTCGGCTTTTACGTTGTGCTCTTTTTGGCGGGGCTGCAGAGCATCCCGTCGACGCTGTATCAGGCCGCCGACGTGGAGGGCGCCTCGGCCGGCGAGAAGTTCCGCTCCATCACCCTGCCGATGCTCTCGCCGGTGATCTTCCTCGTGCTGGTGCTCTCCACGATCAACGGCTTCAAGCTCTTCGTCGAGCCCTACGTCATGACCGGTGGTGGGCCAGACAACAGCACCATCTCCATGGTGCACTATCTGTACAAGCAGGCCTTCGACTTCCAGCACATGGGCTACTCGGCCACCCTCGGCTTCGCCCTGGCCTTCTTCATCTTCATGGTGGTGCTTGCCCAGCGGAAGTACCTGGAGAAGGACTACATGAGCTTCGGCTGGGTGCCGGTGCCGCGCTTTTCGCTGCTGCCCGCCGGGCTGAGGTTGCCCCGGGGAGCCACGCGCGTGCTGCTCTACGGCGGGTTGACCATCGCCGCGGTGTCGTTCATCTACCCCTTCCGCTGGATGGTCTCGGCCACCTTCCGCCCGGCGGCCACCGAGACCGGCTTCAACATCTTCTCCGGGCCGTTCACCACCGACAACTACAAGCAGCTCTTCATGGCCATCCCCCTGGCGCGCACCTTCTTCAACAGCCTGCTCGTCACCGGCACGGTCACCGCCACGGTGCTCTTCTTCGGCTCCATGGTGGGCTACGCCCTGGCCCGCCTGCCCTTCCGCGGCCGGACCGTGATGTCGAGCCTGATCCTGCTGACCATGATGGTCCCCGCCGAGCTGCTGCTGATCCCGCTCTACTCGCTGATCGCCAAGCTGGGCTGGCCCAACACCTACCAGGCGTTGATCCTGCCCCACGCCCTCAACGCCATGGCCATCCTGATGTTCAAGCAGTTCTTCAAGAACGTGCCCGAGGAGCTGGCCGAGGCCGCGCGGGTGGAGGGCTGCTCCGAGCTGGGCATCCTGTTCAAGGTCTTTTTGCCCCTGTCGCGGCCGGTGTTCATCACCGTGGGCATCATCACCTTCGTCGGCTCGTGGAACGACGTGCTCTGGCCGCTGATCGTGATCAAGGACCCGTCGATGATGACCCTGCCCCAGGCGGTGACCATCTTCGCCGTGGGCCAGGGCGACGGCCAGATCGGCGTGCAGCTGGCCGGCGCGCTGATCCTCTCGCTGCCCGTGGTGGTGGCCTACCTCTTCTTCCAGCGTTACTTCGTCGAGGGCATGGCGACGGCGGGACTGAAAGGATAACGACCATGGCAACCGTGGAGCTGAGCAAGATCGTCAAGCACTACCCGGGCAACCCCGAGCCCACAGTGCGCGGCATCGACCTGACCATCGCCGACAAGGAGTTCCTCGTGCTCGTGGGACCGTCGGGCTGCGGCAAGTCGACGGTGCTGCGCATGATCGCCGGCCTGGAGGACATCACCGACGGCGAGATGTTCATCGGCGACCGGCGGGTCAACGACCTGCTGCCCAAGGACCGCAACATCGCCATGGTCTTCCAAAACTACGCGCTCTTCCCCCACCTGTCGGTGCGGGACAACATCACCTTCGGCATGAAGGTGCGCGGCGCGGCCAAGGCGGAGATGGAAGCCGCCGTGGAGATGGCCTCGTCGATCCTCGGCCTGGACGAGCTGCTGGAGCGCAAGCCGGGCGAGCTGTCGGGCGGCCAGCGCCAGCGTGTGGCCGTGGGCCGCGCCATCGTGCGCAAGCCCGAGGTGTTCCTCTTCGACGAGCCGCTGTCCAACCTGGACGCCAAGCTGCGGGCCCAGATGCGCGCCGAGATCATCAAGCTGCACCGCCAGCTGGAGACCACCATGGTCTACGTGACCCACGACCAGATCGAGGCCATGACCATGTCGGATCGCATCGTGGTCTTCTCCGACGGCCACATCCAGCAGCTCGGCACGCCCAAGGAACTGTACGATCACCCGGTGAGCCGCTTCGTCGCCGGCTTCATCGGCTCCCCGCCGATGAACTTCGTCGACGGCGAGGTGTCCGGGGACGACGACGATATGCGCTTCGCCAGCGCGGGCGACGGTGGCATGAAGCTGGCCCTGGGGCAGTCAGAGCGGTTGCCCCACGGCGACGACGGTGCGGTGACCCTCGGCGTGCGCCCCCAGGACCTGCACCTCGACGGCGCCACCGATGACGAGGTCACGCCGTCGGAGCCGTTCGCTGCCAGGGTGGAGTTGGTGGAGTACTTCGGCTCGGAGAGCTGCGTCACCGCCACCGCCGGCGACCACAGGCTGATGCTGGTGGTCAAGGCCCGGGGCCTGCAGGTGGGAGACGAAATTCAGGTGGTGGCCGACCTGTCGCGGCTGCACTTCTTTGCGGTGGAGTGAGCCGTCGCTACCTGAGGCTGGAGCCCAGCCGCCTGAGGGCGGAGGCGTCGCGGGCGTCGCGGACGCGGGCCGCGTCCCGGGCGCTGTTGGAGGAGTAGCGCTGGCCCAGGGCGCGCCCCAGGCTCAGGCCCTTGATCAGCACGGGGTCGACCTTGACGCCGCGGTCCATGGCCGCCTTGACCGTGTAGCGGCGAGCGCCCAGCAGCTGGCTCTTGAGCCCCTGGTGGGCCTCGCCGGCGGATCCGGCGCTCCAGATGGACACGCCGGTGTTGACGATGCCGAAGGGGTTGCCGGCGGCGAGGAGCGCCACGGCGAAGCCGCCGTTGATGGCGCCCATGGTGAGGTTGCTCCACTTGACGGTGCGGATGGTGCCGGTGCCGCGCGCCTTCTTCTCCGCCTTGTAGACGGCCTTGAACTGCTTGTCGCTGCGCACGAGCTTGCGGAAGGCCTTGTTGGTGGCGCGGTTCAGCTTGAAGCGCTGCCACTTGACCTTGACCGAGGTGACCATGCGCTTGAGCACCGGCGCCTTCCTCGGCAGGGGTCCGACCCCGGCCAGGACCTGAGACGGGGCCAGGCAGCCGAGCAGGACGGCGGCGGCCAGAGCGACGGTGAGCTTGCTGGTGCTGCGGCGCGATGTCATGTAAAACCTCCGGCGCGGTTAACTGCAACAGCAGTGCCAATGGGACGAATGGATAACCGCGTGTAATTGTGGGACCATCGCCGCAGGCCGGCTGGCTTGTGCGGTTGCCGGGGCGGCCACTGCAGTCACGAAGAGGAGGACCGAACCATGAAATGTAGAGAATGTGGCGACGACGTCGACGAGCTGTTTACCGTCAAGGAGGGGCGTCGCAAGCTGCGCCTCTGCGAGGACTGCGCCGACCGCAAGCGGGAGGAGCTGGAGATCGCCGGCGAGGCCGAGGGCGTGATGCAGGGGATGATGGGGTACAAGGGGCGGTAGGTCTACAGCAGGGCCTCCAGGTCCATCAGCTGCTCACCGATCTTGTACTTGCGGCGCTTCTTCACGGCTGGCCGCGCGCCCGCGGGCCGGCGCCGTTCGCGCATTTGCCGATAGCGCCGCTGGCGCCGGGTCTCCAGCACCAGTGACGCCGGGTACTCCACCTGGTAGGCCACGCGGAACTGGCGCTTCTGCCGCGGCTTGAGCTTCAGCTCCCAGCTCAGCAGCCCGCGCGAGTCGGGCTTCACCGCGTCGGTGATCTTGACGCGGTCGATCTTGATCTCCTTGTTCTCCGACACCGGGATGCGATCGGCCAGCGACAGCATCGTCTCGCGGTCCGACAGGTTCTCCACCGTGACGATGAAGGCCACCTGCATCTTGTTCCTTTTTTTGCGGATCAGCGAGCTGCGCTTCTTGTCCAGCTTGCGCGACAGCTTGAGGTGGTCCGCCACGCTGAGGAACAGCGAGAAGCGCTCGCCCTGGGCGATGAAGTTCATGTCGGTCATGCCGAGGAAGGCGCCGTCCTGATAGAGGGCCACCTTGCCGGGCAAAAACGGCTGCCCCGTGGCGTTGACCATGCGCAGCGTGCGCGCGGCGTTGAGCGACTGCTCGGGCACGGCCACGATCTTTTGCTTGGTCTTGAGCGTGCTGCGGCCGATGCGCATGCGCACCGGGTGGCCGTCGCCCCGCACGCTGGGCGCGGCGTTGGCCTTGAAGTGGGCGGTGGTGCCCCGCTTCTGCAGCGTCTCGAAGATGCGCACCGTCTTGCTCTGCACCACCTGCAGGTACTTCAGGTTGCTCTGGAAGGTGCGGTCGAAGTTCAGCCGCACGCGGTTGGACGCCTTCTGGTGCATCTTGTTCCACAGTTGGCTCTGGCCCTTGAAGGCCTGCTGCGCTCTGTGGAAGGAGGTCATCTTGCTGGTGAGGATGCGCCGGGCGGTGTGAGTGTCGCCCAATGTCAGGGCCTCCAGCTCGGGGATGCGCACCGAGCGCACCGAGGACTGGGTGGAGAACGACAGCTGGGCGTTCTTCCAGTCCTCACCGCTGGTCTGGGTCACCACGGCGAAGGAGATGACCTCGGCGGTCTTGGCGTCCGAGGTGCTCACGCGCAGGTCGTGCATCGGCTGCCAGGTCACGCCGGGGATCATGTAGGTCAGCTCCACGATGCTCGACGCCTTGCGGCTGCCCTGAAGAGTCACGAGCACCGTGGTCTCCTCCAGCTTCATCAGGTTCTGCATCTCGGCCAGCCGCCGCTGGCTCGCCTGAAACTCGGGGCTGATGGCGTCCCTTTGGCGCTGCACCGCGCGGCGCTCGCGGGCCGTCTTGCGCAGGGCGTCGCTGATGAACCTCAGCATCTCGCCGTAGCTCTTGACGCCGATGGTGGCGCTGGATGAGATCTTCTGCAGCGATGAGGCCTTGATCCCCTCGATCTGGTTCTTCTGGGCCCGCAGGATGGCCAGCTCGTCGTCGAGGGCCCGCCGCTTGCGCACCAGGGCCTGGTGCCCCGCCTTGGCCTTCTGCCACTTCTTGTCCGTGGCCCGTGCCAGAAAATTGCGCTCGACGCGCACGTCGACGATGCGCCCCTCGCTCACCGACACTCGCACGGAGCCGTCGTCGACCCAGCCGGGCAGCTTGCGGAAGGCGATGACCGAGGGCTCGCCTTTCACCGCGGCGGTGGCCTGGCGGGTGACCCGCGCCCGGTCGGAGTAGACGGTGACCCGGGTCACCCTGGACTCCAGGGTGGCGGCGTTGGAGGTCTCCGGCACGTCGGTGGCGGCGGGCACCGCCACGTCGGCCGGCCTCGTCTTCGACAGGGGAGTGGTCGGTTGGGGCTTGACGCAGCCGATGAAGGTCATCCACACGCCGCAGGCCAGGACCCAGCCCACCGCTTTGCGCTCTACGCTCATGCTCTTCCTCCTGAGGGTATCTGTTTTTGCCAGAGCCCGGGTGCGCGCACCACGGGCACGGTCTGGTCAAACGCGCGAGCCCCACGGAGGGTCTAACCGGAGTTGCGGTTTATTGTCCCACCAGCTCGCGGAAACGCTGGCAGGAGCGGATCAGGTCGGCGTCGCGGTGCAGGTCACCGCCGATGAGGAAGACGACGTCGTCGCCGTAGAAGCGGCGCAGGTCGGGCAGCCGGGGCAGGTGGATGCCGCCGGCGGGCGTGGGGAAGGCGCGGCGCAGCGTGCCCATGGACGCGGCGGTGGCGTCGGCCAGGTCGCTGCAGTCCTGCTCGGTGAGCGGAAAGCGGCCGCCGTGGTGGGGGTAGATCACGGCGTCGGCGCCGGCCAGGCGCATGACCTGGCCCAGCAGGGCGGCGCAGGAGAAGCCCTGGTCGGGATGGATCACCAGGCTGCCGAGCAGGGCCGGGTGGCTCATGATCGGCAGGCCGATGTCGTCGCGCTCGGCCAGCAGGCGCATGGTGTCCCAGCCCACGAGGCCGGGTGCAACCAGCAGGCCGCCGGCCTCGGCGTCCCGGGCGAAGCGCGCCCGCGCCAGCACCTGGTGGGCCGGCGCGGAAATGTTCGGCATGTAGAGCGCGCGCTTGTCGAAGCGGACGTTGGCCTCGGCCACGGCCTCGGCGCAGCGGGCCACCCGCTCCTCGAAGGGGCAGAAGGGCTGGTCGGCCAGGCCGTGGTCGTCCTTGATCAGGTCCACGCCCCCTTCCACGAAGCGCGCGGCCATGGTCGCCAGCTCGGCGGGCGAAAGCCCCATGGGCTTGAGCGCGGTGCAGAGCAGGGGGCGCTCCGGCGCGCCCAAAAGCTGCCGCAGGCCCCGGCGTCCGAGGCGCGGACCGCGAAAGCGCGCCAGCAGCCCGGGCGGCAGGTCGAGGCGCTCCACCCGCACCCCGTGCTTGAGGCTGGTGTTGCCGAAGAGCACGTTGAGCAGCTGGGTCAGCTCCGAGCCCACGGTCTCGATGGCGAAGGAGACCAGGGCCCGGTAGCCCCCGCCATCCCGGGGCCCGAAGTCCTCCACCCGCCCCACCACGTGGTCCTTGATCGGCCCGTCCGGTAGCAGGTCCGGGGGGAACTCCACGGTCTGCTCCACGCAGAGGTCGTCGGCCAGGGCGCGCGCCTCGGCCTCGGCGCCGGCCAGGTGGTAGACCGCGGTGAAGCGCTCACCGCCAAGCTCCAGCTTCGATGGTTCGATCATTACAGGTCCTCCGCCTGGGCCTCTCGCGCTCCCTGCGCCTCGCCCTCTTCGGGCAGGTCGTCCTCGGTGATCTCCAGCCGGGTGTCCAGCAGCTGCTGCGCCGCGTTGATGACGGCCAGCGCGTCCAGGCCGTACTCCCGCATCAGGTGGCGGGCGCTGGCGCCGTGGGCGTAGGTGTCCTGCATGCCGAGGCGCACCAGGCGCTTGCCGACGCCGTGGTCGGTCATCAGCTCGGCCACGGCCGCGCCGAGGCCGCCGATGACGCTGTGGTTCTCCAGGGTGATCACGCCGCGGCCCGGGGCGCAGACAGCCTCGAGCACCGCCTCGTCGGTGAACGGCTTGATGGTGGACACGTGCAGGTGCGTCAGCGCCACGCCACGCCGCCCGAGGGCCTCTGCCGCCCGCAACCCCTCGGCCGTGCAGACGCCGCTGGTGAGCAGGGTCAAGTCACCGCCTTGGGAGAGCGCCCGGGCCCGGCCCAGGGCCATGGGCTCGTCTGCCGGGAAGCGCCGCGGCACGGCCCCCCGCAGCATGCGCGCGTAGACCGGCCCGTCCACCCGGTCCATGACGTCGAGGATCGACAGCACGTCGGTGGCGTCGCCGCACTCCAGCACGGTCATGTTCGGCGTGGCCCGCATCAGCGCCAGGTCGTCCATGGCCTGGTGGGTCACCCCGCCCGGGGTGGTGACGCCGGGCACGAAGCCGAGCAGGCGCACCCGCAGGTTGGGGTAGGCGATGGACATGGCCACCTGGTCGAAGGGGCGGCGGGTGATGAAGACGGCGAAGGTGTGCACAAACGGCACGAACCCCTCCCGGGCCAGGCCGGCGGCGTAGCCCATCATGTTCTGCTCGGCCATGCCCATGGAAAAGAACCGGTCGGGGTAGGCCTCGCGGAAGTCGTCGGCCTCGCAGGAGGAGGTGAGGTCCGCGGAGAGCACAACCGCCTCGGGCCGCTGCCGGGCCCAGGCCACGAGGTTGCCGGCGTGGGGTCGGGTGGCGGTGTCCATGGGTCGAGCCTACATGAGAAAAGCGGAAAAGCCAGAGCGCTCCTGAATATCCATCGGGCGGGGCCGGTCCATCACCTGCCGGGCGGCGCTGCTTGCTCGTGCGCCTATCTTGAGATATGAGGAGGCACCTGGAGGCCCATGATGACGTACCGCTCGATTCTCCCCGCTCTGTGCCTGATGGCCCTCGCCGCCCCCGGCGTGGCCCTGGCCGGGCCCAACCTGGACTACGACCTGTGGGCCAACACGCCGCTGGCCCACGTGCAGCTGGGCGGGCCGGTGGCCGACGCCGGCGCGCCGGGCTTCGCCAAGTACACTCGGGACAACCGCGGCCGCTGGAAGCTGGGCGTCCGCGAGGGAGGCCGCAAGGTGGCCCTGCCGCCCGGCCGGCGGGTGCGGCTCTGGCTGCCCATCGGCCCCGAGCAGGGCGGCAAGGACCACGTGCTGGACTTCCTGCTCAAGCCCGTGGGCACGCAGCGGGTGGTGATCCACGTCGGCGGCAAGCACGTCGGCTCCGATAAGCTGGCCGGCACCTGGCAGCACAGGCGCTACGCGGTGCCCGCGGCCGCGGTCAGGGCGGGCATCGTGGAGGTGCGCATGCTCTTCCAGCGCACCCGCTACCTGGGCAAGGTGCGCACGCCCTGCGCCCTGCGCTACGTGCGCCTGGCCGCCGCGGGCACGGCCAAGCTGCCCCAGGCCGAGGCCGCCCTGGCCGGCGCCCTGGCGTCGCGGGCGGGCAAGGCGGTGCGCGTGCCAAAGGGCGGCGGCCTGGACTTTTACATCACGCCGGTGGCCGGGCTGCGGCTCACGGGCACGGCGTCGGGCGGCACGTTCACGGTGCTGACCCAGCTCGACGGCGGGCGCCCCAAGGCCGTGGGCGGCGGGGCCAGGGTCCACATCAGGCTCGACGGCGTGGCCGGCAAGCCGGTGCGCCTGATGCTGCGGGCCAGCGGCGGCGACGTCAAGCTGAGCGGCGCCCGCATCACCGGCTCGTCGGGCCGGGGCGTCAAGGTCAAGGCCGCGCCGAGGCGGGTGGTCTTCTGGCTCGTCGACACCCTGCGCGCGGACAAGCTCAAGTTCTACAACCGGCGCGGCAAGCGCCGCCCCCAGGTCAAGACCCCGAACATGGCGGCCCTGGCCAGGGCCGGCGCTGTGTTCGAACCCTTCTGGGTCAACAGCAACGAGTCCAAGGCGGGCCACGCCTCCTTCTGGACCGGCACCTACCCCCAGGTCCACCGGGTGGTGAGTCACAAGGCCAAGCTGCGGAGCCGCTTCCACACCCTGGCCAAGGCGTTCAAGCAGGCCGGCTATCGCACGGCGGCCTTCGTCGGCAACGGCTACATCAGCAAGCGCTGGAACTACATGCAGGGCTTCGACAAGGCGGTCAACTTTATCCGCGAGGAGAAGCCGAGCCACGCCAAGCAGATCGTCAACAGCGCGCTGAGGTGGCTCAAGCGGAACAAGAACCGGCGCTTCTACCTCTACCTCGGCACCAACGATCCTCACGTGACGTACCGCGCCCACAAGGGCTTCATCAAGCAGTACGACCCGCGGCCTTATAACGGGCCGTATCGGCGCTACCTGGCCGGCAAGTCCATGGAGAAGATCAAGGTGGAGAAGCGCAAGCTCTCCCGGCGCAACAAGCAACGCATCGAGGCCCTCTACGAAAACGAGATCGCCTTCAACGATCAGCAGCTGGGGCGGCTGCTGGCCGGCATGAAGCAGATGGGCCTGGACAAGGACACCCTGGTCATCATCACCTCGGACCACGGCGAGGAGTTCTGGGAGCACGGCTCCTGCGGCCACGGCCACAGCCTGTACCAGGAGCTGGTCAGCGTGCCGCTGATCCTGCACTGGCCCGGCGTGATCCCGAAGACGCGGGTGCTCTCGGGCCACGACGGCACCGACCTTCTGGCCACGGTCCTCGACATCCTGCGCAAGCCGGCCCACCCCCAGATCCAGGGCGAGAGCCTGCTACCGTTCCTCACCGCCCGGGCGGCCTACCCCCGCGGCATGATGGCCACCAAGGAGCTGACGATGCACGCCCTGCGCGCCGGCCCGGCCAAGGTGATCCTGCGCGGCACCGACTCGCTGCGGGCCTACAACGTCAGCCGCGACCCGGCCGAGAAGCGCAACCTCTTCGGCAAGCGCACGGTGCTGACGCTCTGCGCCCTCGACCCGCTCAGCCTCTTCGTGCCCCGGGCCAAGAAATGGAAGAAGACCGAGTGGGGGGTGCCGAACAACCTGCTGCCGGGGTTCTTGAAAGACAACTAGGCTGGCACTACTGCGTAGATCGAATGGACTGATTAAAGTAGGGCGGGGGCTTGTCCCCCGCCCTACTTTAATCAACGCAACTGAACGCCGCCGTATAGCAGCGGCCATTAAGGTTGATTGATGTAGGGCGCTCTTGCTCAGAGCTGCTCCAGCGCCTGCTCGAAGGCGCGGCGCTCCTCGGCGTCGCGAAAGCGTACGTGGTGCAGCTTGTTGCGGCGCTCTTCGAGGGGCGCGACGCCGCGGCAGGGATCGGTGCGACAGAGCACCACCAAGGGCGCCCCGGGGTGCTCGGCCCGGGCCGGCGCGGCCAGGGCGTCGACGTCGTGGCCGTCCACTTCGTACACCACGGCGCCGAAGGCGCGCACCCGCTCGGCCGCTGGCTCCACCGTGGCCACGCCCGACATGGGGCCGTCGCACTGCTGGGCGTTGACGTCCATGTAGAGGCCGAGGTTGTCCAGGCCGTGGTGACCTGCCGCGGCCAGGGCCTCCCAGGTCTGCCCCTCCTGCAGCTCGCCGTCCGACATGAAGACCCACACCCGGCCAGGCTCCCCCTTGAGCCGGCGGGCCAGGGCCACGCCGCCGGCCACGCTGAGGGTCTGGCCCAGGGAGCCCGCCATGGTCTCGATGCCTGGCGAGTGCTCGGCCCCGATCATCTCCACCGTGCCGCCGTCGACGTTGAACTGGGAGAGCGCCTCGGGCGCCAGGCGCCCCGTCTCCACCAGGGTGGCGTACAGCGCCAGGGCGTAGTGCACCGGCGAGAAGAAGAAGCGGTCCAGCTCTGGCCCCCGGGGACCGTTGTACACGCCGCCGTTGATCACCGCCTCCTGCCCCGCCCCCGGGGTGCCGGGGAAGGGCGGCGGCTGGGCCGGCCCCTGGCTGGGGCCGAGGCGCATGACGCGCAGGTAGAGGGTGGCGAGGATCTCGGCCGAGGAGCAGGCCTGGCTGAGGTAGCCCCCGTCATGGTCCAGCACCAGGCTCAGCACCCGCCGCCGTATGCCGGCAGCCGCGCGCTGTACCGTCTGCTGCCAGTCTCCGTCGCTCGTCTGCATCGCCGCACTATAGCACCTACGCCGACCCCGTGTGGATGGGCAGGGCCTCGCCTCGAGGCCGCAGCGGGGGTATCATCAGGCCATGGGACAGATGGAGGCAGTAGAGTAGAGAGATGATCGCCTGCGTCGACGTCTACTACCACGACGATGACAGCGCCACCGCCGCGGCGGTGGTGTTGGAGCGCTGGACCGACGCCGTGGCGGCCGAGGAGCTGGTCTGTTCCGTGGACTCGGTGGCCCCCTACCAGCCCGGCCAGTTCTACAAGCGGGAGCTGGGCCCGGTGCGGCAGGTGCTGGCCCTGGCGTCGGGGCCGCTGTCGGTGGTGGTCATCGACGGCTACGTCTACCTCGACGCCGCTGGCAAGCCGGGGCTGGGTGCCCACCTGCACCGGGTACTGGGCTGCGGAGTACCAGTGGTAGGGGTGGCCAAGAGCCCGTACCGTGGTGGCGGCTTCGACGTGGAAGTTCGCCGCGGCCAGAGTAAGAGGCCGCTCCACGTCACCGCGGTGGGAATGGATCCAGCCGAGGCGGCGCGCCAGATCGGCACGATGCACGGCCCTCACCGGATCCCGACGCTGCTCAAGCGTGTGGATCTCCTCAGCCGGAGCGCTGCAAAATCAGGTGCTTGAAAGGGTGTGCTGGTGTGCTTGCCCCCTGGTTCTGGTGTAGTGTAAGGGTGTTTCTTTATATACAGATCAAGTTGTAAGCGCGGGGCGGCAACCCTCGCGGACCATAAGTCTAGATGGCCTATGGAATTTAGGAGGTATCAATGCATCGGGTAAACCCCCACACCAGTGGTCTGGCCGCGGCCTTTCTGCTGACGTTTTGCGCGTCGGCTGCCGTGGCCTCGGTGGACTACTACTGCACTGGCGACGGTCACTCGGGCTACCTGACGGTGAACAAGACCGGCATGGTTGTCAACAAGTACGCCCAGGTCACGACCAAGATCTCGGCGGGTGCCACCACCATCGCCATCAGCTCCGCGGCCAGCTTCAAGGCCAAGGACCTGATCATGATCCATCAGTCCACGGGCTACTCGATGCTCAGCTCCAAGATCGGAGACCAGACCACAATCGACGTTAGCAAGAGCACCCTGGGGCAGTGGGAGCTGGCCCGCATCAAGTCGGTGTCGGGCAGCACGCTGACCCTCGAGGACCCCATGGTCAAGTCGTTCCCCGCCAGCACCACTCAGGTGGTGTCGGTGCCGGAGTACACCAACATGCTGGTGACCAAGGGCTCCAGCCTGGTGGCTGGCAACTGGGACGGCAAGAGCGGCGGCATCCTCGCCTTCCTGGTCCAGGGCATCATCGACAACCGCGGCGACATCTCGGCCCACGGCACGGGCTTCCGCGGTGGCCAGTACGTCAACGAGACGGTATTCACCCCGGGCTGCACGGCCCTGTCCGGGCCCAAGCCACCAGCCACGGTGAAGGCGGGCCAGTACGCCCAGCGCGGTGAGGGTATCGCCACGGGCTTTTACGGCCAGTACGAGACCGGCCGGGGCAACGCGGCCAACGCCGGCGGCGGCGGCAACTGCTCCAACGCGGGCGGCGGCGGCGGCGGCAACGCCGGCAAGGGCGGCAAGGGCGGACGCACCTGGTACGGCGACAACGCGCGGGACGTGGGCGGCTACGGCGGCGCCGTGGTGACCTACTCCGTGCTGACCCACCTGATGTTCGGCGGCGCCGGCGGCGCAGGCCACGGTGACAACAACTACGGCAGCAACGGCGGCCGGGGCGGCGGCGTCGTCTTCGCCCGCGCGCTCAAGCTCATCGGCACCGGCGTGGTGAACGCCAACGGGCGCACCGGCGTGTTCGCCAACATGAAGTTCAACTACGACGGCCAGGGCGGCGGCGGCGCCGGCGGCACGGTGATGCTGCGCCTGCGCAGCACGGCCACCTGCCTCTCGGTTGAGGCCGAGGGCGCCAACGGCCTGGACATGAAGTATCACAACTCCCACGGCCCGGGCGGCGGCGGCGGCGGCGGCCGCGTCTTCTTCCAGTCGCTGACGGGCGGCGTCTGCAAGACCGACGTCACCGGCGGCGTCGCGGGCAAGTGCGTCAACATCCAGAACAACTGCTCCGGCGTCAACCACGGCGCCACGGCCGGCGGCAACGGCACCCTGGAGAAGGTGCCGAACAAGCCGTTCGTCTGCGATCAGGACAACGACTGCATCCCCGACGTGCTCGAGGGCGGCAAGGACACCGACAAGGACGGTATCCCCGACTACAAGGACACCGACTCCGACAACGACGGCCTGCCGGACAAGCTCGAGGACAAGAACTGCAACGGCAAAAAGGACCCCGGCGAGACCGATCCCAAGGACCCGGACACGGACAAGGACGGGCTCAAGGACGGCTGGACCGACAAGAACAAGAACGGTAAGTGGGACAAGGGCGAGGGCGAGGACCAGAACAACAACGGCAAGCAGGACAAGGGCGAGACCGATCCGCTCAAGTGGGACACCGACGGCGGCTGCGCCAGCGACGGCGCCGAGGAGCTGACGCTCAAGACCGATCCGCTGAACAAGGCGGACGACAAGTGCGACCCCAAGAAGAAGGACACCGACGGTGACGGCCTGCCGGACGAGGTCGAGGACAAAAACGGCAACGGCAAGGTGGACAAGGGCGAGACCGATCCGCTGAACAAGGACACCGACGGCGACGGCCTGATCGACGGCTGGATCGACAGCAACAATAACGGCAAGTGGGACAAGGGCGAGGGCGAGGATCCGAACCTCAACGCCAAGGTGGACAAGGGCGAGACCGATCCGCTCAAGTGGGACACCGACGGCGACTGCGAGAGCGACGGCGACGAGGAGCTCAAGCTCAAGACCGACCCGCTCAACCCCAAGGACAACAAGACCTGCGACAAGGACACCGACGGGGACAAGCTGCCGGACAAGATCGAAGACAAAAACGGCAACGGCAAGTGGGACACCGGCGAGACCGACTGGCAGAACCCCGACACGGACGGCGACGGCATCAAGGACGGCACCGAGGACACCAACCTGAACGGTAAGCGTGACAAGGGCGAGACCGACCCGCTGAACCCGGACACCGACGGCGACGGCCTCAAGGACGGCTGGGTGGACAAGAACAAAAACGGCAAGTGGGATCCGGGCGAGGGCGAGGACAGGAACAAAAATGGCAAGGTGGACAAGGGCGAGACCGATCCCCTAAAGTGGGACACCGACGGGGGCTGCGAGAGTGACGGCGCCGAGGATCTCATCACCGGCCACAACCCGCTCAACCCCAGCGACGACAAGTGCAAACCGAAGGACACCGATGGGGACGGCTTGTTGGACACCACCGAGGACAAGAACAACAACGGCAAGGTCGATCCGGGCGAGACCGACCCGAAGAACCCCGACACCGACGGGGACGGGCTCACCGACGGCTGGGTGGACAAGAACAAGAACGGCAAGTGGGATCCGGGCGAGGGCGAGGACAGGAACAACAACGGCAAGGTGGACGCCGGCGAGACCGACCCGTTGAAGAAGGACACCGACGGCGGCTGCGAGGACGACGTCTCCGAGGAGCTGGTCACGAAACACGATCCGCTCAACCCCAAGGACGACAAGTGTGTCACCTCGCCCAGCGGCGATGGCGGCCCCGACGGCGGCGGCGGGCTGTACTTCTACGGCAGCGGCTGCTCCCTGGGCGACAGCGAGCCTGGCCCGCTGGGCCTGTGCCTGCTGCTGCTCGGCGCGGTGCTGTTCGGCAGGATTAGATATCAGAGACGAAAGAGAGAATTGAAGGAGAAGAAGATGTCGAACTCTAGGCGTATTGCGCTGCCCCTGGCGCTGGCCCTGACCCTGGCCTCCGCGCCAGCCAAGGCCGATCCCGTTGAGATGTCGGTGCTGCACTTCCGCCTGGCTGCGGCGCCGATCAACTTCTTCGTCACCGAGGGCGGCCACACGCTGCCGCACCTGGTGCCGGCCGCTGGCCTCTACCTCAGCTATGCCCACCGGCCGCTGCAGCTGTACAACGCGGCCACGGAGGACTACGAAAAGGAGATCGTCAAGTACCAGGTCAACATGGACCTGCTCGTGGCCTTCGGCCTCTTCGACCGCCTGGAGATTGGCCTGCACCTGCCGGTGAACCTGAGCCAGGACGCCGACGACCTGGGCGCCATCGGCCGCAGCGCGGGCACCACCATCGGCGCGGGCCTGGGTGACCTGCGCATCATCCCGAAGGTGCGCATCTTCACCAAGGGCATCTTCACCCTCGGCCTGGCCGCGCCGCTGTCCCTGCCCACCGGCAACGAGGAGGACTTCCTCGGCGACACCGGGGTCACCTGGACGCCCAAGGCGATCCTCGCCCTCAACACCAAGCACGTGGACGTCGGCCTCAACTTCGGCTTCCGCCTGCGCCCCAAGCAGGTCTTCCAGGTCAGCTCCCAGCAGGGCACGGTCATCGTGGACGACGAGATGTTCGTCTCCCTCGGCGCCCGGGTCCCCATCGTGAAAAAGAAGTTCGACATCATCGCCGACTGGTACCTCTCCATGGGCATCGACGAGCAGGACACCGAGGAGGTCCCCACGGAGCTGATGCTCGGTGGTCGGGTCCACCTGCCCTACGGCCTGACGGCCAACTTCGGCGCAGGCCCCGGCCTGTCCAAGGGCGCCGGCACGCCGGTGTTCCGGCTCTTCGCCGGCCTCGGCTACCAGTACCAGCCGCCGCCCCCGCCGCCGCCCCCCACGGACGGCGACAGGGACAAGGACGGCATCCGCGACAGTGTTGACAAGTGCCCCGACGAGCCCGAGGACAAGGACGGCTTCGAGGACGCCGACGGCTGCCCCGAGGTGGACAACGACAACGACGGCATCAAGGACACGGCGGACAAGTGCCCCAACGTGGCCGAGGACAAGGACGGCTTCGAGGACACCGACGGCTGCCCCGACCTGGACAACGACAAGGACGGCATCCCCGACGCCGAGGACAAGTGCAAGGTCGACCCGGAGGACCGTGACGGTCACGAGGACGCCAACGGTTGCCCGGACCTGGACAACGACAACGACCGCATCCTGGACCGCGACGACCAGTGCCCCAACAGGCAGGAGGTCTACAACAACTACAAGGACGACGACGGCTGTCCGGACCAGAAGGGCGACATCAAGGTCGGTCCTGGCAAGATCGAGACGCCGCCGGTGTACTTCGCCACCAACAAGGACATCATCCTGAGGAAGAGCTACAACACGCTCGAGCAGGTGGCCTTCGTGTTGAAGAAGAACCTGTGGGTCAAGAAGGTGCGCATCGAGGGCCACACCGACAGCCGGGCCTCGGACGAGTACAACATGGACCTGTCCCTGCGCCGCACGGCCAGCGTGCTGCGCTTCCTGGTCAAAAAGGGCGTGTCTCCCAGCCGCCTCGTCTCCCAGGGCTTCGGCGAAACCCGCCCGGTGGACAGCAACGCCACCCGCAAGGGGCGCGCCAACAACCGGCGCGTGGACTTCATCATCGTCGATCCGAAGATGAAGAAGTACAGCAGGTAGCGACGCGGAGGGGGGGACCTCCAGCCCGGGGCTTTGCCCCGCACTACCCTACAAAGTCAAATCTCAGGACGGCCGGGTGGCGACGATGACCTGGAAGCGGTCGCTGGCGTCCTCGATGCGGTTGGTGATGGCGGCCGCGCGGTCCAGCAGCATCTTGATGTGCAGCTTCTTGGACAGGTCCAGCTCGGACTTGAACAGCCGGCGGGTGGTCTTGTCGAAGATATCGTCCACCCCCTTCTCCTCCTCCTCCACCCAGTGGGCCAGCGCGACCACCTCGCGGCCCTGGTCGAACTTGGCGAACATGTCGGGCAGGTGGCCGAAGCAGCGTACCGTGGACTCCATGATCTGCTTGAGCCCCTCGATGGAGTCGGCGTCCAGCTCGGGCCGCGTGAGCCGCAGGAACTGGGACACCTCCTCGCACTGGTTGGCCACCTTGTCCACGGACTCGATGAGGCGGGCGTAGTCGCCCCGCTGCACCGGCAGAAACGCCCCGTCGTAGAGGCTCAGCTCGATCTCTCGACGGATGGAGTCGGCCTCGGTCTCCAGGGCCTCCACCTCGATTGCCTGCTTCTTGAACTTTTTGTCCCGGCAGTAATCCTGCACGGTGCCGTCCAGAGCGGCCACCACCCGGCCCACCGATTCGATGTGGTTCAGGATGAGCTGCTCGGTCTTGCGTTCCTTCTTGCCGAAAAACATGGCCTCTCCGTACCCCTATCCGGGGGCTGTCCCTACCATAAGCATACATCGTCCAAGCGATCCAGAGTCCCGCGGAACTTGACACCGATCCCCTAAGGTACCTATATGTATTATTGCGTCTTTTAAGTGACATTTAGTGGTCATTTAAGTGACACGGTGTGTGTGGATGTGGGACCTGAAGCTGTAATTGCAGGAGCGCGATGTCCACGTTGATGCTGGTCCTTGTGACTGGCTCCGGTCTTTACGTGGGGGGGAACATCGGGGCCAACGACGCGGCCAACTGTATTGGTGCGTCCGTGGGCGCGGGGCTCATGCGTTACCGCACCGCGATTTTGTTGGTGGCCGTCTGCGTCGTGGCGGGGGCCCTGCTCCAGGGCAGCGCCGTGGCCAAGACTGTCGGCAAGGGCATCGTCACCGATCCCATCTCGAACCTCGGCGTGCTCTCGGCGCTTTTGTCGGGTGGATTCTTCGTCACGCTGGCCACCTTCTTCAAGGTGCCGGTCTCCACCTCCCAGGCGGTGGTGGGCGCCGTGGCCGGGGTCGGCATCGCCGGGGACCTGACGGTCAAGTACTCCAAGATCATCACCATCGCCGAGTGCTGGGTGGCCTGCCCGGTGTTGACCCTGGTGCTGACCTTCGTCATCTACCGGTTCATCGGCGTGATCACGCGCAAGGTGAAGAGCCGGCGGACGGTCGAGCGCGTGCTGATGTTCATGGTGGTGGCGTCGGCGGGCTACGCGGCCTACTCCCTGGGCGCCAACAACCTGGGCAACGCCATCGGCCCGATCCTGGCCCTCGGCAGCCGGGCCTTCGCCACGGTCATCCCGGGGCCGATCCTGTGGGAGGGTCAGGGCGGCTTCGTCTACGTGCTGCCGCTGACCGTCATGGGGTCGCTGTCCATCGCCTCCGGCGCGTTGCTCTTCGGCCGGGGCGTGGCCGAGACCGTGGGCAAGAACATCATCACCCTGGACCTGCCCAGCGCCACGGCGGTGCAGATCGCCATGGCCTTCGGGCTGCACCTCTTCTCCATGTTCGGCATCCCGGTGTCCACCTCCCAGGCCATCGTGGGGGCGCTGCTCGGCATCGGCCTGGCCCACGGCATCAAGACCGTCTCCAAGAAGAAGATCATGCAGGTGGTGGCTGGCTGGATCCTGGCCCCCACCCTGTCGGGGCTGGTCTCCTATGGGCTCTATGCCCTGCTCAACCACTACTTCGGCTGACGCCGACCCCGACCATCTTCCTCCCTTTACATTTCGGCACGGGCTGTTAAAGAAAGGGACCTCACAAAAGGGAACGAACCATGAGCAAGAAGAAACCTTCGGACTTCAGCGACGCCAAGATGGAGAAGATCGTGTCGCTGTGCAAGCGGCGCGGCATCATCTTCCCCTCCAGCGACATCTACGGCGGGCTCAACGGCTGCTGGGACTACGGTCCTCTCGGCGTGGAGCTCAAGCGGAACATCAAGGAGGCCTGGTGGAAGGACACCGTCACCTCGCGGGACGACGTCGTGGGCCAGGACGCCTCCATCCTCATGCACCCGCGGGTCTGGGAGGCCTCGGGCCACGTGCAGGAGTTCACCGATCCGCTGGTGGACTGCAAAAAGTGCAAGCACCGCTTCAAGGCCGACAGCCTCGAGGAGGACAAGTGCCCCGACTGCGGCGGCGAGCTGACCGAGGCGCGCAACTTCAACCTGATGTTCAAGACCACCGTGGGTCCGGTGGAGGAGGAGGGCGCCACGGTCTATCTGCGCCCCGAGACGGCCCAGGGCATCTTCGTCAACTTCGACAACGTGCAGACCACGGCCCGGGCCAAGCTGCCCTTCGGCATCGCCCAGGTCGGCAAGGCGTTCCGCAACGAGATCAACCCGCGAAACTTCACCTTCCGCTCGCGTGAGTTCGAGCAGATGGAGCTGGAGTTCTTCGTCACCCCCGGCGATGACGAGCAGTGGTACGAGTACTGGCGGGACGCGCGCTTCCAGTGGTACCAGGACCTCGGCATCAAAAAGGAGAACCTCAAGCTCGTGGAGCACACCGAGCTGGCCCACTACGCCAAGGCCTGCGTGGACGTGGAGTACAACTTCCCCTTCGGCTGGTCCGAGCTGGAGGGCGTGGCCAACCGCACCGACTTCGATCTGAAGCAGCACATGGAGTTCTCCGGCAAGCGGCTCAACTACTTCGACGAGGTGCGCAAGGAGCGCTACATCCCCTACGTCATCGAGCCGTCGGCGGGCGTGGATCGCTCCACCCTGGCCTTCCTCGTCGACGCCTACGAGGAGGAGGAGGAGCGCACGGTGCTGCACCTCCACCCGCGCCTGGCACCGGTCAAGGTGGGCATCTTCCCGCTGCTGCGCAAGCTGGGTCAGCCCGAGCGGGCCATGGCCATCCGCGACCGGCTCAAGCGACACTTCGCGGTGCAGTACGACCAGGCCGGCGCCGTGGGCCGCCGCTACCGTCGCCAGGACGAGATCGGCACCCCCTTCTGCATCACCGTGGATCACCAGACCGCAGACGACGGCACCGTCACCCTGCGCCACCGCGACAGCATGGACCAGGAGCGCGTGCACGAGGACGAGCTGGTCACGGTGCTGCGCGAGCTGATCTTCGGCAAGTAGAGCAGTTGCCTTGCGGCGCGGCGCCGGAGCAGCGGTCCTCGCGCTGGCGGTCCTCACCGGCTGCCCTTCCGAGCGCGGACCCGCGCGCCCGGATCGTGGCGCCGCGCGACGCCCCCCACCCCCCGACGCGCGCTCCAGCGCTTCGCCCAGGCCGCGCCCCGCGCCCGGCCCCGCGCGCGGCTTCACCTTCTTCGTCACCGCGGACACCCACTTCGGCTGGCCAGGCATGGCCCTGGCCAACCGCCGCCAGGTGCGGGCCATGAACGGGCTCCACGCCCGCACCTTTCCCGCGGCGGTGGGCGGGGGCCTGGTGGGCCACCCACGGGGCGTGCTGGTCGCCGGGGACCTGACCCAGGACGGTACCCGGGCGCAGTGGGCGGAGTTCACGGCCGTCTACGGGCGCAACGGGCGCGACGGCCTGCTGCGCTATCCGACCCTGGAGGCGCCGGGGAACCACGACTCTCACGGCGGCCGGCGGTATGTGGCCAGCATGGTTCGACAGAGACACGGGGCGCAACGCTACGCCTGGTGGTGGCGCGGCGTCCGCTTCATCTGCCTCGGACGGTTCCCCAAGGCGCGCTATCGCAGGTGGCTGCGCAGGACCCTGCGGGCGGCGGGCCGCGAGACGCCCGTGGTGATCTACTTCCACTACAACATGGTGGGGCCCTACTCCTTCATGTGGGGCCGCAGGCCCAAGCGCCGCTTCGCCGCCGACATCCGTCGCTACAACGTGGTCGCTATCTTCCACGGTCACTACCACCCGGCGTTCCACTACCGCTGGCAGGGTGTGGACGTGTTCAACGTCGGCGCGCCCAAGCACGGGCACCACTCCTTCGCCGTGGCCCGCGTGGCCGACGGTAAGCTGACGGTGGCCTACTGGGACTGGAGCCGGGGCCGCTGGAGCATGTGGCGTCAGAAGGCGCTGCGCCCTGCGTCCAGGGCACGTTGATGAGCAAGCGACGATTCATCATACGAAAGACCGTGGACCACGCGCGCGTGGCCCGCGCCGCCCGGGACCGCTTCGCCCTGGGGCGCCGCAGCAGCCACGGGTCGGACCACTGGCAGCGGGTGCAGGACAACGGCCTGAGGCTGGCCCGGGAAAACGGCGCCGACGCCGAGCTGGTCAAGCTCTTCGCCTGGCTGCACGACTGCTGCCGCGAGCACGACGGCAGCGACATGGGGCACGGCCCCAGGGCCGCGGCGCTGATGGAATCCCTGCGCGACGATCTGCTGGCCGACCTGGAGGAGGATCGCTTCCTCACCTTGCAGGAGGCGGTGCGCGATCACACCAGCGGACACCGTCACCGCGACGTCACCATCGGCACCTGCTGGGACGCGGACCGGCTGGACATCGGCAGGGTGGGCAGCCGGCCGCGGCGGCGCTACCTGAGCACGGAGGAGGCGCGGGAGGAGAAGGTCATCGAGTGGGCCTGGCGCAGGAGCCGCCGCGGGCGCAGGCGCTGAAAGTTGACCGCTGACCGCTGACCG
>PVBE012799901.1_pt1 | contig 32302 bp, 17 predicted proteins | sample 1631181 | NCBI WGS metagenome assembly PVBE01 (sample SAMN08397723, study PRJNA350692) | Marine metagenome, whole genome shotgun sequencing project. | isolation source: water | place: Pacific Ocean | collected 2012-04
ATTCTCCGCGCCCATCTGCACCTTCGTCAGCAGGTGGAAGAGCCAGATGCTCATGCCCACGTCGAGGCTGAGGAAATAGGCCAGACCCAGAACGGTGAAGCTGACGAAGAAGTGCAGTGACTGCGAGAGGGGGCGCACGAAGAGATAGTGGCTGAACTCGAGCTCAGGGATGAAGGGGAAGTAGTGGTTGAGCCCCAGAGTGCTCAGTGTGAGGAAGGGCAGCGCGAAGCCCGCCCACATGAGCGGATTCTTGAGGAAGGGGCTGACGATCTCGTCGCGGTTGCCCGTGTCAACCATCTCCATCGGCAGCTGTACCAGGGGGAAGTTCAGTCGGTCGTAGTCCACCCACTGCCGTCGCAGAATGACGGTCATGGTGATCATCATCAGATAGACGGCGATCATGAAAGAACACCAGGCCGTCAGGGGAACCACCCAGGCACCCCAGGGAATGCTCTGACCTTGCGGCAAGCCCTCGAAGAAGTACCGGATCGCCAGATCGTCGGTGGGCACGAGCCAACCGGTAACGTAGGGATGCAGCAGCTCGGACCAGTTGTTCTCCGGCGTGGCGTAGTAGTGGAGGGAGGGCAGCATGGGTATCAGGTTTGCCGTCAGACCCCACGTTGGGATCGCCGAAGCCATGAGCATCATCACGTAGATGATGACGAGTTCGGCGCTGGTCAACCCCCACGACCTCCGCACGAGTCGCAGCAGGGGATTGGCGATGGCGACGACGAGAAAGAACAGAAAGACGGCACCGGCAGTGATGTAGTCCGACGACATGCCCGCCGTGTGCATCGCCAGCAGGGCATAGGGGAAGGCGATGTTGATGACGATCGACAACGCCGTGCCGAGCAGCAGGGCGCGCCCTGTGAAGCGACCGGTCATCGTTTGCTCGAGGCCCCGGAGTCCGCCTGCGCCGCCCTCAGTCGTTGTGCGGCGCGTCGATGGGCCTGGCTGTCGACGGTCCGGCCGAGCTGCCGGTAGGCGTCGCTCAGATACAGATGGGCGCGGGCGTCATCGGGATCCAGTTCGACGAGTCGGGCGTAGGCGCTGGCCGCATCTCGTATGTTGCCGGTCTTCATGCTGGTGACCCCCAGGTTCAGCAGGGCATCACGATACCCGGGCCGCAGTCTCACGGCCTGATCGAAGTGAACACGAGCCAACTCCAGATCGCCGGCGCGGGCCTCGAGCAGACCCCGCGTATAGGAGAGCTCGGGGAAGTTCTGACCGATATCGGCGGCGTCGTCGAGGGCCACGCGGCTCGCAGCGAGCCGGCCCGCCTTGAGCAGGGCCAGACCCAGACGCGTACGCGTGACCGGATCGTCGGGTGTGAGCGAGACGGCTCTCTCGAGGGCGACGATGGCTCCGGTGTAGTCGCCCTGCATGGTCAACACGGCTCCGAGTCCGCTGTGGCCGTCGACATAGGTGGAGTCGATGGCGATGGCGTTGCGGTATTCACGCGCCGCCCCAGCCAGGTCCCCACGGACGGCGCGGTGCAGACCCAGGGCGTGGTGGGCTTTGGCCGGGCCCACCGGCACGACGCCTCCCTCGGGTGGCGTGACATCCGAACCGAGGTCTCGCTCCTGCAGGCGCATGGACTGGGAGCGTTCCAGCAACCGCCGCCCCTCCTCGCGTCTGCCGAGGCGCACGAGCGCCTGTCCGAGGCCCGACAGAATCTGGGGTGAGTGCGGATTCAGCTCAGCCGCCCGGGACAGGGCCGACACCGCCTCTTCGTGGCGCCCGCCATCGCGCAGGATGACGCCCAGATAGTAGAAGGCCTGCCCGTCATCGCCAGCCAGTTCGGTAGCGCGGCGGTAGTGGTTGAGCGCCGTCTGCGGATCTCCGGACTTGCGGTAGATTTCGGCCACCTTCTTGTGCGCCGCCACCAGTGTGGAGTCGAAGCGCAACGCCGCCAGGTACGAATTGACGGCCTCTTCGAGCCGTTCCTTGTGGGTGTAGATGACGCCGAGGTTGTAGTGGGAGTGGACGCGGGCTGAGTCCAGTTCCAGGGCCCGTAGAAAGGAAGCCTCGGCGCCGGCGGTGTTGCGGAACTCGTCGCGGGCGAAGGAACGGGCGGTGAGAACCGTGCCGAGGAGTTCGTGCAATCCAGCGTCAAGCCCGTCGTCGGTCACCGCACTCTCGGCCGCCCGTACGGCCTCATCGAACCGGCCGAGGGCAAGATATGCCCGTGCCAGGTACCGATCGGCCGGGGTACCTGCCGACTCCAGCAGGGGCAATGCCTCGTCGTAGCGCTCTTCGGCCAGGAGTTGACGCCCCGTCGTCAGGGGGTCGGTCGACTCGCAGGAACACAGAGCCAGAGTCCACACCCAGCAGATGGCGGATCCGGACCGGAGGAGACGCCCTCGAGCGACTCGAGCCCACGGTCTGACGGATCCGCCCCAGTTGCGCATTAACAGAGCACTAGTCGGCGGATTCGCGTATGGTGAGCGTCTGATTCACGGCCACATCGTACTGGGTCTGCACGGTACCTCCCGGCCAGCGGACCTCGACGCGGTCGACGGTGGTCGCTGAGCCGAGCCCGAAGTGACGGCGTATATCGCTGTGTGACAGATACCCGCCGCTGCCCTGCACCTCCATGCTCTGCGTCCGTCCACCGCTCTCCACGGTTACGCGTGCACCGATGCCGTCGCGATTGCTCCGTGTTCCGACCACTTTCACCTTCAGCCAGTTCAGGCGATTGCCCCCGTCGTTGCGCAACAGGCTGGGTGTGTCGTTGAGGTTGAAGACGAAGAGATCGAGATCGCCGTCATCGTCATAGTCGGCCACGGTGACACCTCGACTGACCTTGACGACGTCGAACCCTGGCCCGCTCGTCCCCGTAACGTCGGTGAAGCGGCCGGTGCCTGAGTTGTCCAGCAGGAAGTTCGGCTCGGCGTAGCCGATGCCGATGCGTGGCAGGTCGGTCTGTGGGTAAACGTGGCCGTTGGCCACGTAGAGGTCCTGGTCGCCATCGTTGTCGCGATCGAAGAAGACGGTTCCCCAGCCCACATAGGGCTCACCGAGAACCGACGCCATCGACGGGAACGAGAGATCGAGGAAAAACCCGTCGCCGTCATTCCTGTACAGCGTGTTGTGCTCATCGGTGAAGTTGGTGACAAAGTAGTCCTGACGACCGTCGCCATCATAGTCGCCGCGGGCGACGCCCATGCAGCCCTGCATCGATCCCTCGCCGCTGTAGGCGACGCCGGCCATCAACGCCTGGTCCTCGAAGGTGCCATCACCCCGGTTCCGGTAGAGGTAGTTGGGACCCTGATCGTTGACGACAAGCAGGTCGATCCAGCCGTCGTCGTCGAAGTCGGTGAACATGGATTCGAAGCTGAAATGCCTTGGCCCGCTCAGGCCCGCAGCCTCTGTAGCGTCGCTGAAGGTGCCATCACCGTCATTGAGGTAGAAGACGTTGGCCTGAGGACGCTGTCCCTTGGGTCCGCAGAACACGTCGAGCCCACGCCACACGCAGGGGATGGGAGATTTGAAGTCCAGATCGAAGACCTGGTAGTTGGCCACGTGTAGATCCAGGTCGCCGTCGAGATCGATGTCGCCGAAGCTGGCACCCGTGGAGAACCCCGCGTGGTCCGTTCCCGAAACCGCTCCGCCTTCGACAAAGGTGCTATCACCCCGATTCATGTAGAGACGGTTCGGTCCGAAGTTGGTCACATAGAGATCCTGGTGACCGTCGTTGTCGACATCGGCGACGGCGCACCCCATGGCCCAGGCGGTGTCTCCCACGCCGGCAGCAACGGTTACGTCGTCGAAGCCGCCATCGCCACGATTTCGGAACAGCTTGTTCTCAGGATGGGGGACCGGCGGTGCCACCAGCCGCGAGCCATTCGGAAGGTAGAGATCGACATCACCATCACCATCGTAATCGAAGAAGGCGGATCCACCCATGTTGACATCGACGATGTAGTCCTGTGTCGGCGTGCCGGAGACGTTGGTGACAGCAATACCCGCGGCTTCGGACTGGTCCACGAATCCCACGCTTCCGGCCTGTGCCGTGAGGGCCGTTGCCAGGAGAAAAACTCCCACGCACCCGTAAACCAGCCGTGGCAGGTGAATCACGGGTCAGGCTCCGGGATGGGAGAGGATCATGCCAGGTCGCCGTCGCCGGCTGGGTTCAGCTCGTGCCTTGGGTGAGGTCAGCCAGCTCGTCGTCGAGAATCCGGACCGGGTACTTCTCGCGCAGGGACTGGACGTATCGAACATAGCCGGTCTTGGCCTTGCGGATTCTGACGAAGGCAGCGGCGCGGACGCTGGCCTCCTCGAAGGAAGGGTGCACGTAGGTGCGCTCGAGGATCTTGAAGACCGAGAAGTAGCCGTCGTGTGTGGCCACAGGTCCCTGGACCGAACCGAGAGGCGATCGCTGGGCACTGACAAAGATGTCCTTGTAGTTGGCCAGCTGTGCCTGGTTGATGTCGACAACTCCTCCCGTGGCACGCAGCTCTTCCCGCAGGGTATGGGTGCGGGCCAGTGCCTGTGGGTCGGCGCCCGCCTCGATCTGATCCTTCAACTGCTGCGCCAGATCCTGGCTGTCAACGAGGATCTCGACGAGTTCCGTTTTTCCCGGTCTCTTGAACAGGTCCGGGTTGGCCTCGAAGTACGTGCGGGCCTCCTCGTCGGAAGCTGCCACATGCCGATCCACATGGCGATAGCGCAACAGACTCAGCAACAGCTCCTCCTTCTTGCGGGAGACCTTTTGCAGCAGGGCCGGGTCCCGGTCGAGTCCCTGGGCGCTCGCCTCCTCGAGAGAGAGATAGGACGGCAGGATGTTGTCCCTGAGGAGAATGGCGACTTTCGACGTATCCAGCAGTGTGTTCGCCGCAGCGTAGAGCGAGGCGGTGGCCACGAGAAATTCACCGATCGTGATCTCACCCCCACGGTAGGAGGCGATGACACGTCCGGAATCAGCGGCCGTCACTGTGACGGGACCGGTCTGGATCTCGGCCGACCGCTGGGCCACGAGTCGTATGGCATCGACGTGGGTGCGGGCATCGTACTGCGTAATCAGGGAATCACGCAGTATGCGGGACCGGACCGCCATCTTCGCCGTGGCCAGCTCCTGTTGAATCGCCCCTTCCGACAGCGTCAGCGGCGCCTCGATCTCGTCCATCACCTTGAAGACGGCCAGGCTCTGCGGACCCTCATCCTCCCCCCGAACCAGCACCGGTTCGGACACGCCGCCGACCTCGAGATGGAAGATGGCCTCGGCGATGGGAGCCACGACCTGACTCTTCGGCAGGTACTGGGCGAGCTGCCCGCCCGTGGCGGCAGATGCCTGATGGAGAGACCGTGTCGCCGCCAGTTCCTTCAAGGAGGCGCCGGCTTCGAGCAGGGCTTTCACCTCGAGGGCTTCGGCCATGGTCTCCACCATGACGCCGCCGAAGCGCAGGGCGCGATCCCGGTGACTGGAGCGCCACAACTCCTCCATCTCCGCCGTTGAGACCCGAATCTGCGCGGCGATGTGCCGACGGCGGTAGCTCTCAATGATCCGAGCCTGGCGGAATTCCTCCAGCCGGTCGACGAACTCGGCGTCCTGCTCGAGCCCCGTGGCCCTGGCCTCGGCCAGCAGGAGGGTCTTGTCGATCAGGGTCTCCAATACCCGGCGACGCCCGGCGGCAGGGGACGGGCCGGACTTCATGGCCTCGGGCAGGGAGGCGCTGTAGACGATGAACTGGGCAACATCGATGGAGTCGTTGCCGACGACGGCGAGCGTTCGGGTGACCTCCAGGCTCGACGGTTGCTGAGGTTCAGACGAATTGCAGGCAATCAGCAGACCGACGGCCGGCAGGAGCAGACTGACAGAACGTCGATTCATTGTATTTAGGCGGTCTTGATTCGGGGTGGGATTGAAGCAGCGGGCCAGGCAAATCTTGCTCCCGGTTTGATATATCATATCCCATTTGCTTATAATTCGCAATCGTTTGACAACCCCAACTCCGTGGTCAGACGAGACCACCATGAGACCGTTGAGACCATCGTCGATGAGACTGGCGTTCCTGACGATCTGCTGTGCCTGTACAGCCCTGTGTGGTACCGCTGCTTCGGCTGACCCTGCGATCGTGATCGGTGGGAATCAGGGCAGCAGCTGGCAGGACGGGGGAGGGACGATTCCTGCCTTCGTGATCCGCACAGATCGCAAGGCCGTGGAGGAGACCAACACGCCCGGAGGGGTCGTTGACTTCACCCCTGAAGACCGGCTGAACTGGATCTTTCCGCAACGCGCTGATACCACGGTGAACATCGCCATCGGCGCAGATTCTGACGGCCGAGGCGGCAGCATCCTCTCGCCGAACGCGCCCCAGATCGTCAGCCAGTTGCCATCCATGATCGATGGTGACCCGAGCACCGCGCTGGATCTCAGGGCCACGCAGAGCGGTCAGAGTGCTCGCGTGCTGGGGATCATCATCAATCTGGACCTCGGAGCGCGATTCGGCATCAACCGGTTCCGGTTCTTTCCGCGCAACGCCGATCCGCTGCTGCCAACCCCCGAGTTTCCGCACCAGAACGATTTTATCCGTGGCTACGAAGTGTTCATCAACGACGGCACGCCTGACACACAGATCGAAGGGGTCCCCATCCTCACGACGGTTGCCGTCGACGGGCAGAACGAGGACTCCGTGGTGGATGTCACCATTGTGCCGCAGTATGTGCGTTTTGTGCGCCTCAAGTCGATCGCCACGCGCGGTTTCGAAGTCGCCGAGTTCCAGGTGTTCGGCACGGGCTTCGTGCCTGAAGCCAGCTACGTGTCGAATGTCTTCGACTTCGGCGATCCGGCCATCCTCGGACGCCTGCGCTGGGTGGAGGAGGCCATCGGCGATCCCGGCCTGTCGAGTGTGCTGGTGCGAACCCGAACAGGGCACGACGCACAACCGGTCGAGTTCAACAAGCTTCGCCCGGGAGAGAACATCTTCCGGGAGGGGGGCGGCATCGCCCAGGCCGATGCTTTCAATCCGCTCTTTACCGCCACCGGTGGGGCCGACCGATCGAATCGTGCGGAGGTCCCCTGGAAGGCGGCAGCGGATGTAGACGATCCGGAACTGAGCAGCCTCATCGAGGGGATTCTCGACAACGAAGAGGTCGACGTACGGCAGGCACGGGAGGTATACAAGGATCTGAGCGTCGCCGAACAGGAGGTCATCTCACTGACGCGCGAGGACTATGGCGAGCTGGGGAAACGCGGAAATCAGGACCCCGGCGTGATCCGGGATGATCTCATCAACTGGAGTGCCTGGTCACCACCGTACCCGGCCACCGGGATCGTCGATGCCGCATCGCTGGAAGACAACACCCAGGGAGTGCCGATGGTCTCCCCCGGGTCGCGACGATTCTTCCAGTTTTCCCTCGAGTTCATCAGCGAAGACTTCGGCGTCGCCACGGGCGTGGGGGGCCTGGCCTTCGAAGCCATCCCCAGACCCTTTGCCAAGGGACTGATTGCCGAGGTGGCGCCACGAGATGCCAGTCTGGGCAAGAGGACCCGGTTCGGTTATGCGGTCCTCAACCAGGTCGGCGACGGTGCCGTACGCGGCTTCGACCAGTTTCGTGTCAGCACGCCACTCAGGGTTGAGTCGATTGGCCGGGTCGCCAGGGCCACGGCCGACGGTCAGCTCACGGCGGCGGACTTTTCCGGCCAGTCCCTCGACGATCTGCCCCTGACCGACGGGGATTTCTCCATCGTTGAGGTCAGCGACGACGGATTCACGATCTCCTTCGCCCGCATCGAGCAGGACAGCACGCTCCTGCGCATCGATTTCGACACGGCCGTGCTGAGATTCGGCACGGTCTTCAGCGGTCAAGCCTTCGACACGCAGTCCGATACGCAGGCAGGTCAGCCCGCCGTCGCCGGCAACGCCGCAGATCTCGCGCTGGACGGCTTTGAGGATCCGCACAGGGTACCCATCGGGCTCGTGCGCAACGGCAATCTGTCGGTGGCGGTGAGCACGTCCAGCGATCTGCTGATCAACGTCAGGGCCGACCCGCCGGTATTCACGCCCAACGGCGACGGCATCAACGATGCGTCGAATCTCGGGTACGACATCACCAACATCGCCGCGCCGGCACCGCTGCAGGTGGTCGTATATGACCTTTCAGGGCGGCGTGTCCGTCAACTCATCCGTGCCGCCGGGCTGAGTGGGCGGTACGCTCCGGCCTGGGACGGTCGTGGCGACGACGGGGCCCTCGTACCCCCGGGGACATACGTGTTTTCAGTAACGCTCGAAGCGGGAACGGGAACAGAGAGAAAAGCCGGTGTTGTCAACCTGGTCTACTGAGCTGGCGGCGCTCCGCTTGGAGTCGGCAGTCGGCAACTCTTCAGGAGGGATTCGTTTGCGGGCAGCACGCACCTTCTTCGTGATCGCGGTGACCATGGCCTGCACCGGACTGCAGGTCCAGGCCCAGGAATACGGCTCCCGACTCGGTGTGCAGCGGGGGGGAGACGTCGACTTCTCACCCGTCGGTCCGGGTGTGATGTTCGGCGCCCTCGACCCATCGGTGAAGAAGTGGCATGTGCCGCAAGAGCTCTACGCCGAGTACGGCTGGCGCCAGTGGGAGTACTCCAACTACGCCCGGCCCGAAGACAACTACGAGCGCTACGTCAACACAGTGCTGGAAGGCGACTACTTCTACGATGTCTACGGCAACTTCATCAATCGCGGCTGGTTGTTATATGACTGGCGGCAGGCCCAGCCACAGCAGGAAGGCAGCAGCATCTTCAAGGGCTCCAACTTCGGCGGCTGGTTCAGTGCCGTCACCGTCAGTGGCGACACGAAGGGGCAATACAGTTATGCCATCACCGTGGGCAACCGGATCCGCTCGACGCTGACACCACTGACCTTCTCCAAGCCGGCTTTCAGCGGCGTGCAGATCGACTTCGCTTCGGATCGCTACCAGGCGACACTGCTCGCCTCGCGGATCGATGATCCCGTCAATCGTGAGACCTTCGAGCCGGCGGCGCAGACCAACTCGACGAGTTTCGTGGGCGGACGCATGACCGCCCAGGTGGGCGACTTCATCACGGTCGGTGGCACCCTGGTTGATGCCCGCAACGCCAACACCAATCTCGATCTGTTCACCGGCGACCCCATCGCCGGCAACCTGACGACTGGCCAGTCCGCGGCGCCGTTGACGGCGATCGCCGTCGTGTTGAGCGATGATTCGCCGGAGGATGGCGAAGGGGGCGCCGCCCTGTTCGCCCACGATGTGATCATCAAGAGCCGCAACTTCGAGACCGGTCAGGAGACCACCCAGCGCCTCGCCGATGTTGCACGGCCCGGATCCGAGTGGCCCATCATCTTCGGCGGCTTCGAGCGTTCCGGCTTCCTGGCCGCCGATGGAACAGAGCGGATCATCCTCAACTATGACTTCAGCGACCCGGCGTACACGGGGCCGAACCCGACGGAGATTGTCTCCGTCGACTTCGACTACATCCTCGGCAACGACTATCGGGTGGCCATCTGGTCCGACCGCCAGGAGGGCCAGCGGGCCCAGCCGTCACCACCTCTGACGGCAGAGATCATCGACAACAGCCGACCGGCCTTCATCATCATCAAACGGGCCGACGGAAACGTCAAGGACGTATCAAACCTGCAAAGTGTGCGCTTCGACTACGGTCTACCCACGGCGAATCTCATCACCGGCTTCACGATCGAAGGCACGCGGATCGCCGGCTTTGACTTCTACGGTGAGTGGAACCGCAACAAGCGCTACGCCCAGTACCCCAATGCCGCCCTGTTCAATGCCGGCAAGCAGCACAAGATCTCGTCGGAGCGGTCCGACGCGTGGATGATGAACCTGACCCGGTCGACGTATCCCTTCTTCGGCTATGGTGAGGCGTACTCGATCGATCCTCTGTATTCGACCACGTCGTACATCGTGGCCGAGAACGGCACTGTCCAGTACGACAACGCCCAGCGCAGTCTGTTCGAGTTCGTCGACGACAACGACGATCAGGATCGCCTGCCCGACTGGTTTCGTGCGAACCAGACGAGCGACCCGGCGATCTTCCCCGGCTTCGACGCCAATAACGACTTCATCAACGACTTCAACCAGAACGACAATGGCCGTGTCTCGAACGTGATTCCAGACTATGACGAGCCCTTTCTGCGGTTTGCCACGGACCGACCGGAGTTCCTCTTCGGGATCGATATGAACAACAACGCGTGGATCGATCGCTACGAAGACGACGACCTGCCTGACTATCCCTACAAGGCCGACCGTGAGGGCTACAACAGCTACGTCGGTGTCCACGTACATCCGGAAGCAAGGCTGACTGTAGGGCGCACCGACGAAAGCATGCTCTCCGACGATCGCCACAGCCGCGTGAACTACGCGATGTTCACCTTCGATCGGAGCCACCCGACACTCGGCCGCCTGCGCATCTTCGACATGGCGAAGCGGGCTGAGGATACGATACCCGACGTGCGCCGTCCCGCCTCGGCGAATATCGACGAGAACGCCGTCACCCGTCCCGTTATCGACGACCTGCTGCCGGCCCAGGATACCTGGATCAACACACTGTGGATCGGTCTCGACTATACCGGCATTGCCGGTCTGGAGATCGACAACATCCTCAAGCACGAGATCTACCATCAGATGGATGACGATCCTCGCGATCCGGATGGTCGCAGCCTGCGCGGCAACTCCAGCTTCACCGGACTGATCAACAAGGTGGATTACAGCTTCGATGCAGGGAGCCTGAATCTTCGACCTCGAGTCAAGAGTGAGTACTTCCGACAGACACCTTTCCGTCGGGAGGAAGACAAGCGCCAGCAGTGGACAGGGATGGGCATCCTGCTGACGCAGTTGCCGGTCTTCAGCCACACGCTGCTGCAGGGAGGTCTGGAGCTGCTCTGGCAAAGGGAACTGGTGCAGGACGAGGACGAGATGCTCGACCTGGGGTTGACCCAGGAGACGGGGGATCTGTCCAGCGTTACTCTCGCCGTGCAGCTGAGCAACACATCGGATTATCTCGGCTACCGGCTGACGACACAGATCGGTCTGCGCTACGGGAGCATCGCGACGGAGCTGATCCGTCAACGTACGGATGGGTCGTTTGCCAAACGGAGCGAGCGCACCACCGAGACGACGAGTTTCCTGACGATCCTGGCAGGACTGTAGCATGCCTGTGATGTCCAGCCTCCGAAGAGGGGTGATCGGCGGCATCCTGCTGCTGCTGGCAGTGGGCGGTGGCACTGAGGTCGGTGCCAGGGGAGACTACCTGTTCGGCAGGAGAGTGGGTGACCGGGTCGTCTACCCTGCCCGCGGTGTGAACGTGATGATGGAGGCGCTGGATCCCACCGTGATGCGGTGGTACCTGCCGCAGGAGTTGTATCTCGAAACGGGCCGCCGTCAGTGGGCTTACTCCAACTATGCCAGCGAGCCCTATCGCCGCTACCTGAATTCATCCCTCGAAGGCAGCTACTTCTACGACACGTACGGGAATCTAGTGACCCGTGGCTGGCGCATCTACGACTGGCGCCAGACCCAGCCGTCGTCATTCGAGACCAGCTCTCTGACCAAGAGCACTCAATACGTGTCCTGGTTCCGCCGCATCGTCGTTTCATCAGACGTCATCGGCGACTATCACTATTCGATCACCATCGGGGACGAGCTCAACACGACGCTGACACCGATGACCTTCCGCAAGGCGGGTTACAATGGCGTGGTGACGAGTTTTGCCAGCGGCCGCAGCCGCTTCACGGGAATCTTCGGTCGGCTGACGGCACCCATTGTAGACAGCCAGAACACAATCTTTCTGGAAGGCTTCACCAACCTGACGGGCGGCCGTCTCATCACCGACGTACGCGATGATGTCAGCCTCGGTGTCACGTTCGTCAACACGCACAATGGCAACGGCTCCCGCAAGGCCTTCAATTCCAATCCACTCAAGGGCCGGCTCACGGCCGGCCAGCTCACCCAGCGGATGGACTTTGTCGCTCTGCGCCTGACCGATGACAGTCCCGAAGACGGCGAAGGTGGGGCCGTTCTGATCAGCAGTGACGTGGAGATCACGACCTCGTTGATGCGTTCCGTCCTCGTCGGTGACAGCGTCGAGTTCGTGGCTCGCGACACCGTGATTCTGGGCAGCTCGATCGGCTACTCGGGTGCCATTGTCGGCGGTCAGTTGAAGGATGGCTTCCTGACGGCCGACGGGCCGGAAAGCATCACTATATCCTACACGCTCGCGCCAGAGGGTGATGACGACGATCTCGGATCTCTCCGCCTGCGGCTGCAGCAGGCGTTGAGCTTGAGCCTGGCAGATGCCGAAGACGCGATCACGAACATCAAGAACGTCCGCTTCCGCCTGGTTCTGGCCAACGACTACCGCATCGAAGTGGCTTCTGACCGGCAGGCCAACATTTCCAACCAGCCTCAATTCTTGCCCGTGACACGCGCGGCGGGGAATATCAAGAACGGCCTGAATCAAAGAGAGGTCGTGTTCGATTACGGTTTGCCGACAGCGAACCAGATCCTGGGCTTCACGGTGCAGACGCGTGATTTCTTGGGGTTTGACGCATACGCCGAGGTCAATCTCAACAACCAGTACCGCCAGTATCCGAATACGGAAATCAAGAGGCATCGTTCCTTCTCAGGGATCATCGGCGACGAGCAGGCCCTGGCGTTCATGGTCAACGTCAACCGACGCCTGGGGCGGCTGGATCTGACGGGTGAAGCCTTCGGTATGGATCACGACTACTCGACGTCGCTGATCCCCGTCGATGGTCGCGGGATCGCGGACTATTCGCCGGAAGCGACCGACAAACTCTACGACCTGGTGGACGACAACGACGACAACGACCGGCACCCCGATCAGCTGCGAATATTCCAGGGCAGCCTGATCCCACCGCGAACGACGACGTCGGGCAATTTCCAGATTGAGCCGGATGGCCAGGCAGATCCGGCCGTGTTTCCGGGATATGACGAAAACAACGATGGTCTGTCCGACTTCAACCAGAACAGCAGCGGCGATCAGGAGAACTTCTTCCCCGACTATGAAGAGCCTTTCCTGAGACACAACACCGACCGGCCCGAGTTCCTCTTCGGCATGGACATGAACAACAACGGCTGGGTCGATCGCTTCGAGAACGACAACGAGCCCGACTATCCCTACAAGAAGGACCACTGGGGCTACAACGTGCACGGCCGTGTCGATCTGGTCCCCGGCGTGCTGTTTACTGTCGGCCAGCTCGATCAGCAGAGGCGACAGACGAACCATCGCAGCCGTGTTTCCTATGCCATCGCTGCCTATGACCGAGACCACCCGACCTGGGGGCGCCTGCGGGTTTTCGACATGCTCAAGGGCACGAAGGACGACATCCGCGACGATCTGGTGCAGTGGCTGATGCCTGAACCGGAGTTCGGCGATCCGGGACTGAGCAGCGGCAGCAATCAGTTTGTCGCCGATCCGCTGGGTGCTCAGGACGCGTGGATCAACACCTTTTTCGCCGACTGGATGTATCGAAGCCCCCGTCTGTGGCGCATGACCCACAAGATCAAGTGGGAGACCTGGCGCCAGCGGGACACGGACAAGGTCTTCGAAGTCGACGCCGCCGGCGAGCTTCTGCTCGACGAAGACGGGGAGCCGCTGGTCGCCTTCGATCCTCTGCGGTCGGACACCCGTGATGGTCGCAAGGAGTCGGGGTTCTTCGGCGTCATCAACAAGGCCGACTATCAGTTCGGCTGGCGGCAGCTGATGCTGACCTCCCGGATCAAGAGCGAGATCGTGAACCTGGTCCCGTATGGTCGTCAGGCGAGTCGCCGGCAGACCTGGGATCTGATCCCGTCACTGCTGGTGCGCATGCCGCTGATGAAGCAGTCCGCTATCGAGCTCGGTTGGGAGCAGCGGCTGTTCTACGAGCTGCGGCACGACGAGGACAAGCTGGCGGCCGGCAGCCGGACCGGTGATTTCGGCGGCATGGTGCTGGCCGCCCAGCTGGTGAACAGCCGCGCCTACCTGGGGTATGAGCTGCGCATGCAGATGGGGGTGCGCCTGGACCGCCGCCGACTCGAAATCGTCGACGGTAAGAGCGAGAAGCGGACCTCCGGTCTGGCCTTTCTGACAGTCTTCGGCAGTCTCCGCGAATAGAAGTCCAGATTCGTCGTTCTTCGGGGCAGTCGTGTCGGCCCCTGCTGCAAACGATTGTAGTTCCCGAGGTGTCCAGAAAAACAGCGAGGAAATGAAGATTGCAGACTCTTGAGATCAGCGGTCGCACTTCACCACCGGAGTGGGCGGTTCGACAGCGCCATCTCTTCGATCAGATGAACCGGGCGGCGCCCCGTTTCGTGGACAAGTACACCCGCGAGGACGGCACCTTCATCTGGCGCGACGAGTGGCCGGGGATGGACGGGTCGGACGATGGCTACGAGGCCTATCTGTCGTTCCCGTTGTTCTACGTACTCGGCGGCAGCGAAGAGATCCATGGCATGTCTCGAAGCCTGTGGACGGCGGTGACTGAGCAGTTCACCCGGTTTGGTACGGTGACGCGCGAGTTCGACCGGTACTACGACTGGATGCACCACGGCGAAGCCTACACCTACCTCCACTACTTCGGTCTCGCCGACCCCGACAACCATGTGGACCGACAGCGGGCCCTCAAGTTCGCCGCCATGTACAACGGCGAGGATCCGGAAGCCCCGAACTGGGACGCAGGGCACAAGCTCATCCGTTCGCCGATCAACGGCGCCGCGGGACCGTGCTTCGAAATGCAGTGGGATGACTGGGTCACCCACCGGGCGAACCTGTCCCCCTACCTGGCACCCTACGAGGACATTCCGGGGCACGAGAGCGACGATCCCTTCGTCAAGCTCGACTGGTCGGATGACGAGGTTTACGCGCGCATTCTGAAGACCATGAATGAGCGCATGGTGCCCGGCGACGTACCTCTCAACCTCAACGCCACCAGTCTGATCGCCAACGCCTTCCTCTACACGGGCGAGGAGAAGTACCGGCAGTGGGTCCTTGATTACATCCAGGCCTGGATGGACCGCACCGAGGCCAACGGCGGCCTGCTCCCCGACAACGTCGGACCTACCGGCAAGATCGGCGAGCGCATGAACGGCAACTGGTGGGGGGGCTACTACGGCTGGCGCTGGCCCCACGGGGGGCGTGTCATGCTCGAGGCTCTGTGCAACGCGGGCTGCAACGCCACGATGCTGACGGGCGACCCATCCTGGCTCGACCTGTTTCGCTCCCAGGCGGACAAACTGTGGGAGATGCGGCGCGAGGAGGACGGCAAGATCATGATCCCCAACAAATACGGGCAGCAGGGCTGGTTTGAGTATATCCCCCACGCCTCCTCGCAGACCCTGCGATTGCTGATGCACGCCTTCGCCGTGGGCCGCCAGCAACAGGACATGGATCGCATTGACGAGCAGTATGGGGACCGGCCACTGCCGGCTGACGGCCCTCTGCCCGGTTGCGGCAAGGCGGGGAGCTTCTCCATCCACGAGTGGTTCGAGTACACCGTCGGCCGCAATCCCGACTTCCCGTCGCGGGTGCTTGAGATCACGCAGCGGGAGATGGGCAAGCGACTGGACACGATCGACTCGGAGAGCCTCGACTGGACGACCTGGAACGACGGTCCCGAGTGGCAGGACGTTCATCACTGGCAGAACATCAACCCCGTCGTGCCCGAAGGTATGATGCAGATGGCCATGGGTACGCCCACGGCCGTCTACCACGGAGGCATGATCCACGCCTCCATCCGCTACTTCGACGGCGAGGCGAAGCGACCCGGCTTGCCGCCACACGTGGCGGCTCTCGTGGACGAAGTGGGCACCGACCACATCCATGTCCAGCTGGTGAACACGGACATCGTCGAGGGCAAGCAGGTCGTGCTGCAGGCAGGAGGCTGCTCCGAGCACCATTTCAGCGACGTTATTGTGGAGGCCGACGGGGCCGCGCCGATCACGGTCGACGGTCAGCACGTGAAGGTGAGCCTCGGACCGGGAGCTCACGGGAAGCTGCGCCTCGGGCTGAAGCGACTCGCTCACACGCCCAGCTACTCGCAGCCGGAACTGTAGAGGAAGGTCGGGAGCCCCAGGACGGTTTTTCGCCATGAGAGACCTGACAACGATCGCCGGAAGCCCGGTGAGTCGGCTCGGGTTGGGTGGTACGCCCGACATGGAACCCGGTTGTGTGCGCGCCACCTGGGATGCCGGGGTGAACTGGTTCTTCTTCTACAATCTCAGCTTCGACGGGCTGATCGAGCCCCTGGGCGACCTGGCCCGCCAGCATCGCGACGATCTCATCATCGCCACCGGCACGGAGGCGCGGGACGTGGCCGCCGTCGAGGACGTGTTCGCCCAGTCCCTGCGCCGTCTCGGCGTGGACACCGTCGATGTGTTCTTCGTCGAGTATCTGAATCCGAAAGACGATGTCGACGCCTTGCTCGCCCAGGGCGGGCTCTTCGATCTGCTCTCTGAGTGGAGGAGGAACGGGAGAATCCGCTACGTCGGGGCTACCTGTCATGACCGGGATCTGGCCGTTCGGCTGACAACAGACTCACGCGTCGACGTTCTGATGCATCGCTACAACATGGCACACCGCGGGGCGGAAGAGAAAGCGCTGCCAGCCGCCGAAGTCGCGGGGGTTCCCGTCATCGCTTTCACCGCGACACGCTGGGGAACGTTGCTCGAGGGACATGCGCAGTGGCAAGGTGCAGTCCCGTCCGCCGCCGACTGCTACCGCTATGCTCTCGCGCATCCGGCGGTCCGTCTGGCCATGACGGCACCCCGCACCGTGAAGCAGCTCGAACAGAATCTGACGGCCCTGACCGCACCGACGCCAAGCGCTGTGCAGTTGGACAGCTGGCGATCGTACGGGAGCCTGGTGTACGGGAAGGGCGCGGATGCGTTCGATACGGACTGGCCCTGACGAGACGCATATCATGGACCTCGTCCGAATGGCACCTGAGCCACTGACGACACACGAGCAGTGAACTGGGACGCCCGTGCCCCATCTTTCATCGACGAACCAGAGTGCAGCCCCAACGGGCATGGACCTTGCAGGCCATCTCGGGACACTCCGAAGCCCACCGAAGATCCGAGGAAGGCTTCCAATGGCCCGTCCCAATCGACATCTCTCGAAAACAATCGGCCGTTTCCTGCTCCCGATCACAGGACTGCTCTCGCTCCTCTGGTTCCTGATTCGGGTCGTACCCCGGCCCAGCCGCGCCGCCTACCCCTGTCAGGTGGCCGCCTTCCCCATGGCCTCCGCCTTCGTGCTGTGGATGGCGAGTGTGGTCGCGTCCTGGTCAGGTCTGCGACTGGCCCGTGTCTGGTTCGTCCGGGGGCGGTCAGGGCTGGCCGGCATCGCCCTGCTCGCCTCCCTCGTCGCCGGCAGCCTTGCCCTGATGGAATCCGGCGGTCTGGCGGGCGCCACGGTCCTGGCCAGCCGCTTCGAACCGTCAGAAGGCCCGAATCAGCCGATGGGCGCCGGTAGAGGCATCTTTCCCGGTCGCGTCGTCTGGATCCACGAGCCGGAGGCAGCGAAGTGGGATGGTGTCAACGGGCAATGGTGGACCGATGACAACACCGACCCGGTCGTCGTGGCACAGATGCTCTCCGACGGCCTGCAGAGTCTGACCGGGACCTCGACCGATGGGGCGGCATGGTCGGCGTTGTTCCACCATTTCAACCGCACCCATGATCGCGGTGATATGGGGTATCAGGCCGGTGAGCGAATCGCCGCGAAGTTCAACTTCAATCAGACGAGTGCCCGCTCAAATGGCAACGAGTCCTTCACCGGGCCACAGCTGACGCTCGCCTATATTCGCCAGCTTGTGGAGGCCGCCGGTGTGCCCGACACGGCGATTACCATCTACGACGCAACCCGCTATGCCCCGAAGCTTCTCATCGATGCCGTCCACGCCGAGTATCCCGGTGTACGTTTCGTCAGCTTCGTTTCGACCTCCACGGGCAACATCGGGCACGAACGAGGAGAAGAGATCACCTTCTCTCAGCCACTGACTCTCGAGCGCCGGGGCGGTAACCCCACCTACGTGCCGAGAGCCGCTGACGAGGCGACGTATGTCGTCAACGTCGCCATCATGAAGGGCCACGATCTTTCGGGGGTGACCCTGACGGCCAAGAACCTCTTCGGTTCGATCTCCGCCGACTACGCCTCGGGTGAGCGCACGAACAATGCCCCGGTCGCCGCCGGTCTGCACCCTTACACGGCGGTCCGCGATTTCGGTGCCGGCGCCAGTGGCTCGGGTGATTGGGACTTCGCCGGTCGGGACCTGGGGACGTACAATCCCCTCGTCGACCTGATCGGACACCGGGATCTGGGAGGCAAGACGCTGTTGTACGTGGCCGATGCTCTCTATTCCACGCGCCGTCAGAACGAACACCTCAGCAACGGCGATCGTTTCACGAGCGAGCCCTTCAGTGAGACCGGCTGGCCCTCGAGCCTGTTCCTGTCGCAGGATCCCCTGGCGATCGACTCGGTCTGTCTGGATTTTCTGCGCGCCGAGCCGACTCAGTTCAACGTCTACGGCAATGTCGACAACTACCTGCACGAGGCAGCGAGGGCCCACGATCCCCCGTCGGGGATCACCTACGATCCCGAGGGTGACGGTACGACGCTGGGCAGCCTGGGGGTCCACGAGCACTGGAACAACCCCGTGGACCGTCAATACAGCGGGAACCTCGGCCTCCCGGGCGGGATCGAGCTCTACGTGCCTGGTGTGACCACGGCCGTCACCGAAGTCGGCGACGCTGCGACGACCCCGTCGACCTGGTCGCTGAGCGGATATCCCAATCCCTTCAACCCGACCGTCACGGTCTCCTGGAGCCAGCCCGTGGATGGTGCCGTGCACCTTGCTGTCTTCGACGCGATCGGGCAGCGCGTCGTCGTCCTCCACGAGGGCGACACGTCGGCGGGCAGCTACGAGGCGACGTGGGACGGTACCGATGATGCCGGACGACCGCTGGCATCCGGTGTCTACATGGTCCTGCTATCGAGGGACGGGCAGCGGCAACGCGTGACGCGGCTGACGCTGATGCGGTAGACACAGGGCTGAGCTCGGGGCTCCTGGCGACGACCTGGACGCAGACAGCAGCCCGAGGCAGGAGGCTCCCACGACGCTAGCGCTGCATCGCGCGACGTCGTGTCGGCCCCAGGACGGGGGATCGCCTTCCGTGTTGTGCCTGCTCATCGCAAGAGCAGCAACCTGCGCGTGCGCTGTGCGTCGCCGGCCCTCATCCGGTACACGTAGATACCGGTCGCCACGGCCCTGCCGGCGTCGTCGGTTCCGTCCCAACGCACCTGGTGGGTCCCGGCGACCTGCTCCCCTTCGACCAGTGTGGCGAGCCGCTGTCCGGACAGGTTGTAGACCGCCAGCTCCACATGGGCTGTGCCTGGTAAGCTGAAGCGCAGCGTCGTGGAGCTGTTGAAGGGATTCAGATAGCTCTGTTCCAAGGTGAAGGCATCCGGTGTCGCATCGTACTCTTCGGTGATTGCCGTGCCCGTCTCTGTCTCGATCTGGCTGACGAACCGCATCTCGTCGAGATAGAAGGTGCCCTCGAGACTCCCCTGAATGCGGATCTCCTCGATCGGGACGTCCAGCCCCTGCCTTGTGGAGAGGACGCTGTTCTCGCTGCTGCCGATGATCAGGTCGCTGAAGGCGATCTCAACGGTCTGCCACTCGGCCCGGTCGAGATCGACGTGGCCCTCCAGCAGATCGATGTTCTCCGCCGGAGCGATGCGTAGGGTGAGGAAGGGTACCCTGGCAGTCAGGGTGCCTGGATGGAAGGCGAATCGCAAGGAGCGGTACCCGGCGGCGCTCACCGGGGTGTCCGGCCGGAACACGAGACCCTAGCCACGGAAGCCCACATCCGATGCCGTCGCTTCCAGGGCATTGCCCTCGAAGGTGGGACCTGAGGCACCGAACTCCGACAGACGAACGGTGTTGTCGCCCTCGAGACTCCATCCGGGGGCGAGGGACTCGCTGGCGATCAGCAGATCCCCGGCAGGGAGCGATTCGATCACGTGCCGAAGCTGGACCGAGACGAGCTCGCCGTCGATCCGTTGTGAGATCTCCACCAGGATCGGGAGTGCGCCACTGTGGTCGATATCGAGATCGACCTCCAGTCGATAGGTTCCGGCTTCCTCCCGGACCAGTGGCGTCGCCTTCGATCCACCCAGGGCGCTGAGGTCGGCGATCGCCTCGACGGGCGTGCCTTCGACCAGTCCGCTCACGTCCACCGTCGCCCGGATGCGCAGGGACTGACCGGCGGCGACCCGCTCGGGGGAGACCTGACGGAATCGGGCTTCCAGAGAGTAGGGCAGGATCTTCAGGATCATGTGGGTCACCCAGTCGCTGCTGACGTAGGGGTGGCCGCGAGGGTCGCTCACCACGCCGACGGGACGAGCCCACGAGCCCGCGCCGATCGTCGGCTGGAAGCCGGTGAGGAAATCGGCGATCCGGGCGTTGCTACCATCTGGCTCGACGAAGAGGGTGGAGACCTTCATCCCCGGGACGTTCGCATTCGGACTGCCCCGGAAGGCCATGAAGGCAGCACCTCGGTAGATCTCCGGAAAGGCATCGTCCTCATAGAAGTGCAACTGCATGGGCGCCAGGTGCGCCGGTGCCAGCGCCACGGGACGCTCCATGCGGGCCACGTCGGCTGAGTCCTGTGCCGTGATGGGGAACAGGGCGCTCACGTAGCTGGGGATCGTGAAGTCCGTCCACACTTGGTGCCCGAAGGCCAGAGGCCAGCCGTAGAACCCGCTATCCCGGATGATGGTGATGTACTCCGGCGGCAGCATCCCGCCCTCGCGGTCATGGCCGTTGTTGTTGGCCCAGAGCTCGCCTGTCATCGGGTGGATGGCCATGCCGACGGCGTTGCGCAGGCCGCGGGCGAAGATCCTTCGCCCGGAGCCATCGAGGTTGAATATGAGAATTGTGGCGCGTTCGGGATCGTCCTCGCGGCAGATGTCGCAGGTCGAGCCGACGCTGACGAAGAGCTTTCCGGCCAGTGAATCGATGGCGATCGTACGTGTGACGTGCTGCCCCTGCGTGGGGATGTCGGGGATAAGCACGTGCCGTGTCTCGTAAATGCCGTCGCCGTCACCGTCGCTGAAGCGCAGGATTTCGTGCGTGTCGGCCACGTACAGGTCGCCGTCATGGAAGGCCAGGCTGTTGGCCCACCACAGGCCGTCGGCGACGACGCGCACGCCGTCGGCCACGCCGTCGCCGTCGTCATCGGGCAAGGCCAGGATCTGGCCTTCGCGTTGCTCGATGGGCGGTGGTCTGCTGCCGATGGCCACCGGCGGACCGAATTGCGAGGCGCGGCCGACCTTCATGTTGGCCACGTGCAGCACACCGTGAGGGCCGATGGCCATCTGCCGTGGTCCCCTCAGGCCCGGTGCGGCAAAGACCCTGGCCGAGAACCCCGCCGGCAGGTTCACGGTCATGTTCTGCGGTACGTCATCCCGGAACGCTTCGGGAACCTGCACCGAAACCGCGTGTAACGGCAGGTCCACCACCGGCGTCAGCTGAATCGTCCCGGGCGGATTAGGGTCCACGACGTCGGGTTTGCCTCCTGGCACCATGATCATCGTACCCCACTGCTTCAACCAGGTGCGCTTGTCGCGCTCCCCGGTCCACCAGTGCTCGTGATGGAAGTTGCCGAAGTTGCCTTCGCCACGTTCGGGCTCGTCGATGTCGGCGACGGCCAGATTCAGTCCCATCTTCACCTCACCCAGTTCCGGCGACCAGAAGATGCCGGGCTCTACCTCCAGACAGGGATTGGCCTTCACCTTCCACTCGATCACATATCCGGGGCCCTCGGTGGCACGGTCCTTGACGCGGCTCACCGCTTCCATGTCGCCGTTGAGGATCCAGCGCTGATAGGTATTCCAGGCGTCGACGTCTGACCTCTGCTCACCCTCCATCAGGCCGCCCGTGCCCAGGCCACCCAGCCTGGACTTGTGGGTGCTGGCCACCATCTGCCAGCTGGCACCGTTGCCCTTGTTGTTCTCGTTGTCGCCATCGCTCCACTCGTAGCGCGCGTTGACGAGCAGCTCGATGCCGTCGCCGAACCACGGCCAGCCTTCACGGGTCAGCTCGTGTGCCTTGTTATTGTTCGCGGGCAGCCAGCGATCGATGTCGAAGGCGTAGATGACATCGTCGCTGACATCGAAGACGACGTAGAGGTCGGTACCGTCGTGCTTGATCCAGACCGTTGCATCCAGATCGGCACTCGAATCGATGGCGCTGAACTGAGGTGTCCAGGTTCTGAAGTCGGTGATCTTCGTGGTATCATCGTATTCCCCCGGCGCGATGCGGCCGTCGAGGGTCGGAGTGCTGCCCCGATAGATGCGGACCTGCTTGGGGAAGGCGCCGGCAGCGACCGGGGGTGGTGGTGTGATGCCCCCCACCAGCGCGGCGAGTGCAAGGCAGGCGAGTACTCTGGTTCTCATGGGCGTTTCCTTTGTCAGGGCCAGGAGTCTGAGAGACGTAGACTGCCCCAAAGACTCCTGAGCATTGAGCCGCCAGCAGTCGAATCTGGATATTCTACCGTTTGTGTGCAAACGTTTGCAGTTGATCAGGCTGGCCATCTTCGGTAGCGGGCTGCAGGCGTGACGTGCTGACGGCGCCCAGACAGAGACCCGTCTGAGCATCGATCTGGGCGACCCGGCGCTGTGAAGGCATGGTCGAGGGCCTACGACCCTTCTATCAGCTGGAGAGTCAGATCAAGACGAGAAAGTAACCCAGGCTGCCGCGCTGCGTTCGCCCCGAGGATCACCAGTTGGCGCCGTCTTTGACGGCAGAGCCAAAACTGCTGAATGTCCCACTAGGACAATCAAGGAGAGCCTCCATTGAAACGCAGAGAATTTATCAAGGCGGCGAGTGCTGCCGGCACTGCCAGCCTGCTGTCGCCGGACCTGATCTTCGGCCAGTCCCGACCGACGGCCGCCTATTTCCAGCTACATCCCTTTGTCGATGCTCACCCCGAAGCGGTCTTCATCAAGCTGACGCAGGTATCGGACAAGACCGCAGCGGAGGAGAAGGTCCGGGCAGGTCATGAACTTGCCGGACAGCTGTTCGTGACCAGCGATGTCGGCGGTTACGCCATGGGCAGCAAGATCGCCATCAAACCGAACCTCACCTGCCTCGGCGGCAACTTCTCCACCGCCCGCATGGGCATCGCCACCGACGCAGACTTCGTCGCCGGCTTCATCGAGGCCATGAAGGATGGACTCGGTATGGACGGCAGTCAGTTCTACCTGCGCGAGGGGAACCTGCTGGGCGACGCCTACTGTCCGCAGAACGAGGTGCTGGACTGGTACGGCCCGATGGCAGAGCGGGTGGGCGCTCATCTGACCGACTTCGACAGCGGTCGGCCGATGGCAGCGGCCTCCCTGGCCAACCTGGAGGAGGGGGCAGAGGTCATCTGGAGAGAGGTTCCGAATGGGGTCATCTTCCAGCGGATCGGCTACGTGGCTCCCATGAACGCGGCCGATGCCTTCAACATCAACATCGCCAAGTTCAAGGCCCACGGCATGGGTATCACACTGTCCTCCAAGAACTGGCAAGGGACCAACGTGCACCCGTATGTGCACTACTGTGAGAGTCTGAGTCGTCTCACCCGTGGCAAGCCGGCCTCCTTCGTCAATGATGTACACCCTGAATTCGCCGAAAGTGTCACGGCGCTGCACGATCAGCATCGTGAAGCCGGTGTTCCCCGCTGGGACCGCCCGGGCAGCGACTGGAACAGCGGCTGGGGCATGGAAGGATGGGCGCAGAAAACCCTCGACAATCTCTCGGCATCGAGCATGGACCTGGCCATGATCGAGGGGATCTACGGACGGGATGGCAACTGGATGGACGGTCCCCACAGCGGCTCCTCCAAGGACTTCATGACCAACGTCGTCATCTTCGGCCGGAATCCCATCAAAGTGGACATCATCGGTCACTGGCTGGCCGGCCATGAGCCGGGGAACTTCGGCCTGTTCCATTCGGCCATGACCCGTGGGCTGAGCGACACCGTCGACCCTGAACAGATCCCAGTCTATGCCTGGGAATCGGGGCAGCCTCAGCGTCGCGAACTGTCGACCTTCGAGCGCACACCGCTGATGACCTATTACCTGAACCGAGACTACGATGGCCAGGACGAGAGCCACTGGCATATGGTGGACGAACCCTTCGAATACCCCGTCGCTACCGCCGTCGTGAGTGATCTGCAGGCGACCCCGCAGAGCCACGTGCTGGCGCAGAACTACCCGAATCCCTTCAACGCCTCGACGCTGATCGAGTATCGCCTGCCCCAGGCGACCCATGCCCGCATCGAGATCTTCAACGGACAGGGCCAGCTGGTGGAAGTGTTGAAGGACGGCTGGCACGCCGGCGGCTCCCACGTCGTCAGCTGGGATTCCGGGCGGCGGGCCACGGGCACTTATTTCTACCGCTTTTCGACGTCGGGCTTCAACGAGTCGCGCAAGATGCTGCTGGTGCGGTAGGTGAGAGGCCTGTGGATCGAGGTTCTGTCCGTGGTGCTGCTCTCGTCAGCGTGGCTGTGGGCGGCAGGATCGAACATCGCACCGGACGCGCTGACGCGGGCGACGCAGGGATACAATACGTACTCCGGTGAACTGGCTTTCCTCACCGATGGCCTGACGCCGGACAACAGCGATCAGCCAGGCGTCTTTGCCTGGCCCACCAAGGGCAACCTGGTGTTCGAATTCGACGCTCCCCTGGTCATCGAGGGGGTTCGCATCCGAGTGGGCGCCGACGCGGGATCGTACGCGGCGATCGCCTACGTGGGAGCGCGCTACGGGGAGAGCGGCCAGACGGAGACCGCCGACGGGGCGTTCGTCGCCGACGCCTACGATACCGACATGCGATCCGACGTCTGGGTGGAACTCGCCTTTCCTGCCGATACCGTTACCGACTACATCGAGTTGATCACTGAGTCAGGGGCGCAATTCTATGAGATCGAGATCACGGGGGGCAGGCCGCCATCGACCGAGGTCAGGACTCACTCATGGGGCCAGGTGAAAGGAAGATAGGCAAGGGACGCGTCAGGCCGGACAGTGGTCGGCAACCCTTCGGCGACATGAACTGCAGGCTCAAACCCGTCCTTGACGGCGACTGGCGGACAGTGGCCCCGTCACCAGATCTGACCGCCAAACTCGGCCGCGCAGGCTTCCTGGAAGAGCAGGCCACCAGAGTTGAACACAATGCCGTGGTTGACAACCACGTGTTCTGTGACGCACTGGGCATCTGGCACTGCTGGGCGTGCGTTCGGAGCACTGCCGTCGGTCGCGTCCTGTATCACTGGAAGACGGAGGACTTCTTCGCTTCTCCCTGGCAGGCCACCGGCGAGGTCCTCCGCTGTGACCGGACCGCGGGCGAGAGCATCCACGACTACCATGGGCAGGAGTGGATTCAGTCGCCCTACTTCATAGAGGTTGACGGCACGTATTTCATGTTCTACGGCGGCCATACGACCGGGGTCGGCGCCGACGGCAATCCCGCCCACGGCGATGATGAACGCAATGAGTGCCAGATGTGTCTGATGACGTCCCCTGACGGCGTCACCTGGACGCGCCATCGCAACGCCGCAGGCCTCAGTCGGATCTTCGTCGGTCCCGGGGAGGTTCGTGACCCCTGTCTGCTGAACGTGGACGGTGTCTGGCACTGCTACTACGCCGGCTACGAAGCTGGCAAGCGTCACTTGCCCGGGTTCTACGTTCGCACCAGCGACGATCTCACCAATTGGTCCGAGTCGATCTGTGTGCACCGCGACCTGGACATGGCCGGCGGGCGGTGGGACTGCGAGTGTCCACACGTCGTCTATCGGCAGGGCTACTTCTACCTCTTCCGCACCGAGGACTACTACGAGTCGCGTACCCATGTGTACCGCAGTGAAGACCCACTCGATTTCGGTGTTGGCGAGGCCGGCGACAAGTATGTCGACTTGTTTCCAGTCGCTGCGCCGGAGCTCTTCATGGGACCCGACGGGCAGGAATTCGTGACTTCAGTTCACAACCCGCCCCTGGGCGCACAGATCGCGCCTGTCCGCTGGGAAACCCGTCCGACGGCCTGACATGACATCCAGATCCATCTCAACCCTCCAACGCTTCCTGCGCAGTGAGGGTTCCGTCCTCGCCGATACCATACCCATGAGTGCCGCCTTTGTCGATCGCATCGGGGCCACCACAACTCGTTCTGCGATCCGACGACTGCGCCCCGGCTACAGACTTGTTTCAGGACCTTTCGTATCGACCTCAGACACGCTGGCCGGGGATCCCCAGTACGGTTTCCCGTGCCCCTGGATCACCAACCACTACCGCAGGGGAGGCAAGGCCTGGGCGGGTTATCATTCCTCGGCAGACGTACCGCGGCTTCTGAGCCCCGCCGGTCTTGCGACGGTGACCCTCTCTTCAGCATCCTATCTGGTCTATCTGGCCAACGCCGGCAATCGAGAACTGCTTGAGGTCGCTGAGTCCGAGACGCACAGGGTCATCCAGCAGATCCGGCGCCTCAGGAAGGCCGACCGCGCGGAGTACGAACGGCTCCAGCATCACGTCACGATAGACCGGCTCAAGCGCTGGATGCGGGATGGGTCCCGCGCCGAGGTCCTCTCTCTTCTAAACGGAATGGAGTCAGCCGTCGGCCGTTCCGGTCCAAGACCCGGTCCGGCCTCCAGGCGTTACGCGTCTTATTCGCGCTTGCCGAGGAGGACACGCCCGATCACGCCAACTCTCGAGAACTCGCGTGAGCCGATGGCCACCCAGATCCGTGAAACCGGCCTGCCTGGCTGGACCCTCTTCTGGGCGGACGGCTCTCGTTCGATCGCCGCGATCGCAAAGCTTGTCTCGCAGGAACTGGAGAGAGAGGTGTCTCCAGAGACAGTCTCTCGCTTCTTCGAGGCGCACGAATCTCTGGGGTACGTGGATCTGCCCCCCGTCGCGCGGTCCCCGCGACGGCCGAACAGACGCCCTGGTTGACTCGCCGCACCCCCCGTGGTTGTTTGCCCTGCCATGGCAAGAAACAGACGTGGTAGAAGGCGATTCTCGGGCCTCTTTCTCGTCATCGGCTGTGAGGCGTTCGTAGGCGGCACCAGGTCGGAGGCGGTCGAGGTGCAGAAGGACACGTGGGACTGGGCGGTGTCGATGCTTTCGGTGGCGCGTCACTTCGACGGTGCGCAGGGCAAGGTCGCCCCCATGGGCGACTCCAATACCTACGCCAACCCCGCCGGACGCTGGGTCCGCATCGGCGTCGGCAAGAGCAGGGCTGAGGCGGCCCTCAGCCGGTGGATGTACTCCCATCGCGAGGACGAGCACAATGGCTGGTGGCTGGCCGCTGACGATCAGCCCGAGGGGCGAAGCTGGACGGCGGCCAGCGGCGTGAGGTCAGGCGAGTTTCTCGCCGGAGGCAAGGGTGGACTGCCCTCTCTGGACGAGATGCTGGCGGCACACAGTCCACAGATCGTGTCGATCCTTCTCGGCACCAACGATCTGCACGCCGGCGTGTCAGCGCCGGTATTCCTGGCCAACATGGAGACCATTCTGCGCACCTGCGTGGACGCCGGCGTCATTCCTATCGTCAACACGTTGCCGCCGACGAACTGGGGCGCAACAGAACAACTGCTGGCCTACAACCATGGTCTGATCGCTCTCGCTCGCCGTCTGCGGCTGCCGATGATCGACGTGTACGGTGAGTTTCTGACGCGGCGGCCGGCAGAGAGCTGGTTGGGAACCCTGGTCGGCCAGGATGGCGCCCACCTTACGCCTGTCAACGCTGCGGGACCGGCGACCGAGCAGAATCTGATGGATGGCGGATATCTGCTGCGCTGCTGGCTGCAGGTGCGCAAGGTGGCCCAGATCAAGGCCCGGGTGATCGATGTGCTGTGGCCCCCGGCTTCCCTGCTGGCAGAGGGTGTGCCACGGAGGGCCTGGTTCCCGAAGGCGCGGCGACGGGAACCACCTTCGGGGGCGGTGGTTCCCGTGGCAACAGTCGAAGATCTGCTACACGCTGTGGAGGTTGCCCGTCCGGGGCAGACGATTCTGCTGGCCGATGGCCACTACATGCTGCCGCGGTATCTCGAGATCAGAACGGATAGTCTCACGCTACGCGGCGCCTCAGGCGATCGCCACGCCGTGGTCCTCGACGGCGGGCAGAGCACCGCCGGCGAGTTGCTCGGCTTCTCCCGCTGTCGCGGTGTGACGGTGGCCGACCTGACGATCCAGAACAGCAAGTGGAACGGCTTCAAGATCAACTCCGACGCCAATGTGCAGGAGTTGACCATCACCAACTGTGTCATCCACAACATCTGGCAGCGTGGTGTGAAGGGGGTCGTCGTCCCCGAAGCGGTGCGGGAGGAGTTTCGTCCGAAGGACTGCCGCGTGCAGTACTGCCTGTTCTACAACGATCGTCCGAAGCGGTACGCCGACGACGAAGCCGACACGCCGGAGAACTTTCAGGGAAACTATATCGGTGGGCTCGATGTGATGTTCGCCCGAGACTGGGTGATCAGCGACAATGTCTTCATCGGCATCCAGGGACGCAGCGGCGAGGGCCGGGGAGCCATCTTCCTCTGGAACGACTCCCAGGGCTGCATCATCGAGCGCAATGTGATCGTCGACTGTGATGCCGGGGTGTCACTGGGCAATCCCACGCGCGCCCCCGGGGTGGAGGTGCACTGCAGCGACTGCATCGTGCGCAACAACTTCGTCACCCGTGCCCATGAGAACGGCATCTTCGCCGCTCTGACGCGTGACAGCCAGATACAACACAACAGCATCCATGACCCGGCCAGCGCGCTGCAGCGCCTGATCCGGGTGATCATGGACAATCAGAACCTGGTTGTGGCCAACAACCTGCTCAGCGGACCGCCCCTGCAGAATCAGTCGAATCCCAGGGCCCGGCTCGTCGGCAATCTGACGGTGCCACAGGCCGGCTTTTTCATCGCCCCCGCTGAAGGTGATCTGCACCTGCGGGAAGCCGCCGACGAGGTGGTCGGCCGGGCCGAACAGGCGTGGATGACGGTGGACGACATCGATGGGACACAGCGTGAGCCGGTGGGAGACATCGGCGCCGACGAGTGGGATGGCAGGGTCCGGTAGCCTCCCATGTCACAGGTAGGCCTGTCCAGAGGGGGTTGTCTCGTGATCTTGGTCCTGGCCCTGGGCTCGCCTGTGGCCGGCCGCGCCGATCCAGGTCCGGGGGACGTCTTCCGCGAGTACATCTGGCGCGGACCCTATGTGAATGCCGGTTCCTGGCAGCGGGTAACGCACGCCGGTGCCACCGCTTCCGGCGCTGACGCCTTCCTGCCCAATCCCGTCAACCGTGTTTCCATCGACGACCTCACGGGCGCCGTGAGGGGCGAGATCTACATCGAGCTGTGGGGCGGCCACGCCGGCACCAGCCGCAAGGCCATCCGTCTGAACGGGCACGATTGGATTCCCATTCCTGAACCCGTCACGATTCCCGGCAACTCCGGCGATCCCCGCATCGGGAGTGCAGAGTGTTACCAGCAGTTCACCTACCCCTCGGTTGTCGTGCCGCTGGACCAGCTGCACGTGGGCGACAACACCTTCGAGTTCTCCGCCGGCCCCCAGATCTGCTTCAACTTCGGATGGGGACAGTGGGGTCTGTACGCCGCCGCTTTCCGCATCTACTACGGCGATGACAAGCCCCATCCCACGGGACGGATCGTCACCCCGACGTCCGGCAGCACCTTCGGTGATTCGTTGTATCTGGAGGCTGAAGTCACCGGCACAACTGCCGTAGAGCGGGTCGACTTCATCGCCCGCTACGAGGACTTTGACTACGAGGGCAACGGCCTATATCGCCAGTGGCACTACCGCTACCGGTACGGGAGCATGGAGAACCACCTCGGCACCTCCACCGACGTACCCCACACGGCCGTCTGGTCCACCGCCTGGGTTCCCGATCAACCGGGTCCCATCCAGGTCATGGCGCGCCTCACAGACATCTCCGGTCTCAGCCACATGACGCAGCCTGTGGACGGGCTGGTTCTCGAACGCCCCGGCAAGGCGGTGAAGCTGTATAAACCTTTCGACGTGCCTCCTGCCTGGCAGACCCGGGTCGGCAATCGACACAGGTCCCGACTGTTCATCGGTCACGACCTGGAGCGGGCGACGGCAGCGCGCATGATGCTGGTCACGTGGAGCGGCGGCCACGCGGATGCTATCGGCATCAACGACTCGGTCGTCGTCAAGCGCGTAGGCGGCGCCCACAACTACAGCCTCGATGCGGTACCGCTGCCCCTCGATCTGATTCGTCAAGGGACCAACACGATGTTCACCTACGCCCAGACGACCCACCACGGCATCGAAGTCATGTGGCCCGGCATCGCGCTGCTGGTGCAGTACACCGGCCTGGAGGCCCCCTTGCCACCCGTTGCCGATCTGGCCGTCTTCGCCGACGAACTCGCCGATGGCTGGCGACTGAACAGACGGGAGGAGACGGACATCGGGCTGACGGCGGATCAGGTGTTTGCCGGCGGCTCGGCCCTGCGGGTAACGCCGGCGCCCGGGTTTATCTTCTTCCTGGAGATGACCGCCAGTGTGCCGGTTCCCACCAGCGGGTACCGGTCTCTGCATCTGGCCTTCTTCCCCGAGGATGTGGAGCTGACGGGGATTCCAGCGTTCCGCCTGTACGTCAACGACAGAGCCGTCGAACTGCAGGGCGACACGTTTCATCTCGATTTCGGCAGTCCTCAGTGGCAGGAGATCGAGATCCCCCTTGACGGTCTGGGGTTGCGGTTTCCATACGTCGAAACGCTGCGGCTGGAAGGCCGGCTGCAGGGAGCCTTCCTGCTGGACGATGTGCGTCTGGTGGCCGAGTCAGAGGCGACAGCCGTCGTCGAGCAGAAAGACCGGACACAACCCTCTGGGTTCGCGCTTCTGCCGAACTATCCCAACCCCTTCAACGGCGGCACAACGCTCCGCTTCGTTCTTGCCCGTCCAGGCGATGCGGAGCTCAACGTGTACGATCTACTGGGTCAGAAGGTGGCTGGTGTGACGCGGGCGTACCTGACAGCTGGCTATCACAGCCAGACCTGGGATGGCCGTGGCGACGACGGACGTGCCCTGGCCAGTGGGGTCTATTACAGCCGACTTCGACATGACGGTCAGGACAGGATTCGCAGCCTTGTCGTTCTTCGGTAGAATCCAGGCATCACCCTCGAACAACTCTCAGGAGGCTCTGTATTGACCCATCCAGCCATCACCGATCCCGCGTGGCAGATCGGCGGCCCGGGAGGCGGAGGCGCCACCTTCTATCCCACCTTCCACCCTACCGACGCGCAGCGCCTGGCCGTCCGTTGCGACATGACAGGCATCTACCTGTCCGCAGATGGTGGGGAGAGCTGGCGCCAGCACAATCTCACGAGTGTGGCCAGTGCCTTTGCCTTCGAACGGGAGAACCCCGACGTCGTCTATGCCGGCACCACCGGGCTGTTTCGCACAGACGACTTTGGTGACAGCTGGCAGAGACTGTTTCCGACCACGGCGGACGTTACCGCGGCGATCATGCCGACTTTCAGTTCGAGCTGAAGCCCGACAGCGTCTACCCGTCTCCCGCCGGGTCGGTGTCGGCCATCCTCATCCACCCCGACGATCGTGACATCCTCTTCGTCGCCGTGAGCTCGAAAGCCGGGACGACGCTGTGCCGGTCGACCGATCGGGGCGCCACGTGGGGCCGGCGGGCGACCTTCCAGGCGCCGGTCTCCGGCCTGTTCTGCGCGTCCTCGGAGCCCGAGAGGGTATACGCCGTCACCACCATGGCGGTCCACACCCTGACCCTCGACGGCGAGACCGAGACAGAACAGGCACTGCCGGAGGGCGTTCGTCCCGCCATTCGCGTGGCAGCAGGATGGGATGAGGCCAACGATTCACTCCGCGTATACGCGGTTTCCGGCATTGAGGGCGAGGGGGGTGATCACGAGGGACGAGGCTTCGTCAGCCACGATGGGGGCATCACGTGGGAACGCTTCGACCACCGGCTGGCAGCAGCGGCATCGGTTCCAGCCGACGACGTTGGGCTGTCCTTCGCCTGTGCGGTCACCTCGCCGACCAAGAGCCTGACGGCGTACGCTGTCTGTGATCGCTTCATGGACAGCAATGAGCGGGGAGAGGCCGGAACCTGGTACGGGATCCTGAAGACCATCGACGGCGGCCAGACATGGCGGCGGTCATCGACTGGCATCCCTCATCAATGGCAGAATACCTGCTACTGGGTACAGTTCGACCCGGAGCAGAAGGACAAGGTGTGGTCCGCCTGGGGCGGGTATCACGATCTGCCGAAGC
>PVBE012904865.1_pt1 | contig 32296 bp, 24 predicted proteins | sample 1631181 | NCBI WGS metagenome assembly PVBE01 (sample SAMN08397723, study PRJNA350692) | Marine metagenome, whole genome shotgun sequencing project. | isolation source: water | place: Pacific Ocean | collected 2012-04
CGTCATCGCTGGTGGGGGTTCCCTCTGGATCGATGACGACGGCGACGGCTACTGCGAGAACTCCTGCGCCCAGGACAGCGAAGGGCTGCCGGACGGCGACTGCGACGACACCGATCCGCTGATCGGCCCGTTCGACGGAGACGGCGACGGCGACGAGGGTTGCCAGACCGACTGCGACGATCAGGACCCGACAATCCACGGTCGTGACGACGACGGCGACGGCGTCTCGCTCTGCGACGAGGTCCCCGACTGCGACGACACCGACGCGTACACCTACCCCGACGCGTTGGAGTGGGCCGACGGTCTGGACAACGACTGCGACGGCGAGATCGACGAAGAGGTCGATGAGGTCGACGACGACGAGGACGGCCTCACGGAGGCCGACGGCGACTGCGACGACAGCAACCCGGCCGTCTACACCGGCGCCATCGAGTTCTGCGACGGCCGCGACAACGACTGCGACAACATCGTCGACGGTGACGACGAGGACTACCCCGGCTCCGACGCTGACGGTGACGGCGACCCCGCCGTGGCCTGCGGTGGCGCCGACTGCCGCGACTACGACGCCACCGCCAACGGCCTCGACGCCGATGGCGACGGCAACACGCTGTGCCAGACCAACCCCGACTGCGACGACGACGACGCGACCGCGTACCCCGGCGCCGAAGAGATCTGCGGCGACGACGTCGACAACGACTGCTCGGGCGCCCCCGACGACCTCGACGAGGACGGCGATGAGGCGATCTCGCTGGCCTGCGGCGGCGAGGACTGCGACGACACGAACTTCTCGATCGATCCCAACGCTCCCGAGGAGCAGGCGACCTGCATCGACCAGATCGATAACGACTGCGACTGCCCCGGCGACACCAACGGTGACGGCATCGAGTGCGGCCTCGGCGACGAAGGGGTCGATGGCGGCGACGAAGACTGCCACGCCGCTCCCGAGGCGCAGGCGGGCGTCGATCAGCAGGACCGGTACCTCGGTGGTGCGATCATCGTGGCTCTGGACGGCGCCGACAGCAGCGACGACAACCCCGGCGACGAGCTGACCTACACGTGGACCGTCGAGCCCGTGGAGGCCTACTCCGGCATCACGTGGGAGCTCATCCACGACCCGGCCGACGCCATCGGCTACCTCCGCTTCTCCGCCGACCCGGAGAACGAGGACAACCAGTGGCTGTTCACCGCCACCCTGGTGGTCAACGACGGCGTGCTCGACAGCGAGGACGACGAGGAGGACTCGCACGTCACGATCACCTTCTTCCGTCCCGAGTTCCTCTCGACCATCGCCTGCGCCACCGCCGGCCAGACCGACGCGCTCGGTGGGTTGGCGCTGCTGCTCGGCCTCGGAGGCCTGCTCGGCCTGCGCCGCCGCCGCGCCTAGGTGCTGGCGGACAGCCCCGACGACCCGCTCGGCCGGCTCCGCGCCTCGATCGAGGCGATCGTTCATGGCAAGCCCGACCTCGTCCTCCACGTCCTGACGGCGTTGCTGGCGCGGGGGCACGTGCTCCTCGAAGACGTGCCCGGCGTGGGCAAGACGACCCTCGCGCACGCCGTCGCCGACGCGGTGGGGTGCAGCTTCGGCCGCATCCAGTTCACTGCGGATCTGCTGCCGTCGGACATCCTGGGGGTCAGCATCTTCGACGATCAGGCCGGCGCCTTCCGGTTCCATCCGGGGCCGGTGTTCGCGCAGATCGTGCTCGCCGACGAGATCAACCGCACCCCGCCACGCACCCAGTCCAGCCTGCTGGAGGCGATGAACGAGGGGCAAGTGTCCGTCGACGGGGAGCTGCACACGCTCCCGGAGCCCTTCTGCGTGCTCGCCACGCAGAACCCCCTGGAGCACCACGGCACGTTCCCGCTGCCGGAGTCGCAGGTCGACCGCTTCCTGATGCGGCTGGGCGTCGGCTACCCCGACGAGGCGAGCGAGCGGATGCTCCTGCGGGAGGCCACCGGGACGGCCCGCAAGGCCGAGACGGTCCTCGATCCCCGCCAGATCCTCGCGCTCCAGGACGCCGCCGACGCGATCCCCGTGCACCCGGACCTGGAGGACTACCTCCTGGCGATCGTGCGGGCCACGCGTGAGCATCCGGACCTCGAATTGGGCGCTTCGCCCCGGGCGAGTCAGGCGTTGGTGCGGGCCGCGCGGGCCCGGGCGCTCCTTCTGGGCCGCGACCACGTGACCCCCGACGACATCCGCGATGTGGCCGAGCCCGTGCTCGCGCATCGCCTGGTGGCCGCTTCGAGCGCCGATCCGGGGGCCGGCCCCGATCCCGAGCGAGCCGTCGAGGCGCTCCGCTCCATCCTCGCGACGACGCCGCCGCCGAGCTGACGTGAGGCTCCTGCGCCGTTCCCGGGCCCCCTCGGGGCCGCTCCTGCCGCCGGAGCTGGTGGCCCCCCGACCGATCACCCCGCTGCGGCGGCTCGGCCTCGCGGTGTTCGCCCCGCTGCGGGCCTACGTGCGGGCATGGCGTCGGGTGAGCCCCACGCCGGAGGGGTGGATCTTCATGGCCACCTCGGGCGCCGTGGCCCTCGCTGCGCTGAACACCGGCAACAACCTGCTGTACCTCGTCTTCGCCGCGATGCTGTCGCTGGTGGCGCTGTCGGGGGTGCTCTCGGAGTCGTCGCTGCGCGGGGTGCAGGTGAAGCGGCGGATCGCCGGTCCGGTGTACGCGGGCCGCCCCGCGCGGGGTGTCTGGGTGCTCCGGAACAAGCGGAGGTGGATCCCCAACCTCGCCCTCGACCTCCAGGAGTTGCCGGGCCCCCACGCGCGCCTCAGCCAGGTCGGGATGGCGACTGTGCCCTACCTCCCCGGGGGTGCCGAGGAGCGCCGCAACGGGACCTGGGTCTTCGACGTCCGCGGCATCCACCGGCTCGGTCGAGTGCGGGTCTCCACCACCTGGCCGTTTGGCATCCTGCGGAAGTGGTTCGAGGTCGAGATCTCCAGCGACGTGCTCGTCTACCCCACCCCCGCCCCTGATGGAGAGGCGGCCTTGCGCCCCGCGTCGGGCCGGGACGGAGGGCAGGTGGTGCGCCCGCGGCGAGGTGCCACTGGCGACATCCGGGGGTTGCGCGACCACCGCGCCGGCGAGGAGCTGCGATCGGTCCACTGGCGGACGTCGGCCCGGCTGCGCCGCCGCGTGGCAGTCGAGCGCGACGCGGAGGACGGGGGGCGCTACCAGGTTCGGGTCGACCCCCCGCCGCCCGGCGGATCACCGGCGAACCGTCTCGAGCAGTACGAGACCACCGTCTCCCGGGCGGCCGGCGCCGTGCTCGCGGCGACCGGGCGAGGCGACGAGGTGGTGCTCCGCATCGGCGGGCGTGACCTCGCCCCCGCCAGCGGCCCCGAGGGGCGCGACCGGCTCCTCAGCCGACTCGCCGTCACCCGGCTGGAGTCCCCCTGATGGCGCCCCGGTTCGTGATCGTGCAGCGGGCCTCGGCCCTGGCGGTGGCGGGCCTGGGGTTCGCCGCGCTGTGGATCGGCGGTGAGATGGAGGGGCTCGTGCTCGCGGCCACCTTGGCCGCGTTGGGGCTGAGCGCCTGGGAGGGGCGCCCGCGGCTCAGCCCGAAGGTGTGGCTCGGGATCCAGATCGCGTTCCTGATCTGGCTGGGGGCGGGGCAGGTGTTCGGGAGCCGGCCGCTGCTGACCTCGTTCGCGGCGCTCCTGATCTTCGTGCAGCTTCATCGCCTGACCAGCCGAACCTCGGCGCGGGACGATCTGTACAGCTACTTCATCGCCTTCGGTCAGCTCCTGCTGGCGTCGGTGCTGACGGTCGATGCCGGCTTCCTCGTCGTCTTCGTGCTGTTCCTCGTCTCCCTGGTGTGGGCGATGCTGATGACGCGGCTGGCGCTGGCGGCGGAGCGGGATCACGACCGCCGGCACCCCAACCTCCCCGTGGACCGCGCGACCTGGGACCGCCTGGGTCCGCTGGTGCGGTGGCCGATGTTCGCGGCCGTCTCCTCCCTGGTGCTCATCCTGCTCGTCGGCACGATGGCCCTGTTCTTCGTCCTGCCCCGCATGGAGGCGAGCTTCCTGTCGGCCAGCCTGCTGCCGCCGGTGCACGTCAGCGGCTTCACCGAGAGCGTCGGCCTGGGCGAGATCGGCATCGTGCAGCTGTCGGACGATCCGGTGATGCGGGTCCGGCTGTTCGACCGAGAAGGGCGGCGGGCGGTGCAGGGCAACACCACGTACTGGCGGGGGTTGGCGCTGGATCGGTTCGACGGTCGCACCTGGTCATTGTCGGATCCTAGCGTCACGGACCTGGCCTGGATCGGCAGCGCGGCGCGCCAGCGGGGCCCGCCGCGCGAGACGCCCTGGACGCTGCGGCAGGAGATCGCCCTGGAGCCGTTGGACAGCCGCGTGCTCTTCCACGTCGCCGACGCCGCCGGGATCTACGGTGAGTTTCGCGCCCTCGAGGCGGCTTCCACCGACGGCTTCTTCGTGCCGGGACTGCGCCGGCGGTTGAGCTACACGGTCTACAGCAGCCCCCCGAGCCCCGGCGTGGACCGGCTGCGGGGGCTGGACCCGCTGGCCTGTGACCCCTCGCTGGTCGAGGTCTACACGCAGCTCCCGTCCCCCCTCGCTCCACGGATCCCCGCCATCGCGCAGGAGTGGACGCGCGGCGCCGCGACCTCGGTCGATGCGGCGCTGTTGATCCAGGCCCAGCTGAAGGACAACTTCGTCTACAGCCTGGCCCAGCCCGCCTCCGCCTACCCCGATCCGCTCCTGGCGTTCCTGGACGAGGTGGAGGAAGGACACTGCGAGTACTTCGCCTCCTCGATGGTGATCCTGCTCCGCACGCTCGGCATCCCCGCGCGCATCGTCAACGGGTTCCAGGGGGGCGAGTACAACTCCGTGGGCGGCTACTGGCTGGTCCGCCAGCGCGAGGCCCACTCCTGGGTCGAGGTGCACTTCCCCGAGGAGGGCTGGGTCGTCTTCGACCCCACCCCCGTGGCTGCTGGCGGTGTCGCCGGTCGGGCCCGCATCAAGTGGCTCGAGCGGGCGCGGGCCTGGGCCGACTACGGCCGCGTGCGGTGGGCCGACGTCATGCTCGACTACGGGCTCGACAACCAGGCTGAGGGGGTGCGCGCGGCGCTCCGGTTCCTGCAAGGGGAGGGGGTCTCGCTCGACTTCTCCTGGCTGGGCTCGCCCGATGCCGCGCGAGCGGTGGAGGAACGCAACCGGCGCTCCCCCTGGAAGGGGCTCCTGACGCTGCTGGTGCTGCTCGGGGTGGCGGCCGGGGCGGTCGTTTCGCGGGGGCGCCCGGACGGGGATGCGGGTCCCCCTGAGCTTCGCGCTGCGCGGCGGGCGGTGCTGCGCCTACGTCGGCGCTGGGTGCACTCGGCTCGGACTGCGGCGGACGCCCCCGACGAGGGAGCGAGCCTGCGGCAGTGGTCCGCGTGGGCCGAGCGCACTCATGGACTCCCAGACGCCACCGACCTCGTGGATCGGTACTACGCCAGCCGTTTCGGCTCGGCCCCGGTGCCCGCGGATCTGGTGCCGCGCCTGCGCTCCCTGCTGAAGGACTCGCCCCGCTCTATTCGACGGTGACCGACTTCGCCAGGTTGCGCGGCTTGTCCACGTCCAAGCCGAGCAGGACGGCCGCGTGGTACGCGATGAGCTGCAGCGGGAGCACCGTCAGGAACGGCGTCAGCAGGTCGTGCGTCCTGGGGATGATGATCACCTCGTCGGCCAGCTCCTCGACCTCGGTGTCGCCCGGGTTCGCCACCGCGATCACCCGCGCTCCGCGCGCCTTGACCTCCTCCATGTTGGACATGGTCTTGGTGTGGAGCCGGTCCTTGGGCACGAGGAACACCACCGGGGTGCCGTCCCCGATCAGCGCGATGGGGCCGTGCTTCATCTCGGCGGCGGCGAAACCCTCGCACTGGATGTAGGAGACCTCCTTGAGCTTCAGCGCTCCCTCCAGGGCGGCGGGGTAGTTGGGGCCCCGGCCCAGGAACAGGCAGTACGGCTGGTGGATCAGCGACCGCGCGATTCGCTCGATGTCGTCGGCTCCCTCGAGGAACGACTGCATCTGGCCGGGCAGCTCGTGCAGGGCCGTCAGCAGCTCCCGTCCCGCGGCCGCGCTGAGGTCCCGCATCCGCCCGATCTTGAGGGCGAAGAGGGTCAGCGCCAGCAGTTGCGAGGTGAATGCCTTGGTGCTCGCGACCGCGATCTCGGGCCCCGAGCGGATGTACATGCCGCCGTCGCTCTCGCGGGCGATCGTGGATCCCACCTGGTTGACCACGCCGAGGCAGCGGCCGCCCTTGCGTTGCACCTCGCGCATGGCCGCGAGCGTGTCGGCGGTCTCGCCGGACTGGCTCACCGCGAAGTAGAGCGTCTTGGCGTCGACGATCGGGTTGCGGTAGCGAAGCTCGCTGGCGATGTCGACCTTGCAGGGGACCCGCGCGAGCTCCTCGATGAGGTAGCTGGCGGCCATCGCCGCATGCATCGAGGTGCCGCAGGCGATCAGCCCCATGCGGCGGATGTCGAAGAACTCCCGCCGGTTCAGGTTCAGCCCGCCGAGGTGGGCGTCGCCGTACTCTAGGTGGGCGCGACCGCGCAGTCCCCGGGTCACGGCGCGGGGCTGCTCGTGGATCTCCTTGAGCATGAAGTGCTCGAAGTCGCCCTTCTCGATCTCTTGCAGGTCCCAGTCCAGCTCGTCGACCGCCTTGTCGATGGGGCGGTCGTGCAGGTCGGTGGTGCGGAAGCCCGACGGCTCGACCACTGCGACCTCGCCGTCGTCCATGAAGACGACCTGCTTGGTGTGCGCGATGAGGGCGGGGGCGTCGCTGGCGACGAACATCTCGTTCTCGCCGACGCCGAGCACGATCGGGGAGCCGTTGCGCGCCACGACGAGGCGGTTGGGCTCGTCCACGGAGATCACGACGATCCCGTAGGTGCCCTGGATCAGGCCCAGGGCCCGCTTCACCGCGACCTCGAGGTCGCCGTCGTAGAACTTGGCGATGAGGTTGGGGATCACCTCGGTGTCGGTGTCGCTGTGCAGCACGATGCCGTCGCCCGTGAGCCGCTTTCGCAGAGCGGAGTGGTTCTCGACAATGCCGTTGTGCACGACGGCGATGCGGCCGTCGCGGCTGCGGTGGGGGTGCGCGTTGGTGTCGTTGGGGGGGCCGTGCGTGGCCCACCGGGTGTGGGCGATGCCCATCGTGGCGGCCGGAAGCTCGCTCGGTAGGTCCTTCTCGAGGTTGCGGATGCGGCCCTGGCGCTTGTGGATCCACATGTCCCCGCCGCCGTTCATGGTGGCGACCCCGGAGCTGTCGTAGCCCCGGTACTCGAGCCGCTTGAGGCCCTCCAACAAGATCGGGACGGGGGTCCGGTGTCCGACGTATCCAACGATTCCACACATAGGTTCAACTGCTCTCGGTTGGGTGGGGCTTATCCGTAGACGATGCGCCGCACCTGTCGCTCGGACAGGGGGCGGCTGGCGAAGGGGCGGGTGCCGGCTTCGCGGGCGATGGTTCCGTAGACGAGCCGGTTGGGCATGCCTTGGCGCTGGAGCTCACCGTGGCGCCGTCGTACCCAGGCCTCCACCGTTTCGGACCAATGATCCATGAGCTCCTCTACGAGCTTGTCGAGGTCACGCTCGGAGACGTCGGCGATCCCGAGCAGGTAGTCCCGGAAACCGGGATCGAGGGCGACCGTCACCGACTCATCTCCACGCCCTCACGTACAGGGTGGGTTGCTTTCGAAAGGGCGGCAACGAGTTTACCCGATTTCGGGCAAGCCTCGGAAAACCGGCCGACAGCGCCCCTGCGTGGGCGGTGGTACATTGCGGCCGATGTCGTCCCGGCCTACGCCCGTGCTGGCGCTTCTTGTGGTCTTGCTCGCGATCGCGGTGCGCCTCCCCGGATTGGGAAGCCCGCCCCAGGACATCCATCACGTCCGCCAGTCCGACACCTCGTCGATCGCCCGGAACATGGCCCGGGAGGGGATCGACCTGCTCCATCCGCGCATCGACTGGGCCGGCCCCCAGGCGGGGACCGTGGAGAGCGAACTGCCGCTGTACAACGCGCTGGTGTCGTTGGCCTGGCCCGCCCGGGGACCGGTCCTCCGAGGCGGCTACGCGTGGGCCCGGGGGCTGTCGGTGACCGCCTGGTTCGTCGGGGGGCTGGCGCTCCTGCTGTGGGTGCGACGCCGTCTGGAGGGGCCCGCCTGGGCCTACCTCGCGCTGTATGCGCTGTCGCCGCTGGGGATCGCGTTCAGCCGGAACATCCAACCGGACGCGCTGGCGGTGGCGCTGATGCTGCTCGCCCTGGAGCGTGCGGACGCGGCGTCGGAGCGGCCTGGGGCCTGGGGCTCGATCGTGGCCGCGGGGCTGCTGGGCGCGCTGGCCATCGCCACCAAGGGGACCACGGCGTTCTTCATCGCATTGATCCCGCTGCTGTTGATGCGGGCGGGGGGGCCGGGCCTCGCCGGCGCCGCGACCGCCTCGGCGTTGGCGGTGGTGCCGGCGGCGGTCTGGTTCTGGCACGCGTACGTGCACCTCGGCGCGGACGGCGCGTCCTTCGGGCTGTGGGGTGGGGCCGCGGCCAAGTGGGGCTCGCTGGGGATCTGGCTCGACGCGAACACGTGGCGATCGATCGTCGGCACGTTGGTGGTCCACACCGCCACGCCCTTGGGGATCGCCGCCGCGCTGGTGGGGGTCAGCCGCGTGCGGCAGGACGACGAGCTGCGTCCGTTCGTCTTCGCGTTGGGGGCGGCGGCGGCTTCGGCGGTGCTCGTCGCCGATGGGTTCCGCATCCACAACTACTACCAACTGAGCTGGATTCCGTTCCTATCCGTCGCAGCGGGGGCGGGCGGTCTCGAGCTGGTGCGCATGGTTCGCAGTGGGCCCCCGGGGGCCCAGCCGGCGCTGGCGATCGGGCTGGCGGTCGTGCTGGGGGGCTGGTCGGCGCTCGCGGGCAAGACCTTCGTCCAGGACGCCACCGCGATCGACCCCCGCATCGGCGCGACCGCCACCGCCGTGGGTGCCTTCGTGCCGCCGGGAGCGGGCTTGATCGTGGTCGACGTGCATCCCCAGACGTTGCTGTACGCGATGGACCGCCGCGGCTTCCACCGCACCGGGACGACGATGAGCGAGGTGCTGCAGCTCAAGGAGATCGGGGCCGAGTACATCTTCATCAGCGGCGCCGCGCCAGGGCAGGGGCGGGGTCTGCTGCCGCAGCTGAACGACAGCGAACGGGCCCTCGCGCGGGGGGCGGACTGGCTGCTCTTCAGGCTCGTCGCGCCGTCTGAGCCGACGTCCGCGCCGGCGGCCACGGGGGCGGTCGGGGATGACGACGACGACTCGGCCTCCGCCCCTTAGGTGACCCGGCGGATCACCGCTCGGATTCGCAGCTCCAGCTCTTCGTCGGCCATCTCCGCGGGAACGATCTCGTCGGCGCCCGCGCGCAGCAACTCGACGTTGTGGTCGTCGTCTTCGCTGAACACGACGACCGGCAGGAAGGCGGACAGGAGGTCGTCGCGGAAGGCGCGGATGGCCCCGCCCGCGTCGAAGTGCCACCCCGCGGAGATCGCGATCGCGGTCGGCAGATCGGCGTGCACGAAGCGGGCTGCGTCCTGGAGGGTCTTCATCGCGACGATTCGGAACTCGGCGTCTGGCAGGGCGGCGGCGAGGGTGTGAGCCAGCTCTTCTTTCGGATCGAGGGCGAGCAGCAGGTGCCGGTCGTCGTCGTCGCCGTCCTCGGCGGGATCGAAGTTGAGGAGCTCCAGCAGATCGATGCTGTCGCCGTCGCCGTCGCCGTCGTCGTCGAGCTGCGGGGCCTCGACCTCCGCCACGGTGTCCGCGCCCGGGTCGTGGGCGAATCCCTCGGACTGCACGCTGACCAACGGGGTGGGAGGCTCGGAGGTGGGCCCGGGGGCATCCACGGTGGTCGCCTCCGTGTCGGTAGAGACCTCTTCGAGATCGACGATCACAGGCTCGGGCTCAGCCTCGGGTGCGGGCTCAGCGACCGCCTCGGGCTCGGGCTCGGGCTCGGGCTGCGGATCGGGCTCGGGATCCGGGACGAACGCCGCGGGCATCGAAAGGACCGGCGTCGGGGGAGGCGTCGGCTTGCGGACGGCCCATCCGGTGCGGGACGGCGGCTTGACGACCCGGGCCACCTCCTCGAGCGAGGTCAGCCCCTGCATGACGAACGTGAGGCCGACCTCGGCCGCGGTGCGGGGCCGATGCATCGTCACCGCCTGCCGGAGCTCTTCGGCTGACGCGCCGTCCTTGACCCCGCCGTCCAGCTCCACGCGGCTGACCACCCCGCGGCGGCCTCGGTAGCCGCTGTGGTGGCACTGCACGCAGCCGGGGCCCGCGGTCGGGACCTCTCCGGGGATGCTGTCGATGACCAGGTTCACGGCGCGCGCGAGTCCCCGATCGAGGGGGCCGCGGACCCAGCAGTTGCTGCACAGCAGGCGCACCAGGCGGGTCTCCACCACGCCCAGCAGCTGTTCGCCGAGCAGCAGGTCGCTGGTCCCCTGGTCGCGGATTCGTTGCAGCGCGTCGCTGGCGTCGTGGCCGCGCAAGACGGCGAGCACGAGGCGGCCCTGGAGGGCGGCGCCGAAGGCCGCGGCCGCGATCTCGGGACCGTCGCAGTCGTCCACGAGGAGCACGTCCGGATCCTGCTCAAGGGCGAGGCCGACGGCGGCGGCACCGTCAGCGTCCGACTCGCCTCGCTCGACCCACCCCGACGGGGGCGAGACCGGGTCGCGGAGCACGACCTGCGTGGATCGGTAGCCCGCGACGCTGTCGGCGACGGCGCGCAGGAAGGTGGTCCGGCCGGAGTCGTGCGGCCCCACCAGGAGGATCAGCCCCTGGCGCGCGGCGGACCACATGCGGAGGCGGCGGGCCATGTCGGGCGTCAGCGACATCCCGTCCAGGTTCAGCAGACGGCGGGGGTCCCGCACACCGAGGGTCACTCGCTCGGCGCCCCCGTCGGCGACGCCCGCCACCGCGAGACCGACCGAATGATCCCCCGCAAGGGTGACGATCGGGCGGATCCCGTCGAGCGTCTCGATCCCGGCGTCGGGGCTGGCCCCGAGCAGCTGTCGCAGCCCCTGCATCACGGGCCGGCCGGCCCAGTCGGGGAGGCGGATCACGCTGCGCCACGAGCCATCGATGGCGTACTGAATCGCCACCCCCTGAGGTGCGGCGTGGAAACGAATCGCAGCCGCGCTCCACGTGAACGCGCCCGCGAGCAGGCCCTTGAGGAGGGGATGCGCGGCGCTCGGAGCCGCGTCGGCGTCGAGCCCCTGAGCCAACTCGGGCAGTGAACTCCCGTTGGCGTCGGACAGGTCGAGCATCGGGGGGAGGCGGGGGGCTGGCGGGCTGACCTCGACCGCGGGGCCGTCCTGAACCGTCGCCTCGCTCTCCATCACCCACAGAGAGCTGTCCGGTCCCGTCTCGGGGGGCGGCGCCTCTTTGGACGACGGCTCCTCGGGCGCGGCCGTCTCGAGTGTGGTGCTGGGGGCCTCCGGCTCGGCCTCGTCGTACGCCGCCTCGATCGCGGCGGCGAGGGCGCCCGACTCCCCGATCAGGATCTCGAGCGGCCGCCCGACGACGTCGGCGATGGCGTCCAGATCGGGGCGGAGGGGGTCCGACACCACGACGGCGAGGGCGTCGCCTTCGAGCGCGACGGGCAGGAACTGGAGCGCTGTGGCGCTCTCGCGGGGCGCCAGGGTCAGCGCGTCGTCCGACGCCCGCAGCGCGCGAGGGTCGACGTACTCCCGGCCGGCCTGTTCGGCCAGCGCGGCGGCGAGTTCAGATGAATCGATGGAGCCTCGGGCTACGAGGATCTCCCCCAGTCGGCGGTGTGCATTCCCCACCGGCGGAGTCTAGACGGACTGGTCTAGAAGCCGTACTCGATGAAGGAATTCCGCGGCAGTACGGACACCAACACCACGGTCGTGCCGAGGATGAGGCTGTCGTCCTCGCCGTCGACGACGAGGAACACGAAGTCGTGCTGGCCGACGTCGGTGATCTTGGGCTCCCAGCTGACGTGGGCGGCGAGCTCGTCGGCGGCGAAGGTGGCGTCGGTCGGCAGATCGGCGGGGAGGATGCGCCCGACGGACGGGTCCCGCAGGGCCAGGTCCAGGAGCAGCTCTTCGCCGACGAACACAGCGACGTCTTCGGGGGCTTCGATGAGGCCTTCAGCCTCGGGCTCTTCGATGTTCAGCGAGGCGGGGACATCGAGGATGAGTTCCACGGACCAGACGTCTTCGTCGACGCCGTCGATCGGCTCCAGCGTGCCGCCTTCGGGGACCGCACAGGCGACCAACGAGACAACGAGCAGCATCAAGAGCAAACGGGTCCGGTTCATCGAGTCCTCCAGCCGATCGAGGATAAGGAGTGACGCAACGGGGGTCCCGGGCGAACCGGGACCCCCGTCGAAAGTCCAGCCAGCTCTAGGAGGGAGCGACGCCGACGAGGATCTCCATCTCGGCGATGTCGTCGTCGGCGAGGCCGTCGGCGCGCATCTCGTACTCCATCAGCGTGCGCACGATGGCGGCGCGGATGTCGTCGTTGAAGTCCTCACGGTCCTCGGGGCGAAGCCGGGCCACGAAGCCCCGCGCCATGGCGGTGTCACCGTTGCCGCGGAGCAGACGCTCGCGGACGACCTTGCGCATCGCCGAGAGGAAGCGCTCGAACCCCTCGAGCACGGCCTCGTGGTCCTCGCGGAAGAAGTTCACGTAGCCCTCGGGCACGATCCCCTTGTAGGTGATGCGACCACGACCGCGGTCGATCTCCTCGACCAGGCCACCGTCGATCAGGGTCTCGACCGACAGGCGGGCGTAGTTGACCTCGTAGTTGATCGGCAACTCGCGGGCGATCTCGTCCAGGTCCATCTCCCGGTCCAGGAGCATGAAGTAGACCTTGCGACGCAGGTTGAAGTGCGGACCCTCACCCTCGTCGACGGCACCTTCGCGGTAGCGCTTCTTGATCTTCTTGACCGTGCGGAGCGCGGTGTCGAACGCCAGCGAGACGCGGGTCGAGGTGCGGTACCGGGCTTCAGCGCGCTTGTAGAGCGACAGCGTGAAGAGGTCCCGGGCGCGGGAGACGGGCATGTCCAGGTCGAGGACGACGTCCGAGACCAGTCCGAGCAACGTGAAGATGACTCGGGCTTCGCCGACCAGAGTGTGCGGTCCGGGCCGAAGCGCGGGGGGGTGATCGTTGAGCGGGGCAAGCTGGGGCATCTGGGGCTCTCCTTGGCTTCGGGTCTCTGGCGCCAAAGCAGTGCAAGGGGAGTGCCTTAACAATCGGGCACGTTCCTGCCCGAATTGTATCAGGCCGTTTTTACTCGGGGTCCCAGGCTGTTTCGTCCGGGTTCCAGCTGGTCTGTTCGTCGTCCAGACGGTCCAGGAAGTCCTCGCCGGGGGAGGTGATGTCCTCCGCCTCCATCTCGAACGGGGAGCCGAACATGCGGCTGATCAGCTCGCGGTCCTTGGCGCGGTCGGGCTTGGCGACCTCGACTTCGGCGAGGGTGGCCGTGGGTCGGCGGGTGGGGCCGTCCTCAAGGTCGAGCAGGATCCGGCTGGCCTCCATGGCGATCGTGCTGCCGGCGGCGAGTGGGAGCACGGCCTGGAAGTGGCGGGCGGCACGGCTGCGGTCCTTGAGGGCCAGGTAGAGGTTGCCCAGGCCCATCTGGATCTCAGGGTCCTTCGGCGTGAGCTTGCCTGCCTTGCGCATGTGGGTGCCCGCGGCCCGGAGATCGCCCTGCGCCAGGAACAGCCCGCCGAGCTCACGGTGCGCGGGGCGTACTCGGGGTTCAACGCGGCGGATCGCCGGAAGGCCGTGATCGCGTCCTCGTCCTGCGCCTGAGCGCGGTGCAGCATGCCCAACAGGGTCCACGACAGGTGATCGTCGGGCCGTACCCGCAGCAGGGCGAAGAGCGCCTCCGATGCGCGGCCGGCGGCGCCATTGTCGGGTGCCGCGAGGGCGGATCCGGCACGTCGGATGACGACGCGGGCGCCCGGGTGGAAGCCGGGGTCGAAGGTCAGCGCGGACAACAGGAAGCGGTACTCCCCGTCGTAGCTCCCCGTCAGCCCGCGTCGCTGGCGCGACCAGACCTGCAGTCGGTCCTGAATCCAGGCCAACAGGGCCTGGTCCGAGTCGGTGGCGCCGAGCACCGGAGGGACTCGATCGTCCATGAGCCCGAGCATCAGCTTGGCCGTCTCGAACGCGGACTGGACCACCTCCATGCGGGAGGCTCCGCCGCGGGTGTCGACGGGGACCTTGCGCAGCGTGTCGCCGTCGTGCTCGACGACCTCCCACCGCAAGAAGGGGTCGCCCTGCCAGCTGCCCCACCCGCTGATGCCCACCCGGGCCCGCGCGGCGCGCGCGTAGGCGGCGACGTGCTCCGCCTGGGGAGCGGTCTGGAGGTGAGCGAGACGCAAGCTCGCCCCGCGGCCGATCGTCCACGCGGCGAAGCTGGCCCGTGCGACCTGGATGCGCTGGAGCTCCTCGGCGATGAGCAACGGAACCCCACGGCACCACGTGACCGTCTCGGGGTCGTTCGTCTGCGCCGACAGCGGTAGGAACACCGCGGACTGGAGGTCCTTGCTCAACTACGTCCTCTCTACGCCGCCATGTAGGTCTCGAACAACTGGATGTCCGCGGCGTGGGCGCGGGCGGTCTCGAGCGTGATGAGGTCCTTCTTGACCAACGCCGCGAGGTGCCGCTCCAGCACCCACATCCCCTCGTCTCGATGCGTCTGCATCACCGACGGGATCTGGTTGACGCGCTGCTCGCGGATGTGGTTGCCGACCGCGTGGTTGATGCGCAGCACCTCGATCCCGGCGATGCGGCCCTTGCCGTCCTTCTGCGGGAGCAGCCGCTGGGCGACCACGGCGCGGAGGGACTCGGCCAACTGGACCCGGATCTGGCTCTGCTGGTGCTCCGGGAACACGTCCACGATGCGGTCGCAGGCGGTGAAGGCCCGGTTGCTGTGCAGCGTCGACAGCACGAGGTGGCCCGTCTCGGCCGCGGTCAGGGCCAGTTGGATCGTCTCCTTGTCGCGCATCTCGCCGACGAGGATGACGTCGGGGTCCTCGCGCAGGGCGTCCCGCAGCCCCTCGGCGAACGACTCGACGTGGAGGCCGACCTCGCGCTGGCGGATCAGCGCCTGCTTGCGCTGGTGCACGAACTCGATCGGATCCTCGAGGGTGATGATGTGGATCGGCTTGCGCTCGTTGAGGATGCCCACCAGCGCAGCCATCGTCGCCGACTTGCCCGAGCCGGTCGGCCCGGATACCAGCACGAGGCCGTTGGGGAACTCGCACAGGTCCGCCAGCGAGCGCGGGAGTCGAAGCTGCGACAGCGACGGGATGTCCGCCGGCAGCACCCGGAAGGCGAGGTTGTAGCCCTTCACCGCGCGGTAGGCGTTGCCCCGGAAACGGCCGACGCCGTCGATGCTGAAGCTGAAGTCCACCGCCGCGCCGTCCGCCAGGCGCCGTCGGCCGACGCCCGTCAGCATGGACTCCACGAGCGGCCGGATCGGGATGTTGGCGACCGCGACGTCGACCAGCGGCGTCAGCAGCCCGGCGACGCGCACCATCGGCGGCTCGCCGTCCCCCAGGTGGATGTCGCTGGCGCCGCGCGCGACGGCCTGCGCCAGGCACTCACGGAGGGCCGGAGGCACGGGCAGGCTGGACTCGGGGCCAGCGGCGGTGGTCGGGTCGATCGTCAGCGTGGTGCGGTCGATCTGGGGCCGCACCGACAGCTCCGGATCGTCGGCCGAACCGCTGACCTGCACGTCGAACACGAGGTCCTGGTAGCTGTGCGCGAAGCCGACCAACTGACTCTGCGCCAGGGCGGTCATCCGGTCGGGGCCTAGCAGCGCGGCGACCTGGTTGCGAAGCCACGCCGGCTCCACCTCGGGGAGCGCGATGCGGGAGGCGCGGTTGCCGACGATCAGCTGGGGCGACTTGCCCGCGGTCAGACGGAGCTCATTCGCCTCACGGCGATGCAGCAACTGAAGCAGGGATTCGAACTCGAGCACCAGGCATCCTCTTGACTCCCGCTACAGGGAATCGACCAGATCGGGGAGGAGCTGCAGGTCCGGCACCATCACGACCTCGATCCGGCGGTTGAGGGCCCGCCCCTCGTCGGATGCGTTGTCGGCGCGCGGCTGAAACTCCCCGAATCCTGCCGCGCTCAAGTTGTCGGGGTTCATCCCCGCGTCGATGAAGAGCTTCACCACCGCAACGGCGCGAGCCGTCGACAGTTCCCAGTTCGACGGGAATCGCGAAGTCTTGATTGGGATATTGTCCGTATGACCCTCTACCTGGAACTGCCGCTCATCGAATTCGGCCAACGCAATCGCGACCGCCTTCAAAGTATCAATTCCGATCTCTGAGACTTCTGCCTCCCCCGAGGCGAACAGGATGTCCTGCTTGAGGTCGATCACCATGCGTCCGCGGGCGATCCGGACGTCCAGCTTGCCCGCGTCGATCATCGCCTGAAGCGAGTCCTTGAGCCGGCGGTAGATGGCGTCCCGGGCGTCCGCCGCGGCCTGGCGCTCCCGGGCCTCCTCCAGCGCTCGTTCGGCGTCCGAGAGCATCGTCGACAGCGTCGACTGGGCCTCCGACAGTTCGTCCAGGTCGGCGCCCAGTTCGCGCAGCTGCGCGCGCAGCGCGGTGTTGTCGGCGAGCACCTCGTCGCGGGCCCCCTGGAGCACGGCGACCTCGCCCTTGCACTGCTCAAGGGCCTGGTCGAGGCCGGCCACGGCGGTGTTGCAGGCGTCCACTTCGGCCGTCATCGCGGCGATGCGGTCCTGGTCTTCGGCGATCGCGTCCAGCGCTGCCTGGTGGAGGTCCTTGCGGACACCGCAGGCGGACAGGACGAGGGCGATCGCGACCAAGGCGGTTAGGCGGGCAGGCATCGCGCGAGTCTACGACAGTGAAGCGCCTGCGTCGCCGCTGCGACCCGGCTTGACCAACGATCGGGTCAGGACTATTGGTGGGGTCGCCCAGGCGAGGAAGAAGTTCAATGAGATTCGCGTTCATCGCTGCTGTCGTTCCATCCCTCCTGGCTGCCTCCGGTGCCTTCGCAGGGGAGCTCCAGCTGCCCCTGGGGACGGAATTCTGTGAAGACCGGGCCGCGGTCGAGTTCGCCATGGAGGCTCCACGCGAGCTGGCCGGCGACGTGATCGAGTCCACTGCGAACGTGTGGGGCTTCGAGGGCTTCGCCACCGCCGAGTTCGATGAGGATCGCCTCGTGAACCTCCGCATCCGGATCTACGAAGAGGGCGACGCGATGGCCCGCATCCGGGGCAAGCTCGAGGGGATGATGGGCGCCGGCGGCGAGAGCGGCAAGAAGACCCACTGGTCGCCCGCGCAGGCGCAGAAGGTGACCCTCCGGCTGCAGTCCGAGCAGATCTACGTGACGTTCGAGATCGAGCCGGACGGCTGCGGCATCATCGAGAAGGAAGCCCAGGGGCTGACCGATCAGGAGAAGGCCGACCTGGAGGCCGTGCGGAAGAAGCAGGCGATCGGCTTCGACCCCTACGCGGACACGGACGACACCGAGCCCGTGGTCAAGAAGAAGGAAGAGGAAGAGGCCAAGGAGAAGGAAGAGGAAGAGGCCTCCGAAGAGGCCACTCCCGAGCCCGACATCGACTGGTAGCTCACCCTCGGGTGCGCTTGAACTCCTCGAGGAACTCCACCAACACCCGCACCGACTCCAGCGGCACCGCGTTGTAGATCGACGCGCGCAGGCCGCCCACGCTGCGGTGACCCTTCAGTCCGATCAGGCCGGCGTCCGCCGCCTGGCTGACGAACTCCTTGTCCAGATCCGCGCTCGGCGACCGGAACGTGACGTTCATGCGGGAGCGCGCCGCCGGCTGCACGCAGCCCGTGTAGAAGCCCGCCGAGCTGTCGATCGTCCGGTAGATCAGCTCCGCCTTGTGCGCGTTGGTCGCGGCCACCGCCTCGAGGCCCCCCAACTCCTTGAAGTGCTCCAGCACCAGTCCGACTAGGTAGATGGCGAACGTCGGGGGCGTGTTGAGCATCGAGTTCTTCGCCGCGACCTTGCCGTAGTGCATCGTCTCGGGGAGGTTGTCGTCCGACCGCTCCAGCAGGTCGTCCCGCACGACCACGAGCGTGACCCCGGACGGCCCCATGTTCTTCTGCGCGCCGGCGTAGATCACGCCGTACTGGGTGACGTCGATCGGTTGGCTGAGGATGTCCGAGGACATGTCCACGACGACGGGCACGTCGCCGCCGTCGAGGCGCGCGTGGATCTGCGAGCCGACGACCGTGTTGTTGGACGTGATGTGCAGGTAGGCGGAGTCGCTCGGCACGTCCACGGCGGTGGGCACGTGCTGGTAGCCGTCGTCCGCGCTGCTCCAGATCGACTCCGCGGAGCCGCGACGCCGCGCCTCGGCCAGCGCGTGGGCGGACCACGTGCCGGTGTCGACGTAGTGGGCGGTGGTGCCCCGCCGCAGCAGGTTCATCGGCACCATCGCGAACTGCCCGCGGGCGCCCCCCTGCATGAACAGCACCTGGTAGCCGTCGGGGATGGTCAGGAGCTCGCGCAGGTTCGCGATCGCGCGGTTGTGCACCGCGTCGTACACCGCGCCCCGGTGGCTCTGCTCCATGATCGACATGCCGCTGCCGCCGTAGTCCAGGAGTTCACGCTGGGCGCGCTCGAGCACGGAGAGGGGGAGGGCGGCGGGGCCGGCGCTGAAGTTGTGGGCTCGGGTCATGATCGCTCCAGGGGCACGAGGCTGGTGCCGAGGATGTCCTCGTGGTCGGCGAGCAGGGACTCCAGCACGGCCTGCGGGGGGGGCGCGGAGATCGCGATCCGAGCGATGCACGCCTCGGCGCCGGCGAAGACGATGTTCTCGGTCTCCTGCACGTTGATGTCCGCGTCCTTCAGCGCCGCGAAGACGCGCGACAGCACGCCCACCCGGTTGAGGTGGCGGACGATGAGGAGGAACTGGGCGGGGCTCCGCTGGCTCACGTTGACGACGTTGGGGACGGCGCCCGTGGCTTGGTAGTCCAGCACGATGCGGACCGCCTCGGCGGCGACGGCCTCCTGGGCCTGGTCGGTGGAGGCGCCGATGTGCGGGGTGGAGATGACGTTGGGGTCGCGGAGCAGGTCGCTGTCGACCTCACCCACGCCCCCGCTGACCTCGCCGTAGAAGACGTCGACGGCGGCGCGGATCCCTCGGTCGGCGATCGCGTTCAGGAGCGCGCCCTCATCGACCAGTTCGGCCCGTGAGGTGTTGATGAGGTAGGCGCCCGGCTTCATCGCCGAGAGGAAGCTCGGACCGACGATGTGGCGGGTCTCGGGGGTCGCGGGAGCGTGCAGCGAGATGGCGTCGCAGAGCCCGAGCATGCCCCGGAGGTTGGACTCGAAGCGGGCGCCCAGTTCGGTCACCGCGCCGGCCCGGCTGGGGCTGCGGTCGTGCACCAGCACCTTCATGCCGAGGGCGAGGGCGCGCTCGGCGACGGCGAGGCCGATGCGACCCGCGCCGACGACACCGAGGGTGCGTCCGGCGAGTCCGCGAGCCTTGCTAAACTCCTTCTTGTTCCACTGCCCGGCCCGAAGCTGCGCGGTCGCGTCGGGGATGCGCCGGTCCAGCGCCACGAGGAACCCGATGGCGAGCTCGGCCACGGCAAGGCTGTTCTTGCCCGGGCAGTTGGCGACGTAGATGCCGCCCGCGCTGGCCGCGGCGATGTCGATGGTGTTGGTGCCCGCGCCCGCCCGCACGACGAGGCCGAGGCGGCCCGCCTCCAGCATCGCAGCGGTCACTTTGGTGCTCCTCACGATGAGCACTTCGGCGCCCGTGGAGGCGATCGCGTCGGTCAACGCGTCGTCCTTGAGGGTCGGCTGGAGGGTGACCTCGATGCCGGCGGCCTCCAGGTCGGAGACCGCCATCGGGGGCAGTTTGTCAGCGATCAGAACGTGCATCTCAGATCCGGTGGAGGAACAGGCCCGAGCGTAGCTTCGGCTCGAACCAGGTCGACTTGGGCGGCATGATTTCGCCAGCGTCGGCGACTGCGAAGAGTTGCGCCATCGAGGTGGCGTGCATGGAGAAGGCGACCCCGCCGGCCGCGGCGGCGCGGCGCTCCAACTCGTCGGTGCCGCGGGAGCCCCCGACGAAGTCGATCTTGGGGTCGGTGCGCGGGTTCTCGATGCCCAGCAGCGGCGCCAGCACCTGCTCCTGCAGTAACGCGCAATCGAGCGCATCGAGGATGCCCTCACGCGCGGGAGACAGACTGAAGCGGTGCCAGCCCGAGCCCTCGGCCCAGACGCAGAAGCACTGGGGGCGGCCGGGGGTAGGGTCGTCCGTCGCGGTGAGGCCGAACCGCTCGTTCAGCGCGGCGAGCACGTCGCCGGGGGAGCGGTCCCGCAGATCCGTAACGACGCGGTTGTACGGGAGGATCGCCAACTGGGTGTCGGGGAAGACCACCGACATCACGTGGTTGTAGGCCTCGGTGCCGGTGTGGTTCGGGTTCGCCGCGGCGAGCTGCTCGCGCGCTCGAGACGCGGACTTGGCGCGGTGGTGGCCATCAGCCACGTACAGGCGCGGCACGTGGTCGAAGGCGGCGCTCAGCGTGGCGGCGTCCGACACCGTCCAGATCGAGTGCTGAACGCCGTCGTCGGCGACGAAGTCGACCTCCGGCGTCCCCGCGGTGATGGCTTCCACCATCGCGTCGATGCGGGCGTCGGCCCGGTAGGCGAGGAAGATCGGCTCGGCCTGGCAACGCATCGTGGTCACGTGGCGGGTGCGGTCGTCCTCCTTGGCGGGGCGGGTCCGTTCGTGGATCGCGATGCCGCCGGCGTCGTACTCGTCGACCGAGCAGCCTCCGACGACGCCGATCTGCGCGCGGCCGTCCTGCACGAGCCGGTACACCAGCAGCTGCGGGCCCGGCGCTGTGAACGGGATCGAGGAGATGAACCGCTCCAGGTTCGCACGGCCCGTCTCGTAGACGACGTCGGCGTACAGGTCCTGCCCCTCGGGGAGGTCGATCTCCGGACGAATGACATGCAGGAAGGAGGCGTCGTTGCCGGTGGCCAACGCCCGGGCCTCCGGCGTGCTGATGACGTCGTACGGCACCGACGCCACCGCGGCGGCACGGCTGGGCGGCGGCCGTAGAGCCGAAAGGGGAGTCAGGCGGGCCAAGGGGTCTCCGGATTCGTCAGGTGCGCTTGCGCTTCGATCGTCCCGAGCTCGTGCGCTTGGTCTTCTTCTTGCCGCGCGCCTTCTTGGCGGCCGCCGGCTTCGGCTCGCCGTCGTCGGTCGACGCCATCTCCTGGAGGACTTCCGACGAGGGCTCGCCGTCGGCCTTCGCGGGGGCCTTGCGGCCAGCGTCGGTCTTGGCGTCGGTGGCGGCGTTGGCCGGCGGAGGGGTGTCCGTCGCGGTGGTCTCGCGGCTGAGGCCCGCGGGGCCGGCCTCGTCGCCCGTGCGGGCCGCGTAGGCATCCATCTCGTCGGCCGTGGCGAGCACCGAGGGGGAGACGGCGACCGCCTGATCGAACAGCTGCTCCAGCTCGTCGATGTCCGGCAGGTCGTTCTTGGTCGGGTGCTCGACGTCCTTGCCGACGTCCGCTTCGACCGCTTCGCGGATCTCTTCGGGAGCGACGATCACGGAGTCTTCACCGGTCATGAGCACGAGACCGCCGTCGTCCTGCTCCTCAAGGAGCTCGACGGCGCCCTTGCGGGGGCGGGGCGCGGCCTTGCCCGTGTCCTCTTCTTCGAGCACATCGGCGCTGAGCTCGGCGGGCCCCTCGAGTTCATCGAGGTTGATGCCGCCGCTGGGGGGCACGGTCTTGTCGGGATCCTCCGGAACCGCCGGCATGGGGCGGGTCTCCACCGACTCCGTCATGGGCGGGGCGGTGAGATCGCTGGAGTCCTCGTCCGGTTCCAACTCCACCAGCTCGGGCTCGGGCTCCAGCGGGATGCGCACCGTGAGGCGGGAGCCCCGCTTGACGAACTCGGCCGTGCCGCCGGCGGCGTCCGAGAGCTGACGCACGAGGATGCGGTCGTCGCCCACTGGCAGGGCGCCCACCACCTTCAAGACCGCGTCGTCGCCATCCACCGACGCGGACACCTCGATGTCCGCCTTCGAGGTGGCGATCGGGGCGACCGCGGCGAGCACCAGCGGCACGAGCAGATCGCCGCGCCCCTCGACCACCGCCTGGTTGCCGAGCTTGCGTGTCGCCCGTCGGCCAGCGGCGTCTTCGACGGCGTGCAGGCAGCGGGTGACGAGCTCGTTCCAGCGGTGGTTCTGGTCGGCGCCGGAGCCGGTGGCGGTCTCCAGGCAGAGCAGGTCCTGCGATGTGGCGCGCAACTCGCGCCAGGCGTCTTCGCTGCGATCGACGAGGCCACCGGTCACGTCGAGGAGGTCGGCGAGGTCCACGCGCCGGGAGGCCGCTTCCACGTCCCCCCAGTCGGAGGCTTCGTGCACGCTGCGGGCGACCACGAGCAGGTCCTTGATCGCCCCGGACGCGCCCTGGTGGGCCTTCAGTCCGGCGATCGCGCGGGTCTCCAGGGCCTTGTGCAGCGGCCGCGCCATGCGCCCCAGCGCGGCGTCGGTGTGCACCTGCAGGGAGCCGGCGACCCGCGGGCGCGAGATCACCTCGGTGACGCCGATGGGCTGGCCCTTGTCGCCCTTGACGAGCTTGGCCTTGAGCAGGAGGTCGTGGCGGTCGCCCACGCGGTCGACCAGGGTCACGTCCTGCTCGACGAAGCCGGTGACGACGACCTTGCCGAACAGGGTCTTCCAGTTGACCTTGTCCAGCCGGAGCACGTCCTTGTGGATGAACGCGCCGATCGCTTCGCCGGCGGTGCGTCCGTCGATCTCGCCCATGCCGCTGCTCCAGCCGACGACGCGGCCTTCGGTGTCGGCGGCGACCAGGGCCATGGACTCGACCTGGCCCAGGTGGGGCTGCAGGCTCCCGGAACTCTCCAGCTGGGACTTGAGCTCCTCGACCTCGTGGCGCAGGCGGCTCTCGGTCTCGGCGCGCGCGATGTCGGCCGCGTCCTCCCACTCCTTGCGCTCCTGCTCGTGGCGCTCGAGCATCTTGTTCCGCTCGGCCTCGGAGCGCTCCTCGGCGGCGAGGATATCGCGGCTGAGTTGCTCCTCCAGCGCCGTCCGCTCGGCGTTGGCCTTGCCTTGCACCTCGGCGATGGCGTTGCGGTGGGCCTCCTCCAGGGAGGCACGCTCCTGCACCCACTGCTCCGCGGCTTCGCTGAACTCGTGCTCGGCGGCGTCCTTGGCCTGGTCCAGCTCGGCCCTCAGGGTCGAGATGCGGCCGGTGAGGCTGCCCGAGTTGGTGTCGATCTCCTTGGCTCGGTTCTCGGCCGCGAGGCGGTTCTCCTCGGCGGCGGCGACCAACTCCTGGGCGGCGGCGGCCTGCGCTTCGGCGGCGGCGGCCCGGGCGCTCGTCTCCTCGGCGTCCTTGCGGGCGGCGTCGGCGGCGTGCTTGGCCTCGTCCAGCTCCGCCTTGGCGGCGGCCACATCGACGTTGGCGACGGTGCGGGCCTTCTCGGCCGCGGCGACCGCTTCGGAGGCCGCGGTCTGGGCGGCGGCGAGCTCGGTCTGGAGGGTCTCGGCCTGGGCCTCCAACTCCTGGATCCGGGTCCCGGACTGGGCAGCCTTGATCGCGGCTTCGGCGGCCTGGGCCTGGGCGGCGGCGAGATCGGCCGCGGGCACCGTCTCCGCTTCGGCCGTGGACAGCTTCGCTTGGGCGGCCTCGAGGGCCTTCTGGGCGGTCTCCGCCCGGGCTTCGGCGGCATCGGCGCGCTTGCCGGCGTCGAAGGCGACGTGCTCGGCTTCGGCGATCTTGCGCTCGGCGTCGGTGCTGACCGTCTCCAGCGACTGCAGCGCCGTCTGGGTCGAGGCCAGCTGATCGCGGATGTCGGCCGCTTCGGCCTCCGCCAGCGCGACCTGAACCGCGGCCGTGTTGGCGTGATCCTCGACGCTCTTGGAGGCCTCCGAGGCGGTGCTCTCCAGCGCCTTGAGCATCTCTTCGAGCTCGCCCACGCGGGTCCTGGACTCGGCCGCTTCGCCCGCGGAGGTCTCCGCCTTGACGGTGAGCTCTTCGACCAGCTCGTCCCGCTGCGCCAGCTGCGTGCGCACTTCGTCCAGCACCTGGCGGACGTCGTTGGCGGCGGTCTGGGCCTCGTCCAGCTGGGTGCCGAGATCGGGCTCGGTGCCGGGATCCGAGAGCAGGGTCAGTCGTGCCAGGGCGTCGCCCCCGTCGCCGTCGAGCCGGAACTGGTTGAAGACGACGATGCGGCTCCCGCCGCCCTTCTGCTCCAGCTCGACCTCACCCGAGTAGGTGCCCTCGGCGTCGATCGCGCGGTCCACGGTTCGGCCGATGAGCTCGCGCTCGCCGCGGAGGTACAGGTCCCGCAGGGGCTTGGCCTGCATCTCGTCTTCGGACCACCCCAGGATGCTGGCGGCGCCGCCGCTCCAGGAGAGGATGTTCCCCGCCGGATCGGTGAGGACCACGCCCTCCTTGAGGTGCTGCAGGGACTGCTGGAACAGCGTGACCCACTGCTGCAGGTTGCGGCGGGTGGTGACGTCGACGCCGATGGCGATGTAGCCGACCGTGGGGCCGCGGCCGATGCGGAGGCGGGAGGTCGACCACGCGACGGTGCGCTGGGTGCCGTCCTTGATCGTCGCGACCAGTTCAGCGTCGCGGATGTGCTCGTTGCGGACCCAGCCGTCGTGGATGTCCTGCACGAGCCGGCGGTAGTCCGGCGCCGGGTAGAACCGCTCCAGCAGCCCGCCGACGTTGCGGCAGTCCGACGTGTCGTACCCGGTGGCCTCGCGCAGCGCCCGGTTGAACAAGACGATCTTGAAGTCGAGGTCCGAGATGTAGATGAGGAGCGGCGACTTCTCGAAGAGGACCCGGACGATCGCTTCGGGATCGGTGGGGTCTCCACCGCCGCTGCCGGTGGTCCCTGGGGACAGGAGGATGGGCTTCGGCTTCATGCGGATGCCGGACTCTCAACCAGGGGTGACGGAAGGGGGCCGCTGATACAGCCGGACGAGCCTAGGGGGGACTGCCGGATCCTGTCAATCCGTCTGAGCCCGCGCGCACGTGAGGATTCGGCCCACACCGTCATCCGTCGCCGGGAATACGCCGTGTTCGGTAATGAGGCCGTCGACGAGGCCGCCGGGGGTGACGTCGAAGGCCGGGTTGCGAGCGCCGGAGGAGGCGGGACTCGTCCGCACCCGCCGGAAGGCGCCGTCATCGTCGACGCCCCAGGTGTAGTGAACCTCGTCGCCGCCGCGCTCTTCGATCGGGATGTCCGCGCCCGAGGGGCAGTCCGGATCGATCGTGGCGGCGGGCAGCGCGACGTAGAAGGGGATGCCGAGGTGGCGGGCGATGACGGCGTGCCCGAAGGTGCCGATCTTGTTCGCCACATCGCCGTTGCGGGCGACCCGGTCCGAGCCGGTGATGACCGCCTGGATCTCCCCGTGGGAGGCGAGGTGCCCAAAGGCGTTGTCGGCGATGACGACGTGGTCGACCCCTTCGCTGCCCAGCTCCCAGGCGGTGAGGCGCGATCCTTGTCCCCGAGGGCGGGTCTCGTCGACGAAGACCTGCAGCGACTTGCCCGCCCGCGAGGCGGCATAGACCGGCGACAGCGCTGAGCCCCAGTCCACGAACGCGAGCCAGCCGGCGTTGCAGTGGGTGCTGACCCCCCAGCCGTCCTGGAGGAGCTCGGCCCCGTGCCGTCCGATCGACTCGCACGCGGCGGCGTCGGCGTCGGCCCAGGCCCGGGCGGCGGCCAGCGCTGCGTCGCGGGCGTCGTCGGGTCGGGCGCCGCCTCCGGCACCCTCGATGGCGGCTCGAACGGCGTTGATTCCGCCGAACAGGTTCTGGGCGGTTGGCCTGGTGTTTGCGAGGGTTGTCGCCGCATCCTTCATGTACTGGTCGAAGGAGGAGTCCGGGGCCTGCCGGGAGGCCAGGGCCATGCCGAACGCGCCGGCCGCTCCGATCGCTCCAGCGCCGCGCACGATCATCGTGGAGATCGCGACCGCGGCCTCCCGGTGATCGTCGGTCCGCCAGATGCGGAATTCGTGGGGGAGGACGGGCTGATCGATCAGCAAGAGCTGACCGTCGGCCCAGTCCACGGTGCGATGAGGGGTTCCGTCGACGAGCATGAGCGGCGAAGGCTAACCGGTCGGCGCGGGCACGTCCGCTTCGGTGTCGATCACCTCGGTGTGAGAGGGCAGCCGCGCGGGGCGTCCGGCCACGGGCCACGGGGGTGGGCGAACGCCCTCCCGCAAGCCTTCCTCGCCGCATCGGAAGCGGAGGTAGCCGAGGTAGTGGTCGTGGAACCACTCCTCGTAGGTGCGGTCCGCGAGCCCCTGGAAGATGGGCACGTACTGCTCGTCTCGGACCTCGCGTCCGGTGATCCAGTCCTGCAGATGGAAGCGCGCGCCGTCCCAGATCCCGTACTGGCTGTTGGCGAAGGACCAGGAGCCGAGGTTGATGTAGCGCTTGGCGCCACCGTCGACCGGCACGACGCCGGGGAGGTGGCTGTGGCCGCAGATGATCGTGTCGTAGCCGCCCTGCCCGGACTCCAGCGCGGCGATGGCGGGCAGCGTGATCCCCATCGGATCGCCCATCGCGCCGCGGGTCCAGAAGTCGGTCCAGGCCTTGAGCTCGCGTCCCCAATGGGGGCGCCCGAAGCGTTTACCGAGGCGCTGGCGGACCTTGTTGAACTGCACCAGCCAGAAGAACAGCACGTGCACCAGGCGGTTGCTGAGTGTGTAGTAGTCCCGCAGCGGGATGCGGACCCAGGTGCGGAAGATGCGCTCGTACAGGTGCGACACCTTGGTCATCACGCTGGACTCTTCGAACTTCTCGCCCACGTAGGAGTCGAATTCGTAGCCGTGCACCGCGAGGATGTGCCCGTCGATGACGACCTTGTCGCACAGTTGCCACTTCAGGATGTCCCGGAACAGCAGGATGTCGGGGTCGTGGTTGCCGTACACGTAGATGACCCGCATCTGGTCGGTCAGCCGGGTCAGGCGCGAGATCACCTCCGGGTGCGCGCGCACGATGCGGCTGAAGTACCAGGCCTGGTCGAAGTCGAGGGCGTCGCCGAGGATGACGAGGGCCTGGCCGTGCCGCTCGACCTCGTCCAGGAACGCCAGGAACGGCCCGTCCTTGTTGCCGAACACGTCGCCGTGGCTCCCGTCCCCCATGTGGAGATCCGAGACGAAGTACACCTTGCCTCCGCGGACCCGCTGGAGGTTGAGGGTGCTGATGCCGTCCGCGGCGCCGTCTTTGCCGACGGTCCCGGTAAGGCTGGTCAGGGCATCGACCATCCTCCAAGGATAGCGCTACCATGCGCGCCGCATGCGTTTCGGACTTCCCCTCGTCGCGCTCCTCCTGCTCCTGCAGGGCTGTCCGGAGGTCACGGACAACGTCCCCTGGGCGCTGGCGACGGCGGGCGATGACGCCGACGCAACGGCCGACGACGACGACGCGACGGACGATGACGACGCCACCGACGACGACGACAGCTCGGTCGAACCGTGCGACATCTCCTGGATCGACGAGACCGAGGATCCGATCAGCTACTCCAGCCAGATCGAGCCGATTTGGTTCGACCACTGCGCCGAGTGCCACATCCAGCAGAAGCGGGGCGAACTGACCCTGACCCCGGGCGCCTCCCACGAGGAGATCGTGGGGGTCGAGAACCTGCTCGGCGTGCTCGACGGCATGCTCCGGGTGGCACCCGGGGAGCCTCAGGCGTCCTACCTGATGCACAAGATCATCGGCTGCGAGCGGGACGACGCGGAGTGGGGTTACGAGCAGGGTTCGATGCCCCCCGATCTCCCCGGCACCATCCCGCTGGAGGCTGAGGACGTCAGCCTGATCTACACCTGGATCGCGCAGGGGGCGCTGGACAACTGATGCGGCCGCTCCTGGTCCTGTGCGCGCTCTTGCTGAGCGCCTCCCCCGCGTTCGCTGGCGGCTCCGGCGGCGTGCTCGCTACCGGCTGGGGTGATCTCGAGGACACCGCCTGGCTCAAGGGGGAGGGGCGCGGCGTCTACGTGCTCGGCCACGCGCGCACCGTGTACCGCTGGCGCTCGCTGCGCAGCTCGACCGACCGGGTCGTGCCCTTCAGCCCGCTGCACCAGAGCTTCCGCTTCGTCGTGCGCGACGACCGCAACCGCCACCGCGTCAGCTTCGAGACCTCGGTTCGCGGCGGCGCCGACCTGTACCGCGGCGGCTTCCGCGGCGAGGTCCTGTACGCGTTCGTCGAGCTCGTGCCCGAGGGGCGCTGGGCGTCGGTGAAGCTCGGCCGACAGATCATCGCCACCGGCGGGGCCGACGGCCTCACCCGCTTCGACGGCCTCAGCGGGCGCCTCGTCCTGCACCACCTCGCGCTGGAGACCTTCGCCGGCACCTCGCTGCGGAGCCGGGCGTTCATCGTGCCGGAGGACGAGCGCGACACGCACGAGACCGGCTGGGGACGCGACTGGACCTACGGCTTCGCCCTCGCGACCTCGGGGCTGCGCACCACCCAGGTGCGGCTCGGCTTCCAGGACCGCTTCCGGGACGGCCGACTGGTCCGCCGGCACCTCACGATCGACGTGCACAAGGGCCTGTTCGGGATCATCAACATCCGCGGCAACGTGGCCGTCGACCTGCTCCAGCGGCGGGTCGGCGAGGCGCTCGCGGGCGTGGACGCCCGGCCCGTGGACTGGCTGCGCGTCGGCGTCGAGTACGAGCACTGGGTGCCCACCTTCGACAGCGGCTCGCTGTTCTCGGTGTTCGCCACCGACCCCTACGACTCGCTGCGGGGCCACGCGCAGGTGCGCATCGGCTCGCTGCTGGAGGTCCACGCCGGCGGCGGTCTGCAGATCTACCCCGACCCCCTGACCAAGGACGGCGTGCCTCGGCCGGAGGTCGGACGGCTCAGCGGGACCCAGAACGTGGGCGTGTCGGTGCACCCGACGAAGTTCCTCCGGTTCGCGGTGGACCAGCGGCTGATCGACGGCACGGGCGGGCAGAAGATCGGCGTCTCGATGAGCGGGCGGGCGACGCCGTTCGGAGGTCGGCTCGACGTGAATCTCCGAGGCGACATACAGGTTTACGACTTCAACCTTCAGCCGGAACTCCAGGGCCGCTACGGCGGGCTGGCGCTCTCGGTTGGCGGTCGACCCGTGCCCTGGATGCGGGTCGGCGTGAGGGGCGAGACGATCTTCTCGCCGTGGCTGAAGAACGACTTCCAGCTCGCCGCGACCCTCGACTTCCTCCTCGGCATCCGCGCGATGGGCAAGGAGCGGGTGGCCCAGGCGCGGCTGGAGGACTGGCAGTCGGTGGCGCAGGCGCCGGCGCGCACCCCGAGCAACTTCGCCGGCCTGGACGGTGAGCTGTGAGGCGCTCCCTCGCCATCGCGGTGGTGCTTCTGCTGGCCTCGGGGCTGGCGATCGCGCGGGATCCGACCGCGGCCCCGCGGAGCGTCGAGGTCTACCCCGAGCAGTCGCTGCCGATCACGTTCAACCACGAGCGGCACCTCACGCAGGGGCTTCAGTGCGTCACCTGCCACGCCGACGCGGTCACCTCGGAGTCGCCTCAGGACCTGCTGACGCCGAACCACGAGGTCTGCTCGCTGTGCCACCTCGTGCAGGCCCCCAACGCGGCCGAGCTGTTCCCCAAGGCCGCCTGTACGACCTGCCACGCGGGCCTGACCGAGGGCACGCCGGAGCACATGAGCCCGACCGGGCAGCCGCTCGAGACGGCTCCCCAGCCGGCGCGCATCCAGATCCCGACGGCCCGGATCACGTTCAGCCACAAGACCCACGTGGACGAGGGCGTTCCCTGCCTGCAGTGCCACGTGGGGGTCGATACGGCGGACCTCGCGACGCGGAACCACCTGCCGACCATGACCACCTGCCTGGGCTGCCATGACGGCGGCGAGGCGCCCAGCGAGTGCACGACCTGCCACCTGCAGGGTGACGGGGGGCGCATCCTGACGCCGCTGAACAAGGAAGAGTGGCTCAAGCCCAGCGGCCGCTTCCGGCCGGACGACCACTCCGATCCGCGGTGGCTCAAGATCCATCGCTCGGCGGCCCGCACGGACGAAGCCAGCTGCAGCGCGTGCCACGACACGGGCTTCTGCCTGGACTGCCACGACGGCCTCGACAAGCGCGTCGACCTGCACCCCGCCGACTGGAAGATGACGCACGGGCTGGAGGCGCAGCGCCGCACGCTGGACTGCATGGCGTGCCACGAGCCCGAGTCGGACTGCCAGATCTGCCACACGGAGGCGGAGTTGGTGCCCGGTGAGTTCCCGTCCGACTCGCTGCGGTTCCACCCCGAAGGCTGGGGCGGCACGCCGGGTGAGATCCCCGGAGCCGAGCACCACAGCTTCCAGGCCCGACGCAGCCTCGAGACGTGTGACGCGTGCCACGGCGGCGCCGGCGAGGCGCTCTGCCTGGAGTGCCACGCGGGCCTCGTGAACCCGCATCCCGAGAGCTGGGGCGAGGACGTCGGCGGCTGGCGCTACGGCCAGGGAGAGGGGACCGTGTGCCTGCGGTGCCACGCTCCCAACGATCCCGAACTGGACGGGATCCGGCAGTAGCCTTACAGTCCGGCCGCCATGGCCAGCGACGTCAAGTTCATCACCTCTGCCTTCAAGCGCGACCAGTGGGCCCCCGCGGATCGGCCCGAGATCGCCTTCGTGGGCCGCAGCAACGTGGGCAAGTCCTCCTGCTTGAACACACTGACGGGGCGCAACGGGATGGCCCGCGTCTCCAAGACGCCGGGGCGCACGCAGGCGATCAACTTCTTCGATGTGCGGCACGGGGGCCACGATCTCCGGTTCGCGGATCTGCCCGGGTACGGCTTCGCCAAGGTGCCCAAGAGCGTCAAGAAGACGTGGGACAAGATGATCGGCGACTACCTCGCCCAGCGGGAGTCGCTGGTGCTCGTGGTCGTGTTGGTCGACATGCGCCGTGACCCCACCGACCTGGACAACAACATGTTGGACTGGCTGAGCGACCACGAGCGGCCCGGGCTGCTCGTGCTGACCAAGGTCGACCGCATCAGCAAGAGCAAGCAGCTCCACCGCCGCACCCTGATCTGCAAGGGGCTGGATGTGCCGCGCGAGGCCTCCGTGCTGTTCAGCAGCCCCGAGAAGACGGGCAAGGGCGAGCTGTGGGAACGCATCCTCGAGGCGGTTCGCGAGTTCGGGGACTAGCCATGGGCCGCCGCCGCAAGCCGGACTACACCGGAGGGGAGGCCCGCAGCCGCCAGGCGCGCGAGCAGGGCTACGCCGCCCGCTCCGTGTTCAAGCTCGAAGAGATCGACAAGCGCACGAGCCTGCTCAAGCGGGGCCAGAAGGTGCTCGATCTGGGCGCCTGCCCGGGCTCGTGGAGCCAGTACGCGCTCAAGCGGATCGGCCCCAACGGGCTGCTCGTGGCCATCGATCTGCAGGACATCGGGGTCAGCCTGCCCGGCGCCACGGTGCTCCAGGGCGACGCGTTCGAGCTGGACGTCGATCAGCTGCCCGAGGATGTGCCCCCGTTCGACGTCGTGCTCAGCGACATGGCCCCCAAGACGACCGGGGTGCCGCTGGCCGACCACGTCAACAGCGTCGAGCTGTGCGACCACGCGCTGACCCTGGCGAAGTGTTGGCTTCGACCGGGCGGCCACTTCGTCTGCAAGGTGTTCACGGGCGAGGACGAGCCGGCGCTGCGCAAGCGGGTGCAGGCGGAGTTCAGCAAGCTGCGCACGATCAAGCCCAAGGGGACCCGCAGCAACAGCCGCGAGACGTTCCTCGTGGGGCTGGGGAAGCGCTAGCTGAAGGCGATCAGTTCGGTCAGGGCGCGCACGCCGAAGCCCGTCGCACCGTAGGGACGGCCGCGCAGCGGCTTGTCCAGGAACGCCGGCCCGGCGATGTCGATGTGGGCCCACTGGACGCCGTCGGAGACGAACTCGCTGAGGAAGAGGCCGGCCGTGATCGAGCCGCCCCAGCGGCCTCCGATGTTGCTGATGTCGGCGCACTGCGACTTCAACAGCTCCTTGTACTCGGACGGGAAGGGGAGCTCCCACATCGGCTCGCCGGAACGCTCGCCGGCCGCCTTGAGGTCCCGCAGCAGGCCGCGTCCGGTGCCCATGATCCCGGCGATCTCCGGCCCGAGGGCCACCACCACGGCGCCCGTGAGGGTCGCCAGGTCGATCAGAAGATCGGGCTCCTGTTCGCAGGCGTAGACCAGCGCGTCGGCCAGCGTGAGCCGGCCCTCGGCGTCGGTGTTGCCGACCTCGATGGTCTTGCCGTTGCTCGCCGTGAGCACGTCGCC
>PVBE012541719.1_pt1 | contig 32279 bp, 17 predicted proteins | sample 1631181 | NCBI WGS metagenome assembly PVBE01 (sample SAMN08397723, study PRJNA350692) | Marine metagenome, whole genome shotgun sequencing project. | isolation source: water | place: Pacific Ocean | collected 2012-04
GCTCGGCTCCAGCCGCTGCGAGACGTGAATCTCGGCGAGGACATGTGCGCAACCTACCGCTTGTGGCTGGAAGGAGGCGAAACCCCCACAACTGACCTTGGGCACGCGATCTTCAGCGAATCAAGGGCGGGTTCCCTCATCCTATTATTCAAGAACGGACTGCCCTTCTCTTACAGTGCAAGCATTCCCTCGGCCTCCAAGCACCCGGATACTTCCACGCCGTCACGGCTTGCCGACGGCCGTCATGGTTCGGCGGCGACGGAAAGCGTTCAGTATGACGGGGATGTGACCATTGTTGCGGACCTAGGGAAAGTAACGACGCTATCTGGTGTGCACCTGGTAGCCTATCAGCGCGCTGCGGATTTCGAGATCCGCGATGTCGTGATAGAAACGAGTGCAGACAAAACTGCCTGGTCGCAAGTGGCCAAGGTTGCCAATCCCAAGGCCGGAGCCGCCGGCGACATCGCGGTTGACCTGTCTGTACCGGCAGAGGTAAGCGCCAGGTATGTTCGGCTGAGCGTGGCCAGAAACTCCGGGTCAGAACGGATTCTGCTGGGCGAGCTCATTGTAACGTCCCCCGATCCGAAACCCGTCGTGTCTAAACCCACGCGTTTTGCTGTGCCACCCATGCAGGTCAAAACTGCACTGGATGAAGCACTGCTGGCCGCGAAGGTTGATTTCCTATATGGCTGTTACGTAACGGATCTTCTTCGCGACAGGGGCGGAAAGCTGGCCGGCATTGTTATGGCGAACCGGTCAGGGCGACAGGCCGTTCGCGCAAAGGTCATCATTGATGCCACGGACCGTGCGATTGCTGCGCGCCTTGCCGGTGCGGAGTTTTCCCCGTACCCGGCTGGAAAACAAAAGTTCAGTCGAATGGTTGTCGGGGGCACAGCACGTGAAGGAGCCCGGGAGACGGGCCACAGGGTCGTAGTCAGGGAAAGTGGGAGAAAGCAAAAGGATCAGACCTATCAAACCTATGAGTACAGGCTCAAACTCCCCATGAAGGACGGTTCCTGGACGTCATTCGCCAGGGCCGATCAACAAGCCCGCAACATGACATGGCAGGAGGGTCAGGTGGGGGCTGCCGAGATGCTTTTTCAGGTTCCTCCGGATCCGCTTAGAAGTCGCGGGCAGCAGGCAGGCCCATGGCCCGGCGCCGCAGGGATAGACCTGGACGCTATGCGGCCGGCAGGTGTGGACGGCATCTACGTTCTTGGCGGCTGCGCCGATATCTCGCGTGAGGCGGCAGGGCAGCTGTTGCGTCCCCTTAACGGTATCGCCCTCGGGGCACGCGTGGGCACTGAGGCGGCCAAGGCTGCCTCGACAAGGAAGACCGGGCCGGTCGGGGAGCTCTCTGTCAGTGCCGGGAAAGCCCCGTCAGCAACGACTGGTGAAGTTGGCGAAATGCTTAACGGAATTCGGAGCATGGCCGATTCTTCGGGTCAGCAGACCGTCAAGAGTCCAGCCCGCGGTGTTCCGGTAATTGCCAGGTACGATGTTGTGGTTGTAGGTGGTGGTACAGGCGGGGCGCCGGCGGGTATCGGTGCCGCGCGTGGCGGTGCCAGGACGCTGGTGCTTGAGTATCTCCACGGATTGGGTGGAGTCGGTACTCTCGGAAGGATATCCAACTACTATCACGGGAACAAGGTTGGCTTTACTGCGGAGGTCGACAAGGGGGTCGGCACTGGCAGGAATTGGAACATCGAGAAGAAGATGGAGTGGTTCCGCAGCGAGATCGTCAAGGCCGGCGGAGATGTCTGGTTCCAGACCCTGGGCTGCGGGTCTGTTGTCCGCGGGAAACAGTTTGTAGGTGTGCTCGTGGCCACGCCGCATGGGCGCGGCGTGGTTCTGGCCAACACGGTGATCGATTCGACGGGCAATGCGGTCATACCTGCATGTGCGGGGTTACCGTGCCAGGAAATCGGGGGTGACCACATTTCCGTTCAGGGAACCGGTTTGCCACACATGACGCCGGGTCAGAGCTACTGGAACACGGATTGGACATTCAGTGACGACGATGACGTTCTTGATATGTGGCGTATGTTCGTGGTCGGCAAAAAGAAGTATGCCAATGCCTTTGACCTGGGTCAGTTGATTAATACGCGTGCCCGCCGCCGCATTATCGGTGACGTCATGATCACGCCCATGGACATCATCAATAAGCGCACTTACCCGGACGTCGTGACCGTCGCCAAGAGCAACTTCGACAACCATGGATTCTCCAGCCACACGTTGTTTATGGTAACTCCCCCCGACAGGGCGGGGCTTACCGGCAATGTGCCCTACAGGGCCCTGATGCCCAAAGGTCATGACGGCATCCTCGTGACGGGCCTGGGCATCAGTGCGCACGGTGACGCCATGCCTGTCCTGCGTATGCAACCGGACGTTCAGAACCAGGGTTATGCCGCCGGGAAAGCCGCGGCCATGGCGGCGGAATCCGGAACAACCGTTCGCAAAATCGACGTCAAGAAGCTCCAAAAACACCTGGTCGAAAAAGGAATCATCCCTCCGGGTATGTTGACGGCCGGGGATTCCTATCCGATCGGTCCGGAGAAAATGCAAACCGCGGTGAAGAACATCGCTGATAACTACAAGGGGATTTCTCTGATCTTGACCGATCCGGAGACGGCCATGCCTGAGTTGCGGAAAGCCTGGCAGAAGGCTGACAGCAAGGAAGCCAAGCTGCGTTACGCGCACGTGCTCGGAATGCTGCGTGACGGCACGGGCGCCGGGACGCTGGTCGACGCCGTTGAAGAAGCGAAGTGGGACAAGGGATGGAATTTCAGGGGCATGGGCCAGTACGGAGCCACGACCAGTCCATTGGACAACCTGGTCATTGCTCTGGGCCGCACCGGTGATAAACGTGGCGTTGATGTTGTGATCGCGAAGCTCAGGCAACTAACCGCCGGTAGCGAGTTCTCTCATTGTCGTGCAGTGGCCATGTCCCTGGAAATCTCCAGGGATACGAGGGCGGCGAAACCGCTGGCGGAGTTTATGCAGCAGGAAGGTGTGATGGGATATGCGTTCACGGAAATCCATGATACAATCGAGCGCTCGCCTGAAAGCAGGACAGATAACTCAACTCGCCAGAAATCCCTGCGTGAGCTTATACTGGCAAGGGCACTCTACCGCTGTGGCGATCACAACGGCCTCGGTGAGAAGATACTCACAGAATACGCCCGGGATCTGCGCGGATTGTATGCACGCCATGCTAAGGCTGTTCTGAAAGAGGAGTAGGCTGAGATAGCGGGTCACGGGGTGGCCCGCCCACAGAAGGAGAGATCCAATGATAAATCGTCGCACAATTGCAGTAGTACTGGCCCTGTCTCTGCTCGTCTTCGCAGGCCTTGACGGCTTTGCTCAGGCCGACGCGGGGAAGAAGTACGAACCGAACTGGGAATCTATTGACACGCGGCCCCTGCCGGAATGGTTCAACGAGGCAAAGTTCGGCATATTCATCGTGTGGGGCCCTTACTCGGTGCCGTCATGGGTGCCGAAGGGTTACGCAGAATGGTATTGGAAGCGCTCGAAGAACACGAAGGACGGAACCCATAAATTCCATCTTGAGAACTATGGAGAAGATTTCGAGTACGAGCAATTCGCACCCATGATGAAAGCCGAACTCTTTGACGCGGATTTCTGGGCCGACACTGTCGCAAAATCGGGCGCCAAGTACGTGTCGTTTACCGTTAATTACCACGATGGATTTGCCATGTGGCCGACCAAGTACGCCAAGACTATCAACACGGATGACTGGAACTCAGTGGTCACAGGTCCGAAACGCGATGTTACCGCAGAGCTGAAGACAGCACTTGAGAAGAAGAACGTCACTTTTGGCATATACTACTCTTTGATGGAGTGGTTTCACCCGCTGTGGGTGGCCGACAAGAAGGAGCAGTTTGCAGTCGAATGGATGCACCCGAAATTCAAGGAGGTCGTAACGAAATATCAGCCTTCATTCATCTTCCTCGACGGCGAATGGCATGCGGACTATAAGACATGGCATAGTGAAGAACTTGCGGCATGGCTGTATAACGAATCACTCGTGAAGGACTACGTGGTTGTTAATGACCGATGGGGCAAGACCCGCGGTAAACATGGCGATATCTACGAGAGCGAATACGGCGGCGCAAAAGGGTGGGGGAACCACCCCTGGCAGGAGGACCAGGGCATGGGCCGCAGCTATGGCTATAACCGCAACGAGAACGCCTCCGACTACAGGAGTGTCCACTCACTGATTGATCTGCTGACCTCATGCGTAATGAATGGCGGGAACCTACTTCTCGATATTGGGCCGACAGGAGATGGCAGAATCCCCGTAATCATGCAGGATCGTCTTCTCGAAATGGGCAAATGGCTGAAAGTAAACGGGGAAGCCATCTACGGAACAACACGCCACAAGACCACAAACGAAGGGGACGTGCGCTACACAGTGAAAGGCGATGATCTGTACGCTATATGCATGAAATGGCCCGGTGATCCCTTGATTCTCAACACTCCGAAACCGACGCAGGGAACAGAGATCACGATGCTGGGATACGATGGCAAGACAGGCTGGGAGATGAAAGGCGATGCGTTACATATCGCAGTTCCGCAGCTGACCATCGACAAATTGCCCTGTCAACACGCATGGGTGCTCAAGATTCCCGGGGCTGCCAGGTAAGTCCGTGCGGGCTTGTTGCCCATTCATCCCGTAAGCAGCATGTTGACGTGGACCACGTACCAGAACAGGCCGCCCAGCAGTCCTACGGCCAATACCAGGCTCACTGCCAGGATCAGGACCAGCTCGGCCACTTGGATCGCGGCCACCGTAGATCGGGCGCACCCGATTTTGAACAGGGTCTCGAACTCCCGGCGACGGATCCGCACCGTAAGCAGGATCACCAGCACCAGGAAGAGAGACGTGGACACCAGGACCATGATGAAGTTGGCGTCAAAAAACTGTTTCACCCGAAAAACGATGTCCATCAGTTCCCCCACCACCCGGGCCGGCACCACGGCCTGCACGGATTCGTTCTGGAAATAGCGGGCCTTGAAGATCGTGCCGGACTTTACGTCGGGCGGTACGCAGATCATGGCGGACACTGGAAAGTGCTCCGGATCACCGTGAAAGTGGTAGCTGTCGATATTGTCCCCGGTAATTTCGTTGTATTCCACTACCGCTCCGCTCATCACCAGGTTGTGGCCGATGGCCTGAATCATGAGATCCGGGTCCTTCATTGTTTCGGCGGCCTGGTGCCCGTGCCCGATGCCCTCGATCACCCAGGCGGTTTTCAGGTCCACGAACACGGCATGGTCGTCCGGAGAGCGGCTGTCCGCCAACACCCCCGTCACCTTCATACGCAGCGGGTAGGTGGAACTGATGTCGTAGAGTTTCTCCTGGTCGGACAGCAGGCGGTCCCCGGTGCGCATGCCCAGGCTGCGCGCAGCGGCAGCGCCGAGTACCACGTCGCCCAGCACCTGCGGCAGTGTTCCCGCGGCTGTACGCAGGTTGCGGAAGGCGAAGTAGTCCAGCGAAGTGCCGATGACCGGCACCTTCTGCGCGGTGTAGCCCACATGCAGGGGGATTACCGTCACCAGCCCGGCGTCCTCGGCCGCTTTAAGCTCCAGCGCGTTGAGACGGCGGTCTACCCGGCCCCTGAAATAGAGGGTGTTCATAACCAGGTCTCCCGGGCTGCCCGGTGCGCCCAGGATCAGCGGGGTGGATTCAGCGCGGTCGATCATCACCCGGTTGTAATACTTCACCAGCACATTCACCGCCGCGGGAAGGAGTAGGGCAATGGTGATGCAAACCATCAGGATCAGGGTGCGGACAATGTAGTAGCGCATGTAGGCCAGTGCGAGCCGGAACGCGTCTTTCATGGGCCGCCCCCCATGTCTAGTTCAGGGAAGTCCTTCAGATCAACCACCCGCTGAAACCGATCCAGGAGACCGTGGTCATGAGTAACCATGAGTACCGTGGCCTCCCGGGTTTTAGCCTGTTCGAGCAGCAGATCCACGATGGTCTGGCTGGTGGCGGGATCCAGGTTGCCGGTGGGTTCGTCGGCCAGGATCAGGCCCGGCCGGGTTCCGAGTGCCCGGCAGATGGCCACCCGCTGACGCTCGCCCTGGGAGAGCTTACTGGGAAAACGGTGCAGGAATTTACCTACTCCCACCCGTTCGGCCAGCGTGCGGATGGACTGCCGGGTCTCCTCATCGAGTTTTAACGCGGGATGAATCCGGTATGGCAGAAGCATGTTGTCCCACACCCGCAGGTATTCCAGCAGCTCGAACTCCTGAAAGACCATGCCTACCCGGGCAATGCGAAAGGCCCGCCGCTGGGCATCGCCCATTCGGTTGAGCACGTTCTCGCCGACCCGGATCTCCCCAGCATGCGGCACAAGGACACCGGCGATCAGGTTAAGCAGGGAGGTCTTCCCGGACCCGCTGGGCCCAATCACCGCCACCTGCTCTCCGCGTTCGATCGTCAGAGCCGGTACTCGCAGGGAAAACGGCCCCTCGCCGTAACGAAATTCAATGTCCTTCAGTTCAATCACTGTCATTTTCCCAATCTGGTCTGCCTTATGTTCTTCATGTGTTTCGTGGTGATCAAATCGTTTCCGGCTTCACGCGGTTCTGCTGGTGAATCTGCACGTCCACGATGCGCCAACCCGGTGGCCGTGCAGCCACGGTGTAAATCGCCTCGTACTCGTTGATCCGGGTGTGCTTGTGCCGGTAGTGCGAGACAGTGCCGTACACCCGCCAGCTGTGGCGAACCCGGAAGGCGTTTTCCATGTCATACGACGGAAGCACGGCACTGTCCAACGGTTTCACGCGGTGGATGTCGAATGACGTGGTGCCGCCGGCCCCTACCACCTTGGCCTGGTAGACCTCGTTGTAGATTTCGTCGAGCAGGTCACCTTCAAGGCTGTCCGCGAGCACATCGTACATATCGCTCTCGTTCTCATGCTGAAAGGCCTCGTAAATGTTCTGGTGAAGGTGATGAAAGACCCGCTCCGCCTCCATACCCGAAGGCAAGGCCACCGGGGCGTCCACTCTCAGGCGTTCTCGGGCCAGCAAGCTGCTCCAGGATCCGGCCGCGAGCAGGAGCAATGCTGTCACCGCACAGGCCGGGACGGAGGCCCCCAGGTAGCGGCCCACAAGAAATGCCGTCGGACCCACAAGCAACAGGCCTGTCACCAGGAGGAGCATCAGTGGATGCACCTGCCCCGCGCCAGGGAACCCGGGGGCCTCGCCGCCCCGCCACCCCGCCATCGCCAATTCGTTCTGGGTCTGCTCGCCCGAGCCCGGCCGGTAGCGGGCTGCTACCTCACGCTCATGCAGGTTCTGTTCGGGACCGGCGTCGACCTGCTCAGCGTCTGCATAGGTGGGGATCAAGATGTACTCCACGTCGAAGCGATCGCCGGGGTCGATGTCCACGGTAACGTTACCGGCGAAGTCGAGGTAGTTCTCATTGTAGAATGCAATCGTGACACCATCCTTGCCCATTTCGGGAGCCGGCACGGCGTAGCGGTACCGCTTGGTGAACGGCATCTCCAGCATCACATCTCCTTCAGGGGCCAGGGGTATTTCCTGTCCATTCAGACGAAGTTCAAGGCCCTGGAGCAGGCGTTCGTGCAGGAGCCTGAAGTAGGACGCCTGCTCGGTGTCGGACATGATCCCATCCTGGTCCTCGTCAATCTTCATTACCTCGCGGTAGGCGGCGGGACGATTCAGGGTGAGGGCGTAGTGGAGAACGAGTTGTTCCTTTCCTGGCTCAATACGCACCTCCTGGTCGATTCGGACGCCGGAGGTGCCGTTGTGGGACCAGGCTGGGAGGAGGGGAACAAAGCTCAAAACAAAGCTCAAAACAAGGCCAGCCGGCAGGGGCATCCGGTATCCGGTATCCACCCGGGATCCCCACCGATGCCTACCTGTATGCGATCCAGTCAAGACGACCCACTTCAGCCTATGGCTTATACGTGGCCCAGACGGGCGAAGCCCAGGCCATGTTGCCGTCATTCTGTTCGATCCGCAGATAATACCGGTTTTCACCTTCGATTGGGTCCGGATCAGTGAATGACGACTGCCACTCTGATTTTCCGGCGGGGTCGAAGATTTTGTAATCTGTCTCGTTGCGCACGATAGTTACGCGGACCAGGGGTGCGGTACCCTTAACCGCTATGGAAAGTTCCGGTTTGTCGCTGGTATCGAAGATTGTGCCCAGCAGGTGCCCGTTGCAGGTATAATGCACGAAGATCTTGTCGGTGGCGGCAATCGTCCGCCTGGCATTGAGCGCCTCCATAATGCCTGGCCGGGTAAACGACTCCGCATACGCGCCCCCAAAGCTGGTGTGGGTGGAGATGTGGTCGGAATTGGCGAAAACCCCCAGGCGGTATTCGTTTTTCAGTGCTCGCTGGTAGACCCCGTTATTGTGCTTTCCGAAATCCTTGCCGGTTTTTACCGACCCGTGGGCATCGGGTTTGAGTGCCCCGTCCTTGGGGAAGCCAACAGTGGGTTGTGGCGTGTTCAATCCTTCATAGCTTACGCGCGCGCCCTGGTAGATTTCCACCAGGTTCTCCACCGCGTTGTCGATCGACTCGTACTTGTCCCAGTCAGTGCCCATCCCGGTGGCGCCGGTGTGACTGATGACCGTGACTTCCTTGCCGTGTGCCTTCAGTGCGTCCCAGAGTTCGCGAGGGCTGATTTCGCTTTCCTTGCCCTCGAGAGGATACAGTTTGCTCCACGGCGATTTGTTGTACCGGGCCCGCTGGATATACACCATGGGTCCGCCCCGTTCGGTGAATACCACGTTACGGTGTCCCCAAGGCCAGCGCTGTTCCCGCTCATACACGTAAAAGGACTGGAAGAACCCCGGCAGGAAAAAGAGATCCTGCAGTTTCTGGCTGTGCCACCACTCGTAAGGGCCGTACATGTCGGCTATATCGGTGTGGTCGGAGGTGCCCAGAAAATCGAGTTTGCCTATGTCCACCGCGTACCGGAACTGGTCCACAACGCTGCCGTCATGCGCGGTGCGGCAGTTGGAGATATCGGTATGACGGTGAAAGTCGCCCCAGTAGAGGGTGTACGTCTTGCCGTTGATGGTCCACTCGTGGCGGTCGGCACGGGTCCGTTCCGGGGTGTCGTCGCCCCATTTTGGTTTGGGCGGCGGCAGGTCCTTCAGGGGCTTCACGTCCGCCGCCGCGGGCATGGGGGCGGCGGGCTCCAGGCGGGACAGATAGATGCCGCACATCAATGGCCGCTTGCTCGTGCGCAGGTCGGAAGGGCGGCACAACCACATGCTCCCTTCAGCATCCCGGGCCCAGGATACGCGCCGGTCCTGGCCGAAGCGGCTTTTCGGTACCGGCACAGGCTCGGACCAGGCCTTGGCTTCCACATCGTAGCGAAGCAGGGCTAACTGCCAGCTCGTTCCGATGTACCGACGCACACACAACCAGGGCGCGCCTTCAGCATCGGTCATGACGCAAGGACGGTTCATAGTCTGGACGCCACCGCCGGGACGTTTCCTTTTTCCAGCATTTGCTTTTGCGCCTGGGCCGGTTAGTCCTTTCTGGCGCAGCACCGGGGTGGGATCCTTGGCGAGAGTAACGGCACCGCTCGCGGTATCGTAATAGGCCATTTCCACCCGCTTGTCCCAATTCAGTCCGCGGGCGCCGTCGACCCCCCGCGAGTTCTTCCCCCAGTCCACCCGGCCCGACTCCCATGTCAACCAGAGACCTTTGCCGTCGGGTGCAGCGGCCGCGGTGGCGCAGCCCTGGAAACGATTGGAGGAGGTGATCTGTTTTTCCTTAACCGTCCCGTCAAGCCCGATCCGTGCCAACACCACGTTAAACACACCGTCGCTGGAACGGTCGAAGACAACCCAGGCCCCGTCCTCGTCGCCGTCGATAGCCAGGCGCGGTTCCCAGTCGCCGGCCGGGTCCTTGCTCACCTGGATTTCCTTGGACCATTTCTTGTTTCGGGGATCGTAAACTTTCGCGTAGATGTCGGAATAGGCCCCGCGATAGGACTGCCAGACGACCCAGACCCGTCCCTTGATATCGGCACCGGCGTCGGCGAAGATCGCGCTGCCGGATTCCCCGTCGATGGTCACGACGGTATCCTCGATGACCGGCGGAGCGACCGACCGAGCTTTCAAAGACCAGGATAGGGTCTTCTCATCCAGTTCCGACCAGAACACCCAGAACCTGTTATCGCGGTCGTTGGCAATGGCGGGCCGATGAATTATACCCGGGCCGGCGAGGCTCCCCAGCGGCACCAGACCTTTGGGCGCTTTTCGCGCGATCTTCAGCGTATCCGCCGTTCCATCCCAAGCAACATAGGCAACCCAGGGAAATCCCTTTTTGCCCAGGGCCAGCACGGGAAAATCCTCCTGGAGTTTCGGAGAGGCCAGGATCAGGGTTTCGGCCAGCAGCGGCTTTTCCTCCTGCGCAAACGCAGATGCAGACAGCGTTATTACGGCACAAACAAAGACCAGGCGGCATACATGTTTCATAACAGTTCCTTTCGGTTTTGCAGGCAAACACCATAGTGTACAGGAGCTCCCACATAAAGCCTTTCTTCGAAAGCTGTTTGGCGGAAAGCGATGGAACAGTATTTCGCGGGAAAGATCAAAATGAAAAACCTTCCGCCACTTTCTGCACAGCCTCAATCATCTTCATTTCATCAACGTCGCTGCCCACTGCCTGCTGCATCCAAAGGGGGACGGATGTATTTGGCTGGCTGCACATACGCTCCACTTCCGTCGCGAGATGTTTTCCCTGCAGGTGAGTGCGAATCTGGTGGGCGATGACGTGGCCGACGACGTAGTTTGGCAGATAGAGCATGCCGCCGACCATGTGCTGGTAGGCTCCCATGAGATGGTTTTCGTCCTTACCAAAGTACGGTTCGAAGTACTCACGCCACACGGCATCCGCCGTTGCTACGGTGAAGTCGCAAAGCTCTTCGGCTGAGAAGTTATCTTTCTCGTACATCCACTGCCAGGCGAGCAGATCTACCAACGCCGGACCGGCGATTTCCACTGCGCCGATGAATTCCTTCAGCATATCGGCGTCCTCGAATCCCTGGGGCCGCTCCATGCCGACCACGTCCCGGGCGAACGCCTGGAAGGTGAATGCGAAGGCTTCGCTGATGGCGGAGTGCGGGATGCCCTTCAAAGCGGTTCGCGGCGTGCGATGCAGCGTGAACACCTGTTCAATTGTATGTCCGAGCTCATGCATGGAGCAATCCAGCCCGGCCCAGTTCATTTTGCCATTAACGCGATTGGTTCGGAGCAAGGATGGATACTCGAATAGCCCTGCCGGGCTGGCGTGTCCGTATCCCCGGACTGGATCAACCTGAATGTGTGTGGCCAGAAAATCTGCCGTATGGTCTTGGAAATCCAACTCGCGCAGCACGGCCGGCAGTTTCTCCTGAAACGCCTCGAACGTCGGGAAGCGGGCTTCGACCTCTGCATCCAGTTGCGCGGCCGGTTCGGCGGGCATCAGGTCGCAGAAGTAGATGTCGAAGGGTTCGAGCGGACGATTCAATCGTCCGCTGACGTACGCCATCACGTCACCTCTCACGGACGACGCCAGCAGGTTGCGCAGGATGGCTTCGATACGCTTGACCGGCATTTGGAGACTCATCTCCAACGCGCGCTCAACGTGGCGAGGGTAGTCGGGGTAATAGGGGTCGATTTCCGCAGCCAACTGATACGTGCTGCGCCATGTGGCGTAACGCTGAGGGCCGACGAGCTCGTCCGGACTGTGCCCGTCCACCTGGTTCGACAACGGACACCATTGCCGGGCTTCGCCCTGCATGACCTTGACAGGAATAGTGCCGTCAATGTGGCGCCCCATGACCTTGGCCAGCAGGCGCTGTTTCGGGAGGCCATCTGCGTTGCCGTAATAGCTGCGCAACTCATCGCGGATGAGCCAGTGTGCCAGTAGTTTGCGACCGGGAGGAAATGGGTGCTGCCCCTCCGCGTCCACCGTGCCGTCGACTGGTACGTGGAATGTGGAGACGAATTCCTGGGCCTTCGTGTGTACTTCTCGAGCCCTGTCATTGAGCGACTGGGGGACGCGTCGTGGCACGGCGTCTGCCACCCGAACGCAGGTCCAATCGTCTTCGGACCATGATGGGCCGTCTGCCAGTTTCTGTTCGACTGTATGGCGCGGGAAGTTCAGGAGAACGACGAACGCCAGTTTCGAGCGATAGAGTTCTTCGGCCAGATCGGGCGCGGGTGTGAAGGCATAGAGCAGATCGTCGATGCCGGGGTCCTCGTAGGTGTCAAGGTCGCGCCATCGCGCCATCATGCGCCGCATCTGGTGGAGGTGTCCGTAGAGCTGATGCCATGTGTCTTCCACGCGTCCGAGCAGTTCGTGGCGCTGGCCGGGAGCGGCGAAGCGGTCCGTCACAAATTGCTGGAATGCGTCCGTATCGCCGTCCCGCTTGCGCCATGCGTCCGCGACCTGACGCACGCCTTCGGATGCTCTCTCACGGATCTCCTCGCCGTGGGCGGCTACGAGGGTGTCGATGGCGGCGGCTACTACGGTTTCAGAAACCGATGACACGGTTTCACCAGTCATGGTGGCGTCCTTTCTCTGTGTACGTTTGTTTCTTCTGTCGCTGTCTCTAAGAACTCCATCCCAGCCAGACCAGAGCTCATTCAGTTGAAGTCTACACGGTTGACTAGTCAAACGACAAGACAAGGGCCTCGTTCATCGTCCAGTTCAGTTTGAATGTCTTGCCGTCAGCCAGTGGCGTCCCGGTGCGCTCGTTCTTGACGTTTCGCACTGTTCTGCCGAACGAGATGGTGACTGGGATTGTGTCGGTTTTGAGTCCGGCTGAATTGCCGCCGCCGGTCATGCTCCCCTCCACCTCCGGGTTGAAGCAGACGAACAGGATTGTACGCGCGGCCTTTGACCAATAGGTGATTTCGTAACCGTGGGCACGTCCCTCAGGATCGTTGATTCGAACCCACGGTTGGAGCCCGCTGCTGTGGGCATGCTTCATGAAAATACGCCGGCGGGTTTTCGTCTCGTTGTGCGATTCCATCCGATAGGCGCTGTACCACTGTGGCGATAGATTCATCAGTACGGCGGTTCCCTTGCCGTCACGTCTCACATGGTCTGTCCCCATCGTACGGACTGCCTTATGATAGCCTGATGCGTCCCGCACGCAAGAGTTGCGTTTGGTCAGCATCTCGTCGTGACGCTTCCAGTAGAAGTTGGCGTCCTGGTCGACCTCGCACCACAGTCGCTCCTGGAACACTTCTGCCGCCTTCATGCCGGGATCGTGATCGATGCCGAACATGGCGTCGAGTGCCCCGCCCTCGGGGCGGCCCTTGCCGTGTTGGTCCCAGAGGCCGGGCAGGTAGTCGGCGATGACCGTGCCGCCGGCATTGCAGAAGTCCTGAATGCGTTTCGCCTCTGCATCGGACAGGCATAGGCAGGCCGGGAGGATCAAGACCTTGTATTCCGTGGGGATTCCTCTCCGAATAACGTCTACGTAGCTGAGAAAGTTGTACTGTAATCCCTCATCCCGCAGCATGTTCTCCCATGCCTTGCGGACCAGGTGTGCACCGCCCAGTCTGTGGTCACCGTTGCGGTTGACCCAGGTCTTGCCGTGAGCTTCGGCATCCATGATCCAACCGAGCTGAATCGAGGCATGGTTGTAGTAGATCGCGACACCGTCGTGTATCCATTCCGCGCCGCTCATAATCGGGCCGATCTTCTGGCCGGCTTCGAGGTAGTGTGGGGCGACCTCGGCGTGCCAGGGTTTCGGGGTCGCACCATCGAACCATTTCTCTACCCACCCGATGAATCCGCGGTTGCCGTGGGCCAGGTAGTACCATGTCTGCCAGATAGTGTCGGCCGTGCGTTTATGAAAGTGGGTCGTGACTGTCGGTAACGCGTTGCGGGGATTGAAGGAACGGATGACCGCCTGCGACGAGCCGAGGTTGTAGGCTTCGATGAATTGTATTTTGCGCATCAGTTTGGCGTAATCGTAGCCGCCGAACGCATTGGGGCTCTGGCCCCCGACGAAGCCGCAGGGGATATCCGGGTCCTGCCGGTTGGCGAACTCCACAAGGTTGCCGAGGAAATTGCACCAGTACGAATCGTTAAAGCTCCATTGATCCATAAGGGGGCTGGCGTCGAACTCACGAATCGACCAGTGCGACAGCTTTGGGCGGATGGCCTCGTAGGTGATCCAGTTCTCGCGTGTTGGCGCTCTTTCTGTGCCGTAGATCTCCCGTAACCACGCCGCATAAGCCGCCTTATCGTCCGTGATGCGCCACATGCAAGGGTGCACAAAATGGCCCCAACTGGGTTCGTCATCGAGAGCGTAGGCGGCTCGGTTCGGAGACGATTTGACCTCGCCGATGCTACGGCGAATGAGCCCTTCGAGTTTGGCCTTCATCGCGGTGTTCACGGGTCGCACGCGCACGCCTGCACCATGCACCTGGTTTGCGTAGGGTTTCATCCTGTTGCCGTCCCAAAGGTGCAGATCGCCCTTGCCGGCTGTATGGTCCATGTAGAATCGCAACCCGTGCCTGTCGATCCAGTCGAGCCGCCCGGAGGCGCCCCGGTCCACGAACGCGCCGTTGTAGCCGTGTTTCTTGGAGAATGCTCCGCCATCGCTGTTAAATCCGATCGTCCAGCGCCAGTACCACGGCATGTATGTCCAACTCGGCCAGGCGTTCAGCGCCCACGCCTTGTCCTGCTTGACAGCTTGGAAATCGCGTGAGGTCCGTACGTACGTTTCGTAGGCATCGCGTGTGTTGGTTCGTTCAGGCACGGCTGCCGAAAGCGGAAGACATAGAACGAAAGAGAGGAGAACAAAGGCGTCGACAGAATGTTTCATCATGCCTGCATGATCAGCATACGACAGGGGCAATGCAAGCGTGTTGTTTGTGTGTGGGACTGTGGCTGTCCAGTTCACTTCTCTATTCCAGTGGCGGCATGACGCGCTGGCCTTGAGCTTGCCTTTCGAGATCGTGGTAAGCGCCGTAGAAGTTGCTGTTGCAGTCGAGCCAGACCGTGATGCGATGCATTTCTTCATCTGTCAGCTTGAGCTTGTGATGACCTTTCACCAGCAGTTTGTAAAGCTTCGATGCCTGCGCGCCGAACTGTCCTGGTGTCGTGCGTACAGGCTGGCGACCCGGCGGCTTGCCGCTCAGACCGCAGGCGAAGCCCTTGAGCGATAGGAACGATTGGCTCCATCCGTACTGCTTTGACGGCGCGTTAGACAGGTCGGGCGCCTTCTTCGTCTTATCCTTCCTGTGACAATCGACACAACGTTTGTCGAGTACGGGCTGGACCAGGCGAGGGAAAGACAACGGATAGGATCCACTCACATCGGGTTCAAGCTTCGATGGAGGACGTTGCAGGGCGAGAAGAACTTTTCTTTGTTGAGCGGGAGCCCTTAGCGTCGGCTCGTGACAGCCCTGGCAGGTGAGCTGTTCGCCCGGATGCACGTATGTGGCTGACATCATGGACTGCACGGCAAGTCCATTTTCGTCAAGAGCCTGAAAGTACAGAGTCTTTTTCGCCGGCGCGGTGAAACGCACGCTGCCGTCTTCTTCGACGGGAACAGTTCCCAGCACCCCCCGCGCGAGCGATTCGCTGGCTACTCCGATGTTCGGCTTAAACATGTGATACATTGCCCTTGGGAACAGTTGGATGACACGCAGTTTCTTGATGCGGGTTCCCTCGGGCCATGGCTTCAGACTTCTGTATACGTTAACGCAGGTGACTATACCTGTCGCCGGTTCTGTTTTACTGTCCGGTGCTTTCGATCCTTCCGGTAGACCAACCGCAGTTGCGTGGGGGATTTGCGGTGGCGTCTCTCTCTTTCTGACGGGGATAGGGTGCAGGCAGTGAAGGCCCGGATCTCGATACAGCAACTCACGGTTACCGAATGCGTCGACCAGGTACACACCCAGAGATTCACGGCCAGCGGGAGTGTAAACGGCAAGGTAGTAGAACTCGCTCAAAGGCCAGGCTGTTCCGTAGATGTATACTTTCTCCATCCTGTCTTTTCCCGGTTCCTCGCTTTCCGGGAAGGGGATCTCCGGCGTCAGGCGCTTCAGTGGTGACATCGCACCATCGTCCTCCACTCGCGGGTCGATAACAACCAGTGAACCATAGGCCAACCTGTGATGTCCGGCCGCTGTGGACACATAGCGGTGCGAGCCCGGTATAGCTTTTATGTGAAGCTCCATATCGGGTCTGGCCCGACGGTCGAAAGGATAGTTTCCATGAATGGCGCGCGGATCGCGTCCGTCGGGATAGGTGATCCATGGGTGATGTGCTATACAGTCGCCCCGATCTACGTAGTCCCAGCGTGTATAGATAATCATTCCGTCATTATTGACGCTCGGGTGCCATTCGTTTGTTTCATGATAGCTGAGTGGGACAATATCGCCTCCATCAGTTCGCATTGAATGCAGCACGTAGATGGGCATGGGTATGGTGTGACAGCGGCCGAATCCTCCACGACGCTCAGAAATGAAGACCAATCTTCCGTTTGGAAGGGGGTATGGATCAAATTCATTCCACGGGCCGTCGGTCAGTTGCTCAAGGTCAGAACCGTCTGCCGACGCCTTGAATACGTGCCAGCACTTCTCAGGACTCCAGTTCTCAACGTCTCTTCGAAAATCCTCACCCTCCTTACGGCCTTCAGTGAAAGCAAAGAAGATGGTCGAAGCGTCATAGGAAAGAGAAAGAGACATGAATGATCCTCTCTCCAGCTTCTGTCCGCCTAGCCGACCCCGGGCAACTCTCGAATCGGCGAGTAGATTGGTCAGCTCCGGCTTCGGCCCGAACGGTTTGGAGATGCTGTAGACGCCGCCTCCATCTTCGGTCGCACATCCGTAATACTGGTGGCAGCAATGCTGGAACAGGGGGAGTCTGTTTTTCAGGAAGAGAATCCTGTCAAAATCCAAAAGGGGATTGGCGAAAGCAAGATGACGCCGAAGTTGACAGATCTCGTTGAAAAGTTTGCGGTCCTGCTCCGAGCCAGACGGCGTGTCTGAATCTTTGCATCTTTGACTGAGTTCTTCGAGTTCCGATTCAAATTCTCCGTGCATAGCTGGCTCGATCTTGGTGGACAGATCTTTCAGCAGGGCATACGTGCGGCGCAGGATCACATCAGAAGGGGTCTTGTCAGTTTCGAGTATCAGTGAATCCTTGTGGAACGTCTGACTTGCGACTTTTTCGAACCATTTCAGGTTTCCAAGCTGTTTGCTCAAGTCATCGTACTGGTTGCTCCTGTCGGTATCCAGATCTACCTTCACTGCAGTCGCAACTCTGGCGTCAACGCAAATGGCAATGCATGCGACGAAACAGAGTAAGCCGTGATGTTTCTTCGGCGACCTCACTTTGCCTTCACGTTGAAGCAATACAGGTTGGTGTCGTAGCGCAGGTAGAGCCGTCCACCGATAACCACGGGGTGTGCCCAGCTGGCTCCTGAGCCCTCAACCTTGAACGCCCCTGCAACTTTGCAGGCATCGGCTGCTGGTTCCGCAAGCGTGACCTTACCGCCGGAAGCGCTGAAGACGTACAACATATCGTCGGCCCAGCAAACCTGCCCTGTACCCATTCGCTCTTTCCACTTGGTTGTACCCGTCTTCATGTCCAGGCACACCAGGCCACCTCTGCCTTTGCCGAAAACGAGTCCTTTTGAGACCACGTAGTTCCCTGGATGACAGCCCATATCCTTGGATTTCCAGGCTTCCTTGAAGGACCACTTGCCGCCCGAGTAAGCAACCTTCAGGCAGACGCTGCCCTTGCCGTACCCCACTGACCAGAACAGATAACCGTCCTCGTAGGCAGGTGTAGGAACATTGGCGGTGTTGTTGACCGCGAATTCGTGACGGTAGATCTCTTTGCCGGTGACGGCATCTACGAAAAGCAATCCGCTCTGTGAGCCGTTGACAATGATTGTTTTGCCGCTGTCTTTGATGGGTAGGCAGGAGCTGTAGCCCGCAGTTGCGGCTACATCTGACTTCCATGCGACTTCTCCGTCCTTTTTGTCCAGGGCAACGATGGCATTTCCTCCCCCGGGTGTGACGATGGCCAGGTTGTCGAGGATCAGCACACTTTCGGAATACTTCCAGCCGCCAACTCTGCCCCCAAAATCTTTTCGCATGTCCCGGCTCCAGATGATCTTGCCGTCGGCCGCGCTGTGGCACGTCACCAGTCCGTTTCCACCCGTCACGTAGATTCTGTCCCCGTCTATGGTGGGGGTAGAGCGCGCGCCGCTGTAGCCACGGTGCTCACATTCCGGGCCCTGCTTGATGCGCCACTTGGATTTGCCGCTCGAGTCGAGGCAGATGAGCATTTGGTTGTCACCGGAGTTGCCGGTGGTATAGATGTTGCCGTCGACAACGGCCATCGACGACCAACCGGGCCCGATGTCATCGACTTTCCACAGAAGAGGCGGGCCGTCGGCGGGCCACTGCTTTAGAAGCCCGCTATCGGGCGAATTACCGTCTCGATCAGGACCGAGAAAGCCGGGCCAGTCGGCGGCAGCCAGCGGGGTAGGGCGCATCAGGGACAAAGTCAACAAACCCGCCAGAAAAATGATACCGGCCCATCGAGAGTTCTTCATGTTCGATTCCCTTTTCTTATGATCTAACCCTGAATACATACCCATTGACTCTAAATCGCCTCTCGGCCGTGCGAGTACGGAGTCGTCGGCATTTGTCTTATAGAAGCGATTCTTGCTCGGTGAGAAAAGGGGAATCGGGGCAAAACGTCAGGATTCGTGGTTACTGCGTTTCTCCTTCGCGAAATCGCCGAATCACTTCGAGTGATTCGAGAATAGGCCGCCCCAGGTCTCTTCCGTTGAGCAACAGGATTCCATCCGGCGGTTCGGGCACTACATGGACCTTTCGTTTGCTTTCCCAGGGATTGTCGATCACGAGGCTGACCACGCCATTGTCGTCTCTCGAGGATAGTCGTACAGCGTCGGCATTGATTTCGAAAGTCACGCGACTCAGCCCGCCACGCCATACGCTGAACTCGTCATTGCCGAGCCCGCTGGCGATTTGGACACAGATCGCCGCGCCGGGCAGGGGATGGTTATTGTCTGCCCTGGCTGGGCCGCTCTTCGGCACCCCCCAATGCTCAACAGTAAGGCGAAGCACACCGTGCGGATTCCCGTCATCAACGAGATGAACGGGTGCGACCCGCCCATCCCGCGTCGTCGCCCACGGGATGGATACCGCAACGGCAGCCGAACCGTACCGCAATGTGACAATTGCACCGATCGGTACGGCAAGAGGAGCTTCGCGCGTCACGACGCACGCATCGCCATCTACGTAGATCGCATCCGGCTTGCGCACCACGAAGTGGCTTTGCAGGTTCGTAATATTGGGTTTGTTAAGCACCCCGTCGCTATATAGGGCTATGGCCAGCGCCTGGTTGCCACCGCAGGCCGCCGCCCATAGCGGGGCAAGGTGCAGGGCCTTGGTGTGTCCCGCCGATCCCACGGCAAACTTCCGTTTTCCGTACGGATCTTCCCGGCCGTCGGGGATGAAATAGCAGCGCGACGACTCAACTTCGCCCGGTAGACTTACGGTCAGCGGTTGATCCATGACGCCATAGGCCTTTCCCGAGCATCCCAGCGTGATGTCCGGATACACCACGTGCCTGCGCCAATGGGCCGGCCTGGACCCAAAGCGTTGAAAGACGTCGCGTGGGTATTGTTTTTCCATAATATCGCGAAGCCTGGCCGGGGGCGTCCATGGGCCCGGCATCGCGTCTAGCCAGGCCGCGCCGTCCAGGAAACGCCGTTCGGGCGAATCGAGGTAGCGTTGCTCCTTCCAATCCTGGTATCTCCCGTCTGCCCAGCCAACCTGTGCGAGGTGCCGGTCGAGGAAGTCGCTGGCGCCGCACGGGAAGTTGTACGACCTGCTGTGCGTACCTGCCAGGTGCCGGCCCGGTGCGAACCAATTCACCGCGATGTCTGTCCAGAACATCTCGAGCATCGCCTGGCCCGCCTCGCGGGCGCGGGCGCTCCGGACGTACTTGTTCAGAAGCACCAGCATGTCGAGATCGACACCATAGTACGTTGGCGAATCATATTCGCATATACCGTACCGCCACGTCGTAAGGCAGACCGTCTCCAAGCGTCTGAGCCCCTCTGCCAGTGCATCGGCCCTGTTGCATTGCTCCCCGAGAAGGATCAGGTTCACGGCATTCGAGATCGCGATGTTCGTATAGCTCGGGTGGACCTTGTGGCGCATACACGCATCAACGGCCCGACGCAACGTCCGCTCTAGCGCGTCGCGAGTTGACGGATCGAGTTTCATGCGATGACGGATCCAGAGGGGGATCATGTGGTGCGAGACGAACTCGACTGCATTCAGGTCTGTCACCTTTCCGGTTCGCCAGTACCAGCGGAAGTTGCCGAAAGTCGGGCTTTCAGGGTCCTTGTCCTGCATCTGCTCGCCAAGCCGGCACAGGCGATCGACTCGTGAGAGGTTCTTGCCCGACTCGGCCACGAGGAGAGCATAATTGTAGATCCAGCGGATTCCGCAGCCTGGTTGCGGATCGCTGCGGGCTACGGAACCCCACTGTTCTTCGTTGCGCTCAAGGGCATGCTCAAAAAAGGTGCCGCGCGAAAACTCCACAACGTCCGGACGAGTTGCGCAACCTGACATGATTATTGCCGCTCCTATGAAGAGGGCGGTAACTGCAGAATCTGTTTCTATTGCCATATTGATACCCCGTACGCAACACGTCATCAGCATACCTCACAGCGCCACGGGACGAAAGTCCTTGTGATCGGGGGGAATTTCCGCTGTGGCGCTTTCTGTAGCGAATCTCTGTAGCGGACTTGTCCCGCGCGTGGCGGGATTCCGATCTTCGCGGGGATCGGAAGTCTTTGCGACTTCCGCTACAGGCTTCCGCACGCGTTTGTAGCGACAGCGTTTGCAGATCTTAGCCTGATGGCGTATTCTGCGTTCATCCTATCGGCAGATACCGGTTTGAGACGTTACGTCAAGTTGGCGGGTGTGATGATTCGACTCAATGTAAGGACGGAACATGGGTATTGGTGAATTCTACGCGTTGGGCTGCGCTTTTCTCTGGGCATTGGCTGTCCTTTTTCTCAAGAAGGCCGGAGAAGTGGTTCCGGCATTCAGCCTTAATCTTTTCAAGAACAGCCTTGTCTTCCTTCTGCTGATTCCGACCATCCCCCTTGTTGCGGGGCTGGACTGGCCCGATTTTTCGGCCAGGGAGTACGGTCTCCTGATTCTCAGCGGCGTTCTTGGGATCACGCTGGCGGACGGCATGTTCCTTCGGTGCCTGAATCTGCTGGGGGCCGGGCGGTCTGCGATCATCAGCTGCCTTTACAGTCCGTTTGTCCTCATTCTGTCCATGATCTTTCTGTCCGAACGGATGACATGGCTCCGTTTTGGGGGATTCGTGCTGATCCTGGGCGGGATTATCCTTGTCGGCTTCGAACGCCCCCAGAACCACAAAAGCAAGAGGGAGCTTCGCACCGGTGCTTTGATCGGTGTCGCGGCCGTGGGACTTATGGCCACGGCCATTGTGATGATCAAGCCCCTGACCGAGGCTTACCCCGTGTTGCATGTGTGTGAAATCCGACTCGCAGGGGGAGTGATGGGTGCCCTTGTCTATCTGGCTGTTCGCGGGAGGCTGGCTACTGAGATCGCCCTTTTTCGGCAGCCCCTGCCCTGGGTACCCATGATAGCCGGAAGTATTCTGGGCGCCTACCTGGCAATGCTAATGTGGCTTGCCGGTTTTAAGTATGCGGACGCCTCGGTGGCGGCTATTCTCAACCAGACGAGCGTTGTCTGGATCATCGTCCTGTCTGCTGTTTTTCTCAGGGAACCCCTGACGAAGCGCAGGATGGCCGGCGTACTGGTAGCATTCGTCGGCGTTGTCATGATCGCCCTGGGGTAGTCCGTAGGCGATGAACCGGCCGGGATAGACCCGAATGGCTCTTGTTCAGTCAGCGTTCGCGAACTTGGATTGAGTAAGCGAGTCGAGTAAGAGTGCCGTTTAAGACTGGGATTAAGTGGAGGATTAGTATGAAACGATGGCTTTTGATTATTGTGGTGCTGCTGACGGTGACAAGCCGATTGAGGGCGGAGACGCCGAACATAATTCTTTGTATGGCCGACGATCAGGGCTGGGGCGATACCGCCTACAACGGGCATCCCGAGTTGAAGACTCCACACCTGGATGCCATGTCAAAGGCGGGTCTGCGATTCGACCGCTTCTATGCCGCGGCACCGGTATGCACACCAACCCGCGGCTCGGTGATGACCGGTCGCCATCCCAACCGCTTTGCCTGTTTCAAATGGGGCCATGCGCTGCGGCCCCAGGAAACAACTATCGCTGAGGCACTCAAGACAAAGGGCTACGTCACCGGAGACTTCGGCAAATGGCATTTGGGCTCGGTACGCACAGGCAGCCCGGTGAATCCGGGCGGCAGCGGTTTCGATCACTGGCTGTCGGCGCCGAATTTCTATGACAACGATCCAATTCTCAGCCGCGAGGGGAAAGCGGTGCAGTTGAAGGGCGAAAGCTCGATCATCGCCGCCGATGCCGCCATCGAATTCATCGGCAAGCAGGCCAAAGCTTCGAAGCCCTTTCTTGCTGTGGTCTGGTTCGGATCGCCGCATGGTCCGCATCGGGCCGTTGCCGAGGACCTGGCGCATTATGGGAACAAAGGCCACTGGCAGGGCGAGATTACCGGTCTTGACCGGGCCGTCGGCAAGTTGCGTGCGGCGCTGCGCGATCTGAAAATCCACAAGAACACGCTTTTCTGGTACTGCTCCGACAATGGTGGGCTCAAGACTGCCAGTAGCGGTGGCCGTGGCAAGAAAGGCTCCATCTACGAGGGCGGTCTAAGAGTTCCCGGGATTATCGAATGGCCTGCCCGGATCCCCAAAGCAAGGTCAAGCGCGTTGCCGGCCAATACATCCGATATCTATCCAACACTACTGGCAATTACGGGGACTGCGGTAGAGAAGCAGGCCAACCTGGACGGCATCAGCCTCTTGCCCCTGATAAATGGGGAAACGATGACCGAGCGCCCGGGCGGCATGGGTTTCTGGAATTACCCCGCCGGCGGCATCAGCACGCCCAGCGCCGCGTGGATGGCCGAATTGCTCAAGGCCCAGGCAGCCGGGGACGAAACCGGCGACAAAGCGCGGCTGCGTCTGGATGCCGGAAAGATTAAGGGGAACTATGCCGAGGACCGTTTTCCCGGTCATTCCGCCTGGCTGAACTGGCCCTGGAAACTGCATCGTGTCGGGGGTAAGAAAGCCGGCGCACCGCGCATCGAACTGTACGATCTCGCCGCGGACCCGATGGAAAAGAAGGACCTCGCCGCTGATAACCCGGATCGTGTTAAAACAATGGGGGCGGAGCTTGAAAAATGGCTGGCTTCCGTAGCCCGGAGCCTGAACGGTAAGGATTATTGAATCAATGCGCCCGCCCTTCTTGGTCCACCTCGTAGCGGTGGACCTACCATTGCGAAGCTCGCAACTCGCACGACTCGGGCTCAACTCATTGGTGCCACCACCGTTATGGGACTATTTGTGCCAGAAGCTGGGGAGCAGAACAATGAAGACGGTGTAGAGCTCGAGCCGGCCCAGGAGCATTAATAGCGTCAGGCATCCCTTGCCGGGCGCGGGGATGGCGGCGTAGTTCTGGATGGCGCCGACGCCGCCCAGTCCGGGCCCGATGTTGCCGAGGGTGGCAATCACCGACGAGAGGGCGGTCTGCAGATCCGGCGTATAGAAAGTCATCACCAGGGTGCCGAGGGCGAAGATCAGCACGAAGACGATGAAAAAGGCGGCCACGTTGGATACCGCCGTGGCGGGCACGGGTTTGCCGCCCAACTTGATGCTGAGCACGGCCTTGGGCTGCATGAAGAGGCGGATCTCCTTGACCGTCTTTTTGAGCAGCAGCAGGATGCGGATGTTCTTGATGCCGCCACCGGTGGAGCCCGCGCAGCCACCGACAAACATCAGCAGGATCAGCACCACCTTGGAGGCACTGGGCCAGAGGTCGAAGTCGGCCGTAACAAACCCGGTGGTGGTCATGACCGAGGTGGCCTGGAAGAAGGCGGCCCGCAGCGAACTGCCCCAGGTGGCGTAGTTGGCCCCGTGGATATTCACCGTGATCAGCAGGCAGGCCAGCAGCCAGGTGCCCAGGTAGAAGCGGAACTCCGGGTCGCGGAAGTAGGCGATGGGCTGGCCCCGCAGCAGTCGGTAGTTGAGCGCAAAATTGGCTCCCGCCAGAAACATGAAGATGGTGATGACCACTTCGATATAGACGCTGTCGAAAGCGGCGACACTGGCCGTGCGGGTGGAGAATCCGCCGGTGGCCATGGTGGCGAAGGTGTGGCAGAAGGAGTCGTACCAGTCCATGCCGCCGAATCGCAGCAGCACGGCTTCGGTGAGGCACATCATCACATAGACGCCCCAGAGCAGTTTGGCGGTTGTGGCGATGCGGGGTGTGAGGCGATCCTTGGAGGGCCCCGGCATTTCGGCGCGGTAGATCTGCATGCCGCCGACGCCCAGGAAGGGGAGGATGGCCACACAGAGCACCAGCACACCCATCCCGCCAAAGAAGTGGGTCATGGCACGCCAGAACATCAGCCCGCGTGGCAGCGACTCCAGATCGGTCAGCACCGAGGCCCCGGTGGTGGTGAATCCGGACATGGTCTCGAAAATCGCCGCGACAGGGTCGGTGATGACGCCGTTAAAAAGATAGGGAAGGGCACCGAAGAGCGCCGCCGCCACCCATCCGAAGGTGACGATGGCAAAACCGTCCTTGCGTGAGAGAGTGACCGGCCCACGGGTCAGCAGCAGCATGATGGTGCCGCTGACCACCACCACGGCGGCGGCGGCAGCCATGCCCCAGAGCCCGGCTCCGGTATCATTCATGCCCCAGGCAACGCCCGTGCAGAGCCCGATGGCCGCACCAAGCACGATGAGCATGAAGGAGATCAGATAGAGGACAGGACGGGGGTTCATAGGGGACCTTTAACGATGGAAAGCTTTTTCGATGCGCTCGACGGTCTCGGGTTTGCAGAAGATCACCAATTGGTCGCTGGCGCAGATCTCATACGCGCCGGTGGGGACATGTATCTTGCCATCCCGCAGCGCCGTGACAATAAGCGCTCCTTTTGGGGCCTTGATGTCGCGGATCGATTTGCCGATCCAGCGATGCTTTGCCGGCACGTCGATCTGGAGCAGTTCGCCGGGCAGCTTGTGCAGCAGGGCGGCCGACTTGACGTTGCGCCCGCGGACGAAGTGAAGAATAGCGTTGATCATGGAGAGGTGGGGACTCACCACCCGGTCGAGCAGACTGAGGGTTTTGATGATGGGGACATACTCGGGTTTGGTGACCTGTGCCAGCGTGAAGCCGGCCCCCAGTTTGTTGGCCAGGATGCAGCTGACGATGTTGAGTTCTTCGTCGCCGGTGATGGCGATAAAGGCGGTGTCGTGCCCGATGCCGGCGTTGGCGAGGGTCTCCTGGTCCGAGGCATCCCCGTTGAGTACCAGCACCTTGTTCAGCTCGCTGGCGCAGAAGTCGGCGCGGGCGGAATCCTGTTCCAGCAGGGTGGTGCTGAGCGAGCTGGCGTCGAGATTGCGGGCGAGTTCCATGCCCATGTCGCCTCCGCCGGCGATGACCACCTTGCCGTAGAAGAGCTTTTGGGGGTAGGCCCATGCCAGCATGGCAGGGAGGTCGGCCGGACGCAGCGCCACGTAGACGTCGTCGCCCACCATGAAGCGGGTATCGCCGCGCGGTACCAGCAACTCCTCGTTGCGCATGACCGCAATGAAGCGGAGCCGTCCGAAGAGATCGGCCTCGTGGATATCCATCAGGGCGCCACCCAGCAGGCGACTGCGTTCGTCGACACGTATGCCCACCACCTTGATGTGCCCGTCGAGTAGCTCGATGATCTCCAGTGCGCCGGGATTCTGGACGATCTGGGCGATCTCGTTGGCGGTCTCTTCCTTGTGGCTGATCATCAGGTCGACGCCCAGTTGCTGCCAGTCGAGCCAGTCGGTCCGGGAGAGGGAAGTGTCCGAAATGCGCGCCACCTTGTGCTTCACCTTGGCGGCATGGGCTATTTGGCAGGCGAGGATGTTGATTTCGTCACGGTTGCTGACCGCGATCATCAGGTCGGCTTTGGAGATTTCGGCCTTGGCCAGGATGGCGGGGGAGCAGCCGCTGCCGCAGATGGTCAACAGATCGGCCTCGCCCTCCAGCTTGTCCAACCGGGTCTGGTTCGGGTCCACCACCACGATGTCGTGATGCATCTGACAGAGTCTGGTGGCAAGGTTGCGGCCGGTGTTGCCCGCTCCAACAATCAGTATTCGCACGCTCTCTTTTCTCCTGCTGATTCGTAATACCCCTGAACCGTGAAACAGAATCGCCCCGCTTGCAATCTAAAAAAGGGGTTCATATTCAAACGATCTGCTATTCCACCTTAACTGGTAACCCGCCAGGCAGCGCCACGTTCACGCCTGACCGTACTTCGCATTCAGGTACTCGTAGGCCTCGTTGATATCCTTGAACTTCTGCTCTGCCATCTCCTGAAACTCAACCCCAAGGTTCTGGACCTTGTCCGGATGGTACTTGTGAGCCAGCTCCCTGTACCGTTCACGAAGTAAAGTGGGGGTTATCCTGCCTTTCATGTTCAGGATGCCCCGATGGTATCTCTCCGTCCCTGGGCGGCTTACCCTCGGCCCGTCTTTCCGGCCCCCGTTTTCTCCTGCCGTACCCGCACCCTGTTTCCGCCATTCCCATTCGAGAAGTTCCTTTGCCCGTGCCCTGTGTTCCGGCTTCACATGTGCCATAACAGTCTTCGTGGCGATGATAAGTACCGCCAGGTCATCAGTGAAGCCGGCGGTCGGGATGAGATCAGGGATGACATCAAACGGCAGGATGAAATATCCCAGCGCTCCCATGATAATCACTTTGGCACGGCCGGGGGTATCCGGATCCCTTAGGCAGTAGTAGAGAACCATTGCCTCTCTGATGACTTGCTTACCGGCTTTCAGGGCAAAGCGTCGGACTTTCTCCCAGAAGGATCGCTCATCATATTCCCGTGCATAGTAGCTCACTGGCTCGATCCTTTGCTCTGCAACCTGGTGAGGAGCCTGCTCATGTGACTTCACCCGGATTCACCCGACACATCGATCCCCATCTTCTCAAACAGCTTCGCATAGCCATAGGTACATGTCTACTTTACATGGCATTCACAGGGCATTTGAGCATTTACCGCAGTGGGCACTTTTCAGTAGCGAGAGCGTTTGGCAGTGGGCACTGGAATCGGCCTGCTGCAGCACGCACATCGCGGCCTTCTCTGGGGATGGCCGGCATATGTATCCAAAGGCCGTGGTTTGACCCAGGTGGGGGGACCTCCGGTTCCTTGGCTAATTGGACTTGGTAAACCGAAGGCAGTAGTTCTCCTTCAAACCCTTGACATGGACTTCTTCGACAAAGGTCAGGCCGGATTCGATGATTTCCTGTTTGAACACTTGCTTGCCCGCCCGCACATGGTTGAGCACCCACTTGCGAGTGACCCCTTCGATGCGTTCGAAGTCGATCACGATCAAGGTGCCGCCGGGCTTCAGGGCCTGCAATATGGATCGCATGGTTTCTTTCGGATACTCAAAGTGGTGATAGGTGTCGCAGATAAATGCGAGGTCAAGGCTTTCCCGTGGGAGGCCGACATGATCTTCCGGGCAGAGCACGGTGCTGACGTTGCGGGTATCATTGGATTGGGCTCGCCGGTTGATGTGTTCCAGGAAACGCGCGCTGATATCCACGGCATAAACCCAGCCCGAGTCGCCGGTGGCCTTGATAAAAGGCTGCGTGTATAAGCCCGTGCCGGCGCCGATATCCGCGATATGCATGCCCGGCTTGATGCCACAAACCGAGAGGATGGCGGGTTGGGCGGCGCAGACTTCGCGGCTTTCGACCTCGAAGCGCTTCATCCACACGTCCACGTTCAAGTCTGGATCAAGATACTTCTTATTGATGCCGGGGTTGACGGAAGTTTCCTGGGCGCCGGCGTAGAACAAGGCACTGAATAGGAGCAGAAGCGTAAATGGGGTTTTTGTAGTCATAGGGACACTATGCAGTAAGAAGAATGGGACTGGAATCACAAAGTACGCCTTTCCTCTAACGCACGCATGCCGCGTCCTTCTTGCCGCCTCACATGACGTTAGCGATTCCTTGACATCGAGAGGCGCAGCGCTCTAACTGGAACGTGTTTGAAAAGAAACTGTCTGGAGGACGAAGCCGTCCTGAGCCGCGCCCTGTTCTGGACGTCACACGGTTCCAGCCACTAGGAGATTGAGAATGAAGAGTGAGATCTTGAGAAGCTGTACAGTACTTCTGTCTGTTTGTATGTTGCGGGCCACGGGGTTCGCGGCCTTGCTGGATGAACCGTCCGAGTCAGCGGGGGAGATCCCCCGCGGCAGCAAGAATCTCTTTCTCGGGGCAGAGTCCTCGGCCGACAAGGTCTGGAGCCGGCATAAACCCGAGCTGGCGGTCAACGGCAAGAGGAATAGCGGCGACCATTGGGCCGGCCCCCCGATACCGGCGACGCACACGATTGACCTGAAGAAGCCAACGAAACTCAACGCTCTGCGGGTTGTGACGTGGTGGAATGGAAAACGCTACTACCAGTACCACGTCGAGGTCTCAGAGGACGGAAAAGAGTGGAAACGGATCGTCGACGAGAGCGCCAACACTACGCCTGCAACAAAGGACGGGCAGGAGTACCTTTTTGATCCGATCAACGCGCGCTATGTTCGTACGAAGTTCACAAAAAACTCGGAAAAGGATGAGGCGGGCGGCCACATCGTTGAAATCGAAGGCTACATGCTCGGAGAAAAGGGAGCAGGCGAGCCGTCAACCGCCTTTCCAAAGCCGCTGGCGGGAGGAGTAGGTTCAGTCGACGTTCGCTACGCGCGGTCTGCCCCTCCGGGGATCAAGGAAAACAAAGACTGGGTTGCCGTCGCTTGGCGTGGTGAGCGTGTTCACGGCCAGTTTGCCATATGGACGGGCACGGGGCTCAAGGATCTTACGCTGAGTACGACCGACCTCAAGGGCCCTTCTGGAGCGATTATCCCCGCCGCCAATATGGTGCCTTTCTTTGTTCGCTACACGATGGGAGAAGGCCAACTCATCGGGGACATCCTCGAACCCGCGAAGCCGATAGACATCGAGGCCTGTTCCACGCGTCCCATATGGTTAAGCGTGAACGTTCCGGCTGCCGCGAAGAGTGGGAAGTACGGGGGTACACTGAAAGTGGCTGAAGGATCGGGCAAGTCGGTTGTCTTCAACGTCGGGGTCGAAGTCATGGATAATGTTCTGCCGTCGCCTGACAAATGGTCATTCCACCTGGATCTATGGCAACACCCGTGGGCCGTTGCCCGTGTCCACAAGCTAGAGCCATTCTCCGAGGCCCATTGGAACAAGCTTCGCGAGGTGTTGGAACTTGCCGCAAATGCCGGGCAGAAGTGTTTGACGACGACGATCGTCGATCGTCCCTGGGGCGGGCAGACGCACGATCCGTTTGGTTCGATGATAAAGCCTACCCGCAAGGTCGACGGCACCTGGACATACGACTACTCCCTGTTCGACAAGTACGTGGATTTTGGGCTGAAGTGCGGTATCAACCGCCAGATCAACTGCTATTCAATGGTGCCGTGGGGTAACAATCTTTACTACCAAGACGAGGCAAGCGGCGAGTACAAGAAGATCACCGCAAAGCCCGGATCAAAGGATTATGATGATTACTGGGCGCCTCTGCTGAAGGATTTCTCCGCACATCTCAAAAAGAAGGGATGGTTCGAGAAAACCACGATCGCCATGGACGAGCGGCACCTCGAAGACATGAAAAATATGATAGCTCTGGTGGACAGGGTTTCACCGGGATTCAAGATCACACTGGCGGCCAACAAAAACCTGGAGGAGATAGCCGACCGGATACACGACTACTGTTTTGCCTTCAAATACCGCCCGAAACCGGAACTCAGCCTTAAGCGCGCAGCGGCCGGCAAACCGACGACGTACTACGTTTGCTGCGCCCCCCGCAGGCCCAACACGTTTCCTTTCAGTCCCCCGGCCGAAAGTACGTGGCTGGGTTGGCGGGCAGCTGCTTGTCGCTATACAGGTTTCCTGCGCTGGGCATTCTGCAGCTATACGCTCGACCCCTTCAAGACCACCGACTATCCGCGCCGGAGCTGGCCCACTGGCGATTGTTACGTCATCTATCCCGGTCCCCGCACCTCGATACGCTTCGAACGTTTGAGAGAGGGGATCCAGGATTACGAGAAGATCCGGCTGGTCCGCGAGGCGCTCGAGAAGACGGGAGCCGCAGGCAAGGCGGATCTCGCCAAGCTCGAAACGATCCTCGGAACCATTCAGAATCGCGATCACACGGATGTCGTGAAAGCTGCGAAGAAGGATTTCGAGGAGCTGTCGCGCCGGGTTAGGGTTGATGGTTGATTAGGCGGCGCCAGCGCTCTGGCTACAAACGTGTGCGGAGGCCAGTAGCGGAAGTCGCGAAGACTTCCGATCCCCACGAAGATCGGAATCCCGCCGTGGCGGGACAAGTTCCGCTACAGAGACTCGCGCCTCAGAAGAGGCCACAGCGAAAAAAGGCTCGCGGGGGTTGATGATGTTGATTGGTGCGGTATAATGTCGTATATGTGGCATTTCTTCTTGGGAGTCTGAGTGTGAGGATTGGAGTTTCGGGATTGATATTGGTGCTGCTTGCCGTAGGCATAGCATGCACTGCGATGGGGGCCAGGGAGATTCTTCCGGGTGGCTCATTTGAGATTCCGGCCTGGGTCTTTGACCGTGGCAACGCAAAGGTGTATGCCAACCAGGAGATTCATGCCGATTACCGGGATATCTATCCTGAGCTTGTTGTCACAGCCGGGGACAAGACACCGTGGGTAGTCGAATACGATATAGATTTTCCTGTCGACGCGACCTATACGGTCCATGTCCGTTACACATCCCTGGAGCCCCGGCCCCTGGTAATCTGGATTGACGGGAAAAGGGTGGGGGAGTGTTGCAGAGCGGCAACAGTTGTAAGAGAACCGCATCCGTATCTCACCGCCAATCCTCACTTCACATTGCCGAAGGGTGCGCTGGTCCGCCGAGGTGCCAGGTGGGAGGAGGCGGCAAGCTCTCAGATTGTTGCCGGAAAGCATACGCTGAAGTTCACTTGTAATGGGCCGGTGCCCAACATCCTGGCCCTACGGCTGGAATCCCCAGTTAGTTTTCCGAAGGACTGGCAGCTAACCGGACCGGGAGTGGTTTTGTCGCAGCGCAAGCCCGTGGAAAGATACCGTTACAGAACCCGTCACGAGCTGGGATGGCCCCCCTCAGTGCTTATGGATAAGATAAACAGGCTGCCCGCGGCTTATCAAACGGCCTTCCTTCCGCCGAACAGCGTAAACATTGCGACTATGAGGCTGGCACTGAAGGACATGATTTCGAGTCTCGGAGCAAGTTATCCGAACGGGGAACAGTACCTCAAACGGTTGGAAACGTTGGCTAAGAGGCAAACCGGCGCGGATAACGCAATAGAGGAGCAGAAACGGGAAATCGAAGATGCTTTGCAGTCGGTCCGACACGAAGCCATGCTGGCCCATCCACTATTGGATTTCGACAAACTCCTGTTCGTTAAGCGGCATTCCCTGAGGTCCGGGCATATTTACGAAGACCACTGTGCCGCCGGCACGATGGGTGGCAACCTATGCGTTCTTTCACCGGTGACCCGGGACGGCAAGATAACTGAACTTGTTCCAGAGCTAAGTGGAGGACTGTTCGCACAATTCGATCTCTCGTTTGATTCGAAGAAAGTGGTTTTCGCGCATAAGAAGGGACAGAGGGAACCCTACCGTATTTACGAGATAGACATCGATGCATCGACAGGGCTCAGGGCGGGAGGTGACGACTTTCGGCAGATCACCTTTGACGCACCGGACGAGGCAGAGACTGCCCAGCGTTACGAGGGCACCCATTGGGGGCGCGGTTATGACGACGTATTCCCGTGCTATTTGCCGAACGGCAAGATCATGTTTGCCTCCACGCGCTCGAAGCGATCGGTCTTCTGTGCACCCGTTACTGTTACTACGCTGCATCTGATGGATGCCGACGGGAAGAACATCCGCTGTCTTTCTGAAGGCCCGGTTACCGAGATAGCCCCCCGCGTGATGGACGACGGACGGGTGATCTACATGCGGTGGGAGTATGTAGACA
>PVBE012054217.1_pt1 | contig 32275 bp, 27 predicted proteins | sample 1631181 | NCBI WGS metagenome assembly PVBE01 (sample SAMN08397723, study PRJNA350692) | Marine metagenome, whole genome shotgun sequencing project. | isolation source: water | place: Pacific Ocean | collected 2012-04
AAATGCAGGTTTTTTCATGGATGATGCCAGAGACTGACGGTCTCGTTTTGAATAATCAGTATAACCAGCCAGACAAGCGTTTCGCGTCTTGTTCGCCACAGGGAAATATGCTCATTTAAAGAAAGGGATAAAGACTTGGTCAGTGATTGATACATATTCAGAGACTTTCCTCCAGCAGAGAACCTCAAAATATGAACCACTTCAGGTGCTTATCCCGTTAAGTCGGGTACCGTGGTTGTTGGATAAGGGTGGAATATAGTGAGTTACAAACTTTTTCAATAAGTTAGCCGCCAGAATTTGTGCCAGGGGCCGGTAAATTACGTATTTTCGCCAATTCTACGGTCATATCTTTGGCTTTTCTCGGTTTCATCTGCGCCATTACGGGCGCTAATTTCCGTTCTTTCATCCGTTCCGCAACCAACAAAAGAGTATCCAGTTCCATTTCCTCAAATATCTGCGCCGCATCTTTGGGCTTCATATTCTCGTATATTTTGACGAGACTTTGCATTTTGGCCTCTTCCTGCTCATCATGAGTTTTGATGAGATTTTGGATAGTGAGTTCCAAACGCTTCATTTCTTGAATTTTTTTATCGATACGGGTTTCGGCAGCTTTTAGCAAACCCTCCTGTAAGGTTAAATCTTCGGCGCGGGCATTTATCTCTTCCCGCCGATTAGCTAACTGCTGCAAAAGATCGATTTCGGTCTGGGTGAATAGCGTGGGATCGTCTCGGGGGTTATCCTCTTCTTCGCCATCATCCACTTTTGCAGCCTCCTGACCTCCAGCGTCACCATCGGCAGGTTCTTTTCCGTCATCCGTGTCCTGTCCATCATTTGCCGGTTCATCGGGAGGTGGCGGCGGAGGTGGCTGCTGCGCCTGCACTTTGGCAACCGTCAGTGCATCCAGTGTCGATTCCAAACCGTTTAGAATATCGCTGACCTTTACAGAAAGCAACAATGCCGCAACAAAAATCGTTGTCGGCAATACTCTGAGTTTGGTTACAATTTTAAACATTCTCACCACTTTCTAATTTTTTATTCTTCGCCAGACTGGTCGTTGTTAAAGCCGGTTATATCAATCACCTTACCGCCTGGAGCGCTTTGATAAGTTCTTTCTCAGCATCGGTTTTGGCGACTGATTTTTCGTGATCTTTTTCATCCCGAATCCCGTTCAATAGGCGGGGGGTACCGTCGTTACCGAGGTTATCTGATTGCTCATTGAGAACGCGCTCACCCAATGCCTGGCTGAGGACCTCGGCTTCAGACATATCAATATCGCGTCGGACATTCTCGAACCGCTCGTTTTGGAAGCGAGGTTTATCGCTGCCATCTTCATAATTACGTTCCGCGTTGCGTACCTTCAATTCGAGTTCATCGGCAATGGTTTCGCCGCGTTCGATCAGATACTTTAGATCCTCACATATTTCACCGGTTTCGCCGACACCTTCGTTCAACAATCGGGAGGATTCTTCCGCTGCACTGCGCAAATTGGCAACACTCGCTTCAGCCCGCGTGGTTGCATCGTAAAAACTTGTTGCCAATTTTTCCAATTTACCTTGATCATCCCGCAAGGCAACAATTTTGCGGTTGAGCGACATGCCGTAGCCGATCGCCATGATCAGCAGTACCGCTAAAATTACATCGACGATAATAGACACTATGATTCACTCTCCTTAAGAGTCCGGTTAGACACCTTGATAGCGATTGCATCGCCTTTCCGTCCCATATTTCCCTTAAACATTGGAATATTTCCGCACCTGATTTCCACTTCAGATTCGGGAGTTGCGGCCAACAAAAGCTGAGATCCCACGTCCAAGTCAAATATCTGTCCCAAGCTCATCGTTTGTTCATCCAGAACCGCAGTAAGCTCCACATTAGTTCTCCATAACTCTTCTGCCAAATGGGATTCCCAGATTGAATCGCGGCCAAATTTCTCACCCATGAACATCTGTAGCAGCAGTTCGCGGACAGGTTCGAGAGTTGCATAAGGAATAAGCAGTTCCAGCCTGCCGCCGCGGTCTTCCATATCGATCCGGAGCTTGGCAACAATTGCAGCGTTAGAGGACCGTGAAATGGCGGCGAACTTCGGATTGGTCTCTAGACGCTCGAAACGGAACGTAACGGGGCTCAAAGGGTCAAAGGCAGCACTAAGGTCGGCTAAAACAACATGCACCAGACGTTCGATAAGGTTGCGTTCAATAGTCGTGAAAGATCGCCCCTCAATTTGCGGGGCCGCCGCTCCTTGCCGCCCACCAAACAAAACTTCAACCATCGAGTAAATCAGGGAACTATCTACCGTTAAAAGCCCGTAATTATCCCATTCCTCAGCATTAAAAACACCCAGCATCGCCGGCTGGGGGAGCGAATTCAAATAATCGCCGAATCGTATGTTGGTAATATTATCTAGAGATACTTCGACGTTGTCGGAGGTGAAATTACGCAAGGATGTCGACAGCATGCGAACTAAGCTGTCAAACACAACCTCCAGCATCGGCAAACGATCGTGGGATACCAGTGACGAATTAATAATAGCCTGAATACCGGACTTGTCTAATACATCCGAGATGTCTTCATCGAAACCGAGCAGGCTATCAATTTCATCCTGATTGAGGACACGGTTGGTTTCACGAGCGGATACGCTGCTGACAACCTGAGTGGCCCCGCCTTCACCATCGTCGCCACCGCCAACCATGGTTTCCCATTCGGCAGCTAAATCCTCCTGATCGTCACCGTCGGCATCTCCACCACCGTCGCCACCACCACCAGCGTCATCGCCGGCGATCTCATCCTGATCTAGGTCTTCATCGCCCGGAGGTACCGTCATCGGTCAACTTCCTGTTTATCCACACAACTATCTTCAAGTATTATTATTTATTCAAACAGTAGAGCTATTGTATGAGCATTTCCTTAAACAAAACGGCATTAATTTTCACCGGCTGAGCCGCCGCATTTACCCGTGTCAGCAATTCTTCCCGTAATCTGTAGATACCGGCGGAACCTTTTAAATCATCAATCCTCAATTCTCGCAGGTAAACTTGAAAATTATCGACGATGCGCGGCATTATCGCCTGCACTTTTGGAATTTCCGCGGCCGAGGGAAGTTCCAAGGCCACTTTTATTTTAAGGAAAGTCGATTTCTGGTCGCCTGTGTTGAGATTGACCAGCATTTCCGGCAAATCATAAAAAATCGATGCACCTTCCTCGCCTTCGGCTGGCACCTCTTCTTCGGAGCCGCCAAGAATCGGATCAAGAAAGCCTAGAAAAAAAGCAGCTGCACCGCCACCGACGAGCAACAGAACGACCAAGCCGATTATGATGAAGAGTTTCTTTTTTCCTCCGCCGGATGACCCCTCACCGTCTTCGCCCTCTTCACCTTCTTCTAGTTCGTCATCATCGTCTAAATCATCGTCGGCCATTGCCCACCAACCACTCTTTAAATTATTCCGGTCATAAACGCCGGTTAAATATTTAGCCTAAGCATATGTTCTGATAGTTAATAAGTCGTTGAGGCCTGCAAAAATCCAAAATAGAGAATGTACGGTCATTTACAGGCTATCTGTTTAGCCCATATCCGGTTTAAATTGGACACCATAATATCAAAGCCTGAGAGCCAGAAGCAACGGTTCATCTCAAAGCGATTTCAAACCGGCAATCCGTGCCGGTAGGAACGGCAAGATGTTACTTAGGTTAAATACTCCCGCCACTACATCTCTAATAACCCATTGAAAAACAACAGTTGTATAAACTGGCACGGGGTATGCATTGTTGTCTGCAAAGTTATAAAATTAAAAGGAACGGGAAAATGGAATCATCAGCGTATATCGCGCTGTCGCGCCAAGGTGCGCTCAGACGCGAAATGGACGTCATCGCCAATAACCTGGCAAACATGAACACGACCGCCTTCAAGGGCGAGAAAATGATGTTTGTCGAGCATTTGGTCAAAAGCAAGGGCGGCGAAAATTTCATTCCAGCCAAATTATCTTTTACGCGTGATGTCGCGCAATACCGCGACATGGGTGCCGGTCCAATTAAAACAACGGGAAATCCACTGGATGTAGCCATTCAAAGGGATGGGTATTTCGTGGTTGATACGCCGGGTGGTGAACAGTTCACCAGAAATGGCCGGCTAACATTGGACAATGAAGGCCAAATGGTGACTGAACACGGTTATCCAGTGATGTCGACTGCCAGCACGCCATTTTTTCTCAGCCCAGAAGACAAGAATATTCATATCGCCGGAGACGGAACGGTATCTACCAGCAACGGTGAACTAGGTAAGATTCGCGTCGTCGAATTTGAAGACAAGCAGAAACTACAAAAGCAGGCTGCCGGTCTGTGGACCTCGAGCCAAACTCCCCAAGACATGGCGAAGCCTCAGGTCGTTCAAGGTGCCCTCGAGAGCTCGAATGTAAACGCCATCACCGAATTAACCAAGATGATCGATGTTCACCGCGCCTACGACAGCGTCAAATCCTTTATCGAGAAAGAAGATCAACGCCAGAAGAAAATGATCGAACAACTCGCGCGATGAGTTTAACGAGTCATAAATAGCATAAGCTAAAAAGGACGGGAAAAATGAGATCACTAAATATTGCAGCTACAGGAATGCTGGCTCAGCAGCAGAATGTTGAGGTCATTTCCAACAACATCGCCAATATGAACACGACAGCCTATATGAGGCGGCGAACCGAGTTTCACGACTTGATTTACCAAAATTTGCGTCGCGTCGGATCAACAGCTTCGGACGCCGGAACAATAGTTCCTTCGGGCGTACAGCTTGGGCTTGGCGTCAAGTTGGCCGCTGTCTACCGTATCCATGAACAAGGCAATTTGACTTCAACGGACAACACCTTCGATATGGCCATCCAGGGCAAAGGGCTCTTCCAAATCCAAATGCCGGATGGCACAACGGCCTATTCACGGGACGGCTCCTTTCAATTGAGCCCGACAGGACAGATCGTCACCCATGACGGCAACCCCCTGGTACCAAATATTTCAATCAGCACCACAGCCATTGACGTGACGATCAACTCGACAGGTGAAGTGCTGGTGAAGGAACAAGGATCGGTCACTCCGACCAGTGCCGGACAGATTACATTGGCTACTTTTCCCAATGATGCCGGGCTTGAGGCCGTGGGTGATAATCTCTATCTGGAAACACCGGCCTCCGGCTCACCCGCGACAGGAACCGCCGGCGCTTCTGGTTACGGCACATTGCTCCAGGGTTTTCTGGAAACAGCCAATGTCAACGCTGTATCCGAAGTGTCGGAACTAATCTCAGCCCAGCGCGCCTACGAAATGAACTCGAAGGTCATTCAGACCTCCGACCAAATGATGGGTACGCTTAACCAATTGCGGTAGGAGGCGGCGATGTTACGTAACTTTCTATACACCGGACTTTGCCTGTTGGTCGCAGGCACTACGGCGACGGTTGAAGCGGCGACCAAGGACAATGGGAGTGCCGGTCAACCAAAATCAAGTGTCGGAAAACTTTTGCCGCGGTCAAATGTCACTTTGCGGTCCGCCGTTCTGGTTGAAGGAAATTTCATCCGGCTCAGCGATTTGTTCGAGAATGCCGGCAAATATGCAGAAGCTGAAATTGCCTATGCGCCTCAACCCGGCAAACGGGCAGTATTTGACGCCCGATGGCTATATCGGGTGGCGCGTGCTTACAAGCTCTCCTGGCGTCCATTAAGCCTAAAAACCCGCGCCATCGTCGAGCGGGCCAGTCATCAAATTGACCGAGAAGAAATCGAAGACCATCTGATTTCCGCCTTGCGAGATAACGGCGTGACAGACAAATTCGAAATTGATCTGGGCAATCGGTCCCTGAAAATCTATGTGGCCGACAATGAATCCGGAGGGATCAATGTCGAAGGTATGTCGGTGGACCGTTCTACTGGACGCTTTTCTGCGACATTAGTTACTTCGGTCGACAATCCCGGTGCCCGTCGCATTCGTTTGACAGGACGCGTTCACAAGCTGGTATCGTTACCGGTATTGGGTAAAAGATTTTCACGCCGCTCTATCATCCGTAAACACCATATCGAATGGAAGAGTGTCCGTGAAAGAAGAATCAGTCCGGATACCATTACCGAAGCCGAACAACTGGTCGGGATGGCCGCTAAAAGATTGATCAGAGCCGGTGCACCCATCCGGAGTAGTCAGATCCAACACCCTGTACTGGTTGCCAAGGGTGGGCTGGTAACGATATTCCTGAACCTCGCCAACATGAACCTGACCGCGCAGGGCCGCGCCCTTGAAGACGGCAGCAAGGGTGACATCGTCCGCATTACCAATTCACATAGTAAGAAAGTGGTGGAAGCCAAAGTAACGGGCGTCAACGCCGTCAAGGTCAGTCTCATACGCCAGATCGCTTTGAACTAGCTGCAGCAGCGCCTGTCCCTAAGAAATGGAGAATTAAAAATGAAAAATAGAAACATTAAGTTTATAACACAGGCAAGCGTGCTTGCCTTGGCAGTTCTCTCTTTAACAGCCTGCAATACCTTTACCCGTCTCGCTGAAGTCGGCAAAGGGCCAGTAGTTTCTGAAATCGCAAATCCGGTTAAGCGGCCAAAATACCGCCCGGTTAGTATGCCCATGCCAGGGCCAAAAAAAGTATCCAGCAGTGCCAATTCCCTATGGCGTCCTGGCGCGCGCGCCTTTTTCCGTGATCAGCGCGCCAGTGAAGTGGGCGATATTCTGACCATCAAACTGGCAATCGACGATAGCGCGGCACTGGGAAACAAAACCACCCGGGCGCGCGATGACGCGGAAGATGGCGACGTCACGAAATTACTCGGTCTTGAAGGGGAGTTCACTAAAATGCTGCCCCAAGCGATTGCTCCCGCCACAACACTCAGCCTCGGCACCAAGCACTCCACTAAGGGTGATGGCGAAATCGACCGGGAAGAAGAAATCGCTGTTACCATCGCCGGCATAATCACCCAGATATTGCCGAATGGTAACCTGGTTATATTTGCCCGACAAGAAATCAAAGTTAATTTCGAAATGCGCGAAGTGATGGTAACCGGTGTCGCCCGCCCGGAAGATATCGATTACTCAAATACTATTTCGCATGACAAGATAGCCGAAATGCGCGTCGCCTACGGTGGCCGCGGTACGCTCTCCGACTTGCAGCAACCGCGCGTCGGCACGCAGATGATCGACATACTGTTCCCGTTCTAATTCCAAGCACGAATTGGAACCACTTAGGGCCGATGGTTATCCATCGGCCCTCTTTTTTTGCGGTAATAAAAATTGAAAACTTGAAATCAGCCGTCGCGCTGAATTTTTTCCATCCGTTCGTGGCGCTCCTGCGCCTCCAAACTCAAGGTCGCGATCGGTCGAGCATCCAATCGCTTGAGACCGATCGGTTCTTCCGTTTCTTCACAATAGCCGTAACTGCCCTCTTCGATCCGCGCCAGGGCATCATCGATTTTACCGATTAATTTCCGGGCTCGATCCCTTGTGCGCAGTTCAAGAGATCGTTCCGCTTCCGCCGATGCGCGGTCAGCGATATCCGGCTCCAGACTGCTGGTTTCCTGCAAATGGTTCCGCGTCTCATTGGCCTCGACAAGAAGCTCCGTCCGCCAGCTATTTAATTTCTGGCGAAAGTATTCCTGCTGCATTGGATTCATAAACTTCTCTTTTACCGAGGGCTTATAGTCCGGTGGAAGTGTCACCGTCATTCTTTAGAACTCCATGATACTTCGAATTCAATTCACTTAATTTGGGCGCGAAATATAGTTGCGCACATTTGTTCAAACAAGCGCTGATTTCACCCAAAAGGCGTAATTTTTTGGATTTTGGTTAATATGTTATGCCAATTTCCCGGAAACAGGCGCAAACGGCGATTTATTTACAGATGACGCGACAATTTAGCAATTTCGACTTCTGCCCGGAGTTCGATTTCATCGATCAATTTAAGGAGATTTTCGTCATCAACGGTTTGGCGTTTGGATTTTAACAATTGGGCCAAATTTGTCAGACGTTCTACCGGAATCGCCCCGTCGATCATATCTCTGCGAATCTCTTCCAATTTGTCCAATATATCTTCGCCTCTCCGCTGCAAATTTCGGCGCGCTTCCTGATCTGAATGATTGGATACTTCCTGTGCTGCTAAAATCGATCCTATCGGGCCCGGCGCTGACGTTTCCCCAACAATTTTCGGCGTATCCACGGCTTTATTGACACCAGTCAGGTGTTCGGCAAATTGCTGGCTCGACGCAGCGGATGCTTTCCCCTTTTTGCGCGTTGCCGGTGTTGCCGTGGATCTTGTTCGTGAAACTTTCATGATGATCAAGAATACGCCAAAACCGTTTACCAGGAAAGCGGTGATCACCCCGCTGCACCATTCAACTGGGTAATTATTGCTCGGTTGCGGAAAGCTTTATCCACTTCCCTATCCAAATCAAATTTTTAATCTATTTTCTCGTTATATTTCAATTTGTTACAAGATATTGAATCTGGCACTTTTTTTGCGTTCCTATTGTTCGCAAACAAATTTATCGGTGGGAGAACGAACTATGGCCATGTATGGATTCTTTGCGGCACCTGCACTTGGGATGCTGACGCAGAGTTCGGCGTTCGGTAGCATTTCGAAAAATATCACCAACATGAATACCGGCGGCTATAAGGCCAGTCACACTCGGTTCAACACGATTCTCGCCTCGACCTACGACAACAACTCCGACATCGGCGGCGTCCAGGCGTATCGCAAGAACCTGGTCGAAAATCAAGGCCGAATCATTTCCACCGGCAACAAAATGGATCTGGCCATCGACGGTAAAGGAATGTACGTCCTGAATACCAAAGTCGACGGATCGGGAGAGACATTTTACACCCGTGATGGTGCCTTCGAAACCTTTGCCGGCGATGAAGAAGTAACAGTTCCCGGCGCTAGCAATCTGATAAACAAGGCCTACATTATCGACAAAAACGGTTATTTTCTGCAGGGTTGGGCAGCTGACGGAAACGGCGCGATTTCAACCAGTGTCCCCACCCAATCCCTCCGTATCGACAGTGACGCCTTCAGCTCAAACAACGCCGCGGCGGCTTCAGCATCAACGACCGGTGCATTAGCTGCCAACCTTCCGGCCACCCTAGCCCCGGGCGAATCGCGGGTCACCAAAGCCAGTGTATTCGATTCGGCCGGCGATGTTCGGTCTTTTGAATTGATTTGGACACGGGGAACCAGTTCTCAGGAATGGACGATGACAGTTAATCCGGACAACGGCACGTCGACGTCAACGGCCACTTATACTTTTGACTCGTCCGGAGCGCTACCCAGTGGCACTACCACGAATATCGCGATAGACTATACTAGTGATCCAGATGTCAGCTTTTCATTGGACCTATCCGACCTTACCTCAATCAGTGATAGTTTTCTTTATTTCGATTTTCAGAAAAATGGCCGGTCGCCTGGGGAATTGAGTGATTTTCATTTTGACGAAACCGGCAAGATCATTGGCAGTTTCACCAATGGACTGGAGCAAACCCTCTATAAACTTCCGTTGGCGGTATTTGCCAACGCCGACGGCTTGGATAACCGTCAAAGTAATCTCTTTACGGAAACGGTCGACTCAGGATCAGCGGCCCTGATTGAAGTCCGGGCAGCATCAAGCACAGATGTATTTAACGAATTTGCGGAATTCATTCCCTATAATCACGAGCTATCCAACACCAATTTGCAGAATGAATTCACCTTCATGATTTTGTCCCAACAGGCCTACAACTCGGCGGCGACGGTCTTTAAGACAGTGGATGAAATGACGTCTGTGGCTACGGATCTGAAGAGCTAATATCACCGTCTTCACATTGAATTTCAGCGGCGGCGCTATTCGGGGCGCCGCATTGCTGTTCACTGAACCAGCTAATCAACCGGCAAAATATGCCTGGCTTAGGCTGGCCAAGCCCCAATAGAGCAGAGGAATGCAGCTGAGCTCAAGAAAAATATTTATTTATTTCAATAAGTTATAGAGATCATCCATTTGGCACGGAATTCGCAATTAGAAATAAGGGAAATCAGCGGATAACCGCACAAAGGTAGATAAAAATGGTGGGAAAATTGACCATAATGGTAAAACGAAACAAAATGACGAAAGCTGCTTTGATCGCCTGCGCTATGTTCGTAACGCTCGGTTCGGTGGCTTCTCAAGCTTCTTCCCGCATCAAAGACATTGCCACCTTTGAGGGCGTCCGGGATAACCTGTTGGTTGGTTATGGCTTGGTCGTCGGACTGAACAATACTGGCGATAATTTGGCGGATGGTCATTTTACCAAACAAAGCCTGTTGGCCATGTTGGAACGTCTCGGCGTTAAACCCACGGAACGTGGCCTCGCTTCGAAAAATGTCGCAGCGGTAATGGTCACGGCTTCTCTTCCCGCCTTTACCCGGCAAGGTACCCGCATGGATGTAACGGTCAGCGCTCTCGGCGATTCTTCGAACCTGCTGGGCGGCACCTTACTGGTCACGCCGCTTTTAGGTGCTGATGGCGAAGTATACGCCGTTGCCCAAGGCCAAGTTGCAGTCGGTGGTTTCACTGCCGGCGGCGATGCCGAAACAGTCACTAAAGGTGTACCGACCAGCGCCCGCATTGCCAACGGCGCCATCGTGGAGCGGGAATTGATCTACAAACTGGCAAATCTGAAAAATGTGGATATCAGCCTACGCAACCCGGATTTGACAACGGCACGCCGTATGGCGCAGGCGATAAACGCTTTTTTGGGTACATCGGCGGCACGTCCTTCCGATCCTGGCACTATCACCCTCGATGTCCCCGATGATTACGAAAACAACGTGGTCGGACTACTCACCGATATCGAGCAACTGAGAATCGAGCCGGATCAATTGGCCAGGGTTATCATCGACGAACAGTCGGGCACCATTGTGATGGGTGAGAACGTTAAGATTAGCACCGTCGCCATCGCCCAAGGAAACCTGACCATTCGTATTACGGATGCTGCACAGGTTTCCCAGCCAGGCCCCTTCGCCGAAGTCGGCACGACCACGACCGTGGCCAGAACCGACGTTCAAGTTGACGAGGGATCAGACAAAAAACTGACTGTCGTCACCTCCGGCGTCACCCTGCAGGACTTGGTCAACGGTTTGAATTCATTGGGGATTGGCCCCCGCGACCTGATTACTATTTTGCAGGCAGTGAAGGCGGCCGGTGCCTTGCAAGCTGAAATTGCGGTGATGTGATGATGGATAACGCTTTACTCGCTCAAGGGGCAACAATGTATCAATCGGCACAGATTCCGCCGCAAATCGGTCGTGTCGACTCCGTCGCAAAAGCCCGCGAAGTCGGAGAGAAGTTCGAAGCTTTCTTTCTTGGCCAGATGTTGCAACCCATGTTCGCCAACATTGATCCGGCGCCTCCATTCGGCGGTGGTGCCGGCGATAAAATTTGGAAATCAATGATGGTGGATGAAATCGGCAAGTCGATGGCTAAGTCAGGTGGTATCGGCCTGGCGGACACCATCCAACGGGAAATTCTTAGAATGCAGGAGGTTCAGAACCAATGACCCCTAAATCGCTGACAATTGAAGAGAAAATTAAAAAGCTTCTGAGCGTAACCGGACGGCTGAGCAAGATTCTCAAACAAGAAAATGAGATTTTGAATCAACCCGGCATGGCCGAAGGATTAAAGGAGCTTGTCGAGGAAAAAAATACACTCAGTACGGATTACGAGCAGCGAATTAAAATAGTTAACGACGATGAAGACCTTAGCCTGCTCGATCCGGGTTTACGGCGGCGCCTTACCGACGCACTGACAACTTTTGGCGTTTTATTAGATGAAAACACCATCAAAATTAGAGCGCGCATGGAAGCGACGGAACGATTGTTCCTAATTATTTCAGAAGCCGCAAAATCTCATCAAAATGTATCCAGCGGATACGTGCAAACTGGCGCTATGAGAACCCATAATCGACAAGCCTACATCCCTGCTGTTTCTGTCAGCATTAATCAAGAACTATAATTAAGAGCAAGTCGGAGAAAGACCCTTGTCGCTCGAAGTCACAATGAAAAACGCCATTAGTGGTTTGCATTCCAGCAAGCAAACGCTGCAGGTGATCGCCAATAATATCGCCAACGTCAATACGGATGGTTTTGTCAGAAAAGATGTCAAGTTAACGTCGCGGATAATTGGTGGAACCGGCTACGGTGTTGAACTTTCTTCACTCAATAGAACTGTTGACGAAGGCATCCTAAAACAATTGCGTAAAGAATCTGGAACCCTGGAAAAGATCGCATTGGAAGAAGACTATTTTAACCATATCAACCGGTATTTCGGCCGTCCTTCGGATAACAATTCAATTGCGCATTTGATTTCCGAACTGGGATCTCAATTTGATTCCTTGGCAGTAACGCCCAACATCGCCACGACTCAATTTACAGCCGTTAAGGCGGGTGAAAACATCTTGACGGAATTAACGCGTTTGTCCGATCGGATACAAGAGATGAGAACGCAAGCCAATACTAACATTAGTGACGAAATAGACAAGCTCAACAACATGTTGGAAAATCTTGCCGCAATTAATTTTGATATTATAGCGTTCAAAACATCCAATATTACGCCGGTGGAACTGCAGGATAAGCGGGATAGCGCCCTAAATGATGTGGCTGAAATTCTAGATATACGGTATTTTGAGAAAAGCGATGGTAGCTACACGATATTCACGGGCGGCGGCGCAACCCTGCTAGATGGCCAGAGCCAAACCATTAGCTACGACCAGCCGTCGACCATGTCCCCGACAATGGCTTATACCCCGACGAACGCTACAAATTTTATCGGGCCGAGCGAAACAGGTTATCCGGCAGGGGGCGTACCCGGCATATTTATTGCTGAAAAGATTACATCGGCCGATATCACGGAAGACATTTCTTCCGGCAAGCTCAAAGCTCTTATTAATCTCCGCGATAATGAGTTACCGGCCATTCAGGCCCAACTTGATGAACTGGCGGAAAAATTAAAGGAAGAGATCAATGCTGTACACAATTCTGGAGCCAGCTTTCCTCCCCCATCCTCACTGACCGGTGACCGTTATGTCGCCTCGGCCACGAGCATTGATAACTCCACCGGGCTGGTAAGAATTGCCGTCGTCAATGAAAGCGGCACGGTGATCGAATCCAACACCATTGACCTAACCAACGCCAATATCACGAATGTTGGCACCCTGATAACCAATGGCGGTTCAAAGGGTATCAACAACCTGTTCACCAACCTAACGGCTTCCATCACTTCTGACGGTAAATTTAAGCTTTCAGCCAGCAACAATTACCGGATTGCCATCAATGAGCTGACTAGTTCCATGAGCGCCGCCAGCGATCTGAGCAAAGGCTTTTCCGATTTCTTCGGGCTCAACAATTTTTTCTCTTCAACTGAAGCTTTTTCCGTTTACCGCTCAAAATATCACACTAGCTCTAGCGGCGCCGCGGTAACCACTGGCGGCACCTTACAATTCACTGGTAACGACGGAACGGCTTGGACCGCAACAGTTGCCTATAGCACCAATGACAGCATTTCTGATTTGGTAACGAAGATTAACGCCAACAGCACGATCAGCGGCGAGAACATCACAGCAGAAGTTGTCGTCGACGGAAACGGTTACCGCCTGGAATTATCTGACAGCGATGCCGATGAATTCGCCATGGTCGAAGCTGCCGGCACCAGCGGTACAGTACTGAGCGATACCCAATTGCGCCCCGACACGCGTGCCATCAGCAGCCGGCTTTCCGTCCGTGCTGATATCATGGCCAGTCCTAGTTACGTATCGCGTGGTGCGCTGCTATCTAACACCTTTACTTCTGGCAATCTGAGCAGCCCAACCTCAGATTTTAGTACCTTAAGCATCAGCGCCGGTGCGTTGACATTCACATTGGATTCGTCAACCACCGCATCAATCAGCTACACGACAGGCAGCACCCTGACATCAGTGGTTTCTGCGATAAATGCCAATTCCACTTTAGCCGCCGCCAATATCACTGCCGAAGCTGTCATCAGCGGATCAAATTATTCACTGAAAATCATCGATAACAACGGTAACAATTATTGGGTAGCTGATACTGGTGGTTTGAGCGTTACAACATCGCAAGGCGTTACCCCTGGTGACGGATCAAATGCAGAGGATTTAGCTGCCGAATTTGAAACAACGGTCACCTTCCTTGAGGCTCCCGCACGCGGTGGCGGATTAGCCCAGTCAAAAACAAATTTTTCAAGTTATGCAGCAAAGATTTTGTCATTTAATTCGGCAAAAGTGTCCTCTCTGCAAAGAGAGTTAGATTTTCAGAATAATCTGAAAGATGAATTGTTTAGCAAAAACGCATCTATCAGCGGCGTTAACATGGATGAGGAATTGGCCAATATGGTTGTGATCGAACAGGCATACCTCGCCGCAGCCCGAATGGTGGCGACGACCGAGGAACTTTTCGACGCACTGATGGAAATTGTTTGAACCTAGCTTTATCAGAATCGATAACGGAATACAAAGATGTCAAGAGTTGCAGATCTCGCCCAGAATCGGATAGTCCGCTCACTAATCCTGGAAACCCAGGAGCGTATTAACGACCGCCAATTGCAGATCAGCACCCTGCAAAAATCTCAGACCTATGCTGGCATCTCCGATGATGCCAGCAGACTGGTAACGCTTGAAATTTCCAATCGCCGGACTGAGCAATTTATGCAAGATAATGTCTTTGTCAAAATGCGGATGGAAACCACACTGAACAGCATCAAAGGACTGAAAACTTCGTTGACTGATGTACGCGGCTTGCTTCGTGATTTAACGGATGATGGTCAACTGGCAACAGGTATCGACAAAAATGCAATCTCCGACATTAAAATTTCGGAAATTTCAGATTTCCTGAATGTCCGCATAAACGGTCGCTTTCTATTCGCTGGCTCAAAAACCAATACCAAACCGGTAGTGCCAGGTACCATGTCGACAGCCCCCACTTACGACGGCAGCTACAATACAACGGCCGAACCTTCGTTTTATTACCAAGGTGACGATGCATTGCAAAAAGCCAGGATTGATGAGGGTGTTGTCCTGAAATATGGTGTCACGGCTACCAATTCTGGATGTGAAAAGTTGATCCGAGCGGTACGGATTCTCAGGTCCACGGACGTTACAGGCGGTGACGCCAACTATCGCTCAAAGATTCAGGAAGCGCTTGATATCATCAACCAGGCGGAAGACGAATTGCAGGAATTAGAACAAAGCGTGGGTGCAAAATTGCAGCAATTGGGGCTAACAAACAAGAATCTGAAACATTCACGAGATTTCCTCGCCGGGTTCATCTCTAATTTGGAGAGTGCCGATACTTTCACGGCTGTCTCGGAATTGACCCAGGAACAAACCATGCTGGAAGCATCCTATGCAACGGTGATGCGGTTGAGCGATCTGACACTGACCAAATTCCTTAGATAGTAAATAACTTTTTAACTAAATGGATATAATCTCGTCATGTTGAATTATGGCATTAATATAAAAAAATATTCGTTAATACGCGGTCATGTAGGGCGTAAATGATGGTTAAGAAATTAAATTTCCTACATTTTTCTAAGCCTGATATTCCTTGCAATTTTGAGGGATTTTCAGTAGCATGCTGTTGGTGACCTTTAGTACAGTGGTCGCAATGGCTGGCATTGTACATCTCGGTGACGCTGGAAAGTGGAATCGGGAATAAGGGCCCGACAGGCAGAAGGGCCTGTTAGTGATAAACCTAGAATAGGAGACTAAAGTTATGGCTGACAGTAGTATCAATTTATCAGCTCCAACAAGGACAAACCTACTTGCGCTACAAAACACTACCGATCTTATAGGCCGAACACAGAAACGGCTTTCAACTGGATTAAAAGTTAATAGCGCGATTGACGATGCTATTGCGTTTTTCCAGGCACGTAGCCTGACGGATCGCGCCGGTGACCTTTCTGTTCTTAAAGGCAGTATCGATCAGAGCATCAGCTCGGTGGAAACAGCGTCTGATGGTATTCAAGCTATTTCCGATATCGTTGAACAGATGAAAGGTATTGCGCTTTCCTCTAAATCTGATGCCAACGTGCAAAACCGTTCCAAGGCCGCGATTCAGTTTAACGATCTACGATCACAGTTGGATAACCTGGCGAATGATGCCAGCTACAAAGGTACCAACCTAATTAAAGGTTCACCTGCCAACTTGAAAGTAACGTTCAGTGAAGACGGCAGTTCCACCCTAACGATTTCGGGTGTGTCTTCTGACTCTTCCGGACTTGCACTTACGGCCGCCGCGAACAACTGGAACGTTGACGGTAATATTGATACGGCTATTAACAAACTTGATAGCGCCCTATCAACCTTGCGTTCGACGGCTTCAACCATGGGTTCAAACGCTAGTGTGTTGAGTTTGCGCTTGGATTTCACCAAGAACTTGATTAACTCTCTGGAAGAAGGCTCAGCCAAGTTGGTTAATGCTGACCTTAACTCAGAATCCGCGAACCTGCTGACCCTACAGACACGTCAGCAACTCGGTACCATCGGCCTGAGTATAGCTCAGCAATCCGAACAGTCGATCTTGCGATTGTTCTAATTTTAGGACCGATCTACTTAATTACAGAACGGAGAGCTTTTGGCTCTCCGGTTTTGTTTTGATGCATTGCAGGCAATTCTACCGAAAAGAATTCACCCATTTTTACGAATACTTTACCGAACTATGGTTTTATGACGTATCGTTGCATAGATTAAGTCAGCCAAGGCATACAAAATCCGGCTGTTCTGAACAATTAGCGGTGTGAAAGTGGCCTCTTAGAAATGCCCCTAAAATTAACGCTTAAACCAAATGAGAAAGTTCTGATCGGAACGGCTGTCATTACCAATGCGGGGCAAAAAGCTGAAATTACGATTCAGAACACGGTACCAGTTCTTCGTGAAAAAGACATCATCACTGAAGAAAACGCCGATACGCATGCGAAAAAAATCTATCATGTCATATTAAATATGTACATCGACCCAGCAAATGAACAAAAATATCATAAAATTTACTTTAAATTAGTCAAAGAGCTGTTTAATGCAGTACCGAATGATGGATTTATCGGCCTAGTGGCGGAAATTTCACAAAAAATACTCGAAGGAAATCATTACCGAGCCTTGAAAATATGCAAAAAACTTCTCACCTTTGAAGCGGAGTTAATGGCGAATGTCACAGGATAAATTACAAGCCTACGCGCAAACACAGAAATCCTCAATGCCCCCCAGGGAAGTCGAGGCGATGGCTTTTACAAAAGCAGCGCTTATGTTGGAGGAAGCGAAGGGTGAACTCGACGACTACGATGCCTACTCTGCCGCCTTAAAATTCAACCAATTGCTATGGACCATCATCCAGGCAGATATCGTGGACAAAGAAAATCAATTGCCGCCGCAATTGAAGGCAAACATTCTCAGTTTGAGTATCTTTGTCGACAGGCAAACGATCAAAGCCCTGGCGGACACCAAAGGGCAACATCTCGAATCGCTAATTAACATTAACAAAAATCTAGCTGAAGGTCTTTTGACGAATCCGGAAGGTGCCACCGCCGGCGCACCGGCCGAAAAACCGGCGCCATCGACACCGGGACCCGATATTTCAGTTTAAATCCAGGACAAAGCAAATTTATAGAAGACGGTCTCATTGACCGTCTTTTCTTTTGCCTGAAATTCACCGGGCAATATCTGCCGGGTTCATTTTTACCGTATCTGCCATTCGGCAATTTAATCCTATCCTAAGCCCCAAAACTTATTAATTAATCTCTTTTATTTCAATAGGTTATAAGTTTTTTCAAAACTGGCCCAGCAATTGCTTTTATTGGGGAACCTTAATGCGCCAGAACTTTGCAAAAAATCTGGCGGCAGAGAGATGAAATAGAATTTTAAGACCAGGGAAGTTAAGCCAGAGAGTTTAGAATGAACAACAACGTTACCTCCACCGACATACTCCGTACCCTGGGTGTAACCCAGAGTGTACCGAAGGTCGATGGTAACAATCTTCAATTGACGGACCAGATTCAGTTCTCCCAGATACTGAAAGTCATGGTCGACTCGCCTGAAAAAACTCTTGAGGCAGCAAAAACGCCTGTCAATCCTGCTGATAAAGTTAAAGGTTCGGATAAAGTCGAAAGTGAGTTTGACCGCCAGCTGGACAGACATCGCGAAGCCGAAGCGCCGCGTGAGAATTCGGATTCGTGGGGAGAAAATAGCGAAGCAACTGATTCGGCTGGCCGCCCGGAAGCGGCGAACCGCAAAGACACTGCCAGCAATAGTGACAATTCAACCGATAACAATACTTCAGCCCGGTCCGACGATGGCAATGAAGATTTAGCACAAACAACGTTCACCGATAAAGAGGGCACCGATGCGGCCTTAAAAGGCGAACTTGTTGAACTGGCAGAAAATTCGGCTGCCGCACAGGCCGCTGTAAGAATGGTCAACCAAAATAGTCAGGCGCCGGAAACCCATGGCAGCCTGACATCCAAGACCGCCGCCAATATTCTGACATCGGTTTTGACCGACGACAATTTCACTAAAGTTGGTGAAGATCTTCATACTGCCGTCAGCGATCTCGCCAAGAAAGCCCCTGTACCCAAGGCCAAAGCGCCTTCAGCGGCCAATTCTTTGGTTAACAAACAGCAGCAAGAACTGACCGAAAAACTGGGCAAAAGCCTATTTGCAAATACGCAGATCAACGTGGCAGTTGAAAACGCGCGAATGAACGCCGCGCCCAGCCATACATTGGCGCCGACGGCGCAGTTGGCTGAGTTGGCACTTGAAAACGGATTTAAAAGTCAGACATCGCCAAATTTGATGAAAGCGGTCAGCGGAGCCGCTGACCGGCAAATGCCTTCCAATCACAACAATATGGGCAACGAGAAAGGCTTCAGTCAAAGCACTCAGCAGGATAATTTCCAGAATTTCGGCATGGCCGTCCGGGCCCAAGCCGCCGCAACTGGTGCCCAGCAGGCCGCAGCACAAGCCAGTATGACCGGCAAACCAGCCATCACACCTGACAATGCTAATATCAACAATGTGACGGGTCCAAGCGGCCCCAGCCAGGTCTCACAGTCCGCCAAGGCCAATCCGGCGACAGCCGCCCGCCAACCGCAAAAACCACCAGTGCCCGCGGAACAGATCGCCGTTAATATTCAAAAGGCTATCGGTGAAGGCGCTGATAAAATTAATATTCGGCTTAATCCCGCTCATTTGGGCCGAGTCGAAGTCAAACTTGATGTCGGCCAAGACGGCCGCATTTCAGCTATGATCATGGCAGAAAAATCCGAAACCCTGGAGCTCTTGAAGAGCGATATCCGCGGTCTCGACAAGGCCTTGCAGGACGCGGGCCTCAAATCAGATATGGAAAGCTTCAACTTCGGTCTCAAGAAACAAACTAATGGACAAGCCGAACCGGGCCGCGATCGGCAGGACAGCCACTCCGGCAAACCCTCAGAGCATCCTGATACGCCAGACGAAGATCTGGATCAGGGCGTTCTGGCAAATGCCAACGTTTATGGCCGCAATGTGGCCACGAACGGCGGCGTCGATATCAGAATTTAGGTGGGTGAGTAAAGACAATGATTGATGCAGTAACCTCAGCAAATACATCAAAAGCGGACACAGCCGGCTCCACTCTCGCCGGTGATTTAGATTCGTTTCTGCTGCTCTTGACGACGCAATTGCAGCATCAGGATCCTTTATCGCCGCTGGAACCAACTGAATTTACCGGTCAGCTGGTACAGTTCGCCAGCGTTGAACAGTCGATCGCCACTAACAAACATATGGAAGACCTGCTATCCGTTCAAAACGCCAGTCTAGCGTCTTCCGTTGTCGGTTTCATCGGAACATCGGTAGAAGCGGAAATCAACAACTTACCGGTGCAGAACGGAACGGCTGAATTTACCTATACCCTCTCCGACAATGCTAAGAACGTCGTCATCGCGATTATGGACGACAAGGGCAATATCAAACATACCAAAGCGGGTGAACTGGCCGCCGGTGAACACAATTATACCTGGGACGGCAAAGATGCCAACGGCGTTCAGGTCACCGACGGCGCCTACATCGTTTCCGTCACACCAATTGGCTTTACCGATGAACCTGTCGCCGTAAAAACCATTATCAAAGCCAATATTACCGGCGTCAATATGGAGAGCGGCTCCACTATGCTCGACGCCAACGGCGTAGCCATACCATTGGATAAAGTATTAACCGTCAACGAAAAAATATCGAGCCCGTGAAATAAACCCGGCAAATAAAGTGGTGATTAGAAGCGTGAGAACCTATCAAACCAGAAATTTACGGCACTTGATCAGCAGGCGAAAAAAATTGGCCTCGATCTATAGAGGAGAAAAAAAATGAGTATTTATGGTGCGATGTACTCGGGCGTTTCCGGTCTTAATGCCAACTCTCAGGCATTAGGCGCGATCGCTGATAATATCACCAATATTAACACCATTGGTTACAAATCGACCGAAGTTCGGTTTCAGACCCTGGTGACCGCCCAGGCGAGCATGAACAACTATTCCCCTGGTGGTGTGCAACAGCGTCCCTTCGCTGCTGTCGACGTCCAGGGCCTTTTCCAATCATCAACCAATGCGACCGACTTGGGTATTTCCGGCGAAGGCTTCTTTGTCGTCAACGAATCCAGCGGCACCAGCGGCACGGCTACCACCGGCTTTAAATTTACCCGCGCTGGCGCCTATAACGCTGACAAGAGCGGCTATTTGAAAAATACCGCCGGTTATTACCTGCAAGGATATAAAACCAACTCTTCAGGTCAGACTGTTGATTCAAACAACGAATCCTTCAACCCTGACCCGACGGTGTTTACCAACCTCGAAACGATCCGGCTAAACAATATCGGTGGTACGGCTGATGCGACGGAGAAACTGACATTCGGCGCCAATCTGCCGGCGGAAGACGCCGTCGCTGCCACCAGCAACACGACCATCCAGGTCTATGATTCACTAGGTGTCGCCCACAATTTGCAGCTTATTTGGACCAAGACGGCCAACAATGCGTGGGATCTATCCATCGATCCGCCATCCCAGGCCGCCAGCGCTGTTCTGACGGCGTCCAGTGGCGGCGTTTACGCCTCAGTTGGTCGGCTCGACTTTTCCTCAAACACCTCTGATGGAGATACCATCGAAGTAACGCTGCAAGGCTCGGTCATGACGTTCGAATTTGACTCCGGCGGAACGGCGAGCGGCGTTGGTTCTGGTGGAACGGTCACGATCGGAGCATCGGCTTCGGCGACCGCCAGTAACCTGGTTACTGCCTTAAACACGGCAGATCCATTGACCTCGACCGCCCGCTTCGCCACCAACAGCAGTTCCTCCTCACGGATAGATATTACCCAGTACTTCACGACTGCCTCGGATGCATCCGCCACCGACATCGTCGTTCAAGCTTCCGGCACATCGAACATCAAACAGTCCGGTGCCGGATCATTTACCATTAGGGATTTGGACTTGGAGCCGTCGGCGACCAACGGCATCGTCTTTGACGGCAGCGGCATTCCGACGTCCTTCAATGTCGATGACATTGCACTGGATGTTAACAACGGTGCCGCCGATTTGAATATCGATTTCGATTTCGGCTCTGTCGGGCAGGCTAACGGAATAACCCAGTTTGCGGCAGCATATAACCCAAGCTTTATCGACACCGACGGCGCAGCTTTTGGCCAGTTCTCGGGTGTTACAATTTCTGAAGCCGGGTTGGTGACGGCCTTGTTCGAAAACGGTGATATCCGGCCGATCTTTAAGATCCCGGTCGCGACCTTCCCAAACCCCAACGGCCTCGGTTCCAACACCGGTAACGTCTACAACCAAACTGACTTTTCCGGCTTGTTCTTCCTGAGAACGGCGGGTACGGGCGGCGCCGGCACGGTTCAGAACTCAGTTCTGGAATCCTCAACCGTAGACGTCGCCAAAGAGTTTACTAACATGATCACCACCCAACGGGCCTACTCGGCGAGCGCCAAGATCATCTCGACCGCCGATGAGATGCTCGATGAACTGGTCAGGATCAAACGTTAATGAGTTTCACGCCCACCACCAACTTACCCGGTACGATCCAGTTCATTCTGGTTTCGTACCGGGATTTTTCTCAAGCTGGTGTCTCGGTGAATACCAAAAAAAAGAATTAGAGAGTTTCACGCCCACCACCAACTTACCCGGTACAGTCCAACTGTACCGGGCTTTTTTTGGGGCTTTTTTTGGGGCTTATTTTGTCCGACTTTACCTAACCTTAACGTTAGACAGCGATTATGGACTGCATAAACTGACGGGAACTCCGTCTAACAAAATCGTGCTGCGTGGTGTGAGACAACGATGCTTTCCTCGAAAAATCATTCGGACAATGGCGTCCAGTCAACCCGTATTTCGGAAACCTATGGCCATCCGGGAATGATGGAAATGTCACCGGAACGACTCATCGAATCCGCCTTGCAGCTGCAAAAGGCAGGGGAAAACGGCAAGGCAGAAACCCTGTACCGAAAAGTTCTGGATACTGATCCAAACAATATTCATGCCCTTCATTTGCTGGGCGTCATAGCCATGGATATGGGCAATCCGGAATCCGCGGCCAAACTTATTGGCAAATCACTCGCCATTTACCCCCCTAATTTCAAAGCGCGTTTCAATTTGGCTAATGCGTTAGTGTCCAACGGTCAGATGATTGAGGCAATTGAAGAACTAAAGGAAACGCTGCGCGAAGCACCCGACTACACCAGAGCCATTAGCCTGCTGACCGAACTTATGAGAAAGCAAGGCCGGATCGAAGAACTGGTCGAAATTCTGGATGAGGCACAAACCGCTGCGCCGGATTGCTTCGAGGCAAAGAAGGAATACGGCTTCACCTTGGCCCAATTATCACGCCTTGAAGAAGCCGAAAAAACGCTTAAAGAATGCGTTGAGATTGATCCCCGCCTGGCTCAAATACACTACAACCTTGGCTGTGTGCAAAAGAAGCTCAAAAAATTCCTTGATGCACAGGTTTCCTTTCAGGTCGCTCTCAATCTGGAGCCCGATCATGCTGCAGCCAAGAAAAACCTAGCTGTCGCCATGGCGTCCGTTGGTTGCTACGAACAGGCCATTCCAACATTCCTGGAAGCCGCGGAGAAACTGCCCGATGATCCAGAAGTTTGGAATAATCTGTGTATGGCTTTTCGGCAGTTGGGCCGCTTTGATGAAGCCTTCGAGGCATCAGACCAAGCCATCAAGGCCAATCCCGGTTATCACGACATATACAATGAACGCGGCGCTGCTTTTCAAAGTTTCGGCGGTATGAAGGAGGCGATCGGAAATTATCAAAAAGCGCTGGAAATAGAACCCGGCGCTATTGGGGCGGAAAAAAATCTACTCTTCGCCCTTCTCAACTTACCAAATATGTCATCAGACGATTTATTCCGCATGCATCTGGATATTCGCAAACATCACGAAAAGCCTGAATTCAGCAACAAGACATTCGGCGACCGTGACCGCGATCCGGAACGAAGGCTCAGGATCGGATATTTATCTTCTGATTTTCGCACCCATGTCGTCTCAATGAATATGACGCCTTTATTGACTAATAAGGATGAGAATAATTTTGAACTCTTTATGTACGCTCAGGTCGACAAGCCGGATGTCGTAACGGAGCAATTCCAGAAAATTACCGATCATTGGCGTTTTATTACCGATATTCATGATCATGACGTTGCCACCATGATCGAAGAGGATGAGATCGATATACTTATCTATTTGGCCGGTCGCTTCGATCAAAATCGCCCCACCATCTGCACCTACCGCCCGGCACCCATTCAGGTTAGCTTCCACGATTGCGCCACTAGTGGGTTTTCAGAGATGGATTACTGGCTAACTGACGATCTGCTTCATCCTGAAGACACCAGCGAAAAATTCACCGAGGCGCTTTACCGTTTACCGATCTATTATCAATATCCCGTATTGGAACGGCCGACAAAGGCGGTTGAACTGCCAGCAAACGAAAACGGATATATAACTTTCGGCTGTTTCAACAAGCCCGAAAAGATCAACGAAGGTGTGGTGGAGCTATGGGCCCAGATTTTATCGGGCGTACCCAACAGCAAACTATTTATGAAGTACTTTCGCCTGTTCAGCGAGAAAAGTACGCAGCAACGATGGCGTGATCGGTTCGCCGAACACGGCATATCCAGTGACCGCTTAATATTTGCCGCTGACCGCGTCATGCGGAGTGATCATCTGAATGTTATGTCCCAGGCTGATATTGCGTTAGACCCATTTCCATTCAACGGCGCGACCACCACTTTCGATTCTATTTCTTCTGGAATTCCAGTCGTTTGCCTCAAGGGACGGCATTTCGTCGACCGGGTGGCTTATTCCATCTTATCCCATATCGGTCATCCGGAACTGGCTGCGGAGACCAAAGAGGAATATGTCCGCATTGCCTGTGAACTGGCGGCAGATCGAGATCGTTTGCGCGATCTGCGGAAGGTTATCAGAGGAGATATGATCGATTCACCCTTGTGCGATGGCGAAGCTTACGCCCAGTCGGTGGAAATCGCCTTTCGAGACATGTGGCGGCGATACTGCCTGGAAAATTAACTATTTGTAATTAGTTAGCGTCGTATCCGAAATGGTGGATATAGGGCTCCAGGATGGGCAGAACCTTTTCAAAATGCTTTTCATAATTTCGCCACCGGTAGGCTGACCGTTGGTAAATCGGTTCGGCCACCTGATGATAGCTGGGCGTTGAAATTCGCCGCCCTTGCATTTTTTGGCGGTAAGACAAAATATCGTCGGTCCAAGATAATTCCAGATACTCAAGAATACGCCGCGCCTCACCTTCGTAATCCGCGACCATGTCTTCATAACGAACCTGAATATACTCAACAGGCAAAAGTTGGGTGTATTGGCGCCAGAGGTCCATAATCTTGGCGTAGAGCTTGGCGGCGCTCTCTAACTCTAAGAAACTCGCCATGGCAGCGTTAGGCTGAAAAGATTGCATGAAACCGCTGAGGCAACAGTCGCAGGGATGACGAAGCGCCAGGATAATTTTAGCGCCGGGAAATATCCGATGGATTAATCCGACCCGCGCCGTATTGAGCGGCAACTTATCGACAAACATTTTCTTACCGATCTCGGCATCGGAATATTGATCAAGTGAATCATAATAAATGTCACGGAGTTTTCCAATATCGCTGTTCGACAAATTGGCCAACCCATCAGGATACCCCTCCAAATGATCGCCCATTGCATTCGTTACCGATTCCAATAAGGGCCTTTCTTCAAGGGTTTCTATTTCCGAATGGGCGTTGAGAATTTGATCCATCAAAGTCGTGCCGGACCGGGGAAATCCGAGTAGAAAAACAGGCATCGAATGTCTGCCGTGAGAAATCGCAGGGGCACCGGGAGTCCAGCTATTCAGCCATTCAGCATTAAACCTAGCTGACAGGTCATCAAGTTCCGCCAGATAACTGACGCTGTCGATATCTTTGGCTTGCCATTCCTTGGCCTGCCCTACGTTCGAGAGCTTAAACAATTCGAATGCTTTGTTGTACTCGCCCAGACGGTCGTAATTATTCGCCAGTTCTCTAGTCACCATCGCCTGTATCTTTGAATTGGCACGGGATAAATCCATTGCCTCAAGACGGTTTCGGGCAGATTCGAATTCTTTTTCGCGGCGTTCGCATATGGCCAAGACCAGATTAGCGGTATGATGATCTGATTCAGTTTCCAGAACTTTCTGTGCTAGTTTTCGAGCCAGATCCGGCCTGTTCAGCTTTTCATACAGTCCGGCGAGCATGGAAAGCGCCATGACCGAATCCGGAGAGACTTCCAACGCACGCTGGAATGCAATAATCGCCTGATCCGTTTGATTGATTTCCCGAAAGGCCGCCCCAAGATTGCAGTGGGCGGCGATTAAATTGGGATCTAAACTAATCGCTTTAGATAATACTTCGGAGGCCAGTATGACTTCCCCCGCATCCAGCAACGCCGCGCCTAGATTGGCCAGCACTTCTGGTACGTCGGGCTGCAATTCCAACGAATGGCGGAAAGCCGCAATGGCCTCCCGGCTACGGCCCAATTCGGAATAGGCTGTACCCAAATTGGAATGGGCATCAGAAAAATCAGGCCACAGCTCCAGGGCCTTGATGTAAACACTCACGGCATCTTCAAATTGTCCTAACTCTTTAAGAATATTGCCTAAATTCGAATAGGTTTCTGGCATGTCCTGATCCAGCTTCAAAGCTGATTTATAGGATTCGGCGGCTTCATCTAACCGGCCTTGTTTTTTAAGAACGATGCCTAAATTGCTGTAAGCATCAGTAAATTCTGGAGTAATCGAAAGTGCTTCTCGAATCAAATTTTCCGCCGCATCTAAATAGCCGGTCTGTAAAGCCAGAACTCCGAGCCGATGCAAAATTTCACTGTTCTCTGGCTCGTCCTTCAAAATCTGCCGATAAATGGTTTCAGCCTCGGTCAGTTGTCCGGCGCTGTGGTGCCGTATGGCTTCGCCCAATGAGGCTGGACTTAAAATTCCATCCATCACGACTTACCCTGTTCCAACACAAACTGGTTAAATTCAGTCGCCAGCTTTGCAATAGCATCCGCCCAGTCATTGGGTGATTTCTGCTGAAACTGACGTAGGCAATCATGCCAGATGTTGGAAGTATCATCACTTAAGTACCGCCAGTCGCAGAAAATTGGAATTAGCGCAAAGGTCGGCAAATCAAGAGCGACGGCAACGGCCAGTGTCGAATTGTCGATCGTGACGATGGCATCCATTGCCGCAACCTGGGCAGCGAAGGTATCCATATCGGATAAAGGATCAACATCCGAATCATAATGAATAGATATTTCGTGTTGGTGATTAGCCGCCTCTATTTCATTGCGGCGGTCTCCGTATTGTAAGCTCACCAATTGAATTCCCGGCACTTTAAAAATTTCACCCCATAGATCCAGATTCACGCGTTTGGATTTAGCGCTATGCCAGGAAATGCCGATGATTGGCCCTTCACCCAGTGACCGGTAACGCCTTTTGATTTCAGCCACTTGGTCGGGACAGGGTTTGAGATAACGGCCTAAAGGCCGGAACCCTTCATATTCGGGGCGCAACCAGCGCAATAGATCGGCACTTGGTGTCTGAAAATCGAAATCCAAAGAGAAGGTATTCGGATGGGGAGGATTTTCACGGGGAACCACTTCGATATCGGGAAACGACCGGGAAAACAGCTGTACGAGCCTCGGTTCCGCCTCCAATACGCATGATGAGACATCCGGAGAAATTTCAGGGATTAATCCGGCAAAAAGTATCTCGTCTCCAATTCCCTGTTCACCCCAAATCAACAGAGACTTATCAGTCAACTTCTCACCCTGCCAAACCGGTGGCGAAAAGTAGCGCCGACCGAAGGAATTGCTTTTGCCCAGATCCCACCGATGGGCGTAAGCTTCCCAGAAGCCGGCCAAATTCTTTTCCCAAACGGCAATGCGGCCAAGCGCCAATGCAGCTTCGCCATGGGCCGGATCAACTTGCAGCGCTGTATTGAGCGTTTCCTTGGCTTCAGCAATTCGATCCTGAACGAACTGTACGCTGGACAGACCGATATAGGCGATCATGTTCCAGGAATTCAGGAATATTGCCCGTACAAAGGAAGTTTCTGCTTCTGAGAACTGCCCCAGAATTCTCAAGGCCTCTCCCAGATTCTGATGGGCGGTGGAGAAGTTCTCGTCGAGCGAAATAGCTTTTCGGGCGCAGGCGACAGCTTCGTCGAGATCATCAGTTCCAATCAACGCCGCCGCCAGATTGGCATAGGAAATAGCCGAACCGGGATCGATTGATATGGCTTTTAGGCATTGATCCTTGGCTTCCTTCGGCTGATCCAGTTCCACCAAAACACCTGCGAGGTTGGCCAAGGCGTCAACGAAATCGTCATCCAAAGCCAATGCTCGATTGTACGCGTCTTTAGCCTCCTCAAATCGGCCTTGCGATTTGAGGGCGCTGCCCAGATTGCACCAGGCGACGGCGATATCTTGGTCCAATTCAATTGCCGTTCGGAAGGCTTCCTCCGCGTCAAGCTGGCGCCCGACCGTCAGATAAGCATTGCCTAAATCGACGAACGCGAGGGGGTTTTTTGCGTCTACAGCGATCGATTTCTGTATCAGCTTGATGGCGGCATCATTGTTACCTGACTGATAGGCGATCAACCCCAGCCAATGAAGGGCATCCGGGTGTTCCGGCTCACCGGCGAGGATATTGCGGTAAATGCTTTCCGCTTCGCCGGTTTTTCCCTGCCGGTGAAAATCGAGTGCCGTCTGCAATTGCCGACTGTCTGCCGCAAACGTCATTCTGTGGCCTCGATTCCCGGTTTAGTTCTTGAGTTGTTGAGAATCTGCGCGACTTTTTTCAACGCCGGATTCCAGCCGCCGGATTCGCAATAGCGATTGAGATGCACAGTTTCATGCCAGGGGCTGTGATCCTGCCCGAACCAGCGCCAATCGGGAACAGGCGAGACAAAGGCGAAGGTGGGGATACCCAATCCAGAAGCCACATAAAGCGTCGCATTCTGAATGGTAACCACCGCATCCATGGCCGCCACCTGGGCCGCAAATCCGTCAATATCGGACAAGGAATCTATGGCGCAGTCTGTATGAATCGTCACACCAAAGTCGGCCTCTGCTATCGCAATCTCCTCTGCGTGCTCGCCATACTGCAAATTTACGAAAACGGCGCCTGGGATGGCGAATATATCGCCCCAATCCTGGAGAGGTATTCCCTTGGGTGGGCGGCTTGCCCAGGAAATACCGATGATGGGACCATCGCCCAGGCTTTTATACCCTGACCGGCAAACCGCAGATAGTTCCGGGTCAGCCTGCAAATACGGACCCAGCGGCTTGAAATTTTCCAACTGCGGCCTCAACCATCGTGGCAAATCCCCCATCGGACAGGCAAAATCAAAATGGCTGGAAGAGATCAGACCATCCGGGGGATCTTTCCGCACCACGACATCGACACCGGGAAAAGACCGGCGGAATAATGTCGCCAGCCTCGGTTCAGTTTCAATGACGCACCGTTCGGCCTGTTGCGCCAGTTCGGGGATCAAACCGGAAAACAATAATTTGTCGCCAACGCCCTGCTCACTCCAAACCAGAATAGTCTTGCCACTGAGCTGTGATCCGTCCCACAAGGGATAGGGAAACGCACGCGGCGCCCTATTGAAACGTTTGGCCAGCCAGCGCCAACCGTATTCGCGCCATCCCTCCGTCAGCCGGCCCTGGATCAGGAGAACATGTCCCAGATTATGGTGGGCATCGGAAAATTTCGGATCAATAGCAATGGCGCGCTGAAAATGATGCTCTGCTCCTGGAAAGTCACCTTTTGAAAACATGGCCTTCGCACAGTTGTAATTGATTTCCGCCGAATCCGGACAAACGGTTAAGGCGCGCATCAATATCCGTTCCGCTTCGTTGGCGTCATCGACTTCCAGCAAAGCGGCGCCGAGATTGGCAATCAATTCTGGCTGATCTGGATGAAGAGCAGCCGCCCGCCTGAACATGCCTATGGCCTCCTCAATCCGGCCGAGCTCTTTTAGGGCGATGCCTAAGTTCGACAAGGCATCGGTATATTCCGGGTTGATGGCTACCGCTTTTTCAAAGGCGACCGCCGCAGCGTCGAGACGGGACTGATCCTTCAACGTAACGCCCAAATTGGAATGGGCTTCAGCCATATCGGGGTGAATTTCGATGGCGCGCCGATAGGCCGCTTCTGCTTCTGCAAGCTGGCCCTGCGCTTTCAGCGCGATACCGAGATTACAATAGGCATCGGCGAATTCCGGATCGGCGGTAACAGCGCATTGAAAAAGTTTGAGAGCTGCTCCGACATGGCCAGTTTGCAACCCGATCACGCCGAGATTGTGAAGGGTGCCTGGGTGGCTGGGTACGGTTTCCAAAAATGATCGGTAAAGGGATTCAGCGATTTGCAGCTCGCCGTTTTGGTGATGCTGCTGCGCCTGCTCCAGGAGATTCGTATCCTGCGGGTCAGCATCCTCTTGAGTCGAAAACGGGGGAACAGGGGCTTGAGTTTTCTTATTAATCATCTCAAGCCCCCGTTCCGGTCACGCCCAACTAATGTTTTTGCATTCAACGCCCCGAAGGGAATATGTGCGCTAAACGCATGGATTTTTCTTATCATGACCTTGTGCCCGCCTTATGGCACTAGGCAATTTTTGCCCGGTGTTAACTATTTTTTGACACAACAAGTACTAATTTTTCGCTAACCCTCGGGAAAAATATTTTCGGTAGCAAAAATTGTCGCCGGTTAAAACGCCAAGAAGGGAACTTGAAGTGGGCTCATTTGTAGAATTCCTGAAAAACTTAGGGACCGTTCGTCTTGCCGTGATGGGCGCCGTCTTTGTCGGCATGGCCGTGTTCTTTGTGTTTATGACACAGCGCCTGACCGGCACGAATATGGATCTGTTGTTTTCCAACCTCGATCCGAATGATTCAAACCAGATTGTTGCTCAGCTTGCACAGCAGAATATCTCTCACGAAATCAAGGCCAATGGCGCGCAGATTTTCGTACCAGCGGATAAGGTAGCTCAGGCACGCATCTCTCTGGCCTCGCAGGGACTGCCGGGCGGCGGTACTGTCGGCTATGAAATTTTTGATGATGCCAGTGCCTTGGGCACAACCAACTTTATGCAGAACATTAGTTTGGTGCGGGCGCTGGAAGGCGAACTAGCGCGCACCATACGGTCTTTGAAATCAGTCCACTCCGCCAGGGTTCATCTGGTATTGCCCCAGCGCAAATTGTTCAGCCGGGAAAAACAGGAAGCGACCGCTTCAGTCATTTTAAAGATGCGGGGGTCCGGGCGTTTAGGTGGTGAACAAATTGCAGCCATTCAGCACCTGGTGGCGGCGGCAGTGCCTGAACTTGATCCTGCCAGAGTTTCGATCGTGGATGACAAGGGAAATCTCCTGGCCCGCGGTAATGAAAATGACACTGAAACCGCCCGCGCCAATGACTTGGTCGAACGCAAAATCGCCTTTGAATCGCGGTTGACCCGGGAACTAACGGACCTATTAACGAAACAAGTCGGTCCGGGTAAGGTTCAGGTTCGTGTCGATGCCAACCTCGACTTCGACCGTATCTCCACCACCGAAGAAGTCTTTAATCCCGATGGTCAGGTCGTGCGCTCAACCAACACCGTCGATGAGTCATCTGTTTCTGAAGAATCGGAAGGTCAACAGCCGGTAACGGTTGCCACCAATCTTCCTGACGGCGCTTCCGAAGGTGAAGGCGGACCAAAATCCTCTAACCGGGAATCGCGCACTTCGGAAGTGGTCAATTTTGAAATCTCGAAAAAAGTCACCAACCATATCCGCGAATCCGGTATCGTGCAGCGCCTATCGGTTGCTGTACTGATCGACCACATTCAGGAAGAAAATGAAGACGGTGATCCGGTATACAAAGCCCGCCCCGCTGCGGAAATGGATAATTTGGCAAAGCTCGTGTCCTCGGCAATCGGTTTTAACGCGGGCCGGGGCGATGTCGTCGAAGTCATCAATATGAAATTTGCCGATGTCGATCTGGAAGCGGAAGAACCTCTCGATCTGTTCTTCGGTCTTCATAAAAACGACCTTCTGCGCATCGTCGAATGGGTTGTCCTGACGATACTAGCCTTGCTCGTTATCCTGCTGGTCGTCCGGCCCCTGCTAATGCGCGCATTCGAAGCGTTACCGGCAGCGGCAGCAGAGCAAAAACTTCTGGAAGAAGCTGCTTTGGCTGCGCCGGCCTTGGCCGCCCCCGAGGCATCGCCGGAACTGACTGAAGAATTCGAGGAATTGATTGATATCGAGCGAGTTGAAGGCCGTGTTAAAGCTTCGACGGTCAGGAAAGTCGGTGAGATTGTTGAGAACCATCCCGAGGAAGCACTTTCTATTATCCGTAGTTGGATGTATCAAGGTAGTTAAGGAGTATTTAGGCCCATGCGGCACGCGTTAAAGGCGCCAATAATCCGATGATTGGTCCGCAGAAGGCAGCGATTTTCATGCTAGCTTTGGACGCGGAGCATTCCCAGGTCCTGTTTGAGATGATGGACGATGAGGAAATCAGGGATTTGTCCAGCGCCATGTCCAATCTTGGCAGCATCGACTCTTCGCTAGTGGAGAAACTGTTTGTGGAGTTTGCCGACCAGCTATCATCGGGAGGCTCATTGGTGGGAACCTACGATACCACGGAACGGTTGCTATTGCAGTCCTTGGGGGACCAGGAAAAGGTTAACGCGATC
>PVBE010213274.1_pt1 | contig 32271 bp, 41 predicted proteins | sample 1631181 | NCBI WGS metagenome assembly PVBE01 (sample SAMN08397723, study PRJNA350692) | Marine metagenome, whole genome shotgun sequencing project. | isolation source: water | place: Pacific Ocean | collected 2012-04
CGAAAGGTTCGATCTGAAAAACTCGCTGAGGCAAGGAGGCGCCTTGGCCTGATTCGCCGAGCCGAAGAAGAGCGCGTTTACCAAAAAATGTTGGATGAGGCTGAGGTTCGAGCAGCAAACGACACTGCCGGGCGACTTAGGCGAATTCGCGATCTGCAAACAGAAAATCGAACCCTTCGAGGCGACCTTCGAGCAAAAGATCGCCTTGTTAAAGAAGACCGCCCTTTTGCGCGCAAGATGATTCGCGACAACGACGCAGAAGTGATGCGGTTGCGGGCTGAAATAAATTCAATTCGAGGAAGCCTTAGGGTCGGGGCAAGGGAACTTGCAAAGCAGGCTGGCCTAGGCGTGACTGAGGCGGCCGAGGCCGTTCGCCCGTTGCGCACCGCAGCCCATGCGCAAGCCGAGGCCGGCCAGGAGGCACAGCGACTTCTTGGCGAGCTCGTGGGGGTCGCCCCCTCTGAAAGCCTTGGCCGGGCCTATCACCAACTTGTTGTCTCTAGGGCGTCGGCGTGGAGCGCCGCCAACGGAAAGTCGCCTGAAGAGTTCCTTTCAAGGCTCCGCGTCCGAAGCGCAAAAGACAAAGCCGAAGTTTTTGGCAAGCTTGTTCTTGAGGTAGACCCCGACCTCAAGCCCGTCAGGGTGTTGGGCGGCGACGCCAGCAAGGTTAAAAGCAAGGGCAAAGGCAGCGGCTTGCCCTGGCAATGGGCGTACGGGCTTGGACTGATCGAGGACATTGAGGATCTCGCCGCTGGAGCGTTCCGCAAGGACCGCATCAAGAAGGTGCGCCGAGCCGATCCCAGTGCGGCGCCGGAAGCCCCAGTTGCCAGGGGGGCGGCCGGGCGGCCCGCGACGAGTCCGCCGAAGATTACGGACCACAGCGACAAGTCCGTGCGAGCGCGTGAGTTGTGGAAGGCACAGGAGTCCCGCAACGTCCGCTACCAAGCCGCTGTTAAGCGCGCGAATCGAGCCCACCGAGAAATGAGCCAAATCGGGGAGAGCCTTGGCTCCCTGCTTATCGGTCGGCCGTCGCGTCCAAAATGGGGAGCCCGCACGCCGGTTGAGGGCGCCCTAGAGTTTCGGGTCCGCAACAGGGAGGCGAACGCCCTACTTGAAAGCGGGGCGGCTACGCTCGTAAAGCGGGACGGGTCCTTTTCCTACGTCAGCGTGCCGCTGAGGACGCCAGAGGCGATTCGGCTGCGGGCGCAGTGGGACGCGAAGCGGCGCGCATATAGCGCGGCTTTCGACGCCAAGCGCGCCGCTTATCGGGACTTCAGCGAGCACCTCAATAAGATTGGCGCTCTAGAGAGCCGGCACCTCGACACGACTCAGGGCCTCATCGTCTTTGGCGAGGAACAGAAAGCCCTTATCTTTATCTTCGAGTCAGCGACCCCGGAGACCATCGGCCACGAACTCGGGCATTTCTTTCGGCAGGACCTTGAGCCAGCGCTGCTAAAGCACGCAACGGATTGGGCTGAGCGCGCCTCAGGGTTCCCTCGCCTTAGAGACGGAAGATGGTCAATTGGAATGGAAGAGGCTTTTGCAGAAGCGTTTTCTATTTACTTGAGGGACGGATCAGCCCCGAACAGCTTTTTGCAAGAAGCTTTTGGCCGCTTCAAGCAATGGATTAAAGAAATCTTTAGCCCGCTCATTGCCACCGGGAAACTGACAAAGGTAGACCCTGAGATCCGCGAAGTGTTTGACTTGATGCTTACTGGCGGTTCGCCGGCCTCTCCAAGCGCTGAGTTTATTTCGCGCGTGCGCCGCATCCCTCTCGACGAGGCTGCTATTCGCTCGCCAACAACCGCAACCGATCGCTTTGACGAACTTGCAAAGGTTGCTGATGAGCTCGGGTGGGACCTTCGCCCCAACCGCACCGTTAGCGACGAACTGGCAGGCATGCGGCAGGCTGCCACTACTCGAGTAGCAGTGGCTGAGGCTCGGGTTAAAGAGGCGCGCGCCGTGTTTCGGCAGGCCGAAGTAGCAAGAATTCTTGATGGAATGAGCGTCGCCGAGCGCCGGCGCGTCGAACTTGCGGCTATAGACGACCGGCTTTACAACCCGCGAGCCATGAACCAGGCACTTTCTGACCTGACAAAAGAGCAGAGGCTAGCGGTCATTCAAGCAGCAAAACTTGCACGCGGGTACTTGCTAGACACGCGCAGACGCATGCAGGACGCTGGCTTTCTTCGCGATTTCTCAGAAGAGGAGTTTTTGCGCCGAGTAAAGGTTGGCGACTACTTTCCGCACATCGTCAACGCAGCGTCGCGAGCAAAACGAGACGCGCTCAAGCAGCAGTTCCCCGCTGGCGTAGCCCGATCTCCAAACCGATTCCGCGCTGTCGGCGGCATGCTGGAAGACTCTGCTGCTCGTCATCGCGAGAACCTAGCCGCCGAGGTGCTAATGCACCGCGCGACTACGGGAGTACTGGGGCCTGAGGCGCAGGCAGCAGCACAAAAAAGCGAAGAAGCGTTTAAGGAGTTCCTGGGCGACTCGCATGGTCCGATTGTCAGATCAATGGCTCGCGACGACGCAATGGCCGAGTCGTTTGATTGGTACGTGACAGATGGCCTTGAAGCGATGGCGCGTTACGCTGGTGAAAAAGAAATTGCACTGCAGAACGCGAAGTGGATTCGCGACATGCAAGACCTGTTTCCAGAAGGTCAGTCGCTAGCACAACGACTCCGCAACCAGGGCGCCGACCCGACGCAAGTTGAATTTGAAATGGCCGCTCGAGGCTGGAAGCGCGTGTCGGTTGTCGACAGGCTTGAGTCCAGCTTTAACGTCAAGTTGCCTAAGCGGTTGCGAGAGCACGGGGCGTGGATTACACAGCAATTGGCGCGGAAAAAGCGTCCGTCGGAAATCCTTGAAGAACTGCGCGAGCGAGGCGTAGACATTTCAAAGATGACCCAAAGCCACGTTCGAGCGTTTGGCACTGAACCCCTGTACTTGCCTGCGCCTGTTCGGGAATATCTTGACTGGGTCAGCACCGACGACTTTTGGGCAAACGCGCTGCCCAGGACAATGGGCATTTTCGATGGCCTTCACGCGTGGTGGAAGGCTTCGGTCACCATTGACGCGCTTGCTCACCTCGGTCGAAACAGCATCGGCAACGAGCTTTCAATCGGCCAGCAGATCGGCGTTGCCGGGTACAACCCTGTAGCGCGAGCAAAAGCAATGATGATTGCCGCTACTCCTGCGGGATCAAAAGCCTCAAAGATGCGGGCCACCATTGGTGGCCGAACAATGACCGTTGGCGAGTGGCGAAAATTCTGGGAAGAGCAGGGCTTGCTTGACGTCAACATTGCCGACGAGTTTGCTCAAGAAGCGCTTGGAATGATTGGGTCGCAGCCCAGCGAGGGTTACCGACTTCTCGGACAGCTAAGTGGCGCTGCGTTGGCAGGAACTGCGGGCGGGCTTGCTGCTGGTCCCGCTGGGGCGGCGGCTGGCATTGCTTTGGGCAGCGCTGCTGCTGAAGCGGCGGTTATGGGCCGACGGGTCCTGCAAACTCATTTTGACGAATGGCGTCAATTCGTTGAGGGCTTTCGAGCGCTAGCGGCTGGCGACCATCGCAAGTTGTCGAAGGCTGTTTTTCAAGTTGGGTCTAAAGCAAGCGGCGCAGCGATTGGCGCATTGATCGGATCAACGGCCGACGAGAAGGGAGAGCGCGGAGGCGCGCTTATGGGGGCAGCGCTTGGCCTAGTGTCTGCGCAGGCTTATCGGCGCATGATGGCTGGCTTTAACCACACCCTTGAAGCACAGGCTCGCCTGACCATTGCAATGGCTGAGCTTGAAAAGGGCGCTACGCCAGCCGAGTCAGTGCGGCGAGCCAACGATGCGTTGCGCGACTACGGCGACCTGACAAAGCTAGAGCGAACCCATCTCCGTCGCTTGTTCGGGTTTTGGACCTGGGACGCTGGAAACATTCGCTTTCAGCTAAAGATGCTTAAAGAGAACCCGGGCGCATACAAGATGCTTTCGGCGTTTGCGAACATCCTTTACAAGCAGTCGTTTACCGAAGAGGAGTTGCTTTCGTTGCCCGAGGCTATGCGCTGGAAGGTGGCTGTTCGGCTTGGGCAGAACAAGGTAATGGCTCTTGCTGGGCTGCCGTTTGAATCGCCTCTTGAGCTTATGCGAATTAACGAGCGCGGAATGCCGGTCGGAATCATGAGCCGCGCAAACCCAATTCTGCAGGCAATGGCTGAGGCGTATTCGGGGACCTCGCAGTTTTGGGATCGGCCTATTATTGAAATTCGAAACGTCCGCCAGTTTAAGAACGCGCCGCCGCTGCTAAAGAAGCTGATTGGCTATCCTGACGAGCCGACAAAGGTCGACGTGTGGGACAAGGGCCGAAAGATTGGCACTCGCGAAGAGTGGTTGTCGACAGACCCAGAGCTTTTCTACTGGGCAACAAAGGTCCCTGGCTGGCGCCTAATTAGCGAATACAACAAGCTTGTTACGGACACGTTTATTCCCGGGGCACTAGACCGAGGCGCCGCAGATGCGGCTGCAACAGACCTTGACCGAGCGCTTGCCGTTGCGCTTGGGTGGAAGGTCTCGATGGTTGATTTCGAAGCTCAGCAGCGATACATGCGGTATCGCCTTATTAAGGCCCTGCAAGAAGCAGTAGACGAAAAGTACCCCTACGCAATTCGGGAAAGCATGTCGACTAGACCTAAGCTAGAGGCCACCGGAGCTCTTGTTGCTCCGCAATAAGTCGCCGAATGGCGCTAGTCCTAGGTCGCGTACAGCGCGTTAACCGCAACGAACCCGCCGAGGCCGTAGAACTGCGTCACTCGGGTTGCAGGGCTGCTCAGGTTAAACGTTGTCGTAGAGGCTGAGAAATCTAGCTCTAGGTGCACGTCGTGCTTGCCAGCGGCTAGCCCAAGCTCGGTCACATGCAGTTTTACTGAAAACGGCCGGTTTTCGTCTTTTCCCTCAGTAAGCTCAATTTCTGCGGTTTCCTTGAAAAGGCCGTTGATCGCGAGGCGCGCCACAAGGTTGTACGTTGCCGTTGCGCCGCCCGTCATCCACCCGGTTCGTCCTTTAAGAAAAGCAAACTGCGCGGTAATGGTTACGTCGGCTGCGTCCTCTAGTTCGAATCGACGGTCAAGATAGGGGTGTTCGTAGACGTTGGTCCAGCCACCGTTTACCGGGTCGCCAAAGGGAAGATCGGATCCTTTTGCTTGCCCGCCAGACCCTCCGTCGTCTTGAAAGAACACTGGGAAATGAGCGATTACCCCGTCGGTCCCAGATCGCCATTCGCGCCGTATTGCATAACGATGGAACGACGTCGCGTCGAGCTCGTTGTTGTTGGTCAGGTTGTTGGACGAATCCATGGCTGCATTTACAGCCGTAGCTAGACCATCAAAATTTGCGACAACGGTTGCCGGGTTTAGGGCCGTTCCAGCACCAATAGACGTTGGCGAAAAAGCGCTCATCGGCCAAACGCCTCAACGTGAATTTTAAGCGAGGTGGTGTTGCCCGTATTTGCAAACCTCGAGAAGCCCGTAGCGTCCTGGGCCCACAACTCAATCCGGTGCGATGCTGCAGACGCTTGAAATATCCACGACGTAACTGCATGTCGTCGCTCGTTGTGCTTCATCGCCCACTTCTTTACGTGACCAACGGTCACCATTGTTCCAGGCGAAGACAGGTCGACTCGCAACTGAAGCTCTAGAGCGCAGTCATTTCCTGACGAAAAGCTTTCGATGTCTGCAGTAGCAACAACGCGCACGGCCTGGCCGCTAAAGGTTGTCCAACTAACATTGGTGTTTGGGACTACGCGTGCCCACGAGGACGACGTGCCAATCGTGCCCACTCGGCTCTGCTTTGCCTTTGTTGAGTAGTCGCCCGTCGTGTGTCGCTGGTGCACTGAACCCGGGCGGACGTAGGCAATTTTTACCGAGTTCGCTAGCGTTGCAAGGTCCGTAAAGTTTTGATTTACGGCAGAAGCGAGCAGATCGTCACCGGTCTTTAGTCGATTGGTTAGCGACATAATCTACAGGCCAGGTCGACGCGCCTGCGTGTCGGCCGATTCAGCAGGGCCCGCTTGGCGATCGTAAATTTGCTGTAGAGCCTGAAGAAACGCCCTTTGGTCTCGGGGGCCCATCTGTGCCAGCGCCGCTTGCACCTGGCGATTGTTTAGCAGATCGGACAGGGGGTTCTGTGCCGCCATCGGCGCGTCTGGCCTTAGCGCCCCTTCAGCCTCTGCTTGTAGCGCGGCAGCAAACGCAGCCCGCGCTCGAGCGCGATCGTCGCCTTCTTGTGGTCCGTCCCGCAACGGGCCAGCAGGCATCATGTCAGCGCGGGCGCTGCGAGTAGGCAAGTTGTAGGACTCAGGCGTTGTCGGCATAACTCAAGCTCCTGCAAAGCCGAAAGCCATGATGTCGGCTCCCGTAATCTTTCCGCCGTGCGTTCCGCGCTCGCGCACTTGCACAGTCAGCTTATGGGTGCCGGGGGCCAAGATCATCCGACGGCCCTCGGCGTGAAACCCAAACGCAGCCCCAGTCCCCCCTGCTGTATCGGCGGACTCTCCTCCGTAACCATCTACGGCTTCGCCATCTACAAGAAGCCGAACGTCTAGCGAGTTGGGCGCTGAGGTCGAACCTCCGTCATACGCGCCTTCGGCCACAGGCGTAAAGACCGTTTGCAGCTTTGACACGAACGCCAACTCAACAGGGTCTCCTTCGCCGTCTAGCAAATCCAACCACGTCTCGTCGTCGGCGCCAGTGGGCATTGTCCACGCCCCGGTAGTTGTGTAGTCCCCAGAATAAATAATCGGCGAGCCGCTGTAGTGAGTAAGCGCTGGCGAGCGGCCCGCGCCCGAGGGAAGCTCAACGTCGGCGACGCCAACGGAGGCGTCTTGAAAATTGTGCTGGTCAACCTCGCGAAGCGCGCGCTCTGCTCTGTTGAACTCTCGCTGGAGCTCAACAGCATCCGCAACGTACCCAGCCTTTGGCCGGTACTTTGGGCGATAGATCGTCACTCAGCCTCCAGGTGGTCTGCTGCTCGCCCCAACATGCTCTCGTCAAGAAGAGACACTAGGATGGGCCCGCCAGTTTCTCTTAGCGCGCGGTTTGCGGCTCTTCGAAAGTCGCTTCGAAAGGCTGACGCCGAAATGCCTAGGTCAAGCGCAAGAGCGGCTTCCTCAATTCTCCTTAGGAGTTGCTCAAGCATCGGGGTTCGCCTCGACGTTTAGCCCCTGAGACCGGACGCCGTGGTCTGCATAGTGCACTTCGTAACGCACCAGCCGCCATGGTGTGTCTGCAGCAGTAGTCCCCAGCTTGAACCGAATCGCCTTGCCGATACGGTCTTCCAAATTGAATCGCACCGATCGCAGGCGAGGCCCATCCCAACTGCGCGCAGCCCCCCAGTTCCCATCGCTCCACGCGGGCGCTTTGCCCACCCCGTCTTCGTCGCCTGTGTCATACAAAGGCAAAGTGCCTGAGTTTGAAGACCGGTCGTCCCAATCAAGGGCAACGTCAACAGTCAGGTTGTGGCTGCCCGTTTGAACGAACCAAACGTCGAGCCGGTGAAAGATCTTGTCGGCCTGAGGGCGCCCCATGTGAAGCCAGCGCCCGGTGTACTGGCCCTCAAATGCAACGCCAGCGACATCGTCTCCTGAGCCCCAAAGCCCGAGCTTTGAGTTCGACGACCCGTCAAGAAAGCCGACGACCACGTCTTCGGCAAGAGGAATGGCTGCCGTGATTTTGAAAGGCAGCCGCGTGACTTGCGTGGTGTCTACGTCTACCGACCAGACCTGATTGTTGCTTGCCCCAGGGCCTGCATTTATGGACAGCATGACGTTGCGAGCCGCAACGTCCACCCACATGAACGCGTCCTCAAGGTAAGCCCCTGGAAGATCGGCAACGGCCTCTGACAACTGCGTCGCAAGAGGAACCACTCGGCCGCCGTCATGGATGTACATCCCGGTTCGATGCAGGAAGTACGTGCGGCCCTCAAACGTCGCCACTGCTCCGTCCGAGACAGCCCCTACAGAGGCCGACTCTGGTCGAATAATGGGAAGCCCGTATTTGTCGTGCGTAATGCGGTGGATCGAGTTTCTCTTAAACACCAGCGCGTAGTCGGATGGAACTGCCCACGCAACAAGGTCTTCGCCATCCCTGCCAGAAACGTCGATGCGGTTAACCGTGCTTGCGGCTTCTTTGGCCCCGGCGTTGCTGTAAACAAGAGTCGACCTCTCGTCCGCCGGCAAATAATAAACCCGACCGCGAAACGGAAAACACCACACCGACACCGGGGGAGCGGTGTTTGTCCCACTACCGGGCATAACCGTAGTGCCCTCTGTTCCAGGCACTAGACTTTCGAAGAAAGTTCGCGACTTTACCCCCCGGTAGTTGCCGACGAACTTGAACGTTATGCCGTCAGTCGAGCGATACACGTTGCGCTCGACAATGTCGTCAGAGGGGGGCTCGTCGGCGTGGTAGACAGCTAGGCCATAGCGTCGGTTTGCGCCGACGTGGTCGGATTCTGAAACCGTAAAGGAGGCGGGCGAGGCGTTGCTCTCCTGACCCTTGTCGTTTACCCACGTAATCGCGTGGGAAAACTCATGGTTATTGCCCTGAGTAATTGCGAGCGGGCTCCACATGCCCGAAGTAGTGCTCTCGTCGTCGTAAATAAACGTCTGCGGAGGCGCTGGCCGAGAGGTTATCCCCAGGGGCGACGTAGCGTTGTGCCCATCCCACTTGATGTTGGGGTCGCGCCCATTCGTGATAATGAGCACGTCGTCAATTTGCACCATGCGGTCGGCTTCGCGCGGCGACGCGGGGTCGTGCCTGCCGGTAGCAATTGTCTTAACTGTCTTCCCCTGAATAACCTGAATCTTGCCGCCGTGGGCCATAACAATGTCGACGCTGTTGTGGTGAGTAAACAGCGCCAGTCGAAAAACAGTCGAGCTCGAAAGCGGATCTGACGACCACTGAATAAGCTCCTGTATCCCGCCCGCCTTTTGCAGTACTCCTCGAGAGCCAAACAAGGCACCGACAATGTCGGTAGCCGTAGAGTCTCGTTGAAAAACGGCCCCGTCAATGCCGCCAAGAAGCGCCTCGACCCAGACCTGAGGCTTCTTGATCGCGTCAGCAGACTGCTTAGGCATTGCCTATTTCCAGCGCTCGTCAAACACCTGAATGGCGTCGCCTCCGCGGCGCGGCCCTCGGCGGTCCAACGGCGGAAGCGTTCGGCGGCCCTTCACCGGCCGCACAGAGGCGTTCAAGCGGTCCCGCCTAATCATGCGCTTTACGCCCAACTCAAAGCGCGCTTGCGCTCGGTCGTGGACGGCCAGGTCGCCGTAGCGCTCAGCCAATTGCGCGCGCACGCCATGAATCAGCGTTGGAATATCATCGGCATCAAGAGGCGCGCGGTCGTCGTCCTCGCTTAGCTGAGGCACCCCAAGCCGATACATCGCCTCGCCGATTTTTGCAGTATCTGGAATCGGGTGGAAACGAAGGTACATCGTCGACCCGCTTTCGTCTGCGGGCCCCCCGAGGTTTTCGTCCCGAATGTCGTCAACGAAAGAAGCCGACGGCGCCAAGTCGCTATGCAAATAGGGGCGCGATCCGTTTGCCCGGCTGCGATAAATCCGAATGTCGAATTCTTCTCGCGTGTGGGTCAGCTCAGTAATCGTCACGCTCCAGGAGTAAACGGTGTTTACCGTCACCTCAACGTATGGCGACAACGCCGACTCAGCGCCCGTGTAGCGGTCAACGTGCGAATACCAATACCGGAACGTAGCCGAGCCCCCGATGTTTGTAAGCGGCCCATTTCCAGAGCCCGCGTTTGTTGGCGCTGGCATTGCCCGATGCGGGCGGGGCAGGGGGCGCTTTGAAATCACAGCCCCCATAGTTGGGGTCCCAGTGGCCGTCGGGTCTTGCTCAAAAAGCTCTGCTCGCGTGACTGGGCGAACCCACTGGCGCGAGCCAGTCCCTTCAAGCAACCGGTATCCCAACAGCTTTGAACAGCCAAGCGGCAAAGCTACTTCGTCAAAAAAGACCTCGGGAGCGTAGCTACCGCCAGCGTCAAGGAACGGCACATCAAGGAACCGCTTCGTGGAGGAGTGCTGTTCGGAGAGCCGGTATACGCGGTCGTTAAGGGAGACCAGCTTGCCGGTGGAGGGCACTTGATCCATGCCACCACCAACGGTCACCGCCCTGCTGTTTTGAACGCACGTCCAAGACGCAATGCTTGCCCCCGATATCTTCGGCCAAAGCCGAAACCGGTGCACGCGCACCAGCGACGAAAAATCGTGCCGAGAAAAAATCTCGCGCAACTGATCGTTGATGGCGCCCGTGAGCTCGGACTTTGTTGGAGACCGATCCGCAGCGCGAAACTTGACCCGTTCTCGAATGTCCGCAAGGCGCATGCAAGCACCCTAGCAGGTGCAGAGGCTACTGGGCCCCTGCACCTGCTTTTGGTCAGAGCTTGTGTCGAACGCGAACGAAGACCTTCGCGCTCGCCAACGCCGAGGGCGAACCCACCTTGGTGACAACCAACTGCAGGCCGTACTTCAGGCCCTTGTTGTTCTGGTCACACGAGTGATCACGCGGAACCTTGCCCGTCAGAATCGCCTCAGTAGACGGAATCGACTTGAACAGGGACGTGGTCCCCGAGCCCGCCGCTCCCGCATCCTGAAGGTCAAACTTCCAGTAGTTGGAGCCGTGCGCCGCAAACCCCGACTGGTCAACAATCGAAAAGCCCAAGACGTCATACCGAGAGCCGCTCGTTGAAAACGCAGAGAAGGAAGTCGTCGCCGAAATGGATCCGACATCCACAGGGATGAGCGACTCACCCCCGTACTCGAGCGAGCCGCCGAGATTCGGGTGAGCCTTAAACGACTTTCCCGGGGAGGGGGTGGTTGCCATATCAGCTCCGCTTCAGGAAGTAGACGTCGATCAACTCGTCAGACGAGGTGGACGCGTCCTGCGCAATTGCCACTGCTCGGTTCACCTCTAGAAGAGCCTGCACGATCGTGCGCAACGCAGCGATGTCCTCCTGCAGGGCCTTGAGGTCAGACATGATAGCGCCCGACACGTCACCACTGTTGGTGGCGCCGATGTTGGACAGGCCAGCGCCCGACGTGGCGCCGTTCGACCCCACCGTAGTAACGGTCGGCGCATCGCCAGCAAGGTTTGGCTGAGTAGCCACGGTCGTCAGCATGTCGCTGCCGTTCGTAGCAACCAGAATGTCGCCAGCAGCAATGTTCTGCGACGCTCCGTTTACTCGAGCCTTGCCAAGCCCCTCATCCTGGATGAAGCAAACCGCGCCATCCGCGTAGGTCTTGTCCGTGTCTGCATGCCGAATGGCACCGAACCGAGCAAGGACGCCTTCCGGCGTTGCCCCAGCGACGACCGGAAGAGTTGCGTTCTTTCCGTCCATCGTGGCGCCGCCGCCGACGACCTGCATTGCGAGAATGTCGCCGACCTTGCGCTCGGCGCCACTGTTGTTGGTTACCTGCTGCGTCGCAATAGCGACGCCGCCCGACTGAGTGCTAGAAATGGGCATCTCGGTCTCCTCCTAGTATTCGACAGTGCCGCTGAAGTCCAGGACGCCCTGGTTCTTCATCGAGTTGGTGCAGAGTCCGTAGGACTCAAGGATAAGGTGGCGCACAACGTAATCACCGTTGTGGGGAGTTCGGAAGGGGGTCATCGCGAAATCGCGACCCTTCAGGACGGGAAGGTAGATGCCGGGGTTGCCCTCGAACTCTTCCATCACGTCCATGCCGCCAACCGTCTTGAAGTCTTCCGGCTTGAGGTCGTGACGAGGATCCATGCCGTCACCAGAGGTGGTCAGCATGTAGATGCGGCCCGTGTTGTCGAGCTGCTTCTCGGGGTACGTCGGAGTGCCCTCGAACAAGATGTTCTTGAACCCTTCGGGCCAAATCTTGCTCGACTCGCGCTGGTTGGGCCCAAACTCCTTCTTGAGGAATCGGTAAACCGCCGAATCCATCGGAGCGATGTTCGGGCTTCGGCCCATCTCCGTGCACTGCATGTGAACGGTTTCCATCTGGTCGAGGCCGTTGTCCCCGAACGTGGAAATCTGACGGTAGCGGTTTCGCCAGTTGGCGTAGTTGGTCTTCGAGATCAACCCGACCGTCGCCGTCTGAGCGTTAACGACACCAGACTGAGTGCCGTCAGCCGCAGCGTGAATCAAGTCCTGAAGGCCGCGGATGTTCTTCGGCGACGCGGAGTTGGTTCCAAAGATCTGCTTCGAAAGCTCGTTCTGGAACGACAAGCGCATCGTCGTCTGCTTGGCCCGAGAAAGGCTTACAACCTTGGCCTTGCCTCGGTTCTTGGCCTTCTCAGACTCAGAAAGCTTCATCGACCCAATGGTGCGGAACGTGTCGATGTAGCGCGCGCTGTCGGGCCCGTCTTCAACGGCCGTGTCGAACTCCTCGTAGGGGTCCGTGCCTCGAACGTTGTCCGTCTCCTCCAGGACGACGGGCTGGGCCGACTCGGTGCCGCCCTCGTACATGACGGAGCGCGAACGGAAAAGCCACCAGACAAGGCGGTTTGCCTGAACAATCTGGTAGGCCACCTTGTGGCGGTTATGGGCGGTAGTGGTGGAATACAGTCGGTCGTAGTTGACCGTCTGACTAGCGGCAACAGCCATGGTCAGGGCTCCTTAAAACTCGAGTCCGTTGGGATCGACGCCTTGCTCCTTTAGCTCGTCGTCAATCACCTGATAGATAGATCGGGATTCCGTCGACTTAGCCCTTGTGGGCCCGCCTCCACGCTTTGGCGTGCGTGCGTTTGCGCGACGCCCCGATGCCATCTTTTGCAGACGTGCAATCTCCTGCTTTTGGGCAAGGTCCTTAACTGCCAACCGAATAGCCGCCTGGGGGTCCAGGTTGCGGTAGGTCGGGTCAGTTGTAACTAGGTTTGCCAATTGCTGGGTGACTTCAGTCTTTCCGAGCTCGGGCTGCTCTTCGAGGAGTTCGTCGAACGCCCCGGAAAGCTTGCGGTTGCGGCGGATGCCCTCGAGACCTAGGTCCTTTTCAAGGCCACCAAAGCGAGCGTCAAGCGTTTCAGACAGCTTGTCGAGCCGGGCGGCAATGCCCTTTTCGATCTGCTGCTCAATGAATTGTTCAACGCGGCCCTTTGCGGTGGTTGGCTCTTCTTTCGGTGCCGGGGGCTGTTCCTTCGACTGAGCGCGCGATGCCTGCTCGAAAAGACGGGCCCTTGCAGCCAATTCGGCTTCCCGCTGTTCGAGTGCAGTCATTCGGCTCTTGAAGGCCGCCGACTCCTCACCGCGCTTGCGGTCGAAGGCGGCGCGCCGCAAGCCTCGATTTTGAGCCTCCTCGATCAGGTCCTCTCGACCCGTCGCGCGCAGATGTTCGATAAGGCTGTCCGTGTCCTCGTCGCCCGAGGGGGAATCCTTATCCTGCGTCGCCCCCTGCGGCTCGTCGTCATCCTCAACCCCAACCTCATCTTCAACAACGGCCTCGTCAGCAAGGCTATCGTCTTCAGATTCAGCGTAGGTCTCGTCAGATTCAGTAACCACAGCGGTACTCCCGTGCGATCCACACCGTGCGGATCAAGGCCACTTTGTCAGAGCAAGGTTTTGCCCGCAAGGCTAAGTGCAGCCACCCCGCGACAAAATGTCGACGCGAGTTAGTTCACTGACAATTAGTCAGAACTCTGGAATCAACTCCGGGTATCTGTCAGGCTGCCGTTTATGCCGACTGTGCCAATTACGACTGAGGAACTCGTTGAGTGGCGCGCCCGCGTCCGCTCGGCGCGCGCGCGAATTGAGGCTGAACTGCCGCAATGGCGACGGGTGCATAAAGCCTACAATGGGCAAGCCCTGCCCGAAGAGGAGGAGGGGGCCGATTCGGCCCGCATTAACTACATCCTCAGCACGATGAACGCGGTGTTGCCGGGCATCATTGCGCAGGATCCGTTTCTTCACGTTAAGGCGCGGAGGCGAGAAAACGTCTCCTCTGCTCGCAAATCGCAATCGGCGCTGAACTGGGCTTGGCGCAAGAGCAAAGCGACTCGCGATGCGCGCAACGCTATTCGAGACACGCTGATGTACGGCATTGGCGTTGGCCGAACCGAGTTTGACGCGCCAGGCCAACTCCCCGCTCGGCAGTACACTGAAGGGCCAATCGTAGCGCCGCAGGAGCAACTGACTCCTGAGCAGCGGGCTCAAATTGCCGAGGCGCCTCCTGAGGTGGCGATGAGCGGCCCGACGCCGTTCCCGCGCTTGCGACGCGTAGCACCGTGGTGCCTTCTTGTGCCTGACGGCATTGTTGAAGTTGACGACATGGACTGGATTGGTGAGGACTGGCACAAAACTCCGAGCGACCTTCGAAACGATCCCCTGGGGCGCTTTGAAGTACCTGAAGACCTCGAGCCTACGCACCACCTGACCTCAGGCCCGCCGAGGAGAGTTGAGGCCGTCGACTTTGATGGCTCTGGTCACAACGAAGAGAAGCCGACGGTGGTACGCGTAACGGAAATCATTTACTTCCGAGAAGAGGCAAATGGAACGCTGCGCCGCACCAAGCTGTGGCTGCTAGACACTGATGATTTGACGCAGGCCGTGTTGCACCACGAGTACGACGACGCCGAGGCGCCCGGCTATCCGTTTTTTGTTATGCGCTTTGCTGCAGACAATGACTCCTTTTACGCCACTGACATTGCCGACCTTGGCGCAGTGATGGGGCCCGTTCGAAGGCTCAACAACGTCCTCGGCTATATGTTCCGCCATAACGCAGCCCAGCGACCCCGAATCATGTTGGTCGCCAATGAATTGCTTGACGAAGGCGAGCTTGAGGCGGCTATCGAGGATGGCGAGGACGGGACTGTTGTCGGCGTTTCGCTTGAGGGCGACGACATTCGAAAGTCGGTGATGTTGTTGCCCGAGGCCCCGCCTCCGTCTGACACGGCTTTTGTTGTAGGGAAGCTAGAGTCAATCGTCCGCGAACAGAGCGGCGTTGGCGTTTTGCAGCGAGGTGGTCAGCAGAGGAAGGGCGCGACAGCTACCGAAGCAACAATTGCCAACAAGGGCTTTGAAGATCGAAGCCAGTTGCGGCTGGCGAACGTTGACGACTTTATTGAGGCTGTTGCCGAGCGCATGCTTGCGGACATGCGGCAGTACTGGGACACCCCCGTTTGGGTTCGAGTCGCAGGCGACCATGGCGACGACGATTTTGAGCCGATACGCGGAAACGACATCGTGGACGAGCTCGATGTTGAAATCCTTTCTGGGTCGACGCTCCCGATGGACCCCGGGTCTCAGCAGCAAGCCTTTATGGGTTTGCTTTCTGGCATCCGCGAAATTACTGCAACGCTGCAGCCGCTAGCGGCGCTTACAAACCCTGACGGATCGCCGCTAATTCCAGACATCGGCCAAACGATTCAATTGTTTATTCAGCAGGCGTTTTCTGTTTTCCGTCAGGATGAACGCGCAATGATGGGTCCGCTTGCGGGCTTGGCGTCGCGCGGCTTGTCCAGCATTACGTCTTCAAGCGGCTCCCCTGAGCCGCCGTCGGGCGATCAAGCAGGGGGTGGGGAACTTGCAGGCTTTGGGCCGCGACCAGGCGCTGGCGGAATCGCTCTGGTTGGCGGCAATGGAGGACCCCAGCAGTGAAGTACCTGATGAAATGCGTCGGCAATCCTGAAAAAGGACTCAAGGGCTGCGGCAAGCAGTATTACGTGCACCACACCCTTCGCCAGCGCGAACGCGCTGTGAATAACGGTTGGCCGGTGCGAGTGGCTCTGCACCCTGAAGAGCCTGAGCGGTTTTCTGAAATGGTTGTATGGGCCGGCGTCGAGTGCAAAGAGTGTGGGCGAAACCACACGAGCGTTCGCATCCTTGACCGAACCGCTCGCGCTATGCCGCACATTATCCAGGGCACCTTTAGTCGGTACGCCTCGCCGGGGCTGAAGGGCAAGTTCTTTTCGTCTAAGGCCGAGCGAGACCAGATGATGGACGCTGCGGGCGTTCGCCCGTGGACAGACGATGGCGAGCTTGAGGGCGAGCTTATTAACAGCTCAGTCTCGCGCTACAACCTAGCGGGCGAGCAAATCTCTGGGCCGCGCAAAACGCGAGCAGTTCAGAAGATTTACGACTACGCAATTGCGACTGGGCCAGTTACTGCCTCTATGGTGGTCGAGGCCCTTGGTGTTCGGGCTGCAACAGTTATGCGCGCGTTTAACAGTTACGCGTTTGTCGACCTAGGCAACGGTCGCTATGAAGCAAAGCCCCGACAGCACAAGTTGCCAGCCCAGGGGCCGAGCAGCCCCGAGAGCGCAACTAAGGCTTCGTAGCAGGGCTTGAGTCGCCGCCCTAGTGGTAGCGGTTCAGCATTTTGGCTAGCCGGTCGCCCGTCGACCGGCGCCGCCGACCTTTGCCTCGGCCTTGGCGGCCAGGCACTGGCCCCAACAAAATGTCTAGTTGCTCGCTAACCGGGTCTTGGCGGTCAGAGGCTTCGCGCAACTTTGAAGCGGATCGCTCAAGGCAGAGAGTGATGCACCCCATTGTGCTCATGCAGGCGTCGTCGTTTGCGCCAGTCGGGGCGCTAAACGAAACCCTGTTGGCCGACCCGCTTTCGTTGGCGCTGATCTGCTTTCGGAAAATGTGCATTTCGTCGATAGCCACTCGAGAGCGAATGGCCCCAAGGTCCTGCTCAAGTAGCCGGTTTGTGCTGGCGACCATTGTGCCCTTGCGCGACTCCGTCGTGTACCAGCCCATAGTCACGCTTTGCCGGGTTATTGCCGCTGTGTCCTGACGACGCCGATACATTTTGGGATACAGCGCTTGCTTCATAAGCACAGCAACGCCTTCGCCGATGCCGTTCATTTCAGGGGCTACGCGAGCGGTGTTGTAAATCAGACCTAGGCAAATCAGCAGATCGGCGAAATTGTGGAGCTCCCACTTTCCTCGAAGGTGAGCCACTTGCTCGACAGTGTCTTCTCGAAAAACAGACGCGTCGCACCAGTCGCCAGTCGCTACGCCCTTTGCAACGTCAGCCCACACCACGTACCGCACGCCCGGCTGAGGCTTTGACCACACCGACAACGACCCGACCCCAGGCTCTGCTTCTATTAATTGCGGCTGGTACTGCCGGAAGGTACGCACGCCCCGCCGGTCAGACGCAAACTGATCGACAATGTCGAACCAAAGGTGCTCAGGGCAGTCGTTGTTCTCTGGAGGGGCCGCTATGCGGTCGGCTGGTATGCACACTTCGCAGTGGCAAGCGTGCGCTAAATCGTGCGCCTCAAGCTTCTCTGGAGAGAAAGCCATTGTGCCCGTTGTGGCAAACGCCTGCTCATCAGTAGCTGGATACTCTTGGTGAAACTTCGCAAGGTCCCCGCCAGCCTCGTCAACAATAGTCGCCCGACGCCACTGCAGCGTTTCAAGCGTGCAGCCGAATTCTTCAAACGAGTCGAGCAACCAGCGCTCTTCATCGTCCAGAGACGAGCGAAACTCTTCTTCCGGCATTGCCAACGGCAGCCGGTATCCGTCGTTTAGAAAAAACGGAACGAAGATAGCGAACCACTCAGAGTTCAAGTCTCCAGGGTTTTTAGCCTTGAGCGGCATCCACGGCGGCGGCTTCGGGTCCCCGTGTTCGTCTCGCCACCACACTCGCGCAGACAAATACCGAGTGTGAACGTAATCCCCAGGGCCGTTAGGCGTAGTCTCGATTGCGACGGTAGTTCCGGGAAGCTTTGCAACAAGAGGAAGCGACGCCTGCATAAAGGCGGGCCCGGTCGCACCATAAAAAGCAGCCTCGCTGCAGTGCATGTCCCGAACTGTGTCTCCTCGAGCATCCTCTGGCTCAGACGCGACAAACACTTGCTGCCAAGAGCCAAGGCCCGTTGACCCCTGTGGCGCTCGAAAGTCCAACACGCCTTCATTGTTGTACTTCGTCATTGGACGAAGGCCGTCAGGCATGTTCACGAAGAAGGTCTTGCATTTACGACGAATCGCGTTTGCCGACTTCTTTCGGTGGCTTGCGATGATTGCGCCGTGGTTGCGATTGGTGCACGCTTTGTGGTTCTGCCTGCCCTGATAGTGCGCGCTTGCTCCCATGCGGCGGCTCTTGACTTCAACTACGCGAACCGGAAGCCCAAGTCCTTTTTGACGGCAAATAGGACACTGCATGCCGCCGCTTTCTCGGCTGTACTCAAAGGGCACGTCGCAGCGACCGCAGTACTCATTCGACGTGCCGCACTTCGGACACGCGGGCAAAGGCCGAGGCGGGCTCTGGTCGTCTTGCGCAGAGATCTCGCAAACAGAGCACCACGTCTCCATTTCCTGCAGCATGTTCTCGCGGAACCACTGGCTGCGATTTAGCTCGAAGGGGACCAGCAGGCCCGCCTTCGTCTGAAGCATCAAGACGTCGCGGGCGTAATCGGGAAAGTAGTTGTGCCGCCCCGAGGTCAGTTCGATTTCAGCAAACTCTGGATACTCTCGGCCTCTGCGCCCAGACTTACTCATTGCCTACCCGCCAATCTTTGGCTCGCGCATGTGTCCAGTATTTACTCTTTCGCCCGCGGCGCCGGTCGTATTGAGTAGAGGCGCCCTCAAGTCGCCATCGCTCTACGCAAGTATCAAAAAAGCTTGCCCACCAGGGCTGGTTGATTGCGTGCTGCATCATCTGAACGCCACGCTCAGGGTCGAAAAACACGCACGACTGAACAACGTTGCGAAACCTTGGGTCGTACTGCAGGCCGGTCTGCATGCCTTGAGGCGACGGGAATCGAACGATGCAATGCCAGTGCGCCTCCATGTCTGGCTTTCTTGACGCTTGGCGCACAACGTTTCGCCAGAAGTTCGCCTTGTTCGCGTCGCGGCCAAACACGCGCTCCCCAATTTCGCGAGCCGCAACAAACCCCGCAGCGTTTGCCTTTCGAAAGGCCGCTTGTCGCACGGGGTCAAAAATGCGAGCAGCCCACGGCGGCGCCGCTGGGCCGTAAATGCGGCGCCCCGCGTGATCCATCCAAATGTTTGTGCCTGGCTGTCGCCGGTCTCGGCTTGCTTTGATGTCGTGCGCCCACTTTGCGTGCTCGTCTTCAAAGCGCCGGTCTTGACGCATCTCCCTAGAGCGCGCGCCGCGCTGAGGCAGCGGCGGCGGAACACCCCAGGGAGAGGCTTTAAGCGTCGAGCTCGACATGGCTTTTTTCAAAGTACACGGAATGCCGCGCGTTCGAAACAAGCCACCGCAAGCCCTAGGCTCCTGGGACGATTCCGTTCGGGCTTACGATCAGCGGAACCGTCTTTACCTGCGAGGCTTCACAGATAGCCAAAACGTCCGACGCCTTGATTACGGCAAGCACGTCCTCGCCAACGCGAATTTGATGCACCATCGACTCGCTGTCGATCGCTGCAATTTGGCCGACGGCAACGGGGCAAGGCTTCATAGAGCCGTCGCCCTGGAGGCGGCCGGGGCCAATGCTTCGAACCTCCACCAAAACTGGCTCGCCATCAAGCAATTCACCGACCACATGGATCGACCCAATGCGCTCGGTCGGGGGGAAGATGTACGCAATGAAGTTGTCGTCGAGCGGAGTAAGGCTCGAAATGCGCGGGGCGGGCGGGGCAGGGGTGCGTGCAGCCATGTGTTCCTCAGGGGCTAAGAAGGGGAGTCCTTCGCAATCTTCAGCTTTGCGACAAGGGCATCGAGCTCGGCAGGGCTCATAGCCCGGCGGTGACCATACGAACCCCAGTCCGACTCAGGCGGGCCAGCCCCAAGCTCAACTTGCCACGTTTTGCTTTTGGAGTTGTATTTCCGAAGGCGAATGCGGTGACCGCCAGGGGTCACGTACACGCGCTCTTCAACCAATCGTCCGCCCAATGGGTCGGCCATCTGAAAGGGCTTTTTCTCAGCCATGCTCTGTCTCCACAGGAAGCGGCCTGCGTTTTTGCAGCAGCTCCCAAGTCCCTAGGTCGTACTCGTCCATCCCTGACGTGTCGCCATTCAGAAGGCGAAGCGCTAAATCTTTTTTTGTCCAATGGTCAGGAATAATCAGGACCCCCAGTTCAGGGTCCGCAAGCCCGCGAGCCGCCGCAAGCATGTCGCGCTTTTGCCTGAAGTGCATCGGCTTCTTCGACTGCACCTTGCTGGTCGCCTTGTAGAAGATCACAGCGCAAACTCCTGCAACTCGCTGCTGGACCACCTGTTCAGCGCCATGCCTGTTCCGCAGATTCTTTTTGTCCAGTCCTCGAGCTCGTCTTCGGCTAGGGCAATGCGGTCTGCGACAGACTCATTGAGCTCTTCTTCCCAGGCGCTTGAGCGATCTCGACGCACAAACCCCGCCGGCAAGGCTTGCTTAATGCGCTCTGTCGACCACGGCACGCCCGCTTTCGCAAAGAAAGCAGTAAGGAAATGCACAGGGTCTTCAACAAGGGCTTCGTAAGACAAGGCGACGACGTGGTGTCCAGCGGCAACAGCTAGGGCTACCGCTTTCTCACACTCTATCCACATGCGGACTGCGCGCTCTACGATCGGCGTTTCGTCAGTAATGGCCGAGCCCGCCAACGGGTCGGTTGGCCCCCACTGCACGCCAATGCGGTAACCGTGAGCAGCGTGCTTTCGCAACAAGCTATTGACTGTCGCGTACGGCGACCGCGACAAATAGAACATCATCCACTGGTCTACGGCAAAGGGAGCGTTGGCACGGGGGCGGTACCGAGTTTCGGCAGCGACCTCAGAAATGCGATGCGCCTGAACAGGGTCCTTTTCGACAAACAGCTTGGGCCAGCGGCCCGGCGGACCAGGGTCGTTGTCCCCCCACGAAGACATGTTGACCAGCGCGTCTGCAAGGTCGAACGACCCAGAGCCCCCTTCAGCCAAAGAGCGGAACCGATCGCGCTCTAGCGCCGAAGCATCTCGCAACCAGAAGTTCCGCTCGAATACTTCGCCGCCGTCGATAGCCCGCAGCAGAGGCTGACGCATGCCCGCCGGCCACGCCAAGCCAACCTCTGATAGCGAAAGCACCTCAGGGTGCAAATTCAACAAGGCCGAAAACAGCGTCGAGCCAGACCCTGGGCAACAAGTAACGAACGCGTACTTCACGAGCCCGAAACCAGAGTCAATCGAAAGACCATGGGGGAGCTATACACCAAAACGGTCTTTTGTGCCCCCTATCCCAAAAAGAGCGGTGGCGCTACTTAGAACAACAACGGCCGCCTAGCATTTATTAGCTAGACGGCCGTTGTTGGAGAAGCGACATGGCGCCGCTGAGGGGACTTCAAGACTACGCCCAAAGCAGGCCCTAAGCAACGACAAGCCTAAGAGGCAGATCGAAGGAGCGACCGCTCAAGAGCGCGGCGGCCTTGAGGAGTAATCGACCACGGCGTGTTTTGGTGCTTCTCCTTGTAGATGTGCCCGGCCGTGTAGAGGCGAGCAAGGACAGACGGGGCGCAGCCGGTAGTCTGCTTTAGGACCTTGGTCCTCGCCGAACTCTGCGAAAGGCGCTCGAGAACGCGCCACGCTTTCGTTCCTTTTTGCGGAACCCATCTCCAGGTCGGCGTGTAGCTTCGCATTTCAGCCCTCCTCCTCGTCGTCGTCCTCGTCGTCAAGCGCAACCCGAAGGTGCCGCACCCTAGCCATCCGAACCTGGGCAATCTCTTCGACTTCGTCGGCGCAAGCAATCAGCGCCCAGGCAAGTCGATGCGCAACCGACGGGTCCAAAGACAGCACCGCCGCCTCTTCGCCCGTTTCGCAAATAACAATCTCAACGCCGTCGCGCCAATCCGACGCAGGACGAACCTTCAGGTTCCAATCGTTATCCCGATCCCCGACAACGCGGACTACGTCTGTGTACGTCTTGTCGCCCATCTAGGACCCCCAGGCAGGACAACGAGCGGGCGTAGAACGAGGCGGCATGCACACACCAAGCTCGTCGTCGTCTTGAAGAACGCCCGACCGACGCTCATCCAATAACCACGCCGCAGCGTGACGGCCGAGGTGAATGTCGACGCTCGAGCGCTGGGCGAAGCGGTCTACAAGCCCGCAACCCCCGTCGTCGTGACGGCACGTCCAGCAATTTCGAACGCTCAACGGGGGCGCCAAAGAACAAACACCGCAGACGCCACACCGAGCGACTCCGACAACGAAGAACACAAAAACACAGCCCCCGAGCGCCAAACAACAGGCCAGAACAAACCCGCAAAACGCCAAGCCGCTTCAATCGGATCTGCAAAAGACGGGTCGGTCGACAAAAAGCCCCCAACAAAAAAAGGGGCCGCCGGCGCCGACGACCCCCAAGCCTGATTGCAAGCACAGCGCCCCAAGGGGGAAGAAGGCACAGCACCGCACAGGCAAAGAAACAGTACCCGCAATTCCACGCGCCAGCAATGCCGCATCTGCAGAATAGAGACCACCATCTCCAAATACAGCCCAGTTTCGTACCCGCGTGCACGCGTACACGCGCGTATCTGTTCTATACGCGCGTACACGCGCGCGCGGTAGAGAGCAAAGCGAAGCACGCGAACGCCCCACACCAGCCGAGGGAAGCCGGCGGCCCACGGCGACGGAGACGAAAGCAAAGCTCGAGGAAACGAAGCGGGCCAAGCGGGCTGGACTGAGGCGGAACTGAAAAACCACTGGAGTCCCAGACACACAATGACCCTAGGGGAGGGGTTGACCACTATTCTTAGCCAACACGCAAAACAGACCCGCGTGTGTGGACCCGGAATTAGGGGGACCCCCTCTGAGACCCCCCCGGGGGGTGGGGTCTGAGCTCCCCCAGGGCAGCGCCCCCCGGTCCCGTCGTCGTCCCTCCTCCCTCCCTCCTCGCCGTAGAGGACTCAGCCCGCCGCGAAGGCTCGCGCCGCTATCAGTCGTGCGCGCACGGCGCGCGGTCCAGGTGCTCGCCTACGCGGGCGCGGTCCAGGTAGAGACCGTGCCGCTGGGGTCCCCCTGCGGCGCGTAGGGTCCTAAGGAAACCAAACAAGACCGGCCGGGGCGGCTCGGCTGGACCGGTTCCCCCCCGTCCCCCCCTCCCCCGTCGAGCCCAGCAAAACCCGCCGCGGCCCGATCGGGGGGACTCGGCCCCCCCCTACATCTTCCCCACTAACCCGGTCCCGTCCCCCGTTTGTCTTTGTTTGTTTGCAGGAGGTTGCAGCAATTGGTTGCAACCCGTGCGCCGATTCCCTAAGGTGGTCCCCAGAACGAACGAACCGCCCCCCCGCATCGTGGTTGTTGCTTGGGGGGGGCGGCTCGCTGATACGCCGGGGCGTCTGCGGACTCTGCCGGCTTGGAGTCCGTCCGTGCTTGTTTTCGCTTGTTTCTGTGTTTCCCTCGGGATCCTCGGCCAGCTGTCCATTACCTCGGGGCAGCTTTAATGCCCCGCCGGCGCTACATGGAGCGACGGAGGGCCGCCTTGGAGTCGGGACCCGTTCGCGGGTTCGGGACTTTGAACCCGACCACCAACGAAAAGTTGGTTGGCGTATACGCGTATCGGCCCGTATTCAGCGTCTACCGGGCCGTCGGATCGACGTGTCCTTCGGACTGCGCATTGCTTGACGCGGGCTGCTACGCGCAAGGCGGTAACGTGTTTATCCACCAACGCCGAGCGGCGGATCGGTCTTTCGACCCGGTCGCGTGGGCTAAGACTCTGCCGATCGGCTCGCTCATCCGGTGGAACGTTTCCGGAGACGTTGTCGGCGAGGACGGGCCGGTATATCGCGATGCGATCCGGCGGGCTCACGAGTCGCGACCGGATCTGGTCGGATGGGGATACACCCACGCTTGGAACCGTGCCGAAGTCGCGGCGTGGTCGGAGTCCCTGCCGGAAAACGTGACGATCGTTGCATCCGTCGATAACCCGGCCGACGCCGAGCGAGCGACGGCGGCGGGATTTCGAACGGTGGCCTACATCAAGACCACCTCGGACGGGAAAACGTTCAGCGACGCCGAGGCACGCGCGGCCCGCGGTCCGAAAACAAAGGGACGGCAGCGCCCGCTTCCTTGTCCTGCGCAGCGCGTAGACGCCGGATGCGCGGATTGCATGGCGTGCACGCGGCCCGGCGTGGTCGTGTTCGCGGCCCACGGATCGCGCAGTCGCCTCGCCTCACAGAGCATCAAGGCAGCCTCGGAGGCCGGATCCCGTCGGCTGCAGGTCCTGCAGGCATGAACCCCCAGAAAGCAACCAAAGGAGACGACATGGAGCAACGCCCCCCCCTTACCCCGCCGCCCTTCCCCAACAACCCGACCCTGCCCGAGGTTTTCGAGTGGTGGCTTTTGATGCGGACGATCGGGGCCGCCATTCGTTACCCCGACGACGGGTGGACTCACCCGGGGATCGACGTGTCCGGCGTGTCTGCAGACATGCGCGCCAGCATGTCGGACCCGGAGATCCGCGGGTTTATCTACGGGTTGACCTTCGGCGATCGGGGCCGACGATGACTCGTCCCGCCTATGCCCTGCAGAACCACCCCGACTGCACCGTGCCCGCGATCGTTCAGCACTTCCGAGGATTCGAGGACACCTCGTGGAGCAACGACGCCGGGGGATTTCTGGTCGTTTGGGCGGGTTCCCCCTCGAACGGTCGATTCGTGCACGTTTTCGCCGATCGCCCCGACCCGGCCGATCGGGAAATGGCCGGCCCGCGCTTTTCGTGCGGCCCCGTCTGGGTTGACGAGCCCAGCGATACGGACGATATCGCCGGGCGTTCCCTTGCTGCCGGGGCCTTGGGTCATGAGCGTCAGCGCATGGACCGGAGCGGGTTCACGTACGGGTGGCCGTCGACGTTCCAGACGGACGATCCCGCCGCCTTGGTCGAGTTTCTGACCTCGATCGGTTGCGTCACGGGCCGACACACTGAGCAGGAGTTGAACGATCGGCTATTCGTCGGCGGCTCTTCGGACGAGCAACGCGCAGCGGCGGAAGCGGTCGCAGAGGCGGCGACACGGCAGGTCGGGGTGGAGTTCTCCGCCCGGCCGGCCGGGGACTGCTGGCGCGTCGACCTGACCGCTTGGCCGGCCGGGCTCGCGTTTGGGGAATGGTTCGACGAGACCATGGAGCGGCACGGGTTCCTGATTCACGACTAACGGACGGGGGCGCGATCCCCCGGCACCGCGGCATATCTCCGCGGCGTGGCCCCTGTTTGATGGGGCGAGCGGGCACGGCAACCCGCGAAGGAGAAAGCATGTCGACCAGCAGTACCATTCACTTCGTTCGCGACGGCCTCCCATTGGCGATCGTCTACCGGCATTGCGACGGGTACCCGTCAGGTGCCGGGACAGACCTCCTACGGTTCATCTCGGAGATCGAGCACAACGCCGTCGATCAGCGATTCGACGATCCTGTGTTCCTGGCCGCCCGCTACGTGGTGTGGCTTGCTCAATCGGCTCCTGTGTCGTGTCCGTTCGACTTCTTCGGGGTGGGCGTCGTCACCTCCGACCCCGGCGACATTGCCTACCGATACGTCGTCGACTGCTCCGGTCCGAGGGGGTCGCGCCCCGGGGTCCGGTGCGTCTGGCTGGACTTCGACGAAGATCAGTACATCCCGCCGCCCGAAGAGTCCGCCGCCGCTGGCGCGGCTCTCTAGCGCTGACGAAACGCCCCGTGGGGCGTCTGCGGGCCGCTACCGCACTGAGGAGTCAATGCCGGGTCGCTCCCGGCCGAAGAAAGGACACGATTCGATGATCTTTGTATTGCTCGGCCTCGCCTTCCTCGCCGCCACGCCCGCTGACTCAGCGCCGCTCGCGTCCTACCTCTGCACGTCGATCCCGGGGTTCGCGTTCATGTGCCTCGGGATCGCCTCGATCGAGCAGGGGAACTGACATGCCGTGGCTCACAGAGGGATCGCAAGTCGAGATCGGCGTTGCGCTAGAGCGGTTCCCTGACCTCACAGTCCCCGCGGGCTCGCCGGGCACGATCGTCATCGCGGAAAACCGTTTCGTTGTCGTCGCCCTCGACGAAAGTCTGCCGGGGTCCGAGGCGGGGGGGAGCGAGGTCGAATGGACGCTGCCCGAAGACCTCGACTGCAACGCGCTCGCATCCGTGGTCGCTCAGGCCGAGGGGCTGTCCTTGACAGACGCTCGGGTTCGAATTGCATGCCACGTTGCCGGTGCCCTGGGGCTCGGCGCGTACGTGAACACAGGCGGCGGGATGATGTGTGTCGAAACGACCGCGGACGGCGAGACGATCTCGTTTGGTGAAGAGTCGGCGGACGCCGATGGGCTGACATGGTGCGTGGGCCACCCCGGCAGCGGTGACGCGACCATCTATTGGGTGGCCGCCGACACCCGCGACTGGAGCGTGTCCGCCTGGCTGTCGGCCATTGAGCTCGTTTTGTCGACCCCGAGCCCGCCGCGCACACTGCGGTTGAACGACACGAGACTCGAGGTTTCGTCCGAAGACTGCTGACCGGACGGGGGGCGGTTCCCCCCGGCAGGCCACGGCAATGCCGCCGTGTCCCGGCCCGCTGTTTGATGCGGGGTGCCTCCTCGGAGTGAGGCGTGAAGGAGACGACATGGTGAACCCGTTGACCGCTTTGCGACCCGTCGATTTGTTGCCCGCTGGGGCACCCGACGACGCCCACCCGGGGATGGGGGTCGTAGCGACCTCGCTTCAAGTCCTTGGGGTTCCGGCCCAAACAGGAATGTGTCCGGATAGCACCGCGTGGGATCACGAGCGCTTGGGGGTCCTCATACCCGAAGACCGCGACCGGCCGCGACTCTGCTGGTTCCTCTACGACCGTGGCCCGCATTGTTGGGCGATCGGCAGCCTTGTTTGCGACAGCCCTTCGATTGAGGTCTGCACGCTCGGAGAGGCCGCTGCCGCCCTGCGCGACCTTCGGCAGCAGAACAAAACCAATCTCAGCCTCGTCAGGGAAACCCTGAACGCGCTGATGGATGCCGACGCGAGGGAACTGGGGTGGCAAGGCGACGCGAAGGATGTTGGCCGCCTGGCCGGCCTGATTATCGCGTTGTGGGATCAATGCGGAGGCGAGACCAAAGACCACCCGTGGCTCGACGAAGCAATGCGGGACATCGAGTGAGCCTAACCATGACTATCACCGCCGTCGTCATTACCGAGGCCCTCGCTAACGCTCGTCACCCCGCTGACAAGCGGAAGGATGGTCTCTATGAAATGGAGTCGCTTCTTGCCCGCATGGTTCGCGAGATTCCCCGCGAGCGAGCTATGGAGATCGGACGCGAGATGGTTTCTGGCGCGTGGGACCTGTCCCTGAAGTTCGACCTATCTGATGCTCGGATCGAGCACGCGGGGCAGAGGCTTGTTCGCGGTCGCGTCTAACTTTCGGAGCCCCACCCCGGGGCCTCGTGCCGGGGCAGGAGGAGAGACGTTATGAGCAACGCCGAACGATTGAAGAGGGTTACCGGTCAGCGGACGCTGATTGCTGGGGCTTTCGAGTTGGGCCGGATGATGGGGGCAAGCGGCCGGAGCCTGCATTCGATCTATCCGACGAAATGGCGCGCGAGCCTTCGCCGCGCGTTTTTCGACGGGTTCCAGTCTGCAAACAACCCGCAACCGATTGCGCCTCCGTCGTGGCGCTGCGGCCGAAACAACTGAGGAGAGACACCATGGTACGCATCAAATGCCCGAGTGAAGACTGGGACACGCACTGCACGATGCAGGAGCGTGACGATCCCGAGCAACAGTGCGACGAGAGTCAGACCATCCGCACGCTGGTGGATCTTGCCGACCACCTGGGCGCGCACTACAAAGACGGTGATGTAGCCAGCGTCGACCGTATGGGTGAACGAATCGCTCGCCGCGTCTACAAAGACACGTCGGCGGGCTGCCCTGCCACGATCGGCTATGACGGGCGCTCCTGGCTATTCCGGGTTTTCCCCTACTGCGAGGGATTCGACGGCGACCTGAGCGGCATGGGCGAATGGGTGCGGCTTCCCTGCAGGCCCGAGCAGATTGACGACGCCATCGAAGACGCAGACCTGTACAGCGACCACATTTGGGCGCAGACGCACGGTTGCGAGGGTTGCTGGGATGGGGCTGGTGTCGAGGGCGAATTCGGCGGGCCTGTCGTGGACCCCAATTGCAAGTTCTGCGAGGGGCGCGGCATCGTCATTTGACCCCAACGGGGCGGGAAGCCCCGGCACCGGCCTTGGTCGGCGTGGCCCCTGCATGGATGGGGCGAGCAGGCACGGCAACCTGCAAAGGAGAAAGACATGGCGACCAGCAACCTTCTATCTACCTCCGACGCTCTTCTCTGGCTCTGCGCCGAAGAAGGGATTGTCGACCCTTTCGCGCACCCCAGCTTGATGGATTCTGTGCAACCCGGAGTCTGCATGGACTCGCTTTGCGGGGCCGTTTCCGACTCCTGCGAGCCGGATGCTTACTCGAACTGGTGCCACGCTTGTGGGAGTAACACCGTCAAGTCGATCTCCGTCCTGCTGGGGGTTCTCTGATGTGGGAAGTCATTCTGATTCACGAGGGAACCGACATTGGGGTGTTTCCAGCCCCGGAGCAGCGAGATCCCCAGGGCGAGTACCTTTCGCTGCGCGAGGCAGAGGCGCTCGCGCAGCGGTCGGCCGATGCTGAACGCAAGCGAGGCCGCCTCTGCAATTGGTTCGTGTTCGATGCGCCGTTCGGCGCGGAGGTCGAATAATGACCCCCCGGCATTTCGGCGCTTTCGCGGGGATTCTCGGCTTTGAGCTCGGCTTTTCGACGCTGCGCGGTGAGCCCCTTGCCGCCACCGTGAGTGAGGTGGACGAGGCCGCTAGCGCGGTGATCGAGTACCACCACCCCGACGTGCCCAACCTCGGGGACATTCGGGGCGTGGATCCGTCTTCCCGCGACCTTCGCGGGGTAGAGGTGGTCTGCGCGGGCTTCCCCTGCACGGACTTGTCTCAGGCCGGCAAAAAACACGGGCTGTACGGGAGCCAGTCGGGCCTTGCCTTCGAACTCCTTCGCATCATCGAGTCGCGTCGGGCGCCCGTCGTTGTTCTCGAAAACGTGGAGGCAATGCTGTCTCGGGGCAAAGGTCGCGCGATGGCCGACCTGATCGGCGAGTTCGAGCGGCTGGGCTACGGTTGGGCTTACCGCCTGGTGGACGCCCGAGCCTTTGGTCTGCCGCAGCGTCGCCGTCGCCTGTTGTTTGTTTTCGCTTTGCGGGACAGCGGGATCAACCCTGAGCACGTCCTGTTCGCCGACGAACACGGCGCGCCGCCGAAGGTCTCCGTCGATCGGTGGTCCGAGGCGCCGTTCAGCTTTTCGTGGACCGAGGGCAAGTCGGGTGTCGGCGCGGCCTTCGACGAGGTCGGGCCGTTTCGCGTTGGCTCGGGGTTCGGCATCCCGTCGCCCCCGGCGATTGTGGACCTCCGTCGCCCTGTCGGCCATCAAGTCTTTCTTCCCGACATTCGGGACGCCGAGCGATTGCAAGGTTTTGAGGAGGACTGGACCGAGCCTGCCGAGATTGTCGGGCCAGCGAAGCACCGCTGGAAGTTGGTTGGTCGCGCTGTGCCGCCAGCGATGGCGGGGTGGGTCGCGGACCGACTGCGACGACCGGGGCAACGAACGTGCTCGACGAAGCCGCGGTGGAAAGACGGATCGTGGCCGAAGGCCGCGTTCGGTCGAAACGGACAGCGCACTGAGGTGGTCGCTTCGACCTTCCCCGTCCAGCTTGACCGACCGGGCTTGCGGGAGTTCCTTCGGCACAAAGGAGCACCCCTGAGCGCCCGCGCGACCCGGGGATTTCTCAAACGACTGCAAAGCGGAACGCTCAGGCTGTCGCGACAATCGGACTTCATCGACACATTGACGCGACACGCTGTCGCAATCGGCCGCTAATTCCGTTACGAGGGTTGCGCAAAAGCGGGCCGTGGCTACAATAAATCTTCGGCGCGACTTGAGACTGGCGCGTCGACAGCAAGGGGAAACAAATGGAATGCGACAAATGCCAAGCGAAAGCCGGGTTGGCGACGAAGGCCCTGCTGGCCGCCGCTGTCTCGGTTCGGGTGGTCAACATGTTGGAGGGCCTAGGGGCCACGGTCTATTCCGTCGGCTTGACGTGTCGTCGGGACCAGGCGCCCAGAGTCAGGTTTCACGTTGTCGACCGCGACGACGACGTTAAAAGCCACAGTGCGGCAAGGAAGGTCATGAGGTCCCTCAAGTCGGACGTGGGCCCCTTCCAGTACGCGAACGACCAGCGCAGTCACATTGGTGAACTCGACGGCGTTGTTGTTATTTGGATTGAGACCCGCTCAGAAATGCGTCGTGCGGCTCGAATTAAGAAAGAGCGACGCAAGGCGACCCTTCAGGGCCAGGACGATAAGCACAATGAATCCCGATGACCGCATTGAGCGATGGAATTTGCACCGAGCCGTTGTCGCCGCAGCCGAGGCGTACATCGCGCCTCGCGCTGCGCTCCACAGCGACGACGCCTTTTTGACGCTGGTGAGGGCGGTTGGTGCCCTCGAAAGCCACCGGCAACGTCTTGGCCGTGACGAGCAGATCGGCCTTGAGAGCGGAGAGCGCAATGCGTAAGGGCGACCCCGACGAAATGTTGACTGCTGAGGTTGCTCCAACCGACGACGGGTGGGTGTTCGAGCAGAAAGACGATATGCCGAATGAGCTCGTGCTGCACGAGCGCGACTACTACGTTTCTGTTTGGTGGGATTGCGACCACTGGGCATGGGGCGTTTGGCCTGAATGGGACCTGAAAAACGGCGAGTTCGGCGAAGCCGAAACGATGCGCCAGGCGATGGCCGATGGTGTTCAGGAACGAAACGATGCGATCAGCGAAGCCGACCCCGTTCGGGCCTACCGCTTGGGCTGGGACCTTATTCGGATGTCGGGCAAATGAGCACCTTTCTGAACGCAAGCCCTGAGGTTTCGGCGTACGCCGACTATCGCCGGGAGAATCGGCATCGGATTGCTCAGGGTTGGGTGCCGATGTGCATTGACGAATTTCTGATGAACGGCGACCGGCGGGGCCAGCCCTTGGCCTTCGTGACAGAGCGCGCGCCTGGCTGCCGCCGGTGTGGAGTTTGGTTTGGCGCAGACGAACGCGACCTTGACCTCTGCGCCCCATGCGAGGGGGAAGTTGAATCCAACGAATGGAGAAGGCGATGACGAGCGCATTGACTGGGGATTTGCCTTGGGCGGGCTACGTGCGGGTTTCGACGGGCAAACAGGCCGACTCCGGTTTAGGGCTTGCGGCGCAGCGGGCAAAGCTGGGGGCGTGGGCTGAGTTTCACGGACGAACCGTGATTGTGGTTGAGGACGCCGGCGAGTCTGGCTCGACCCTAGACCGGCCTGGCTGGCGGCGAGTCGAGGCAGACTTGAGCGAAGGTCGGCTGGGGGGGGTAGTTGTGGTCAAGTTGGATCGCATTACCCGCTCTGTTCGGGATTTGTTGGCCCTAGTGGATCGGCACTTCACCGGCGACGCAGCCCCTGGGTTCGTTTCGTGCTCGGAGGCGATTGACACAACGACCCCTATGGGGCGGTTTGTGCTGACCATTTTCGGCGCGCTTGGTCAATTGGAGCGAGAGCTCATTGGAGAGCGAACTCGAGACGCAATGCAGGCCGCGAAGCTTCAAGGCCGCATCGTAGGCAAGGTTCCCGTCGGTCGACGGGACAGGGGTGACGGCTACCACGAAGACGACATGGACATGGTGAGCCTGTGGGCCTCGCTGAGTCACTGGACTACGACACAGCGACACGGCCGGTGGGAAGTGCTCGCAAAAGTTGCTAACAGGGACGGCGCCAGCCGAGCCGACGGCTCGCCCTGGACCGGTAAATCCATCAAACGGCTGTTTGAAACGGCCAACAAATATGGGTGGGAACGATGACAGCAAAGGCAGCCCGAAGTCGCAAAGGGGCTCGCAACAGCAAGTTCCATCTCGTTGTTGACGGTGGTCCGAAGTGTGGGCGCGGGGGCGAGATCGACCCCGACTCGATGCAGGACGCCGACAACGTTCCTGAAACAGACCGGTGCGCGTGGTGCTTCGGGTTTCCGGGGAAGAAGCCCGGGCGCCCGCGTGACTTTTTGTCGACCGATCGAACCATCGACGCGCTGTTGCAATCGGGCTCTCGCTCCGCTGCCGCCGACGCGCTGTCGATCAGCCTGTCGGCGCTATCTCGTCGGTTGCAGTCCGCTGTTGCAGACAGTTCGCCAGTTCCGTGGACGATCGACGCAGAGCAGGGTCGCATTTTTGACGCCGAGGGGGGCGTCGTTGCAGTCCTGTGGGTTCCCGCTGGGGAGCCGTCGCGGATGCGAGCAAACGCCGTGAGGTTGCTGCTCGGAAAGCTGAACTAAAGGGGGTGGGCATTGCGTGGCGGGCTTTAAGAAATGACGAATAACCCTTACC
>PVBE012359288.1_pt1 | contig 32258 bp, 27 predicted proteins | sample 1631181 | NCBI WGS metagenome assembly PVBE01 (sample SAMN08397723, study PRJNA350692) | Marine metagenome, whole genome shotgun sequencing project. | isolation source: water | place: Pacific Ocean | collected 2012-04
CTGTGGCGGTCCGAGAATAGACTGGTCCAACATTTCCCTCGCCAGAACGACTGGGGTCTCAATGCGTGGTTGGTTTAAGAAAGCATTCGCCATCGGAATCGTCGCCTCAACCGTGCCGTTTTTCGGCTCGTGCACGAATGACGACACGGGCATCTTTGTTCTCGCGAACCTCGCGCGAGTGGCGCCCGCCTGCACGGTCAAGATCGCCCTCGACTCGGCTTTCTTCTCCCGAGGCGTCCTGGACGTGACCCTGCGGGACTTCTACATCGCCGACCTGATGTGGGGGAACCAGATGATCGAGCGCAACGAGGCGAACCTCTCGCGAACTGAGACGTCAACCTTCACCGTAGAAGGCGCGGAGATCATGATCAGCCACGGCACCGAGCTGCTGCGGCACTTCTCGGTAGCATCGTCGGGCGTCGCGAACCCCACGGCAAGCACTGACCCGGGCCTGGGCCTTTCGGCCGTAGAGCTACTTCCGGCCGACGTGGTGATCAACCAGATCGCGCCCCTCGTCACGAGTACCTCAGACCGCGTCCAAATCATCGTTGATGTGAAGATTTTCGGATCAACTATTGGCGGGATCTCGTCGGAAACTCCGTTCTTTCGCTACGTGATCGACGTGTGCAGATCGTGCCTGATCGTGTTTGAGCCGACTTTCGGCGCCACCCCGGTATGTGCCTCCAAGGCCGACGTTCAAGCGCCCTGCTATATCGGACAAAACGACCCGGTGCCCTGCCAATCGTGCGTTAATATGTTCGCACCGGTTGCCTCTGAGAACCCGTGCTTGGAGCCGTAGCCTTAGGGCTCGGCGTGGATCTCACGTCTCGGTATGCACGGAAAACGCGAGCCCTAGGCGCCACGGTTCTGATGGCTGTGGGTGCGGTGGTAACGACGAGCGCTCCAGCCGAGGCGGCACCGCAATGGACGGTGGGTTGGCAGACGGGCGTGTGCGGATTGAGCAAGGCAGCGACCTGGGGCTGGAAGGATACGTGCTGGTTCAACGCGCTCTACGCGGACGTGCTCTTTGGGCGTAAGCGCAGCACGGATTGGGGCCTCGGGCCGCATGTTGAGGCGGCTACTGCCGGTTTCTCCGACGTCCGCCTGGGCGGAGGGGCAACGCTCCAAATCCCATTGACCGAACATCTCGGGACGACGCTCACCGTGAGCGGCCTGGCGATGGAAGGCAATGGCTGGTCACCTGGAATCGGCAGCACGTTCTTTGTCGGGTCTCGCAACTACAACTTCCACTCGCACTACGGGATCGCGGCCGGGCTCGTACTCGGCATGCAACGGCGCTTTGGCGTTCAGGCGGAGACCACTTGGATCGCAGCGGCGCAGATCGATCTGCAGTTGCTGGCCATTCCCTTCCTCCTTCTTTACGGCGCGACGAAGTAGTTTCTGAGTTCTGCAAGATGGACGCGCCGTCCTCTCGCTCGTCCTCCTGCTCGCCATGACGGAGCGAAGTCGCGTCTCTGAATTTGACGAACTCATCACACCCTTGTTTCCATGCGCGCGCGACGATGGTACGTTGAGCAGGTGCACGGAGATCCGGTCGAAGTCCAGGTAGGCGGCTACCGATACCGCGTTGTTTCATCGGCGCAGCCGGATGAGGTGCGTCAGCTGGCCGACGTGGTCGACGCCAGAGTTCGCGACTTGTCACCAACGGGAAACGCCGTCGACCCGCAGGCAATTCTGCTCGCAGCTATCGCGCTCGCGCATGAAGCCGAAAACGAGCGACAGAAGCGCATCGCGGCCGAGAAACGGTACAAGTCGCAGTTGGCACGGATGCTCGACCGAATCGATCAAATCCTCGAGGAAACTCAAGAACCGCCCCCGCTAGATCCTATCAAGGACTCTATTCCACACGGAAACGAACTACCGGCTTAGACGCCGGCTCGGGCCCGCAACTTCCGACTTGTCGGCCGGAAGTGCGCCAGGGAATGCGCCAGAGCATCAGGGAGTCAGGGCCTGTGCGACGCGTGACGTGTCGCCGGGCGACCAGCTCGCCTTCACGGTAACGCGCAGCCGTGCAGTGCCAGCCGGCACTGTTGGCGGCCGAATCGCCCGTACGAGTATGCCCCGAGAACGTGCGCGCTCGGCCAGTTCGACGGCTGCTTGAGCTTCACCCACGATCAGCGGGCACACAGGACCGGCCGATCCAGCGGCCCGCACCAGACTGCCGGCAAGTTCGCCCGAGCCAAGCAATCGATCGAAGAGCGCGGCGTTCTCCGCAAGTCGCTGTCGCGCCGCATCGTCCGCTCGCGCTCTCCGAATTCGAATTTCGGCGAGGCCAGCCAAGAGCGGGCTCAGGCCAGTCGAGAACACAAAACTGCGGGCTCGGTTCCAAAGCCAGTCACGCATCGGCGCCTGTGACGCGACGAACGCACCCTGAAGGCCGAGGGCCTTGCTAAAGGTACCGATCAGCACATCGGGCACGACGCCCTGAGCAGCGCACTTGCCTGAACCCTCGGGGCCAAAGACGCCGAGCGCATGGGCCTCGTCAACAACCAGAACGGCACCCTCTGCATCACATGCGGCGCGCAGGTCCCGTAGGTCCGGCGAGTCGCCATCCATGCTGTAGTAGGACTCGACGACAACGAATCGACGTCGAGCCGGCCGGGAGAGCGCCTCGCGGACGTCCCCGAGGTGGGGAACCACGGCGACTTCGGCACGGGACAGCCGGCAGCCATCGATGAGCGATGCATGGTTCAACTCGTCGGAGACGATGAGATCCCCGGGCCCGGCGATGGCCTGCAGGAGCCCCACATTTGCGGAAAAGCCGCTGGGGAAGCTCAGCGCTGACTGCAACCCGACCCACTCGGCCGCCAGCGTCTCGAGCCGTTCGTGCTGTGGGTGGCAGCCGTCGATAAGGCGAGACGCCCTCGCCCCAGCGGGGAGTCCGCGCAACGCCTCGAGCTCTGGAGCTAAGAGTGGCGCCGTGCCGTACCCCAGATAGTCGTTGGTGCAGGCGTCGATGGCCTGGGGCAGCGCCCCGCTCTCGGGCGAGCGGAACAACCCGCTCTCCCTGAGGCTGGCAAGGTCGTCTTGGAGGTAGCCGAGCGGTCCCATCCGAAAGGCGTGCGTATCACGGATGCCCGACGGATGCGCCACCGACGGGCGGCGGGGGCGGGGTGAGGTTCGGGAACGGGGCCAGGGGAGTCCGGATGTTTCACGTGAAACAAGGCCGGCGAGCCGCGGGGCGGTGTTTCACGTGAAACACCCAAGGGGTCTCGGAGAAGCCTTGAACGGACGGGTCCGAGGGACTCGGCGACGACGGAGGCTGGCTCTCGCGGGTCACGCGCCCCCCGGACGTGAACGCCGACGTCTGCCGCCTGCGGTGACGCGAAGCAACAGGGTCGCCGCTAGCCGGATGATTGCCAGTATGCTCGCCCCATGGCCTTGAGGCTCGTAGTGCTCGGAACCGGAACCGGCGTCGGGAAAACCCACGTCGCGTGCGAAATCGCGCGAGCGGCGCTCAAGGAGTTCGACAGCGTGATCGCTCTGAAGCCTGTCGAAACGGGGGTTCTGTCCGGATCCGCCGCGGCCGACGCCAGCGCCCTCTGGGCCGCATCCGGGCGAAGTGCGACGCCAACGCCAACGCCCGTCTACTGCTTCGAACCGCCGATCTCGCCACACCGGGCCGCCCGCGAAGCGAACGCCAGCATAGAAACCGCGCTCATCCAGGACTGGGTGGAGAAACAGGAACGTAAACTTCACTCATCCCCGGAAGGAGACCGCCTCACCATCGTCGAAACCGCCGGCGGCGTCTTTTCGCCGCTGGGCCCGCGCCTGACCAACCTGGACCTAGCTCTGGCGCTCGAACCATCCCATTGGCTGCTAGTGGCGCCCGACGCGTTGGGCGTCCTGCACGACGTCACCGCAGCATTGATAGCGATGGCCTCCGTCGCCCGGCGACCAGACAGCGTGGTGCTTAGCGCAGCGCGAGCGCTCGACGCGTCGAGGGGCTCCAATGCCTCCGAGCTGAAACGCCTGGGTATCGCAGAGCCGACCGCCGCGTTCGGCCGAGAGGCCTCGCCAGACCTAGGCCCATTATGGTACTCGCTTCGCCGGTCTTTTCCACCTGGAAACCATTAACTCGCTGCCGACTTCAGTTTTCCCCGCTCTACATGGAGCCTGCGGTCTGCAACCTCGTCCGCCAATTCCCTCGAATGGCTGGCGAGCACGACAATAGACCCCCGAGCACCTTCGTCTCGGAGGACGCTCACGAGCATCTTGCGACTCGCGGTGTCGAGCCCTGAAGCCGGCTCGTCCAAGAGCAACGCCCCCGGCCGGTGGACCAGAGCCCTGGCCAAAGCGATGCGTTGCCGTTGCCCTCGAGACAGCACCCGGACAGGGCGGTCGCCAAACTCCTCTGCGCCCACCCGCGCGCTGGTCTCCTCCCAAGCTGCCTCCGCGGGAACGCCGTAGAGATGGGCCGCGAATTCGACGTTCTGGCGACCGGTGAGGGCGGGGTAGCAGAGCGATTCGTGGCCGACCCAACCGATGGCCGCTCGTACGCGGCGGAGATCCTGGACCGGCGGGTAGAGAACCGACCCGGAGGTCGGCGTCAGCAGCGTTGCCAAGATCGCCAGAAGGGTGCTCTTGCCGGCCCCATTGGGCCCCTGGATCACCGTAACCGTGCCGGGTTCGAAGCGTGTCGAAACGCCACGGAGCGCGTACCGGCTCCCAAATCGTCGGGTTACGGCCTTGACCTCAATCGCGTCGAGCGTGCGCACGGGCTGAGCCTACATCGGTCGGGTCGTTGACGGTGAATCGAGAGTCGCCAAAGTAGGCGAGAATAGCCGGCAAATGCCGCGTGAACGCCCGCCCTAGAGCCAAACTTCGCGTCACGGGCGCGATGGATCCGCCGTGCTAACATCGGCTCATGTCCTCTTCGGCGGCCACGCCGCAACCAGAATTGATTGAGCGCCTCGGGGCGCTGCGCGAAGCGGTTGGTGCTGTTCTCGAGGGAAAGCCGGACGTCGTCGACCTCTCCTTAATTGCGCTCTTGGCTCGCGGACACGCCCTGATCGAGGACGTACCGGGCGTCGGCAAGACCACGTTGGCCCGGGGGCTCGCGCGCGCCCTCGGCTGCGGGATGCATCGCGTTCAATTCACCAGCGACCTGCTGCCCAGCGACCTGCTCGGCGTCTCGATCTTTGACCAGCGCCGTGGCGACTTCGTGCTCCGCCGTGGGCCCATTTTTGCGAACATTCTGCTCGCAGATGAGATCAACCGAGCGAGCCCGCGGACCCAATCCGCGCTGCTCGAGGCCATGAGCGAAGGCCAAGTCTCGATTGACGGCGAGACCATTAAGCTGCCCGAGCCCTTCCTCGTCGTGGCAACTCAGAACCCTGACGACTTCGCCGGCACCTTCCCGCTGCCCGAGTCCCAACTCGATCGTTTCATGGTTCGGATTCACGTCGGCTATCCGCCGCCAGACGTGGAGACCCGTCTCATGCTGCATCCAGATCTGGAGCGGGTCGACAGGATCGACCCCGTGCTCGACGCCGCGGGCTTCTGCGAACTCCAGAGGGAGGTCGACGGCGTTACGGTCGACTCCGTGCTCGGCACCTACCTGCACGCCATCATCGCGGCCACGCGCTCCAGCTCAACACTCGCCTTGGGGGCGTCCACCCGAGCCGGAATGAGCCTGGCGCGAGCCGCCCGGGCCCGAGCTATGCTCCTTGGCAGGCCATACTGCATCGCGGACGACATTCATGATCTGGCGGTTCCCGTTCTCGCGCACCGCGTTCGCCTAGCCGCGCAGGCCGAGGGATACCAAACCAGTCGCGAGGAAGCGGAAGACGCGCTCCATGACCTCGTCTCCCGCGTGCCCGTCCCGCTCTGATGCCCACCAAGCCACGCCTCATTCATCCGGAAACGCAAGAGCCGCTGCGCACGCCCCACAAGCCCGGCACCGGCGCGTGGGGAGCGCTGCGCCGCAAACTCCAGCCCCCGCGCCGACTGCGCGTCACCCGCGAGGGCAAGTACTTCATCGCAATCACCTTCGGGCTTGGCCTTGCCGCAATCAATACGGGCAACAACCTACTCTACCTCGCGTTTGGCCTACTCATCTCCCTGCTCGCCCTCTCCGGAGTGTTGAGTGAAGTGAGTCTGCGGCATCTCACGGTCGTGCGACGCCTGCCGACAAGGGCCCAGGTCGGTCGACCCCATCTTGTGGAAATCGAGGTCTTCAACCACAAGCATCGAGCTCCAAGCTACGCGGTCGAAGTCGAGGATCTGCGCGCCGGACAACCCGCGGATAAGCGCTGTTTCTTTCTGAAAATTAGCCCGGAGGCGGCGCAAATCGCCGCATACCGGAGGATCCCAGCGGCGCGGGGATTGGAACGTCACGTTGGGATGCGGGTCGCCACGCGCTTCCCCTTTGGGCTCTTTGAGAAATCGCGCGAGGTCTCCGCGGACGGAGAAATCGTCGTGTACCCGGCCGTCGACTCAATCCAGCTCCGTGCGCCTCGCGGCAATGCGGAGGCAGGCGAACGCGCGGCGCTCTTGCGTGGGCGCGGCGACGACGTCGTCACGGTACGGCCGATGCGCGACGGCGACGATCCACGCGACATCTATTGGAAGAAAAGTACCCAACCCACGCAGCGCGTTCTGCGCGAACGCTCGAGTCCAGGTCGCCAGGAAGTCCACCTCCGCCTCGATTCGACGTTCCGAGATAGCGCGCCGAGCGAGGACTGGACTGAGGGTTTCGAGCAACGCATTCGGGAAGTGGCCTCCCGCGGAGTAGCCCATCTGCGTCGGGGCGACACCGTGACGGTCAGCACGACGAGCGGACAGCGCATGGAGAGCTCGCAAGAGTCCGGGCCCGACAGGCTGCTGCGCTTCCTCGCGCTCTTGGAAGCCAGCCATGCGCCGGAACAGATACCGGCTCGACGGTCGGTCGCCAGACGGGGGGCCGCGTGAGATTCGGCGTCGCGCACCGCGTCTTCATCAACCTGCTCGCGGGCCTGGGCATCTTATCCTTGATCGCGACGGAGGCGCTGCCGATCTACGTGAGCACCGCGCTCGTCGTTGGCCTCGTGATAGCGATGGCGTTGCCCGAGCAGGCGAGGGCGAACAACTGGGTCAAGCGCGCGAGCACGGCCATTCCGCTCGTTCTCCTCATCGTCGAGGTCGCGAAGATCGCATCGGGCGCGCCCGTGCTTGCGGCGGTCGTGGAGCTATCGGGCGCCCTCACTATTGCTCGCCTGGCGACTCGAAGAGGCGCTCAGCACGACTACCAGATCGCGCTGCTCGCCCTGCTCAACTTCATCGCTGCGGCGGTCTTGGGCGGCGGGCTCGCGTATGCCCTCTGCTTCGTCGCCCTGCTCAGCGTCGTACCGATCTCCCTCGTGCTAAGCCACCTCCGGCGGGAGGTCGAAGGGAACTACCAGCAAGGGGCTCGCGATCGCGCGGGCTTGCCCGTGGACGTCCCTAGAATCCTGCGCAGCAAGCGCGTCGTCAGTCGACGCTTCCTGGTCCTGACCGGAGCTCTCGGGCTTCCGATATTCCTGGCCACGGGCATCCTCTTTGTGAGCTTTCCGCGCGTCGGCCTCTCTTGGTTGCTCCTCAGCCAAAACCGCGGAGAGCGCATGATTGGCTTCTCCGATCGAGTCGACCTCGGCGGACTGGGTACCCTGCAAACCGACTCCACCCTTGCGATGCGGGTGATCCCTGGCAACTTGCCCGAGGATCCACCGACGAACTTGGCGCTCTACTTGCGAGGCACTGCCTTTGACACCTACGACGGCCGCGCGTGGTCTCGAAGCGTGGAGGGGCGAACGCAGGTCGAAGACCACTACGGGATGTTTGTCCTGCGCCGGCCCGCGCGACGACGCGACGACGAGAAGTACGTCATTGATCTCGAACCGCTCGATCCGCCGGTGATTTTCGTCCCCCAGAACACGGTCGCCGTCAAACTGAAGACCCCGCAAAACGCCCGACCGGCGAAGCTGGATCTGGATCTTTTCGAGGGGTCCGAGGACGGCCTGCGGGCCTCCCGGAACCTATCGCGTGTGCTGCACTACGAGGCCTACGTACCCCGCGACGGGAAGAGAAGCCCCGTGCAGCGACTGAGCGCGAGGGCGAGAGAGCGTTACCTCGCCCTTCCGGGAGCGCTGCCGGAACGAGTCATCGACCTCGCAGAGGCCTGGACGGAAAATACGAGCACTCCTGAGGAGGCGGCCCAAGCCATCCGAGACCAACTCCGCGAGAACTACGCGTACTCCCTCGACTCGCCATCGGGAGGCGCTGCCGATCCGCTAGACCACTTCCTCTTCGAATCGAAGGCAGGGCATTGCGAGTTCTACTCGACGGCCATGGCGATCATGTTGCGCGGGGTCGGTGTTCCCACGCGCAATGTTGCCGGCTTCGCTGGCGGCACCTACAACCGCTTCGGGGGCTATTATGGCGTCCGCCAAGGTGACGCGCACTCATGGGTAGAGGCCTACTTTGACGGGAAGGGTTGGCTCCGTTTCGATCCCACTCCGCCGGGAGCGATCGCCCCCATTGGCGGATTTGGAGGACTGTTTGGCTTCCTACGCGACATCGTCGAAGCGACGGGGCGAGGTTGGGAAGAGCATGTCGTCGGGTACGACCTACAGCGCCAAACGGGAATGCTCCGCGACGCTCGACGGGCCCTCCAGCGTGTTAAAACCTCCACGTCATCGGATGCCCTGCGCGAGCACGGCGGAACCATCGCGATCGGTCTCGGCACCACGGTCGTGTTTATCGTCGGCTTCGTTCTCCTGAAGCGCCGTCGACGGGGCGGTCCGCAGAAGCCCGGAGGGTCACGCTCCGTCCGCGCGCGCCAGGAGCGCGCCATCGGGCTCTATCGCAAGCTTGAACGCGCCATGACCGCCCAGGGAATCGGTCGCAGCTCGGGCACGCCGCCGTCTAGACATGCGGAGGGCCTGATTCGGCAGCACCACGCACTCGGGCCGGAAATCGCTGCTCTGACCAAGCTCTACATCGAAACGCGATTCGGCTCACGAACGCTCAGCGACGAGGTGCGACGGGAATTCGGGCGTCGGGTGCGCGCCCTCACCGCTCCGCAACCAGACGCGCCGCAGCCCCAGAGCGCGGGACAGAGCCAAGGGGCGTAGCCGGCGCCGCGCCACCCAGGCGGACCGACGGACTGGCGAATCAGGCGAGTCGGGCGACAGCCGCCGCGCCATCGTGCGCGAGGACCAAATCGACGGAACCGGCGCGCGCATGCTCCGCGGTACCGCACAGCGCGTCTGGGCCCGGCCGGGCACGCAAACCTTGGTATTCGAGATCGGCGTCGCCGGGCTCCACCCAAGCGACCACCGTCGGATTATCCACAGCGCGGAACTCGCCGCCAAACTGCATCACGTCGATCGCGACGCCATCACGCAGCTCCTCGGCCGATACTGCTCGCTGGGCCGAGGCGAGCGGACGCGTCGCGGCGCCCGGCAGTGAGCCCTGCGTCAACGATCCCGGAGCGTACGCCTGCACGACTAGCCGATACCGAGACGCCGGCGCAACTTGCTTCAGTGGATGGGCAGTAACGTGCGCCCGAACGCTGTCAAAGCTCTCCGCACCCAAACAACTCGCGGCGACGAGAGCCATCCACGAGGCACCGGCAGCAACTTTGGATAGACGGGAGGCGGACATTGATTCACCCAATTGGTTCATGCGTCTAACCTCCCAGTCTGGCGGGCTGTTCCCGGGTTAACGGCCTTTTGTGACCACCGAGGTTAAAGCATGGTCCGTGCCAAGGGCCGGACGCTCAGCCGACGTAGCAAATACGCAGGCAGCACCGATCTGCGCACGATTGTGAGGTGTGTCAAATAGGTCACATGCCTGGGGTCACGCGCGCCCTTCTGGTGCACGCCCAACCCACGGGGGAAATGTAGGTGCCGCGGCGCGGCGAGGGCGCACCGACTCCGCGGAATCCATGATGGACTGACCCGCGGCCCTGCTCAGATCAGTCGGCGGCCGCGCGACGAATGGCCCGAATGGCAGCGGCTCGGTCGGGCTGTCCGAAGACAGCCGAACCCGCAACGACGGCGTTTGCGCCCGCTTCGCAGATTTGGCGAACCGTAGAAGGCGAAGCGCCGCCATCCACCTCGATGTCGATGTCGAATCCGCTCGCGTCGATCATCTCCCTGATCTTGCGAATCTTGGGCAGAACCTGCGGCAGGAACTTTTGCCCGCCGAAACCCGGATTGACACTCATGACCATGATGAGATCGCAGTCTGGAAGGACGTATTCGATCGTCGATTCTGGCGTGTGGGGGTTCAGAACGACTCCGGCCCGCTTTCCGAGACCTCGAATGAGGGAAAGTGTCCGCTGAAGGTGCGTGGAGACCTCCTCGTGCACGCTGATGGCGTCCGCTCCAGCGGCGGCGAAGGCTTCGACGTAGCGCTCTGGCTCGACGATCATCAGGTGAACATCGACCGGCAGCGACGTCGCCTTCTTGACGGCGGCGGTGATGGCCGGGCCAAGCGTGATGTTCGGGACGAAGCGCCCGTCCATGACGTCCACGTGGATCCAATCCGCCCCCGCGGCTTCAACCTCGCGCACCTCCTCGGCGAGCCTCCCAAGGTCAGCACTGAGAATGGACGGGGCGATTATCAGGTCCGACGCCATGAGTGGGGAGATACACGAGGACGGAGCCGCAGACTACCCCCTCCGAACCGGCGTTCCACTGCCAGCAAACTTGGCGTTGGCGCAGCCTGGACGAGCGTCTTAGCCGGAGCGTGTTAGGCTCCCCCGACTTCAGGGACCGACCATGATTACCAGGCCTCTCGGGAAGCTAGATTACGACCACATCGTTCAGGTGATCGACCGCTGGTGGGGAGGACCCACGAGCGCGTTGGCTCACCCGCTTTTCTTCTACGAACTCGGAGCGATGGCGCGCGTCGTCGAACACGACGGAATCCTCGTCGGGTTTCTCCTAGGGTTCGTTGCGCCCGGGCCGCCCGTAACGGGGTACGTGCACCTCGTCGGCATTCACCCGGACTACCGGCGTCGCGGGGTTGGCAAAGTGCTCTATCAGACTTTCGAGGAAGACTGCCGCAAGGCCGGTTGCACTCGCCTCAAGGCGATCACGACGACGGGCAACGACGGGAACCTCGCTTTCCACAAGGCAACTGGCTGGACGGTCTCGACCATCGAGGACTACGCGGGGCCGGCACGGCCACGGGTGGTTTTTAATAAGGCTCTCGACTAAGCCGGCGGAACACCCTTGAAAAACCTCGGTTGCACATCGAAAGTTGATCCTTCCGTGAGCAGGACTAAGTTGGTGCAGGGCGGGTTCGCTCTCATGACCGCCGCCTCAAATCATCTATCCGTCGGTGCCGAAGAACTCGCGCAAATCGGGCTCTTTGGCGGAATGCCACAAAGTGCTCTGCAGCATTTCGCGAACGAACTCTCGCTGGTGCAGCTCAAGGACGGCGACGTCCTATTTCGGGAGGGCGATTCGGGACGTGAACTCTACGTCGTACTGACGGGTGCTGTGGACGTTGTGCGTACCCGGCGCGGCCAAGCCGTGCCCGTCGGGCAGGTGGGAGCCGGACGGTGGTTCGGGGAGGGCTGCGTGCTAGCCGTGCAGCCCAGATCGGCGACCGTCGCGGCGAGCGGCCCCGTCGAACTGCTGCGTTTGGGAGCGTCAGATCTCAACGCACTCTATCGACGCGACGCAAAGGCGTATTCGCTCTTGGTTCTGAATATGGCGAGAGATCTCGGACGTGAGCTGCGCACGCTTCGTGAGCAGATGCTGCAGAGCAGTGGCGACGGCGACGGCGACGAGCCGTCCGGCTCGCGCTAGACGCTCCGGGTCGCGACCTGGACGGAATCGCTTCAGCGACGCCGAGCTTCGGCAAGTAGGCGCACCGCCGAGGTGACGTCAGGCGGAACCTTCGCGAGGCCGCTGGTTGCGCTCTGGAGCACGCGCACCAACTCGTCGACTGCTGCGACCACCTCGCTTGAGTTCGCAGAGAAGATGTCCGCCCACATGGCATCGGGCCCACCGGCCCCGCGCGTCATGCGCTCGAACGCAGGCCCGCCCGCCCGGCACGCGCCCGCTCGCTCGGAAACGACCGCCAACGCGCTGGCGACCAGTTGGGGGAGGTGACTGGCTCGAGCGACGGCGGCGTCGTGAACCTCTGGGCTCAACCTATGCGGGGTCGCGCCGACGGCGCGCACGAGATCTTCGACGAGAGCGACCGCGTTTTCGTCGGAGCCCTCGGGGCAAAGGAACCAGCTCCGAGACTCAAAAAGATCCACCCGCGCATGCTCGACGCCTCCGTGGACCCCGCCGGCCATGGGATGACCCGGCACGAACGCCCCTCGCCGTGGCGACGGAAGGGCGGCATCAACGATTGTCGTCTTCGTCGACCCGCAGTCTGTGACGACCGGCGACTGCTTGAGCGCCTGGGGAAGCGTAGCGATGATGGCCGAGACCGGAGTAGCGAGCACCGTTATAGAAGCGTCTGAGAGGGCTTCTTCAACCGCCTGCGTATCGGCAACGTCCACGGCCACATCGACGCCAGCGAAACCATCGAGACGGGGCAGGGCATCGCCCCGCTCGAGAGCCACGACACGAGAGGCCCAGCCAGAACGCTTCAGGGCCAGCGCGAGCGAGCCACCGATCAACCCCAAGCCCCAGATCGCGACCCGGTGATCGCTCATTCCCGTATCGCTTTGCTGGCGGCCCGAAGTTGCTCCCCGAGTTTCACCGCCTCGTCCCAGGCAAGCGTGGCCGGATGCGGCGCCGGATTCTCTTCCTCGCCGACAAATACCCGCAAGACGACGCCGTCAGCGCCGGCACCGAGAGCCGCCATTGCCACGGGCGCGCAGTACCGGCGGCGGCGCGCAATCGTAGGCACGTCGACGACGACGGGAAGATGACTGCGGGCCTTCACGCGTGCGATGGCCAGCGCGTCCAGAGTTCGTCGCCCGGATTGAAATTCCGTTCCTTGCTCAAAAAGCACAACGCTCGTGCCGCCCCGTGCGAGTTCGCGTTCGGCGGCTTGGAGCCAGCGATCCACTCCCCAGCTGGGTTCCCGGGGGACAAAGACCACCGGGAAGCGCGGCGACTCGGCGCGGGGATTGACGCTGAGGCAGGCGAGCCCGCCGACGCGCTCGCGCGCGCGGATCGACCGGGTGACGGAGGCGTCAAAGGGACGCCCAGCCAGAAGCGCATAGGAAGGAGGCGGAGCGTCGGTCTCCGCAGCAAGACCCACGGGCTCGAGCGCAATCCAAGGCTCGCCACTCCCGATTCGGCCGAAATCTCCCTCGATAACAGTAGAGTTTTGTCTGAACTTCCGCGACACGAGCCGGTACGGCTCACTGACGCGCACCACTTCCGCTACGCCTTCAAACTCCCGGACCGAGGCGATATCGTCGTCCGAGACTTCCCCCACAACGCCGAGGATCGTGCGCCGCTGCCCACTGGACCGGTGCACGTCGAATTGGCCGCGCGTGAGATGGGAGATCACCGCCTCGACGGCGCCCTCGGGGATATCTGGCTCCATGACCACGATCATCGCCGACCGAGCCTATCGTGAAACCAGGCCGGGTCCTCGGCCAATCGACTGTTAGGAGCCCTAAGTTCCCTCACCGGCGCCCACCAGGCCGGTGATCGGCGGCCAGCGGGCTTCGGACGAGGCGCCGGCCCGGGGATCTGAGGCTCTCCGACCATCGAAGACGTGGCGGAAGGGCTTCGCGGGCGCTATCGTCGCTCCCCTCATGGTTGTCCAGAATGACCCGCTCATTGGTGCCGAAGTTGCCGGCCGGTACAAGGTCATCAAGCGCCTCGGCGAAGGCGGCATGGGCCAGGTGTATCTGGCCATGCACGAGGTCATCGAGAAGAAGGTCGCCCTCAAGATCCTTCGACCCGAGTACTCCGAGAAGCCCGACATCGTCACACGCTTCCAGCAGGAGGCCATCAGCGCCTCGCGAATCAAGCACCCGAACGTGCTGGAAGTCTTCGACTTCGGGCAGCTCGAGAACAACGGCTGCTTCTTCCTCGCGATGGAGTTCCTAGAGGGGCGAGACCTCTCCGACGAGATCTCTGCGATGGGCGTGATGGAGCCCAACCGGGCGATCCCCATCGCTCTGCAGATCTGCCGTGCCCTCGGCGCGGCGCATTCGCGCGGCGTTGTCCATCGCGACATGAAGCCGGAGAACGTCTTCCTCCAGCGGACGACCGACGGCGAAGAGATCGTCAAGATCGTGGACTTTGGCATCGCTCAGTTGCGAAGCCCGGACAAACCGCAGGGCGAAAGCCCCGAGGAACCCAAGCGCCGACGCCTGACCAAGACCGGCATGATCTTCGGAACGCCGGAGTACATGGCGCCGGAGCAGGCCGCCGGTAAGCAGGCCGATCTGAGGGTCGATATCTACGCGACCGGAATCATCCTGTACGAGATGTTCACGGGCGCCGTGCCTTTCACGGGCGAGACGTTCATGGCGGTGCTCGCGTCTCAGCTCAACGATGACGCTCCGGGCATGCGGGAAATCGTTCCGGATCTGGCGCTGTCGCGGGAACTCGAGGCGGTGATCATGCACACCCTCGCGAAGAAACCCGACGACCGTTTCCAGTCGATGGCGGAGCTCGCGGCGGCCATTTCTGCCACTCCCGAGGGTGAATTCGCAGCCCGTCTCACACTGACGACGGGTGGAGCGGCGATGAGCCACGTGGGTCCGTCCGTCGCCAGCGCCGGCAGCGCGACAGCCGCCCAGTTCGCGGGCGGAGGTCAATCGAACCAGACCAAGGGCCAGTTCGGCGACGCATCCGACGGAGACCTGGGCGATAGCTCACCGGAAATCGACTTTGGCGACGACGAGCGCCCCGTCACCCAGCTCGAGGCGGCCGGCACCCTGCCACCCGAGAGTCCCCGAAGCCGCAAGGCCCCCCTCATCGGCACGGTTCTCGTGGCTCTCGGGATCGCCTGTGCGGGGACCTTCTTCGCGATGTCGAACGGAGACGACGACGGCACCGAAGTCGCCGCTCCGGCGGTGAACGAGGGAACGGCTGGCGCTGGCACCGCGGCCGACACGGCCCCGAAGCCGCCGCCAAAGGCCGAGCCGGAGCCGCCACCAAGGCCCGCGTTTCAGGGCATTCGACTAGCGGTCACCACCGACCCTCCCGGGGCCGTCATCATGAAGGACGGGTTTCAGGTCTGCGAGGCGTCACCCTGCGAAGTCATCGCCGCCCCCAACGAAACCCTCGAACTCACGGCCGAGCTGGGAAAGCGCAAGGGCGCGAAGAAAGTCCTCGCGCAAAAGGACCAGGCGATCGCCATCAAGCTCAAGAAGCCGAGAGTTCGCAAGCCGCGGATCACGAAGCCGCCGCCCGTGAAGCTGAAGAACCGACTCTGCGAGAAGGAAGTCGACGGGATCAAGATCCTCGTTCATTGCGGTGATTGACTAGTGAGGGGGACCGCTGGCCCCCCTCTCGGTGGGCAAAGCCCACCGATTCACCCCGGTTGGTGAACTGTTGGGTTTGTTTTGAGGTCCCCGGGGAGGAGGTTTCCATCGGGTGCGCCTCGGGATCGCCTCAACGATTCCTGTTGTCACCCGGCGTTCTCCGCCATGCGCGCATTGCGAGCGCAGCTGCAGGCGCACGCATCGAACGCGGCTCCCAAAGTAGGAGAACCGCGTCCGACCGCCGCGCGCCGCTAGTTGTTCGTCATCGCGACGGCTGACGTATCCGTCGGCTCGTAGGGCTTCATCTCGCCGGACTTGTAACGGCTCCAGTAATCGTTGAGCTTCCTTGCCACGATAGGCGCGAGGATGATGCTGCCGACGATGTTCGGGAAGGCCATGCAGAAGATCATGGCGTCTGAGAATGCGATGACTGGGCCCAAGCTGAGAACGGCGCCGACGAAGACGAAGAAGACGAAGATGCCGCGGAAGACGATAACGGACTGGATGCCGCGCCCTCCAAAATGATCCAGAAGGTAAATCCAGCCTCGTTCGCCGTAGTAGCACCACGAGATCATCGTTGAGTACGCGAAGAGCACGACGGCGATCGAGAGAGCCTCGTCACCGAAACCCAGAGCCTTATCGAACGCTGCCGTCATCATGGGTACGCCGGCGGCGATCGGCGCACCGTTGTGCAGCGCCTCGGGGCTCCACACTCCGGTTACGATGACGGTTAGGCCGGTCATCAGACAGATGATGACCGTGTCGATGAAGGGGCCGAGCATGGCGACCATGCCCTCCCGCACTGGCTCGTCCGTCTTCGCGGCAGCATGCGCGATGGCCGCGCTACCGAGACCCGCCTCGTTCGAGAACGCGGCGCGCTGTACGCCCATGATGAGCACGCCGACCGCGCCGCCGAAGATGGCGTTGTTGTTGAACGCACTCGAGAAGATCAAGCCGAACGCTGCGGGAATAGCTCCCGCGTTGGTGATGATGACGTAGCCGCAGGCGATCACGTAGAAGCCGCACATGAGCGGGATGATTCGCGACGTGGCCGCGCCGATGCGCTTGATTCCACCGAGAATAACAGCGCCCACCGCGGCCGCGAGCAAGATGCCGACGACGAAGCCCGTGACCTCGTTGTTGGTCTGGAAGGTGCTGGCGATCGCAGCGGCGGTCTGATTGCCCTGGAACATGTTGCCGCCGCCGATGGCGCCGCCCATGACCATCACCGCAAACATCACCGCAAGGACTTTGCCCACCACGCCAAAGACCGGGCCTTTCTTCTTGAGACCCATATCCAGGTAGTACATAGGACCACCCGAGATGCTGCCGTCCTTATTCTCGCGCCGATAGAGTTGGGCGAGTGTGCAGCTGCTGAACTTCGCGCTCATACCGAAGAGCGCCATGGTCACCATCCAGAACACGGCACCGGGTCCGCCCAAGCGGATCGCCAACGCGACGCCCGCGATATTGCCGAGGCCGACCGTTGCCGAGAGGGCGCTCGTAAGCGCGCGGAAGTGGCTGATCTCACCCTTGTCTTCGGGGTTGTCGTACTTGCCGCGCACCACGTTGATGGCGTGCTTGAAGCCGCGGAAGTTGATGAACTTGAAGAAGAGCGTGAAGAAGAGCGCACCGATCATCAAGATGCCGACGATGAACGGGAACTTCACCGGCGTCTCTTTGCCGTCCTCGCTCAGAAATCTATTGTCCTCGAGGCCACCGAAGCTGGCGTCAAACATCAACGCCTTCCAAACGACGCCGTTCACTTTGCCGAGGGTGTCGGCCAACGCGGGCTCGATGGCGGCGTTGGCGTCCGAGATTTTCGTGGCGAACCAGCCCATCTCAGCCGGCTCCGCGACAGGCTTCCCGTCAACCGGCGCAACCTTCTCGCCGATCCCAGGAAGGTCCTGCGCGGGAGGTTGCCCCTCCTCTTGTAGCGCGACCGCGGGCACCGCTTTGGCGGGCTCCACCTCGACGTCCGGGCTAGGCGCTGCCCCTTCCGCGAGCTCCGTTGCGTCCGCAGGCGTTGGTTCACCTTGCGCAAAACTCGGGCTAGCGAACGCGCCAAACGCGAGCACTGCCATCACCACCAACAGGGTCCCTAGAAAATTAAACTTCACGGATCGTGCCTCCATGCGACGGCGGACTCTCGCATTCTCGGGTCTGCTACGAAAGGCCTAACTCTGGGCCCGTCAGTCGTACGGAACCTGTCGCAAACGGCGGAGCGATAGCGATTGATTCCACGCGGTGATTCGCAGGAGACTCCCGCCGTGTCATCGAATTCGAGCAGTTCCGGTAGTCGTATAAAATTCGGCCCTGCCCGTTGGGCCGCGTTGGTCGTCGGTGTGGCACTCGCGGTTAGTCTTATCTGGGTTCCGCGGGTCGCCAGCGAGCAGCTGGGAACGGCAGGCGGGGAAGCGCTGCTCGGACCCATCGTCGCGGTGACCCTCGCGCTCGTGACGCGGCGCCTGCTGCTGTCGCTCTTGCTCGGCGTGCTCGCCGCCGGCATCGCGCTGGCGAGCCACCGCGGAGTCATTACGACCAGCGAGTACATCGCGTCGGAACTCTTTGACTCGTTCAAGATTTACATCGCTCTGTTCACAGCCGCGCTCCTAGGGATGGCCGGCCTAATGGGTGCATCGGGCGGCACCGCCGGCCTCGTCCACAGCGCTCGACGCTGGGTCACCTCGAAGCGAAGCTCGAAACTGGCAACGTTTGGTCTCGGACTGCTCGTCTTCTTCGACGACTACGCGAACTGCATGTTGGTCGGTCCCACGATGCGGCCGATGTGCGACGAGCATCGCGTATCTCGCGCGAAACTCGCCTACATCGTTGACTCGACCGCAGCACCCGTCGCGGGTTTGGCACTCCTTTCCACGTGGGTGGGCTACGAGATCGGGCTGGCATCCGACGCAGCCGGCAAGGTGGGGATGCAGCTGGACGGAATCGCTTTGCTCGTCGCGGCGCTTCCCTTTCGATTCTATTGCGTATTCGCGCTCGCGCTCGTCGCGATCACTTCCCTGATGAACCGTGACTTTGGTCCGATGCTGCGCGCGGAGCGAGACCGGGAGCAGGGCGGCGGTCCTCACCCCATCAACCCAAGCGACGAGGCGGATGAGGCAAGGCCGTCCTACGATGCGCCCGCTTCGGGCGTCCCGCCCAAGGCGCGCAATGCGATCATCCCGCTCGTCGTGGTCACGCTGGCGACCATCTTTGGACTCTTCTTCGACGGGCTGATCAGCCTCGGGGGAGAGGGCCTGGCACCTTGGTACACGGCCGCGTTTTGGGACCAGATCGCGACCGCTGGAGCCGCCCAAGGGCCCTTGCATTCGGCCGGATTTTGGCGCGAAACGTTGAGCGCTAGCGAGAACAACACACTCGTGCTCTTTATCGCGGCGGCAGCCGGGGCCATCGTCGCGTTCGCGCTGCCGGTTTTCCAGCGTGCGCTCAGCCCCGCGCGTGCGTTCCGCGCTTTCTTCTCTGGCATGAAGCACGCCGCGATGCCTTTGGCCATCTTGGTGATGGCTTGGGCGCTGAGCGCGGCTTGCAAAGATCTGGGTACGGGACCCGTGATGGCGACCATGCTGGGCGATCGGCTCGACCCATCGCTTCTGCCGCTGGTCACGTTCTTCTGCGGCGCAGTGATCGCATTCGCAACCGGGAGTTCCTGGACGGCAATGGGGATCTTGATCCCCGTCGCCGTACCCGTCGCGTTTCAGATGGGAGGCGAAGCCATCACGCTTATCGCGCTGGCGGCGGTGCTCGACGGCGCCATCTTCGGCGATCACTGCTCGCCCATCAGCGACACCACGATCATGGCGAGCATTGGGGCGGACTGTAACTTGCTGGAGCACGTCGTAACCCAAGCGCCCTACGCAATCATGGCAATGCTCGTCGCTGCCTTCGCTGGGTACCTGCCCGCCGGCGCGGGGGTGTCGCCCTTCTTGAGCATCGGAGCGGGCATTGCTGTATTGGCGATCTTGACCTTCGTGCTCGGCCGGCGCGCGGGAGGCAACTCACACGCCGCGAAATCGGAATCAAGAGAGCGAGCGCGAGCAACGAATTAGTCGATGCCCAGCCACTTCGTCGCGAGGGTGTCGACGCGCGCGGCGATCTCGCGAGCGACGGCGCGAAACTGCTCCAGCATCCCTTCGTCCGGACCCTTCGCCGGATCCGGCAAAGGCCAGTGGATTCGCTCGCCACCCACCGCGACCGGACAAACTTCGTCAGCACAGAGCGTGACGACGAGATCGACGCCGTCAGCGTCAATGGCGTCCACGTTCTTCGACCGCTGTTCGGAATGCTCGATCCCCAGGTCGTCGAGCACCTTGGAGGCGAGGGGGTGAACAAAGCGCGGCATCGAACCCGCGCTCTCGACCCGCGCCGCCTCTCCCAAGCGAGCACGAGCGATCCCCTCGGCGAGTTGACTGCGCGCCGAATTGGCGACGCAGAGAAACAAGATGCGCGCCGCTCGACCCGTAGGCGGTGGCGACGACGGCATTTGCCAGGCCCTCTCGAAGACGGTCATCCGCGTTTCGTAACGTATCCCGAGCGAGATCGCACGCCGCGCCGGCGCGCCCGGCTAGAAAGTGACCGGCCGGAAAGTGACCGGCCCTAAGCGGCCTCGAGCATTCCGAACGCGGCGACTCCGCGCTGGCGCAGCATCCGCTTGTATGTGTCGCGCTGCGCCGACTCTCCGGCGAGGGCGGCTAGGAGGCGGGCGGAGAATTCGTCGAGGCTTTCGGCGCCCCAGGCATCGCTGGCATCGCTGGCGTCGCTGGCATCGCTGGCATCGCTGGCTCCACCCGCGTCGCCGCCGGCGAGAACGCGGCGCCATCCGGCGATAGCCTCGCGGAATTCGGGAAGTGGCCTGACTCGACCGCGCCGGACCTGCGCGATTCCCGACCTCTCGAGCGCCACCCCTGCCTTCTCCGGCAGAGTAGCTGCTTCAACGCTGCGGTTGCTCAGCAGCTCGCCGATCACGGCCGCGGCGCGGGTCGCCCCCTGCTCAAGCGCCGCGTCGACGAGCGCATCGATCCAGGCACCAAAGGCGTCCGCTTCGCCATCCTCATCGTCGTCGTCGCTCGTGACCTCAGAAACGGCGAGAAGTACTGACCCCAGATCGATCGAATCTTCGTTGTCCGCATCGGGCTGCGATGCCTCCGTCTCCTCCGCATCCGTGGACATGGCGGCGAGGCGCAGCACGCTACCCGCGTCGGCACTCTCGTGACCGGTCCTGTCGGCACCGTCGGCTGTGTCATCCGAAAGGACCGTCCGGCTGCGAAACGCGCTTGCCGAGGCAAGCCCCGGCCGTTCGCTCGGGGGCGGAAAGGGCTCGCGCGGCGCGGGCGCGGCGGATTTCGTTTCGGCGTCGCGGTCCTCAACCTCGGCGGAGGGCACGGTCTTGTCGTGGTCGCGAACCGTGGTCTCAGCCGCCGTCTCAGCCGCAGTCTCAGCTGTAAGCGACGGCACGGCGTCGGACTCCTCACCGAGCCAGGCCACGTCCGCGGAATCGTCACTCTCGCTCGCGGCCGCTTCGGCGACGTCCTCGTCTTCGAGAAGTTCGTCGAGCAGCGCGGCAAGCGCGCGGCGTCCATCCGCCGGCGTACGGCGACTGGGAGGTGCCGCATCCGTCACGCTCGGCGCGACATCCGCGACATCCGCGACATCCGCGACATCCGCGATAGACACAGCACCGCAATCCCGGATGGGTCGCGGGCGATCCGCCTCATCCGTCTGAAGCACCGAAAGCGGCTCCGGCGTCGGGATGGCTGACATGGGTGCCGGAGTGACCGACAGCGACAGCGGCTCCGGCTCCGGCAGTTGGGCGGCGAGCGCCACCAGCTCATCCAGCGCTTCCGAAGCGGGGGGCGCAACCTCGGGCTCGCGGGCCTTCACCGGCGGCCGCGCAGCGACGGGGGTCGGAGCGGCCGTTTGAGCGGCCGTTTGAGCAACTGGCGGCGCCGTAGATGGCGCTCGCACCACGGCGCGCGGCGGCTTGCCGGCAACGTCGAAGCACACCCACACAGCACCTTCATGGAGCGCAGGGTTATCATTCGGAAATTCTGAAGCGCCCGTACGAAATGAGTCCACAGCTCTACCTCAACACCACTTGTAGGTAGATGTAGGACACGTGGGCAAATTAGCGCCGATTCCCGCTCTTCGCTCCACTGTCGGTGCGCGGTTTCAGTGAAAGCGTCGCCACTTCCGCAACCGGCGCTGTCGGGTTAGCCTCGCGCCGCGCCTCCCTGTGATGCGCGACGCTGCGGGTCGGCATAGAGTCGCCAGCAGCCGCGCAAATACTGGGAATCACCCAAGAAAAATAAAATGGCCGATTCCGAGGTCCATCCCCTCATTTCGAACTTCGAGATCTCCGTCGTACCGGGCGTCTACGACGTCCTTTCGGCGAAGATGGCCCAGCGCGCGGGCTTTCACGCGGCTGTTCTAACCGGGTACGGCTTCGCCGCGTCTCACCTTGGCGAGCCGGATTTTGGTCTCTTTACCCAGTCTGAGCTGCTCGACGCCGCTCGGCGGATCACCGCGGCGGTCGATATCGGATTGATCGTCGATGGCGACACAGGCCACGGCGGGCCGCTGAATGTGCAGCATATGGTCCGCGAGTTGGTCCGTATGGGTGCCCGCGGTGTGCTCCTGGAGGACCAGAAATGGCCCAAACGTTGCGGGCATATGCGCGGCAAGGACGTGATCGACGCCGACGAGCACGCGATGAAGATCCGGGCAGCGAAGGAAGCCCGAGGCGACGCCCAGCTGATCATCACCGCGCGAACCGATGCCCTCGCGACTCACGGCATCGAGGAAGCGCTGCGACGTGCCCTCCTCTACAAGGAAGCGGGAGCGGATGTGCTCTTTGTGGAGGGGCCCCGCACGCGCGAGGAGCTGGAGCTGATCGGCAAGACGCTGCCACCGCCCCTCGCCGTGAACCTGATCGAAGGCGGCGATACGCCGATGCTGTCGCTAGAAGAACTCAGGGATATGGGGTTTTTCAGCGTCGGCTTCGTCCTTTCTGGGCTCTACGCCGTGGCCAAGGCGCTCGAACGAACTTACGCGGAAATCCGTGCCAAGGGTTCCACGGCGGCGATCCGCAGCGACATGATGGATTTCGGAGAGTTCGGAGGCGTCGTGGGGCTCGAAAAGCGCTACAGCGACGACGCCCGCTTCCGAACCTAGACGCCACAAAACCGGGTGGCGGCAGCGTCGCCAAACTCGACGGCCGGCAACCAAGACGCTACACCTCGCGCCATGCTCGACGCACGGTTCGTAGCCGACAATCTGGACGAGGTACGGGCGGCCCTGGCGCGCCGGTCGCCCGAAGCCGCCGAGACCGTGAACGCGATCGCGACCCTTTCTGACGAACGACGCCAGCTGACGACCGAAGTGGAGAAGCTCCAGGCCGAGCGCAACCGCGCAAACCAGGAAATGTCCAAGCTCGCGCGCGGCGGCGATAAAAACGCCTTCGCGCAACGACGCGACGAGCTGAAGACCTTGGCGTCGGCGATCAAGGAGCTGGAGGCCAAGCAGGCCTCGGTCATCGAGCGCATGCAAACCCTGCTGCTTGATGTTCCGAACCTGCCGCACGAGTCGACCCCGAACGGGCAGTCGGAAGAGGAGAACGTTTTCGTCCGTGAATGGGGCGACAAACCGAAGTTCGACTTCGAACCAAAAGCGCACTGGGACGTAGGTCAAGATCTGGGCATTCTCGACTTCGAGCGCGCCGCGAAATTGAGCGGCTCACGCTTTGCCGTACTCTGGGGCGCGGGCGCGCGTCTCGAGCGAGCGCTCGTCAGCTTCATGCTCGACCTGCACACCCGGGAACATGGCTACCGCGAGGTGTACACGCCCTTTCTCGTGCGGCAGTCGGCGCTGCTCGGCACCGGGCAGCTTCCGAAATTCGAGGCTGACCTTTTTAAGACGTACAAGAAGGACGCCGACGACAACGAACCGCTCTACCTCGTGCCCACAGCAGAAGTGCCCGTCACCAATCTGCACGCGGACGAAATCCTCGAAGGCGACACGCTGCCCGTCGCCTACGCTGCGTACACGCCCTGCTTCCGCAGCGAAGCCGGCTCGCACGGCAAAGACGTACGGGGCCTGATTCGACAGCATCAATTCGACAAGGTCGAGATGGTGCGTTTTTGCGCGCCCGAAGATTCCACGGCAGAACACGAGAAGCTGACGGGACACGCCGAGGCCGTGCTGCAACGGCTCGGACTGCACTACCGAGTCGTGGAATTATGCGCCGGCGACTTAGGCTTCCCCGCAGCAAAGTGTTTCGACCTGGAAGTGTGGTTGCCGGGACAATCGGCGTACCGAGAAATCTCGAGCTGTTCGCTCTTCGTCGACTACCAGGCGCGGCGCGCGAAGATCCGTTACCGACCCGGGCCCAAGGCGAAACCGAAGCTGCTGCACACCATCAACGGATCGGGCCTCGCCGTGGGACGCACCGTCGTCGCGCTCCTCGAACAACACCAGCAGTCTGACGGTAGCGTCCTCATCCCCGAGCCGCTACAGCCCTTCATGGGCACCGACCGCATCGTCGCGGAGTGAGGCGACGTCACTCGCCAGGCGCGGAGTGAGGCGACGTCGCTCGCCAGGCGCGGAGTGAGGCGACGTCACTCGCCAGGCGCGGAGTGAGGCGACCGAGCGAACGCGTCAGCCGTCTCACTTCGGGCGTTTTGACACGTTCTTGCGGCGAGCCTTGGTAGGCCGCGACCGCTTCGGACGTTCGTCATCGCCTGAACTCGCAGCGCGGCCGGCGGCACCTCCGCGACCCCCGCCCTTGCCGGCCGGGCGCTTCGCGCCGCCACGGCTCTTCTTCGGCGCTTTGCCTCGTGAACCGGAGGGCGCGTCCTCCACCTTCGTCTTCTTGGCAGCGCGCGCTTTGCCCTTATGCTCCGAAGCTTCGGCGCGCCGAGCCACACGCTTGGTTTTTCGCTCTGGCGGGCCAGTCTCGCGGCTCACTTCCTTCGCGACTTCGTCAGCGACTCGCGCCGGAGGAATACGCTTTGCGTAGACGGTGCGCCGCATGATCGCAACGTCTTCTATAGCGACCGTCACGGCATCGCCGAGCCGGACCTCGTCGCCCGAGCGGAGCCCGACCAGACTCAATTCGTCTTCTGAAGTCTCGTAGCGATCTGGGCCCATCGACTCGAAGCGCACCAGCACGTCCACGAAGGGTTCGTCGAGTGTCACGTACGCGCCGCCACCCACGATAGCGTTCACGCGACCTTCGAAAACGTCGCCGATATGGTCGCGCATGAAGAGCGCACGGTAGAGATCCAGAACCTCACGTTCAACGCTTACGGCAGCGCGCTCTCGCGTACTGGACGTGGTCGCCGCGGTCCGCATGAGTTCGACGGCTTCGGTGCTGGTGTCAGGCTTACCGCCGCGCAGGAGCCTTTTGATGGTGCGATGCACGAGCAAGTCCGGATAGCGACGGATCGGTGATGTGAAGTGCAGATACGACTCGGAAGCGAGGCCAAAATGTCCGATGTTGACGATGTCGTAGATGGCTTGCTTGAGGGAGCGCAGGAGGAGCATCTCGAGGACCTTGCCGCGCGGATGCTTCTGGACCTTGCGCAACCACTGACTGACCGCGACGGCATCCTGCATGTCTTCGAGATTGAACTCGACGCCCATGACGTGGGCGATCTCGCCCAGGCGCTCGAGCTTCTTCTCGTCGGGTTTGCCGTGAACTCGATAGATGGTGGGGCAGCGTCGTTTGCTGAGCCACTGCGCCACGACTTCGTTGGCGAGCAGCATCATCTCCTCGACCATTTCATACGCGCGCTTGACGCCGGGATCCTCGGCGCGGCGGGTCACCTGCGTGGGGATGCCGGTCTTGGGATCGAGCGTTACTTTTGGCTCCGGCAAGTCGAGCGCCAGAGCGCCGCGCGCCATGCGACGCCGGCGGAGCTTGCGCGCGAGTTCGTCGATGGCGCGGAGGTTCTTCTTGAACGATTCGGCCTGCGTGGAAAGTGGCGGCTTATCCGTGAATCCAAGCGTTCGCGCGACGCCACCGTAGGTGAGCATCGCCGCCGAGCGCATCAGCCCCTCGACGATCTTGGCGTCAACGACCTCACCGCGGCGGTCGAGATCGATGATGACGCAGAGGCAGTGCCGATCGTGGTCCGGCAGCAACGAGCAAAGGTCTGCCGCGAGCGCTGAGGGCAGCATCGGAATCGCGCGATCCGGCAAGTAGATGGTGCAGCCGCGGGTCGCGGCCTCTTTGTCGAGCGCCGAGCCTGGCTGCACGTATTCGCTAACGTCGGCGATGGCGACCCACGCGCGGTATCCCTTCTCCGTGCGCTCGACCCAGATGGCGTCGTCGTGATCGCGGGCATCCTCCGGATCGATGGTCGGCAGCGGTACATGACGTAGATCAACGCGACCTTCGCCCATCACGCCGCCGAGGCGCGCTGCCATGCGTTCGCCCTCGCGAATCGCGTCCCGGGGATGTTCCTCCTCGATTTGTTCACGGACGAGAATCTTGGCGACTTCGGCCTTTGCTGTTCCGGGCTCACCCAATACGGCGACCAACTCACCCTCGGGGTTTTCGTCGGCCGTGTCCGGGAACCGGACGATGCGCGCCACGGCGGCGTCCCCGTCCTTGCCCTTGCTCAAACCTGCCGTCAGCACGATCGGCCCACGGACGCGGGTGTCGTCCGGTTCGAGCCAGGCGCTGCGACCACGCTTACGGAAGAGGCCCGCGACTCTTGGATTGCGGCGCGCGACGACTGCGATGACTCGCCCTTCGACGCCACGGCGACTGCGATTGGTGACCTGAACGCTGACCCGATCCCCGTGCAGTGCGCCGCCGATGCCCGTTGGCGGCAAATAGACGTCGTCATGACCCACGGCCGTCACAAAGCCGAAGCCTCGCGGGTTCACGCTGAGCATTCCATCCCACGTGGGCAGCCCCTCGTCAGCGCTTGGGGACAGGAGGCGGAACCGTTGGCCCGGAAGCCGCTTCAGCGTTCCTTCGAAGGAGAGCTGGTCGAGCAGCTCTTGCAGCCGCTCGACGGAGCCTTGCGGGACTCCCAGCTTCTTCGCAAGAGCCCGCGGATGAATGGCGCGGCCATGGTCGCGAAGGCAGTCAACGATCTCTTCACGGGTGGGGAGTTGTCGTGCCATCGGGCCTCTTCATAGCGGACATGGCCCCAAGCGCCAGCCGTCGGGAGTCGCTTTTCGGGCTTCTTTCGCGCTTCTGGGGGTCACGGAGTCTCGCTCCCACTCGGGCTCTCGGTGCGAGGCCGCCGGAGATTGCACGCGTAGTCAGGGGTGCAGTGATTGTCCGAGCACTTGGCGCTCAGGCATTGCGCGTCGTTTTGACAATCCTCGCCATTTCGGCGCCTCGCCTCGCAAATCCCCCCAGGCGAGCACCCATGCAGTGGCTCGCAGTAGTCCGTCAGCCCCAAATAATCGAGGTCCACACACGCTTGGCCAGTGGTCGGGAGCGGGATGCAGCGAAGCGTGGTGGTGTCGCAATACTGTCCCTGGGAACATTGGTTGAGGAAGGCCGGATGGCAGGCAGCCCCTGGCGAGACCGTGTCCTGGCAAGTGGCGCTTTCGGCGGCGGCAGCGCCGTTGTCGCCGTCGTCGCCGTCGTCGGGCGTGCTTTCAGCGCAGACCATTCGACCTGCGCAAAGCGGAGCGGAGAACACCTCGTCGAAGGCCCCACATTGGTCGCCCAACGTGGCCGTCGAAACGTGGGATTGCCGGTCGCAGATCTGCTCGCCGTCGACGCTGATACAGAGCAAATGATACGCGCAATCGTCTTGGTTGACGCAGGGATCGCCGTCCCCGTCTGGATCGGTACAAAGGGCGGGTGAACCCACGCATTTGAGCCCCCGCGCGCACTGGATCGGGTCAGCGCAGCCGTCGCCCACCGATTTCCACGGCGCGCAGGTCCCCGGGCATTCCTGCAGCCCGCTGCCCGCGTCGCAATACGCGTCACCGGCGCAGTCCAGGCTGTCTCGGCAATCTCCACCCGTGGCGACCGTGCCCTCGATGGCCGCCAGGCAGCCGGGAGGCAGGTGGTTGATGAGACCACAATCCGCCAACTGGACGATGCATGCGTCGCCCAACAACGGGTGGTAAAGGATGCGCCCGGCGTTCACCCCATCCTGGACCGCTGGAACGAAGCCCTCCGCGACGTACCCTCCCAACCTCAGCGGGCAATTGTCCCGGTAGGGCATGGATTCGACCCCCCCGCACGTGTTCAGGCTAGCGCAGACGGTCTGAGTCATTCGATCGGCGAAGAGGGCAAAAGGCACCCCCACGGTCGCCGAGTTGTCGGGTCCGCAAGCCAGAACCGCCGGAATGAGCAGCAGCGCCCATCTCGCCCCTAAGCCACCGGTCGCCGTCCCGCCCATGACCCCGAAAGTCTAGCAGGCTTCATGCTATCTCCTACGGCACGACATTCCTCGTGGGGAGTCTTCAGAGACCCAGGATGCCGCGAAAGCTGACTCAGCACGCAAACCACCGTAGAGTTTGAATACTTTGAAGAGGGGATTCTGGTTCGACATCGTCCGTTTGTGCTGCCTCGTCGCGATGGCGACGAGCGCCGCGATGTTGATGGACTACACGGCTGAGGGGGCTGACGCCGCGCCAACATTTTGCGCGGAGGGCTCCGGTTGTACAGCCGTCCAGGAGAGCGGCTTCGGATACTGGTTTGACTTTATCCCCGTGCCGTTGGTCGGCCTGGTTGGGTTCGCGTGCCTACTGGCTCTCTCCCTCGTCGGTCGTCTCGAGCGCTATGCCCTTTACGGCGCCTCCCTCGGCGCCGCGGGTGGCGTGTCCTTTCTTTGGATCCAGTGGTGGGTCATCGAGCATTTTTGCTCGCTCTGTTTGGTCGTCGACATCACGTCCATCGTGGCGTTCATCGCGGCGCTGCTGCATCAGCGTGCGATAGGCGCCGACAGGCACCTCTCCGGGGAGAGTCATCTGCGCGATGGAGCCTGGGGGCTGCTCGCGCTGATCGTAGGTTTCGCACCACCCATTTGGGCAAAATGGGGCGCGTCGCCGTCCGCCAGTCCCGGGTTGGGCGCGCTCCAAGTGTCCGGAAAGATCAACGTCATCGAGTTCGCCGACTTCGAGTGCCCGCACTGCAGAAAGGTGCATCCAATCGTCGACGAACTAGTCCGCGAGTACGGCGATCGCGTGCACTTCCAGCGCTTCATGGTCCCGCTGAAGATGCATCAACACGCGCGCGGCGCGGCCGCGGCGTACCTATGCGCCGAGAAGCAGAACCATGGCGAAGCGATGGCCAACGAACTCTTCACGGCCACTTCCATGAACGACGCCGCACTCAATCGCATCGCTGCCAGCGTTGGACTCGACATGGCGCAGTTCGACGCGTGCGTGAAATCGCCGGACGTGGAAGCGAGTATCAAGAAGAGTGAGGAACTCTTCGAGCGTCTGGGGCTGAAAGGGATCCCCGCTACCTACGTGAACGACGAGGAGATCATGGGCTCCCGTCCTGCCTCCGTCTTTCGAGAAGCCTTCGAGCGCGCCGCACGCGGCGACTCTGGGGGAGGCATCCCGGGCTGGCTTTACACCATCATCGTGGTCGCGCTCTTGGTTGCCGTCGCTTGGTTCGGACGCGTCCGCGACTAGAGCTCACCTCATAACCTCGGACCGAGTCCCCGCGAGCGCGGCGGAGGGACGACACGGAGAGGCTATGAGATGAGCTCTAGTACCGCGTCGCGAAAGCGCTTCCGCCGTATCGGTAGGGTGCAAATTCGGCTGTCGGTGCTACGCCTATAATAGTGACGACGCGGAAACGACGGCCGGATGAGCCGGACGAGCCAAATGAAACAGGGTTCGTCGAAGTTCCGCTGGCCACCATCGAGGCTCTGCCAAAGACGGATCTGCACGTCCATCTCGACGGTTCGTTACGCCTCGAAACGATCCTGGAGTTGGCCGAAGAACGGAGCGTAGAACTTCCAACCCGGGATCCGGAAGAGCTGAGAAGACTCGTCGGGGCCGGTCGTCAGATGGCTTCGCTCGAGGAGTACCTCGAGAGTTTCGCGATCACGCTCTCGGTGATGCAGGACGCGGACGCTGTCGCCCGAGTCGCGTTCGAGCTGGCCGAAGACGCTCACCGCGAGAACGTGCGCTACATGGAAGTCCGCTACTCGCCCATGCTGCACACCAATCGCGGCATGAAGCTGACGGAAGTCGTCGAGGCCGTCTTTGACGGGCTGCGACGCGCGCGCGAGGTCTACGGGATCAAGGTCAACACGATCATCTGCGGGATCAGGAACATCTCCGCAGAGTCCTCGTACGCAATGGCCGAGCTCGCCGTAGCCTACAAGGGACGCGGCGTCGTCGCCTTCGACCTCGCCGGCGCCGAAGCCGACAACCCGGCGAAACGGCATAAGGACGCCTTTCAGCTCGTCCGCGACAACAACATCAACTGCACGATCCACGCAGGCGAGGCCTACGGCCCCGAGTCCATCGCGCAAGCGATCCACGTCTGCGGCGCGCATCGGATCGGACACGGCTGTCGACTACGAGAGAACGGCGACCTGCTTCACTACGTGAACGATCATAGAATCCCTCTGGAATGCTGCCCATCGAGCAACGTGCAAACCGGCGCGGTGGATCGGCTCTCTCGCCATCCGCTGAAATTCTACTTCGACCTCGGGCTGCGCGTGACGGTCAATACGGACAATCGCTTAATCACGAACACGACGGCGTCCCGCGAACTGTGGCTCGTGCACAAAGAAATGCAGATCCCCTTCCGCGACATCAAGAGCATGATCCTCGCCGGATTCAAGTCGAGCTTCCGGCCCTTTCACGAACGACAAGGCGATCTGCGCCGCGTCTCCAAAGAACTCCAGCGTTACGACGACCACGGTCAGCTATTCGACGCCACCCAGGCTAGGGATAGCTGGAATACGCATCGCTCGCGTGGAACCAAAGAGCAGAAAGCCGCCTCGACCAAGAAGGAGCCAAGAAGCAGTAGGGACGACCCTCAGAAGTAGAACCCGGAACGCGGGTTTTCTTTGGTGTGTTCCTGCAAGGTCTGGACGGCCTTTTCGATCTCGTCCGACTCCTCCTCCGGCAGGCGAACCATGAAGCGCACAAAGAGGTCGCCCTTATTGCCTTGGCGTTCGACGCCGCGACCGCGAAGCCGCATCACCTGACCGCTGCGAGCGCCCTCGGGAACGGTGAGCGTGACGATGCCGCCGGGCGTGGGGACCGGCACCTTGTCGCCAAAATAGGCTTCGCCAACGGTGATGGGCAGGTCGAGGTAGAGATCGAGCCCGTCACGTTCGAAGTACGGGTGTGGGCGAACCACGATGGTCAGCAAGAGGTCGCCCTGCACGCCGCTGGGCCCCGGGGCGCCATGACCGCTCACACGAACGCGGTCGCCGTTCTTTGCGCCCATCGGCACGCGCACGGTCACCGGCTCGCCACCATCCTGAAGCACCAGCTTCAACGTGGCGCCTTTGATCGCATCGGCGAAATCGACGGTCACCTGGCTTGCGACATCCGCGCCGCGCTGTTCGCGCCGGCCGCGGCCTCGGCCCCCACCAAATAGGTCGCCGAACATATCCCCGATGCCGCCGGCGCCACCGCCGCCACCGCCGCGACCACCAAAAATGTCCTCGAAGTTGACCCCGCCGCCTGCGCGGACTCGCCCGGTGCCGTGGCGAAACGCTCGGGCCGCCTCGGGGTCGAAGCCAGCTCGCAGCCCCTCTTCGCCGAACTCGTCGTAAAGCGGGCGCTTTTCCGTGTCGGAGAGCACCTCGTGGGCGCGCGTCACCGTCTTGAACTTGGCCTCGGCGGTCGGATCACCCTGATTGCGGTCCGGGTGGTGCTTGGCGGCGAGCTTCCGGTACGCCTTCTTGATCTCATCAACGCTAGCGTCGCGCGCAACGCCGAGCTCGCTGTAGTAGTCACCTGCCACGTTCCACCGTCATTTCAGCATAGTGGTTGTGCGGCTGAGTGCGAGACGAAACGCCGACCCAGGACCGCAAAGTCAGCGGAACGGGCAGGCGCCTTCGGCTGCTGCCTGGAGCAGCACGCAGACCCCCTACTTAGCGAACCGGGCGCGGACTATCTGAGACGATTGGTCTCGATCCACTCGGCGACCACCTCGTCGGTGATGCGCTTGAAGTGAACCTTGCCGGAAGCAATCTCGCGAAGCGCATTGACCGCTTCACGGTTGTTGGAATTCACGAGCGCATCAGCGCCGCGCATGAGCTGACGGGTGCGGGTGGCGGCCAGGACGACCAGGGCAAAACGGTTGTCCTCTCGTTCGAGGCAATCTTCGACGGTTACTCGTGCCATGGTTATCTCGTGCGCATCCCGCTGGGTGGGCCGCGGCAGCGGAACCTAGCGGACAGCCTGCCGTCCGGCAAGCCTTGTGCCCGGCACCGGCCGGGCGTCCAAATCTCAACTTGGCTCAACCTGACCCAAGATCGCGCCGAGCGCCACCATTTCGAGCCGTTAGGCTCCCTGTGGCCGACCTCAGGAGCTCTGAGACGCGGGCCCGGACTCGTCTGTTTCGAAGAGCGCGCCTCGATACGTCGGCATCATGGCCATCTGGGCGGCTGGATCCCGCTCGGCGTCGAGGACCCCGAAAACGAGCTGACGGAGCGCTCCCGTCCACTCTGGTCCTGGCGCCTCACCGTCGGAATTCACCAGATGAAAGCGGTGGACGACTTGGTCGCCGCGCGTGTGCACCTCGCATCGCGTGATGCGGAATTCCGTATCAATCAGCGCTTCCGAAACAGCTGCCAACAGCCCCGGTCGCTGGACGGTCTCGAGTTCTAAGACCGTCCGCCCCTCTACCGCGTCATGAAGATCGATGTGCGCC
>PVBE011384485.1_pt1 | contig 32257 bp, 23 predicted proteins | sample 1631181 | NCBI WGS metagenome assembly PVBE01 (sample SAMN08397723, study PRJNA350692) | Marine metagenome, whole genome shotgun sequencing project. | isolation source: water | place: Pacific Ocean | collected 2012-04
CGCAGCGATAATCGCCGGCCTCCTCGCCTTGGGCGTCGGCCTGTTCGTCGCCGGACCCGTGGTCGAACTCGCACGGATAGGAGCCTACCAGGAGATGCGTGGAGCCGCCGAGGCGTCTCACCAACCGCTGTCGACCTGAGCAGGACCCGCTCGCTGGAGGCCAACCCCCTCCCCGTCTGACATCTGACCCGCTCTCCATGGAAGCGGGCTTTTCTTTTTGGACAGGCGGTGCTTGCCGACCCGCTGGGGGCGGGTGTATAGTTATGGTATGCAAATCTTGCAGTGCCAGCCCTTCTAGAAACGCAGGTTCACACCACCAACAGATGACCATTAGCTAGCGAGGCAGGGGTTACGAACAGGCGACATCGCATGACTCCGACAATCAATCGTGACTATCTGATCAACACCTTGACTGACCTGGTACGCATCAACTCCGTCAACCCATCTATGGTGGAAGACGGGCCTGGCGAGGCTGAAATTGGTCGTTACATTGGCAGTGAGCTGCGTGACCTAGGGATGACGGTGACAATCCACGAATCGAAACCACAGCGGCCCAGCATCGTTGGAATCCTGAAAGGAAAAGGCCGCGGTCGTTCACTGATGCTAAATGGACACATGGATACAGTCGGTATCGAGGGCATGCCGAATCCATTCACGCCGACCATCCGCGACGGGAAGCTGTCCGGCCGGGGGGCGTATGACATGAAAGGTAGTCTAGCTGCCTGTCTGACCGCAGCGGAGGCGCTGGCCGCCTCCGGTAAAACCCTCAATGGTGACCTGCTCATCGCCGCCGTTGCCGACGAGGAGTATGCCAGCTTGGGTACGGCAGAAGTGATAAAGCACTACAAGACTGACGGTGCTGTCGTCACCGAGCCCACCGAGATGAGCATTTGCTTGGCGCACAAAGGTTTCGTGTGGCTCGAAGTCGAGACCATAGGAAAGGCAGCGCATGGCAGCCGCTTTGACGATGGGATTGACGCCAACATGCGTATGGGTCGCTTCCTGGCTGAATTAGATCAACTTGAGCAAGAACTGCGGCAACGAAGCGGGCACCCCCTGACTGGTCCACCGTCACTCCACGCCGCAATCATTAATGGTGGCACAGCCTGGAGCGCCTACGCCGACCGTTGCCGCCTGAAGGTCGAGCGCCGCATCCTCGTCGGTGAGTCTGAAGCCCAGGTAGTCAGCGAAATCCAAGACATTCTCAACCGCCTTGCCGCCGCTGATCCCACTTTCCAGGGCACGGTAAAGGTCTTTTTGACCCGCGAACCCTCTGAAATCTCCCCTAACACCTTGATCGTAAGGACTCTCAGCCAGGCTTCTACGAAGGTGTTAGGCCTACGCCCGGCGCACATCGGCATGCCGTACTGGATGGATACAGCCCTGCTCTCGGCGGCTGGGATTGAAACTGTCGCGATGGGCCCTAAGGGGACTGGTGCCCACGCTCGAGTCGAGTGGGTGGACATCCAGTCCTTGATAGATCTGGCTGAGATTATTGTCCATACTACGTTAAATTATTGCCAATAGTTTCCTACTGGGCACTAGTGTATAGGTCTCGAAATCTACGTCGAACCTGGAAGGCAGTCATGATGGCCAGCATTGCACTAAAAACCGACCCTCCCGGTGCCTTAAGGCCGGGGCCTAAGACAATAAAGTAAAGGAGGTCGCACATGCCCCTTGACCCGCAAGCTCAAGAGATTTTGGACCAACTGGATGAGTTGGGGCTCCCGCCCAATCACACGATTTCACCCGAAGAAGCCCGTACCAACCTGCTGTCCAAGCCCAGGCCGAAAGGCCCGGAAATAGGCAAGGTGGAAGACCGGACCATCGCCAACGGCGACTTCCACGTGCCGGTGCGGATTTACACGCCGGAGGGAGTCGGGCCGTTTCCGGTCCTTAACTGGTTCCACGGTGGCGGATGGGTCATAGGGAACCTCGAGACCTCCGATGAGGTCGCCCGCCATCTGGCTGTGGGCATCGACTGTGTAGTAGTATCTGTTGATTACCGGTTGGCCCCCGAAGTAAAATTCCCCGTGCCCCTCGAAGACTGTTACGCGGTAACCCAGTGGATTGCCCTTAACGCTGCCAGCATCAATGTGGACCCGTCTCGCATAGCCGTAGGTGGCGACAGCGCTGGAGGCAACCTAGCCGCCGCGGTGTCGCTGGCAGCCAAAGACCGGGGCTCTCCTCCAATAATCTTCCAATTGTTGGTGTACCCGGTCACGGCGATGGACTTCGGCACCGGTTCCTACAAGCAAAACGCTGATGGCTACGCGCTCACCATGGATGGCATGAAGTGGTATTGGAACCATTACCTCAGCAGCGCCGCCGACGCATCTAATCCCTACGCTGCGCCGTTAGCTGCCAAAGACTTAAGCAGACTTCCGCCTGCGTTGGTGATTACCGCAGAGTTTGACCCGTTGCGAGATGAGGGAGAAGCCTACGCCAAGAAACTCCAGGACGCTGGCGTCTCCGCCACAGTTACCCGATATGACGGCATGATCCATGGCTTCTTTGGCATGTCTGCGGTGACGGACAAGGGCGCTCAGGCAATCTCCCAGGCTTCAACAGCGCTACGAGCGGCCTTTGATAAAGTTGAGAAGATATAGAATGTATGTGCTGCTGTGGATTCTACAAGCTCGTGCGGTATTAACGCTGCCCCTGCAGGCGACGGCAGCGCGGCAGGTCAATCAGTTTCTTTAGGCCAATTGTGGGCAGCAACGCCACCGAGTACCAGACCGTCTGCACTGGCCAGCCGAGTAACCATCCGCCCCCTGGAACCATAGCCAGTCCCAATACCCAGCTGCGATCCCAGTCATCTGTACACCAGACTAGCATCAAGGCCACAAGGACTGACAGACCGACCCCGAACAGCTGCATTCTGCCCAGCGCGCCCAACGCGGTCGCCACGCCCTGCCGCCCCGGAAACCGAGAAACACCGGGAAGTCATGACTCAGCACCGCCACAGAGCCAGCCAGATAAACCGCCGCCTAACCACCGCCCTGCCCCGACTGACATCTGGCCTCCAGATGGTCGCTGTGCTAGAATGACATTATGAGTGGAACAGGTGAAGTTCACGTTAGACTAGGATCGTCCATAGCATCATACAATGTACAGTCTAGGCTCACCGTTAAGGTAGAGCATGGTGCCACCATGCGTGAAGTTGCCCAAGAATTGGTCCGCCTTTATCCTGCTCTTCAGTATCCTTTGGAGACTGCCATCGTAACTGTAAACGGTCTAGTAGTCGACAAAGATCACACGGCCGCTGCTGATGACAGCGTCGCTTTCCTGGCCCCGGTTGCAGGCGGGTGACGGATAGCGCTAGCATCGGAAGCTATATCTGGAAGGAGCTACTAATGACATCTGAACAAGGTGTGATAACAAGACCAGCACAGGCGTTTATGGAGGCCAGCGGTCATGAAACCGTGTATGTTGACGAGTTTGTGGACGGCGTGCTGGATCCCGAAAAGCCCATGCTGGGACCGGTGCGTGATGGCGGTCATATCGTCGCTAATACCGCACCCGGGTGCTGGGGTCCTATGATCACCCCATCGATTCGTGGCGGTCATGAGGTAACTAAACCCGTGGCTGTGAACGGGGCCGAAGTAGGTGATGCGATTGCGATACGTATCAAGGAAATCACGGTCACCTCCCTGGCCACATCCTCCGGCAATGATCAATGGATGGATGGCCGCTTCCAGGGGGATCCGTATGTTGCGGGCAGGTGTCCCAACTGCGACGTGATCTGGCCAGAGACGCGTTTAGAGGGTACAGGCCAGGAGGCGGTCCGGTGCGCCGCATGCGGCGAGGATGTAACCCCGTTCACATTCACCAATGGTTACACAATCTATTTTGACAACAACCGTCACGTAGGTGTTACCCTCAATGAGACCGCTGCTCAGGAGGTTGGCGCCAACGCTGCGCACTTCGCGTCATTGCCGGAAAAATCTGTCCAGAACCCAATTCTGGCATTTTGTCCTAGTGACCTCGTCGGGGTCGTGGCGAGACTGCGCCCCTTCATGGGCCAACTTGGCACTACCCCGGCGATCCCTATGCCTGATTCGCACAACGCGGGCGACTTTGGCAGCTTCCTAGTTGATGCACCGCACGCGTATGGTATTAAGGCTGATCAACTGCAACACCGTACGGATGGGCACATGGATATCGATGCGGTAAGGGCCGGGTCAATCCTAATCTGTCCGGTAAAAGTACCGGGTGGTGGTGTATACCTAGGCGACATGCATGCATTGCAGGGCGATGGGGAAATCGCTGGGCACACCTGTGATGTTTCTGGGACGGTCAGCCTGCAAGTCCATGTATTGAAGGCGATATCAATTGACGGCCCGATTCTGTTGCCTGTGGTAGAGGATTTACCCTACCTTGCCCGCCCGTTATCTCAGCAGGAGCGGGAAAGCGCAAATGCTGTCGCCACCGCATGGTCTCTAGACGAACTAGAGGAATCAGCACCGATATCGATTATCGGTACTGGACCTGACCTGAACGCTGCTACTGATAACGGCCTGACGCGGGCTAGTAAATTTCTTGACATGACGGTTCCAGAGGTTATGAACCGTGCGACCATAACAGGGGCCATTGAGATCGGGCGGCATCCTGGCGTCGTCCAGGTTACCTTCAGGGCTCCGGTGGATCGACTGGCCGCAGGTGGTGTTATATCCTTGGTACGTGACCAGTACGGGGATGAACTATAGATCTCCCCAGCCTACTCCCCGATATGACCTACTAGCCTCAGCAACACCAGACCCGCTTGCATGTGAAGCGGGTCTTTCTTTTTGAACAGGGCGTGCTTGCCCCATAACTGGGGGCTTGAGTATAGTAAAGGCATGGCCGCCTTCGCACATGAAGCGTTATCGAGCACAGGCCACAGAAGGAACAAATGCCAACAAGAATGGTCTTTGCGTTAGTCAATGTCATCGGAGGTGCGGCGGTCATTGGTGGCTACGCATGGTGTCTAGGCACTTATCCGGAGCACCGTGAGGCTCTGTGGGGTGGAGTCCACGGAACCCTAAGAAGTGCATTCATGTTGTCAATATTTCCCGCAGCCGCTGGTTATCTGACTTTCTGCTATGCAACCATCTTGCAAGGAGGGGCGATGACATTTGGCAAAGACGCGATCGTGGGCGCGAACACAATCGTAATTCTTGCAATAGCGTTCTTGGCCTCAGCTGCCATGTGGACGCCATCATCAATTGCTTATATTCGCATCGGGGAGGGTGCTTGGTGGTTTGTATGCGTGGTATCTCTATGGGTTGCGGCTCTGTCCCTTCTCTTCATGACGGCTGTAACCGCCGTTTCACCTGTGGGCGCGGTTTCCGAGATCAGCAAATATACCTCGGTGGTGGGCTTGGCATACATAACATTTCACTGCCTGATGCTTGACGCTATCGTTTGGGTGTGTTGTTTAAGAGATAGAACAGTGGGGACGGCCCGTGACGTACCCATCTGACCAATGCCGACCCGCTGGCTGCAGGTGATTGGTTGAGGTACGGCTGAATTCACGCGTGAAGGCTTACGAGCGAAGCTGAACTACGCTAGGGCAGCGCGGCCTGAGTCCACTGCATCGGGTCAACCTGCACCCCGCCGAGGTACATTTCCCAGTGCAGGTGCGGGCCGGTCACCAACCCGGTCGCACCGATTTCGCCAATGTGTTGCCCCGCCGTGACCATATCACCGACGCTGACGTAAATTTGGTCTTGATGCAGCAGTGCCGAATAAACGCCGAGGCCATGGTCGATGATGGTGACGTTGCCGCGCACATGCAACCGTTGCGCCAGAATCACGTGCCCGGGCGCGGGCGCGTGCACCGCGGTACCGCCAAGCGCGGAAAAATCGACCCCGCCGTGATATGAATTGTAGCCGCCGCCGTTGTAGCTGCGCCGCGTGCCGAAATCGGAGGTGATGCCGCCGAGCGCCGGCAACTGAAATGGTCCCTGCCAGTAGCGCTCCGCGGTCAATCGCGAGACGGTGTCTGCCAGCAGCCGGCGCTCGGCGGCGGTCACGGTGGGGTCGCTCAACAGGCCGGCCACGCTCGCGCTGAGCACTATGTCCTCATATTGATAGCCGCCGTCAACCACGGTCAGCGCGCGCGCATAATGGTGGCTGGCGCCGCTGCTGTCGTTGGCGCGCAGGCCAAGCTGGACGTTTCCCTTCGCGGCCAGCGCGTCAACGCCCACCAGTCCGTAGTAATGTTCGCCCTCGCTAAAGAAGAGAATCTCACCCGCGCCGAGGGTGCCGGAAATATTGGTGATATTGGCCACCGGCATGGAAAGACTGAGCGTCCGCCCCTGCTCCGGAGTCGCTGTGCTCAAATGCAGCGCAGCGAAAACTGCGTCCGCCGCTGCCGGCGCTCTCGCCACTGCGCCCGGAATGGAAAGGTGCTGCCCGACGTAAATCAATCCGGGGTTGCTCAGCCGGTTCGCACCAGCGAAAGCATTCACCGAGCTCCCATACCGAGCAGCGATGCGCCAGAGCGTTTCGCCCCGCCGCACCACATGCGTGGCGGCCGCTCCCCCCGATTGCGCGCAAGCTTCCCCACCCGGCAGCCTGATGCTCTGTCCGGCAAGAATTCGGTTCGGGTTGCTGATGCCGTTAAGCGCTGCCAGCGCGGTGTGCGTGCTACCAAAGCGACGCGCAATCAATGCGAGCGTATCGCCCCACCGCACTATGTAGCCTGGGCCGGAATCGCAGGCGGCCGCTGTCGCAACCGCTGGGTGCATGTCACCCAGAACTAGGACGGCCAGCCCAAACGCGGAGATGATCTGCTTGGCGCGGAGCGCCCCCGTTTTCATGAGCACGGAAGGGTGCAAGAATTTTGCCGACCGTCCCGCGCTACCGACAACACTGTGTAGCGGCTCTGGCACAGTAATTGCATGCACTATTGTTGCCATGGGATTTCTAGAAGAGCTCTGGATGAAGGCGCTGAACCTTGTCGAGCAGGGCATCGTCAGGCGCACCTATCTCAACGCCGCGCCGCCGAACGCGATGCGGGTAGTTGCTCCGCTGGTGGTGATCGGGGTGCTCTCGACCGTGAGTCGCACGGTTTTTCGCGCGGCGCGCTATGTGGCCTTCACCGCCATGTGCGGCGCGGCTTTTTACTTTTTACTACGCACCCTCTGAAGCGCGCTGTGCAGGCCGTTTCAATTACTCCCGCGGTCTCTGAAGCGCGCGGCGATACGTTGTGGCAGTTCGCCGCGCAAACGCACGCCGCTTTCACCGTGCTCCACCGCGGTCACCAGTGCATGCCGATGAAACAAGGAAATGAGATCCCCTTCCGTGTAGGGCAAATCCACAGTCATTTCCACAAGCGACTTGCGCTGCACGCCCTGGATGGCGGCGTGCAGCCGCTCGAGCCCGCTGCGCGCAAGACCCGAAACCGCGACAGCGTCGGGGAACTCCGAGACGAGCGCTTCAGGAGGTTTGCCGGCGCGCAGCCGGTCGGTTTTATTCAACGCGGTGATGACGGGCGCAGCGCCGACTCCTATTTCCGCGAGGGTCTGCAACACCACCTGCGCATGCTCAGCCGCGTTTTTGTGCGCGCAATCAATCACGTGCAACAGCAGGTCGGCTTCGGTTATCTCTTCCAGCGTGGCGCGGAAGGCGGCCACGAGCGTGGCGGGCAATTTCTGGATGAAGCCAACCGTGTCGGTGAGCAAAAACGGCCGCCCGTCGGCCGGCTCGATGCGGCGCGTGGTAGGGTCAAGGGTGGCGAAAAGATGGTCTGCTACGAGCACGTCGGCGTAGCTCAGCGCGCGCAGCAGCGTGGATTTTCCAGCGTTTGTATAACCCACCAGCGCGACGACCGGCACGCGCGAGCGCCTGCGTTGCTGCCGGTGGCGGCTGCGGTGCTCCCTGACCTTTTGCAACTCGGCCTTCAGGCGCGTGATGCGACGCGTAATCTCGCGCCGGTCAACCTCCAGTTGCGTCTCGCCGGGGCCGCGCAGCCCGACCCCGCCGACAGAGCCGGTGCGTCCGGCCGCGCCTCCCGCCTGGCGGGCGAGATGCGTCCACTGGCGCGTCAGACGCGGCAGCCGGTACTCGTATTGCGCCAGCTCTACCTGCAACGCGCCCTCGCGCGTATTGGCGTGACGCGCGAAAATATCCAGAATCAACGCGGAGCGATCCAGCAGCTGCGCGCGCTCTTCGAGCGATTTTTCCAGTTCGCGTTGGTGGCGTGGAGAAAGCTCGGAATCGAAAATAACCAACTCGGCGGCGGCCTCCTCTATGAGCTCAACTAATTCGATGACCTTTCCGGAGCCTATGTATGTGGCTGCATTTGGTCGTTCAAGGCGTTGTGTCAGCCGCCCTACCACCGCCAGCCCGGCGGTATGCGCCAGCAGCGCCAGCTCGTCCAGCGAATCCTGCACCGGTAGCATCTGGACGTCGGCGCGCAGTTCCGCCCCCACCAGTAACGCGCGTTGGCTGCGCGCTATGGTTGGCAATGGCGTCTTGGTCATGCGCCCTATTCTACTGCAGAGGATGCGGTTCCAGGTTTCGGCCGCGATGAATGCGGGCTGTTTCTGTTCGCGTGAGCGGGCACCCTGAGTATGTTCGCCGGAATTCCACTCACGCTCGGCATCGAGGAAGAGTACCAGATCGTGCATCCGGACACGCGCGATCTGCACTCGTACATGCAGCAATTCCTGAAGAGCGGCCGGCGGGTGTTGCCGAGCGGCGGACTGAAGCCGGAGTTCATGGCGAGCCAGGCGGAAATGGCCAGCCGCATTTGCGCGGATGTACAGGAGTTGCGCACAGAGCTGACGCGCATGCGCCGTATGGTGTGCGAACTTGCCGAGCTGGACGGGTTAATAATCGTTGCGGCCAGCACGCATCCTTTCGCCAGGTGGACAGAGCAGGACGTCATGGAGGGCGACCGCTACCGCCGCCTGCTGGATGACTTCCGCGCTGTGGCGCAGCAGCTGCTCGTGTTCGGGATGCATGTACACGTTGGCTTCGGGGACGCCCCCGGCGCAAAGGACCTGATGATAGAAGTAATGAACCAGTTGCGCTATTTCCTCCCGCACGTTCTCGCCCTCAGCGCCAGCTCACCGTTCTGGCAGGGGCGAGACACCGGTCTGAAATCTTACCGCAGCGTTATTTTCGAAATGTTGCCCCGCACCGGTATTCCGCTATCGTTCAAGTCTTTCGCCGAATACCAGCGCTTTGTTGATATGCTCGGCGCGGTGGGCTCGCTGAGTGAAGAAGCGGGCGGAAAACCGGACGCGAGCAAAATCTGGTGGGACGTGCGTCCGCATCCCCAGTTTGGCACACTGGAGGTGCGCATCGCCGATATCTGCACGCGCATGGATGATGCAGTTTCGCTTGCTGCGTTGATACAGGCCATAGTTGCACTGTTAATTAAATTGCGCCGCAACAATCAGGGCTGGCGCCCATACCGGCAGCATCATCTGGTGGAGAACAAGTGGCGCGCGATGCGCTATGGCGCCGAGGGAAAACTGATTGATTTTGGTTTGCAGGCAGAGGTGGAATTCCCGACGCTAATGGATGAACTGGTGGATCTTCTGCACGATGTGGTCGATGAGCTGGGCAGCCACGCCGAGATTGAACACATCCGTGATATTGTGCGCCGCGGCACCAGCGCGCAGCAGCAGAGGCGCGTGCATAAACGCACCCTGCGCGAAGGCGGCAGCACTGAAGAGGCGTTACACGCAGTGGTGGACTATCTTGCCGAGCAGACAATGCTAGGCGTGCGCTGAGTCAGAGCACTGCGGCACGGTGCGCCATTTCCGTGGTGAGCACCTTTTCCAGCGCGCGCAGAGCCCGCAGTGAATATTGGCCGTAGCGCTCCCGCTTCGGCCATTTCTTCTTTCCTGGCGGCGGGTCTAACGGCGGCAGTAACCCGAAATTGGCCTTCATTGGCTGAAAAGTACTCGGTTCGGCGTGGGTCACATAGTGACACAGCGCTCCGGCCATTGTGCTGCGCGGGAGCGTCAACAGCGCCTTGCCGGAGAGCAACCGTGCCGCGTTCACTCCGCCGAGAAGCCCGGTGGCCACGTTCCCGACATAGCCCTCCACTCCGGTGACCTGCCCCGCGAAAAAAAGGTCCTTGCGCACGCGCGCCTGCATTGTCTCCTGCAGCGCGGCGGGCGCGTTGATGAAAGTGTTACGGTGCATCATCCCGAAGCGCGCGAAGCGAGCCCGCTGCAGGCCGGGGAGCATCCGCAGCACTCGCCGCTGCTCGGGCCACTTAAGATTAGTCTGAAAGCCGACTAGGTTATAGAGCGTGCCGGCGAGATTGTCCCGACGCAGCTGCACCACCGCGTGGGGCCGGCGGCCGGCTCGCGGGTCGCGCAGCCCGACTGGCCGCATCGGGCCATAAGCCAGCGCGTCGTGACCGCGGTCGGCCAGAATTTCCACCGGAAGGCAGCCCTCAAAAACCCGCTTTGCGCCCACCCGCACCCCGGCACCTATGTCCTGTTCGAACTCGCGCAAAGGTATGCACTCGGCCGCCAATAGGTTTTGCACGAACACATCGTACTGCGCCTCATCGAGTGGGCAGTTGATGTAATCGCCCGACTCCGCGTCGCCGCGCCCATAACGCGATGCGCGGAAGGCGATGTTCATATCTATGCTGTCTGAATACACGATCGGCGCCTGCGCGTCATAAAAGAACAGTTGCTCGCTTCCCAGTACCGCGCTAATGTCGGCGCTTAGCGCGGCCGAGGTGAGCGGCCCGCTCGCCACAATAGTGGTCCCGGCTGGAACCGTTGTCTTCTCCTTCCGCGCGACCATGATGCACGGGTGTGCTCCGATCTTCTCGGTGACCATCCGCCCGAATGCCTCCCGATCCACCGCAAGCGCCCCACCGGCCGGAAGCGCGGTGGCATCGGCGCACTCAATTAGGAGCGAACCCATCCTGCGCAATTCCTCTTTCAGCAGCCCGGAGGCGCGATCGGGAAGGTTTGAACCCAGCGAATTCGAGCAGACGAGCTCGGCCAGCAGCCCGCCGGTGTGCGCACCGGTCTGCGTTTGCGGGCGCATTTCGAAGAGCGTCACCTCTGCACCCATTTGCGCTGCCTGCCACGCCGCCTCACATCCGGCCAGCCCGCCGCCGATCACCATCAGTTTTGCTGACACAAGGTAATTTTATCACCAGTATGCTCATTTGCGGAATGGCACGCTTCTTGCACTATTGCCTGATATCTGCTAAACTGACGTCTGTAAACGAAGAGGCCGCCTATGCCGAGCACGATGACCAAACAGGTGCAGTCCACCAGCCAACGGCAAATGCCGGCGGCGCATCTGACGCGCACCATGCAGCTCCTAGAGAAAACTTGCACGGATCTCGACTCCGAGCTCTCTGCTGAAATCAACGATAACCCGGCTCTCGAAATGGTGGATGAATTTCGCTGCCCGGATTGCAAACGTATCATTCCAACCTTTCCATGCCAGATTTGCGTCAGCCGCCAAAACGGCAACGGGCCGATAGTGTATGTGGCCCCTCGCACCACTTCAGACTACCGCCCCACGGAAAGCGACGAGTATTATTCTTCCGAAAACCGGCTGCGTACACCGGAAAGTCTTGCCGACCATGTGCGCAAGCAGGTCGCGCCATCCCTGACAAAAAACGAACGTGCGGTTGCCGAATACATTTTGGCTCGCCTGGATGAACACGGCTTCCTGCTCGACCATCCTGCCGAAATTGCGGCGTACTTGCGCACGCGGCTGAGCACAGTGAAGCACATATTGGAGCAGCTAAAGCGCGCTGACCCGGTGGGGGTTGGATCTCAAAACGTGACCGAGTGCCTGCTCACGCAGCTGGAAATACTCGAGAAAGACGGGCAAGGACATCCGCTCGCTCACGCCCTACTGACGGAGTTCTGGGAACACCTTGGGCGGCGTGATTTCGCGACCATTGCAAGGAAGAGACATGTCTCTGTGGAAACCGCGAAAGCGGCCGCTCAGTTTATCAAGCGCAACTTGTCGCCTTATCCTTCTCAGGCGCACTGGAACAACAGCGAGGCTGCCGGCGGTCGCTATTTCAGACCGGACGTGGAGGTCAACCAGAACCCGCACACTTTGGATGGGCCGCTGGTGGTGCAAGTGTTCACTGCGGCGCGTGGTTGGCTGCGCGTGAATCCTTCCGTGCGCAACATCGTCAAACAGATTGAAGAACCCGAAAAGAAAGAGCAATGGACTTCATACTTGGAACGAGCTGCGCTCTTTGTAAAATGCATGCGCCAACGTGACAACGCCATGCGCCGCATCGTGCGGCTGATAGTCAAGCGCCAGCCGGCATTCATCATCGGTGGCGATTCTGATTTGATCCCGATGACACGCGCGGAATTAGCCAAGGAGCTAGAGCTACATGAATCCACTATTTCTCGCGCGGTCGCCGCCAAGACCATCGCCCTGCCAAGCGGGCGCATTATCCCGCTTTCGCGATTTTTCGATCGCTCCCTTGCAGTGCGCGCAGCGGTGCGTAAAATTATCGAGCATGAGGATTCAGCCATGACCGATGACCAGATTGCCATCAAGTTGGTGGAATGCGGCTACAAGGTCGCGCGGCGGACCGTAGCCAAATACCGCTCCATGCTGGGAATACTACCCGCTAATCTACGCGCTCGGCAGCTTCCTCGGCCTGCCTGATGACGGCAACCCGCCTGGGAAGGTCCCTTTCTCTACTCTCGGGACTTTCTTCTGCGCGGAATGACGAAAGCTACCGCCTACTCTTGGAGAATCATGAGCGGGCGGTCTTGTGTGCCACGCTCCCCGGCGGGGAAATTTGCGACGCAAATCTTACGACCTTGAAGCTGACCGGGTATTCGCGCCCGGAATTGTGCGCGTTTGCCCTGTCCGATTTAATATCTTCTGATACGCAAGACGACCTTCTACAAAACCTGTCCGCGCTCGAGCCGGGCGTCACTCGCGACTTCGCGGACGTGACGCTACGCACCCACGCGGATGAAACCGTGCAATTAAGCGTGCGCGCCGCACGTGCCGGCGAACCCGAGGAGTTGCTTATGCTGTTTCTCGCGCCGCACGTGCAAGCGGAAGACGAACCCGAGGGCGCCGTCGCAGGTGAAAGTGGCCGCGCGCTGCATTCCCTGGCTGCGCTCATCGCCCTGCTGCAAACCCCATCCTCTGATGCGCTAGCGGACGCCGTGCCACTGTGCCGGGTTTTCCTCGGAGCAGATGATGTGGCGCTTTATTCGGCGACTGTTCAGCCCGGCTTTACGCTGCTGGCCGCCGCGCCCAAAGGCGGGTTCCCAAATCCCGTACAGGCGACTGATGCGGCCGTGGGTCCCGCGCTATTTGAATGGCGGGCGGGCACACCGGCTGCGTCTGTGCTTTCGCGCATGGCCCGCGACCGAGGACACGAGATGTTGCTGGCTCACCCGCTCGGCGACCGCGTTGGATGCAGCGGGGTGCTGGTTGCGCTTTATCAGGCGGGCAATCAGGCTGCGCTGAGAGGGCCTGCACGCATGGAAGTGGCCGCGCGCACCCTGACCGTGTTCATGGATCTGCACGGACAGTTGCAGGCCGCTCACGCGCATTCGCTGCACGAACAAAAAGTGGAGCGACGCTGGCGTGCGTTGCTGCAGGTAACCGGCGATGGTGTAATCACCGTCAATGCTGATGGGAAGATTGGGCGCATTAATGCGCCCGTTGAAAGATTGCTTGGTTATCAACAATCCGAAATAGCGGAAATGCCGTTGCGCGACGTTCTCGTTGCCGCCCAGCCGGTTGCGAGCGCGGTGCTCGCGGCTCTGCGAAAAGGCGAAGCCTATGGACGGGACGACATATCCCTCGTGGGCAGGGACGGGCTGGAAAAGCATGTGCGACTGCGCGCCGTGCCGGTTCGGGGGCATGAGCCGGGAAAAGCGGGCGGCCTGATTACTATCAGCGACCACACCGAACGCAAAGCAATTGAGAAAAAGGCACAGCATCTTGAGCAGCGCGCCTTCCTCGGGGATTTATCCGCCATTTTTGCGCATGAAATCCGCAATCCGCTAAACGGAATCACGACCGGGCTGCAATATCTTCAGATGCAACTGGAGGCTGAAGATGGGTTGCAGGAATCGGTTGAATCGATTTTGGATGAGGCTACGCGAATCAGCCGTCTGCTGCAGGATATTCTGCTTATCGTCAAGCCGAAAGAACTTGTAATCGAGGCGGCAGATCTGGGTGCGGGCGTCAAGGCACTTGCCGGACGTTGGCGGGAGCGTCTCCACAGCCGGGGTATTAAGCTGGATGTGGAGACTGACGAAAGTACACCGCTCGCCCTGGCAGATGCGGACCAAATGGAGCAGGTGTTCACTAACTTGCTCTCCAATGCCATGCACGCAATGGACGCCGCTGGCGGCATGGTGACTGTCACTGTGCAGCCGGCCCTCCCCCGTTTGGAGCGGCGCGGCGAGCATGTGCAAATAAACATTGCGGACAGCGGCCCCGGCATGCCCCCGGACGTTAAGGAGCAGGTGTTTAATCCGTTTTACACTACGAAGCAGGAGGGTACCGGACTGGGACTGGCAATATCGCAGCGCATTGTCAACGCCCATCGAGGTACACTTTCCGTGGAGAGCACGCCGACCATCGGTACAGTGTTCACGGTTGTGCTTCCGGCAGCGCCGTCCGGGGTGAATGCGTAATGACCACCGTTCTGATTGTTGAAGATGAGCCGACGCCGCGAGAATTTATCGCCAAGATTCTGGCGAAAAAGGGCTACGAAACCGTGGATGCCGAGACTCTGGCTGGGGCGCATAAGGTTTTGGATCAGGCCGAGGCCGACGTGGTGCTGCTGGACGTGACACTGCCGGATGGAAATGGCTTCACCCTACTCGACCGTCTGGTGACGGAACAACCCGGGCTGCCGGTAATTGTTGCCACCGGCTACGGGGACATTGACATGGCCGTGGATGCGATGCAAAACGGCGCCTTTGACTTCATGTCCAAGCCGATAGACGCCTCGCGACTGCTTCGCTCACTGGAGCATGCCGACGAACATGTCGCGTTGCATCGCGAACTTGCGCTGTTGCGCCGCGAACGCCGCTCGGGAAAGTACTGGGTCGAGAGCTCGGCGGCGGTGATGAATGAAGTGAACGACCTGATTGGACGCGTAGGTCCCACGCCGGGAAACGTGTTGCTGACTGGCGAGACCGGCACCGGCAAAAGCATGGTCGCGGGGCTGCTGCATGCTCAGAGTCCGCGCGCTGAAAAAGCCTGCGTCACCATCAATTGCGCGGCCATATCTGACCAGATGCTCGAAAGTGAGCTCTTCGGACATGAGGCCAACGCCTTCACCGGGGCCGGCAACAAGCGCAAACTGGGTCTGATGGAAGTCGCGGACGGGAGCACCCTCTTCCTGGACGAGATTTCCACAATGAAGACGGAACTGCAGGCGAAACTGCTGCATGCGCTCGAGGAACGGGTCATCCGCCGCGTCGGCGGCACGAAAGAGCTCAAGATTGATATTCGCTTGATTACTGCGACTAATCGAGACATCCTGCAAATGGTGGGTGAAGGCGACTTCCGTGAAGACCTGTACTGGCGGCTGAAAGTGGTCGAAATAACGATGCCGCCGCTGCGCGAACGCATGGAGGATGTCCCTGCCTTGACCGGTGCATTCATTCGCAATCTTGCCCCGGATTATGGCAAGAATGTCACTGGCGTGCGACCCCGCGTCATGAAAGCCCTGGGGACCTATGGGTGGCCCGGCAACATCCGTGAGCTCCGCAACACAGTTGAACGGGCGCTCCTCCTTTGCGATGACCCCGAAATCGACCTCGCTCACCTGCCTGAAGAAATCCGCCGCGCAACAACAGCCTAAACCCCAATCCACGCTTTGCGGCGTCATGGAGGCCATGCCTGACGGCATGCTTCTTGCACTTGCCTACCCATGACGGTCCGGCCGGCAAGTTTATCGAGGTTCTACTAATGAATTTCAATGCAGAGAATATGCGCGTGTTAATTGCGGTGCTGCAATTGCTTTTCGGCGTCGCTTTTCTGGTGGCGGGTCTCCGCAAGCTGCTTGCGCGCGAGTTTACGCCTGCGGCGAGAGCGCTGGCCACACAGTCAGCCCGCATCGGCCAAAAAGGATTGCGCGAGAATGTCAGCGTCATCACCCAGACGGCAACGCAGCTGCTCAACGCCGTGAACCAACTCGTGCGCACATCGGCAGGCGTCGGCGCGTTCCTCGTCCTTGTGGGGATGTTCTTCATGATGGCGGCCTACTGGGTTGTGCGGTAAACCCTCCTTATGCTCAGCGCGTATCAGGTCACCAGAGAAATAACATCTGCGCTGCCTGAATCCGCCTGGTCGGAGATCATTAATCGTCTCCACGCAGAGCCAGCCGCCTTTGCGCTGTGCCGCCGCCGCGAGGTGCTCGCCGCGTTACTCGAGCGCCCTGACGCCGCCGATGCAGAGAAATGGCGGCCCGGTGCGGTTGGCCTTACAGCTCTAGCTGTGCTGGAACCTGATGCCGCGCCGGACGCGCATCGATGGCTCATTGAGACCACGCCCGGGAGGGAGCGGCTGAACGACGCGTACGCACCCCTGTTCGCTGAAATCGGAAAGTTGGCTCCATCAACTAAGGGCGATGTATTGATAGATGCTGCTGCCGCGGCAGTGGCGTTGCGACAAGAGTTGACCCAAAGCGGGGACATCCGCGCGCGCATTGTGCAAGCAGCTACTGCATCCCCCTCGTTGTGGCGACTGCCACTCACCTGTCTTTACGGAATGCTCGCGAAGGACGACCCTATCATCATAGACCTGCTGGAGGCGGGGTCACCACGTCTGACCGAGCCCGTGGTGCACATGTGGCATGCAAACGAAACTCGAGAGGAACTCCGCGCTCTCGCCGAACGCACCGTGCCAGGCTTGACGCCTCGGGCGCAACTGTGGTTGGCGCAGACATTCCGCGCTCAAGGAGAGCATGAACTTTGCGCGCTGATCGGCAGCTTTGTTGGTGAACAGCAAGACAAACAGCCCGTTGATGAAAGCGAACTTGTGCTCGCCGCGCACGCTTTGGCTACCGAAACCGAGGCCGGCCTGCTAGCGCTTGAAACGGGACGGGATGCAGCGCGCTCCGACCTCGCGGACACGCTGCAGGCTGCGCAATCCCTGACGTCCGGACTCGCAATGCGAGTGGGCGAGGCGGCGCTCATGGCGGGCGACGCCGTCAGCGCCCTAGCCGCATTTGAACAGGCTGAGAGGTTTGATGTTGATGGCCGCGAGGCCTCCGTAGGCGTTGCTGAAGCCAAGATTTCGCTCGGCCAGCCCGCCGATGCGCTCGAGACGCTCGCTCGCGGCCAAGACGAATCCCCGCGTGGCCAACTAACGTTGGCGAGCGCGCAATCGGCTGCCGGTGACTTGGAACTGGCAGCCCAAACAGCTGCCGGTGTCATTTCAGGCGCAAACAGTGTGCGTGAATTGGAGCGCTGCGCGGAGGTTCTTAGCGGCGCAGGCGCTCATGAGAAGGCCGCCGCCGCTTTGGGGAAAGCGGTCATGCTCACGCCTTCACCAGCAAGACTGCTTGCCCGGCAATCACAGGAATTGCTCGCGTCAGGGCGCATTCAGGATGCACGCGAGACTGCCTTTCAGGCGGTCGCACTTGAGACTGACGCCGCCGACAACCGCGTGGCGATGGCCCGGGCACTGGAGGGGACCGACGCCGTGATTTCGCCTGATTATGGGCAGGCGCTTGCGCACTGGGCTCGGTCGATCGAGGTCAATCCTGACCAAACTGATTATCAAGTCGGGCTTGGGCGCTGTGCGCTCAGGGCCGGCGAACCGGCGAAGGCGCGCGAGGTGTGCTCGAAACTACTTGAAACGCATCAAATTGACGATCGTGCCTCCAGCGCTCAACGCGCGACCGCGGGCGAAGTGCACGCTCTGTTGGCTCAATCGCTGCTCGCGCTTGGAGAGCATGAAGCCGCTGGTGAACATTTCCAGAAAGCGACTCGACTCGCGCCGCACTCCTCTGGGCCGTGGCGCGCTATTGCGTCCTTCCACAAAGAACGCGGCGAATCGGAGCGGGCCAGAAGCGCGCTTGAATCGGGCATGCAGAATATTGACGCCGATGACAAGCGCAGTAAGGGTATGCTCCTCACTGATATCGCACGGTTGCAATTGGATGCTGAAGAATCCACTGCGGCCATCGAATCACTGCGACAGGCCGCTAGTTTGCGCCCTACAGACGGGGACATCCACTTACAACTCGGGAAAGCCCTGCTTGCGCAGGGCGAGTACGCCTGCTCGGTGGAGGCGCTCACGCGCGCGGCAGAACACCTCCCTGCGGATGCGAGCATATGGCACGCGCTGGGACAGGCACAGGAGGGCGCCGGGGATGCGGCCGCAGCGCTTGAGGCGTTGCAGCGCGCGCAGGCATCCGGGATGCAATCCAAAGAACTTGCCGCACGGGCCGGCACGCTAGCGCTGCAACTGAATAAATTTGACCTCGCCCGTTCTAATCTGGAGGTGGTCGCCAACGACGATGGCGCCGAGGTGTCCACACTTTGTGCGTATGCGGAGACGCTCGAGCAGGCACGGGACTGGCAGGCAGCGCTTGATGTGTACCAGCGCGCAATTAAATTGCATCCGGAGAACAACGAACTCATCGTAAGGCTAGGAACCTGCTGCCTCGAGCTGGGCCAGACCGAGGCAGCCATCGCTGCGCTTGCGCCTGCCGCAGAGATGAGTCCGGATGAACTTCCACTGCAGAAGACTATCGCGCAGGCGTACATGCAGGCGTCTATGTGGGAGAAGGCGTTGCCTGCGCTCGAGCGAACCCTGCGCCTCGCGCCGGATGATGTGACTGCCCTGAAACAGGCCGCGCAGGCATCTTCCAACGCGGGCGACGCCCAACAATCAATCGAATTTCTTCACCGGGCCGCCGCACTCGAGCCGGACGATGCGAGCGCGCACGCGCAGCTCGCGCAGGTGTATGCCAGTGAGAAACGTTGGATAGAAGCGCGGGACGCAATCACCTTTGCAATTGAACTAAACGGCCGAGAGGCGGAATTCCATCACCAGCTGGGAATTTTCCTGATCGCCCTCGGCGAGAAAGAAACTGCCCTCCGTGCGTTTAGCCAGGCGTCTGAAATTGATCCCAACAACGCTGCTTTGCTGGAGACTCTGGCAGACGCCCAATCGCTGGCCGGGCAGTTCCAAGCCGCGCACACCACATTCCTGCGCGCGGCTGAGGTACTGCAGGCGGAGGAGGCGCACGATGATCCTGGCAGCGGTCGGGCCCGCCGGCAGGCAAATCTCGGACGGGCCGGCGACGCGCTTGTGTCGCAGGGGCAGGAGGCGCATGCGATCGCCCTATGGCAAAAAGCGCTCCTCGAAGAACCTGATGATGCCACACTACAGAAAAAACTTGGCGAGGCGCTGCTGCGCCAAGGCCGTGCGGAGGAGGCAATCGCGGCTTTCGAAAACGCCCTTGGTGTCAGCCAAGGGGATGCCGAGGCAGCCCTTGGCGCAGCAGAAGCGGCGATTGCTCTCGGCGAGGCAAATCGCGCGCACCGGCATATAGAGAATCTCGGGGAGATCCCGCCCAACTCGCCGAAATTAGGTTATCGGCTTGGGTGCCTCTGCCGCCAACTCGGCCAGACCCAGAGTGCGCTGGAGGCACTACGGCAGGCGGTAACCCTGGCTCCTGAACAGGGTGTTTACCGCGCCGTGCTGGCGCTCACGTTGTCTGAGCTGGGTGACCGCGCTGCGGCCGTGGATGAGGCCGACCGCGCTCTGGCCGCAGCGCCAACAGACATGACTGTGCTCGGACACGCCGGGGTCGTGCTTTTACAATGCGAACGTCACGCCGAGGCGCTCAATGCGTTTAAACGGGTAGTCGATTCGGCGGATACGGAGGCGGTCACGCATCTCTCGATTGCGAAGGCGCTCATCCGGGCCGCCGAACTGCGGCGCCTTTATAGTGAGCAGGATGCGCAACCTGATCATGAACGCAAACTGATTGCGCATGCGTTGGAGCAAGCCGGCCAACTTGGCGTGTCCGCGGGCGCCGTGCAAGAGTGGCTTGCCAGGGCGCAGATACTCGTCGGCGACATGCAGGCCGCTATCCCAATTCTGGAATCCATTGGCATCCAGACGCAATCGGCTGAGATTTACTGCGCCCTGGCTGCGGCCCACTATCAGGCCGGCGACTACGCCCAGGCGCAGCAGGCTGCCCGCTGGGTGCTGGACCGGCGCCCTCAAAACCTGCCCGCGCTTCTGCAACTCTCCCGGATTGCCGCTGCTCAAGTCGACCCGGACGCTGAGATAAGCGCGCTCGAGCGCGCTGCTGCGCTCTCGCCGGCGGATGCAATTACCCATTTCATGCTCGGGCAGGCGCTGCTGCGCCGGAGGGATTCTGACCCTGCAAAGACGGCAATAGCCCGCGCGGTGCAACTGGCACCGGAGCGGGCCGCCTGGCACTTCAGTCTGGGCGAGGCGTGCCGGGACGGTGATGAGCCGGATGCTGCGCTATCACATTTCCAGACGGCAGCACACCTCGCTGCCGAGCAGCGATTAAGTGCGCAGGTAATCGCCAAATACCGCGCTACCTTGGCGCGCGCCTACGCGGCCGATGGAGATGACGCCGCTGCACGCGAACAGTACGAGGCGGCGCTACAGCTGGACAATACGCAGTCCGAATGGATGTTGGAGGCTGCGCAGGCATGCATGCACGCAGGCGATTCCGCTGCGGCCATCCAAAGGTTCGAGCAGGCGGCGCAGGCTTCGCCGCACGGAATTGAACCTTTGGTGGGCGGTCTGAAAGCGGCCATGGCAATTGGGGACACCGAGAAGGCCGAGAGTTATGCGCTCAACGCCCTGAGACACGACCCCGACAACAGCACCGCTCTCACCGCCCTGAGTGAGCTGTATGCGCAGCGAGGCGACACCGAGAACGCGCTCGTCTCTCTAGAGCACGCAATCGAAAACACACCTGACCCCGGGCCAGTGTTGCTAGCTAAAGCGCAGGTTCTAGCCGATTCTAATCGACCCCTGGATGCCCTCGCGGTGCTTGATGAAGGAATGACTCATCTCAATGATGACGATACGGCCTGGGCCCTGGTGGGTGAGCTCCGTGCACAGAGCGGGGAGCGCCAAGACAGCATCGCCGCCTTTGCGCGGGCCAAAGAAATAGCCCCCCTCAACCTGGAATACCACTTGCGGCTTGGGCAGCTGTACCGCGCCGAGGATCAACTCGAGCAGGCCCAGGTGCACTTAAATGGCGCCATGAAACTGCAAGACTCAAAAAAGAATGCCGGCGCAATTCAAGAGGAACTCGGCAAAGTGTTTGCCGCCCGCCGCCAATTCGATCGAGCCTACAAGGCATTCGCGGCCGCAATAAAGCATGTTCCCACAAAAGCGTCACTATATTTCCACGCAGGGGTTGCGCTGAAGAACCTTAAGGATTACGGCGAATCTATTGCGATGTTCCGCAAGGCAGTGCAACTCGACCCCAAGAGCGTGGACGCCCACCGGCAGCTGGCTGCCGTGTCCGCGTTGGGTCTCATTAGCGGCGAAGCGCCGGCATAATCTGCACGGCTTTTCACAACCACTTCGCCTTGTTTTGCGTACAAAATAAGGCCGCCAAACGAAGCGCGATGCGTTTCGGAACGCGCTTCAATGGCACGTGTCTTGCACTTGAATTTGTGTGCTGAACCGTCGCGATGTTCTTCAACTGGCAAACGCGTCTCTGGACGCGAAAAGGGCTGATTATGCACGCAAGTTAGCGCGCGTCTGGCTGCAGGCATGGCCGGAGGACTTCTCGGTCAACCTGCTTCTAGGACGGGCGCTCCACGCTGAGGCTGAGAACGGTGACGCACTTGCGATTCTAAGGAAGCTGGCGGTTGTTGACCCGGAACGAGCTGAAGTGCATCAGCTGACTGCCGATATCGCCGATCGCATTGGGGATTCTGTGCTCCGGTCCGAAGCGGATGGGCTTTCGCGCGTGCTGCGGGCCGACACTTTGCCGCGCATACCCTGGATGGTCGCGGCCCGCGAAAGTCACAGCGCAATTGAAAGTCTCCAGTGGGAACAGGGGAGACGGGCGGCCGAGCACGCAGTGCAGGCCAATCCCGATTCCCTGCTCCCGGCCTTGTTGTTGCTCAAAAGCCATTGGCTTGCGGGGCAGGCCGAACTGGCATTTCCACTCGCGCAGGGCTTCTACGACCGCTGGCCGCAATGTGTTGCGGTCACGCTTTGTCTCGCCGAGGCACTGCTGCATGCGGGAGATTACACTCGTGGCGTCGAGTTGTTACACGACGTTGTCACGCTAGACCCGGCCGGGGAGGTTGCGGGCCGGTATTGGGGCGGAGACCATGTTTACCGCCCGATTTGGCCGCCGCAGCCCCGGGTCCAGCAGCCGGCCCCAATTCCACCCGAGGTGGCCACGCTACTCGGTCTCAATCGGTTAGATGCCGCCGAAATTGCGCCGGAATCTCTGCAGGCCGGCCCACAAACTGCAAGCTCTGCAGCAACAACTGTTCCAAGCACCGAGTTTGTTGCAAACGGCGCGCGCTCGCTGATTCCGGAAGCCGCGGATCACTCAGACGAAAACGATGCACACCAGTCCGATGGGGAACCCGTGCCACCGGTTAATGGTGCGCAGCGTCCCGCGCCGCAACCCGCAGCATATGCTGCGTCGGAATCATTGCGGGATGTTCAGGCCGAGTTAGAGAAAGTACAGCAGCAATTGGACGCGGTTAGCCCGGGAAGGCGCACGAACGGCGCGCGTGCTCCTGTCCGGGGCGTTGGCGTCCACGTCATTATCACCTGTGCGCGGGCGCTCGTGGAGAAATACGGCGCGAGAAGTGCGGAGCGAGTGCTTACGCTGACACGCCTGCTCGCGGAAAGTACCGCGAAGAATACCGGTCTCCAATGCTCGGTCGTGCTGCCCGATGTGGCCGACAGCCTGACGCCCTTCCGCCTGCCGCCGGTGGACGGCGGCGACCCGGCGGCATTAAAAGAGCTCATTAACGCACTCAGCGCGCACTACCAGCGAGACGGGAAGCGTATCGGCTCGATGCTGTTGATTGGTGGAGACGACATTGTGCCCTTTTATCGGCTTCCCAACCCGACTGACGACCATGATGCAGATGTACCCTCGGATAATCCGTACGGCACCGGCGACGAAAATTACTTCGTGCCGGAATGGCCGGTGGGGCGGATCCCGGGGCCGTGCGGAGACGACGCGAATGCGCTCACCCACCTAATCCAGAGCACTACCCGAGCCCATGCCCAGACTGCACCACGGCTGCCGGCGTTGGTGCGTTGGCTGCGGTGGCTTTTCCCTGCGTGGCAACCGGGCGCATCCGAGCAGCGCAACTTCGGCTACAGCGCCGACATTTGGCGCGATGCGTCCCTGGAGGTATTTCACGTCATCGGTAAAACGAGGGACCTTGTCACCAGCCCCCCACTGCAGGCGGAAAACATGTCGACAGAAATGCTGGCGCGGGCCGCGGATTTCCTGTATTGCAACCTTCATGGATTGGAGGATGCAGCTGATTGGTACGGCGAAAGCGCATCGTTAAATGGTGAGATGCCCAACTACCCGATCGCGCTGCGACCAACCGACCTCGGCCACGGAAATGCGCCGGCTATTGTTTTTACCGAGGCATGTTACGGAGCGAACATCATGGAGAAACGCACCCCGGACGCCGCCATGTGCCTGCGGTTTCTCCAGACTGGTAGCCGCGCAGTCGTCGGCTCCACTAGAATCGCTTACGGCGCAGTGGGCACGCCTCTCATCGGCGCAGACCTGTTGGGGAGGTATTTCTGGCATCACCTTCTAAGGGGCATCCCGGTCGGAGAAGCGCTACGACGCGCTCGCATGGGACTGGCGCAAACGATGGATTCCCGCCAGGGGTTTCTGGACGGTGAAGACCAGAAAGCTCTGGTAAGCTTCGTGCTTTACGGCGACCCGCTGCTGCGAGGCCCGAAATTACTGCCGGCTGCTGCGAAGACGACCACGAAAACCACCCCGGTCGCCGTGGCTGAATTAAAGGCCACGTGTTCCAAGAGTGAAAAGGCCTGTGCGCAAGCCCTCGGCCATCCGGATGCCCTTGTACAGGTGAAAGCACTGGTATCGCAGTATTTGCCGGGAATGGAGAATGCTGATGTAAGCGTGCGTCGGCCCCACCTTCAGTGCGACGGCGGGGACCACATCTGCTTCGCTTCGCACTCAAGTGCCCCGAAAACGCTTGACCTCGACCCCGATCAACTGGTCTACTCTCTTAGCCAGACGGTGCAGGTAAACCACCGCGAAAAACAGCGGTACGCTCGCGCAACGGTCAATAGAGGCGGTAAAGTGGTTAAGCTTGCCGTTTCCCGATAAAGTGATGCCCCGCGTCAGCGAAGTTGCAACCGAGCATAAGGTCACGCAAACGCCGTCCCTTCCAGGGAGCAATGGCGGGGTTGGCTTCCACTATTATCCCGATTCCGAACACTACCGCTCTCAGGACCTCGCCGCCTGGCTGCCGGAACTGCAATCTCTGGGCGCAAGATGGCTAACGGTACGCGGTGAGCTCGGGCGCGCCATCCCCGAGGTTTTTCTTGCACCGCTGCTACAGGCCGGCATCACGCCTATCGTGCACATTCCAGTAAACCCGATCCAATCGCTGGATCCGGACGATCTGCGAGGGCTGCTGCGCGCCTACGCAAACTGGGGCGTACAATATGTGGTTGTTTTTGATCGCGCGAACATGAGGGAATCGTGGCAATCGGGCGCCTTCGAGCAGAGACAGCTCCCGGACCGTTTTGTTTCATGCTGGCTGCCGGTTGCGCTAGCGCAATTGGAATGCGGCCTGAGGCCGGTGTTGCCACCGCTGCAGCAGGGTGGAACGTACTGGGACACGTCCTTTTACAGCGGGGTCTTGCAGAGTTTGGCCGACAACGGCGCTCAGCAGGTGATTGACAGGCTGGTGATCGGTGTGTATTCGTTCGCCGGCCCGCACCCGCCCGATTGGGGACGCGGCGGCAACACGGCCTGGCACGCATCGGGACCATATCTTACTCCGCCGGGATCGCAAGACCAACGCGGGTTCTGGTCCTTTGAGTGGTACGCAGAGGTTTTCGATGAGGTGCTTGGAGAAGTTCCGCCCATGATAATGCTGGCCGGCGGCGCGCGGCGCAGCGAGACCGACCAGCCTAGCGCCTTGCCTAAGAATCTGGCATGGCATACAACTTGCAATGCCTCAATAGCACGCGCTATGGTTGCGGGACACCTGCCCGATTACATGCTCAATGTTAACTTTTGGTTGCTCTGCGCGGCGCCCGAGAGCCAATATGCTGGCGACGCATGGTTCACAACTGGCGCGGAGCCCCTTCCGGCGGCAAATGAATTACAGCGCCTTGGCGTCAATTCAACAAGGGTCGATAGAAACGCCGGCAGAGATTATGTCGAATCGCTGGGTTCGCAGAAGCCGTTGCGCCATTACGTGTTGTTGCCGAGCTTTGACTGGGGGCCTTCTGAGTGGCACTGGCAGCTAGCCCGCCCTCTGGTGCGAGATGATGAGACAAGCTGCGGGTACTCGCTCGAGGCGGCGGCCAAAGCCGAGCGGGTCACCCTTGTAGGCGGCGAGAACGAGATCGGAGTGGATTTGGCGCGCCGGTTGCAGCAGGCCGGCTGTCAGGTGTCGCGCGTGAGCGGCGACCTTATAAATGCATCGGCGCACAATGAAATACTGCCGGAATTGCCCACATAACTCATATTTAATGATCACGAACAATTAGCAATGGCCATATACAGAGCGAACGCGGTTCCTGACGCCATCTCAGCGCGCCTTGTGGCGCCCGAGTCGCCGCGGCGGACGGTGATAAGAGTGATTGGACTGGGCGGTGGCGGTGCCAACGCGGTTGATCGCATGGTCCAGTTCGGAATTGAGGGCGTGGAATTCCTTGTCGCCAACACAGACTCGCAGGCACTCTACCGAAATGAGGCTCCAAAAAAAATATTACTAGGAGCCGAATTTACGCGCGGACACGGTTCCGGCGGCGATCCCGTAGTGGGTGAAACCGCTGCGTACGAGGCCAAAGGAGAACTGACTGCGGCGCTAGAAGGCACGGATATGCTCTTCATCGCATGTGGCATGGGCGGGGGAACCGGCACAGGTGCGGCCCCGGTTGTGGCCGAAATAGCGCGGGGACTGGAGGCGGTCACAGTTGCGGTCGCGACCATGCCCTTCGCTTTTGAGGGGCCGGTGCGGTACCAGAATGCTTTGCAGGGAATCGTGCATTTGCAGGGCCACTGCGACACGCTCATTACAGTGCCAAACGACCGGCTGGTACAGATTGTGCCCCGGCATGTCTCCCTCGATATCGCCTTCCGCATGGCGGATGATGTACTACGCCAGGGCATTCAAGCTATCACCGAACTAGTCACCCGACCGGGGCTCATTAACGTAGATTTTGCGGATGTGCGTGAACTCCTGAGCCACTCCGGCGGCGCTATGCTTGCCATCGGTTACGGAAAAGGCGAAGACCGAACTATGCAAGCGGTGCGCTCGGCTTTGCATCATCCGCTGCAAGACTTTTCTGCGCTCAATCATGCCAGCGGCTTGCTGGTTCATTTCACCAGCGGCGCCGATTTGCCTTTGGCGGAGATGCGCGGCGCGGTGGAGGAAATCCGCAGAGCCGTCGCCCCAAAGGCAGAGTTATCGCTGGGCGTCGCTCTGGATGAGCAATTCGGAGAACGGGCACAGATCATCATGCTGGCCACCGGAGTCGGCGGGCACTCTCTTGAGACTGTTCTCGGTGAGCGCCCGTATCGCTCCGCCGGGATTAAGCTCGACCCCGATGCGGTCTCGGCGCACGAGGAATCCCCTGCTTCTCACCCGGAGCCAGTGCCCGAATCCGATTCTGATAAGACCGTTGGCTCTCCCGAACCGGCAGCGCCCCCGGCCGAGCCATTTCCGCACAGTGTCTCGCCTTTCAATCTGGACACGCCCGCATTTTTACGCAGGCAGCGTATTAACGCGTCAATCGAACGGAATCAATTCTAGCGAGGGAATGCAACATGAGCCTAGACCGAAGTCACGTAAAATCTATCACCAACAGAGTGTGCCGTAGATTCCCCGAACTCAAGGGCATTTCCCCAAACGTGCGCACGCAGGCCACGCCAAAAAGCGGCCGCAACTCCAAAAGCGGGCAACGCGAGAGAAATCGATTCTTGTTGACTTTTCGCGGTAGTGCAGCTTTGCCCGGCGGAAAGTCAATGCAACGTGTGGTGCGCGTCATTGCTAACGACAAGGGAAAGGTGCTGAAAATCGCGCTTTCAAAATGATGGTATTCCCTAAATTATGACCACGTTGGTTCAGAGTGTTGGACGCGGTTTCGAGATTCACGTGCTGCGCTTGACAACCTGGTTCCTGCTGCAATTCAGTCAATTGCGACCCGTCGGTCGACGCATAATGCTGATTTGGCTGGCGACCTTTGGCCTAAGCGTAATTGTGTCCTTTGCCATCACACTGCTGATGGCCGTAGCATTCCCATGACCCGCTCCCAAGGCGTCATTACTCTCATAACTGGCTCGTGCTTTGCCCTGACAGGAGCGTGGTTTGGCTTATTTCTCGGGGGGAAGGCCCTCGCTACGTTTTACACCGTTTCGCCACCAAGTCGTGACACGACGAACGCGCCTCGCTACGTGCGAGTCGATGCAATTAATGCCGGAGCGCGCGCCTCACGTCTCGGGGTGAGCTATCTCCTTGTCGGCGTTCACACCGCGGACACTCGGCGCGCACCGTCACTCGAAGCCGTATGGTCGGTGACATTTGCGCCGAACTATTCCTCCGTGGAGCTGCTTGGACTCGCTCCCACTTCAGGAATGAAAGCCGCGTTTGCTGAGAGCCCAGTTGAATTCGCCGCAGTCGTAGCCGCGCAGTTACCTGTTCCGGCGCTAAGGCAGTTCAGGGTGGATAGCACCCAGTTCGGCTGGGTAATTGATACACTGGGGGGCGTCCGCCTGTCCGGCGCAGTGCGCGATGGCGCTGGCACGCTGGATTATGTGCGAGCCGGCCGGGATGCGGACGATCGGCTTTTACGTCAGGCCGCGGCAGTGCAGGCGCTGGTGGCGCAGGCGGTAGTTCTCGGGCAGCGCGCTGACGTTGCGGCGCTGCTGCTAAAGCGAACACGCACTGGCGCCTTGCCCAACGCGGAATTGCTCGCCATAACCGATAATTTCTCCCCGCTGCAACTTCAACGGGTACGCGTTCGAGCGATAACGACAGGCGGCGCGCCTAGCGTAGCACTCATCAAGCCACCGGCATAACCCCCCATCCGCTCCACCCACCAGGCAGTTTGCTGAGCAGTAGCAGCAGGAGGACTCCCTTCCCTACCGCTGCTACCGCACGCGCATGTGTTGTACAATCTGTCCGGGAGGAATCATCACATGGATACGAAAGTAAACCTCGCTTTCATCGGCGGAAGCGGTCTTTACGAAATGCTGGGTTTGAGTAACGTGGCAGAACTGAATATCGAAACCCCGTTCGGCGCCCCCAGCGACGTCATTGTTTCCGGCGTACTGCGTGGCCAGCGGGTGGCGTTCCTGGCGCGGCACGGCCGCGGGCACCGCATTTCTCCCTCAGAAATCAATTACCGCGCGAACATCTTTGCGTTGAAAACGATGGGGGTGAACCGCATTGTCTCCGTGAGCGCCTGCGGCTCGCTGCGGGCGCAATTCGCGCCCGGTCACATCGTCATCCCGGACCAATTGTACGACAACACACGCGACCGCATCCGCACTTTTTTCGGTGATGGGTTGGTGGCGCACGTTGGCGTCGCGAATCCGTTCTGCCGTGACCTCTCGCGCGCGTTGGCCGACGCCATTCGGAAGACGGATGCGACTGTCCACGAGGGCGGCGCTTTCGTAACTATTGAGGGGCCGCGTTTCAGCACTCGCGCCGAGAGCCATGTATTTCGGAGCTGGGGAATGGACATTATCGGGATGACCACGAGCCCGGAGGCTTTTCTTGCGCGCGAGGCCGAAATTTGTTATGCAGTGATAGGTCACGTGACCGATTACGATGTTTGGCACGAGAGCGAGGTGCCGGTTACTGTGGGAATGGTAATCCGCACGCTTCAAGAGAACGCCGAAAACGCCCAGGCTGCCCTCGGCAATCTGGCTGCCAACCTGCCACGTGATGCCGACCTGGAGTGTGATTGTGGCAGCGCCCTCGCGGATGCACTTATCACGCAGGCGGACGCGGTTCCCGACATATTGAAAGCACGGTTACGCGCGCTGGTTTGCAAATACCTCGATTAAACTGTGGATCCTTGGTAAATCCCTTTACCCAAAATTGGGCTAAACAGCGCCGAGAACCGCTGCTGCTGATGGCTGCGGCGATATTCCTCGCTGCCAGTGTGTGCGCGCTGACCCTTGCACCTTCAACACGCACGTCGACTCAGGCCGAGATGATATGGGATCCGCTTATGCTTCTATGTCTAGCGCTATGGTGCGCCTCAGCCGCAGCCGGGCATATTATGCTGCAACGTTGGCTGTCTCGTCGCGATGAATTAATGTTTCCGGCGGTGATGACATTGTGCGGCTGGGGCATGGTCATCATCTGGAGGCTGCAGGGCGCTTACGCGCTAAGGCAGGCGGTCTGGATTTGCATCGGCACCGCCGCAATGCTCGCGATAGTGCGCTGGTCTCATTGGTTGCGCGCGTTACGAAGGTACCCCTATGTTTCCCTCATATTAGGGGTTTTGCTCACCGCGCTAACTGTGATTATTGGCGTTAACCCATCCGGGGCCGGGCCGCGCCTGTGGCTCGCGGTCGGTGGCGCATCATGGTTTGCGCCTGGTGTCTTTTTCCAGCCATCCGAATCGCTCAAGCTTCTGCTGGTAATTTTTCTGGCGGCATATCTGTCGTCATACCGCACCCTTTTGCAGCTGAAAGACGTTGGGCATTCTTCGGCCCTACCACTCGCGTTTCTTGCGCCGTTGCTGGCCATGTGGGGCATCAGCATGTTCATGGTAATTGTACAGAGAGACCTTGGCGCAGGCTGGGTGCTTTACTGGGGCTTCCTGTGCATTTTTTTCCTGGCAACCCGGAGGTGGCAGTATGTCGCCTCCGGGTTGCTTCTCTTCGCGCTCGGCACAGCATTCGCATATGGCGCGTCAGGCCACGTACGACTGCGTTTCCACGGGTGGCTCGATCCGTGGTCTGACGCGGAAGGCAAATATTATCAGTTTGTGAAGGCTTTAGAGGCAATACGTGCGGGTGGGTTTTTCGGTGCCGGTTTTGGAAATGGAACACCGCAGTCAATACCCCTTGCCCACTCCGATTTCATTTTCGCAGCACTCATAAACGAGTGGGGCAAGCTGGGGGCCATCGCATTGGTAATTCTGTTATCTATTCTCGTGCAACGCATTATTAGACTTTCTGCTTCGCAGCCGAGCGGTTCTTACGCCCAGTATCTAGCAATGGGCGTCGCCGTATTTGTGGCTGTTCAGGCGGGCGTGAATATCGCGGGCGTTTTGCGGGTGCTTCCGATGACGGGTGTTGCGCTGCCGTTTGTGAGTTATGGGGGGTCGGCGACGGTGGTTCTCTTTGTGGCAGCCGGTATTGCTATTGGTTGTAGTGAGATGGGAAAGGATGGGGCGTGAACGCCTATGCGCACCGAGCGAGTTGCGCGCGGTCAACCGTTGACAAGCAGCCTCGCGAACCGCCGCTTGCCGACTTGAAGCACGACTTCGCTCTCCCAAGCAAATGTCGCGCGCTCGTCCGATATGTGCTCGCCATCCACGCGCACCCCGCCCTGCCGTATCAAACGCCGCGCCTCACCACGGCTGCCCGCGAAGTTACATTCCAGAATGACGTCTACGAGCAGCTCGCCCTTCTTCACAACGACCTGGCGCAAATCATCGGGGGTTACTCCCTGTTGAAATACCTTTCGGAAGGCGTCAGCTGCTTTTCTCGCCCTCTCCGCACCCCAGAAAATAGTAGTTATCTCGCCGGCTAACTCAGTTTTTGCGTCCCGGGGATGAAGTTCCGCGCTCTCCAGACGCCGCTCAACTTCTCGCACTTGCTCGGGCGTATATCGAGTAGTCAGCCGCCAGTACGAACTCATCGCCGCGTCCGGGATGCTCATGACCTTCCCATACATGTCCTCTGCAGTGGTAGCAATAGGGATGTGGTTTCCTGTCGTTTTAGACATTCTTTTCTTCCCGTCGGTACCAGGCAAGATGCCGAGCACAACCCCTACCTGCGGCTTCTGCCCCAGGGACTGCTGCAATTTTCTGCCGGCGACAACGATATTGAACAGCTGGTCAGTCCCACCAACCTGAACGTCCGCTTCCATGGCCGCGGCATCATAACCCTGCATCAGGGCATAGAGGGTCTCGTGCAGATAGATAGGTTCGCTCCTCTCAAGCCGGCGGGAGAAATTATCGCGCGCCATGAATTGTTGCACCGTAAAATTCTGCGCCAATCCAATCAACTCCACCAGCGTCAATCCGGCCAGCCATTCCCCGTTATAACGCACGCGCGTCTTCACGGGATCCAAGATGCGAAATGCCTGCGCAGCGTACGTTTCTGCATTTTTTTTGACTTGTTGTTCATTTAACAGCGGGCGCGCTTTATTTTTGTCTGAAGGGTCACCGACCAGTGCCGTATAATTGCCGATTAAGAACGTCACCTCGTGACCCAAATCCTGAAACTGGCGCAACTTCCCCATGGAGATGGTGTGCCCGAGGTGCAAATCCGTGGATGTGGGATCATAACCGCAGTATACGCGTAACGCCCTTTTTTCTAGCAGCAGCGCACTCAACTCTGAGCGCATAGACCGCTCCAGATTGTCGTCTCCGTACTCGGTCCCCTGCATGAGCAGGCCGAGTTGTCGGTCTGTGTTCATCGTAAAACGTTTCCCTCAGCGCACCGCCCGCATTATAGCAATCTCTCTTTCCATTGTCACTCGCCCGTTCATCGCGTATAATCGCCTCGTTTCTCCGCGAGGCTACCTACTCATGCGCACGGGCGCACAAATTCGTCAGGACTTTATCGAATTCTTCCAGGACCACGGCCATACTGCCGTCCCATCGGCCTCACTCGTTCCTGGAAATGATCCTACGCTCCTTTTCACAAATTCCGGGATGGTGCAATTCAAGGACGTTTTCCTTGGCGCAGACACGCGCCCTTACGCCCGGGCGGTCGATTCGCAAAAATGCATGCGCGTGGCCGGAAAGCACAACGACCTCGATGATGTCGGCCGCGACGACACGCACCACACTTTCTTCGAAATGCTGGGCAACTGGTCTTTTGGCGATTATTACAAAGCAA
>PVBE011414876.1_pt1 | contig 32237 bp, 25 predicted proteins | sample 1631181 | NCBI WGS metagenome assembly PVBE01 (sample SAMN08397723, study PRJNA350692) | Marine metagenome, whole genome shotgun sequencing project. | isolation source: water | place: Pacific Ocean | collected 2012-04
CAGCCGTTTGTCCAGAAATACATCAAGCGATTAGGTGAACTGCCGCCCTACACAGCCGTTACCTATGATGCCATAAAACATGTCCTCGCCAGGACCATAGAAGAGGCCGGGACTACGGATGCGGAAAAGCTGATCCCGATACTCGAACAAACAGAGTACAAAGGGACCGGTGCACCCAAGACAAAATTTGACAAAAACCATGATCTGGTTTTTGGACCGGGCTATGCAACCTCCCTCACGATTCAATGGCAGGATGGAAAAATGAAGGCCTGGTGGCCGAACGGCTGGGAAGGTGTCAAATACGACGGTATGGCACCCTATAAGATACCACCTTGGATGATCGAAAAATATAAGAAATAATAAAACCCCGGGTTTCACGCCTCATCCATCCCTTCTCGGTGAATGAGGAGGGATGGCCGGGCTCACATACCGAAGGCGATATGATAATCGACATAATCATCAGCAGCCTGATAAACGGGAGTGTCTATGCCATTCTTGCTATCGGGTTTTCATTGATATTCGGCGTGGCACGGATCGTCAATATTGCCCATACCGCCTTCTACATGTTGGCCTCTTATTGGATCTATTTCGGCACTCAAACACTGGGCATTAACCCCATCCTATGTATGCTTGTGGCCATCATACTGGTGACGTTGATCGGACTTATCTCATACAAGCTCTTCATAGACCCGATACGCGAACATGAGGGCGCTGTTTTGATCGGAACCATCGCTTTGGCCATGGTCTTTCAGGAGATCATGCTCATTTCTTTTGGTGGAGACTTTCTGGGTGTACCCTCTCTGGTTGAAGGATACATGAAAATTTTCGGAGTGAAAGTCGCTTATCAGCAGCTACTGACCTTTGGTGTAGTCCTGCTGGTGTTGGCCGCGGTGTGGGCCTTGTTGCTGAAAACCAGGCTGGGGCTGGCTATCAGATCTACGGCAAATGATCGGGAGGTGGCCAATCTGATGGGGATGAATGAAAGCCGGGTGGCCCTGATAACCATGGGGATCTCTGTTGGGCTGGCCGCTTTTTCGGGGGCTGTGATTGTTCCGCTCAAGATCGTTAATCCTTTTATGTGGATGGGGCCCTTGATCATGATGATGGCCGTGGTGGTTCTGGGTGGACTGGGCAGCATCAAGGGTAGTTTTGTCGGGGCCTACATTTTAGGATTTGCCGAGTCACTCGTTGTATTTCTGATTCCGATGGGTGCTTACCTCAAGGGTTCTGTGGCCCTGTCAATTATGATTTTGGTACTGTTGATCCGGCCGGAAGGGCTCTTTGGCGTTGCTTTTGAGGAAGAGAGATAGAGCATGGGTGCGGTGGGTTACTATCTGAGAAAGCTTTTCACCATCTTTAAGGGGGAGGTTCTGGTGCTCCCCAGTCGCGTTGTCGTTCTCCTTTTTTTTCTGTCTCTACTATTATTACCTGTTTTTACCCAGGATCCTTATCTGCTTCGCATACTGATTTTGACCAGTATCTTTGCCATCCTTGCTGCCAGCTGGGATCTGCTGTCCGGGTTTACCGGCCAGATGAATTTTGGGCACGCCCTTTTCTTTGGTGTGGCCGCATACACCGCTGCACTTTTAAACCTGCACACCCATCTGCCGCCATGGGGCAGCATTCCCTTGGGAGCTCTGGCCGCGGTTCTGGCCGGTCTGATTATCGGAATTCCCTGTCTTCGTCTCAAGGGCATATATCTGGCCCTGACCACATTGGCCTTCCCGATTATTTTGATTGGAATTGTTTTCGCCATTCCCAATATAACAGGAGGGGAATTGGGTGTCTCCGGTCTGGATCGTCTTTCCGGGTCCCGCCTTGGTGACTACTACATTACGGTGGTGCTCATGATCGGTTTGGGCACGATCATGTGGAAAATAACCGATTCGAATACCGGTATCATTTTCCATGCCATCCGGGAAGATGAGTTGGCGGTAAAGGCTGCGGGTATCAACACGACCCGTTACAAACTGTTGGCCTTCTGCCTCAGCGGTTTTTTTGCTGGGATTTCAGGGGGACTCTATGCACATTTTATGAGAATTGCCGGCCCCTCCAATCTCCAAGTTTCGATGTCTTTCACGGTTATTATATGGGCCATTTTCGGGGGTATCGTCACAATTTACGGACCGATTGGCGCCGTCTTTATCCTTTTTCCTTTGCTTGAGTTTTTTCGCTTTTGGCCCGAGTACCGCATGTTGATGTTCGCGATTGTTATCTTACTCATCCTCCTCTTTATGCCCGAGGGGCTTTTCCCATGGGTGAGAGACAAAATAGAAAAAGTGTGTCCTAGGTGTAAGATCAGAAATGTAGCCACTCGAAAGTCATGCCGGATTTGTACGGCCCGGTTAGATTAGAACACGCGTGAGGATAACCTAAATGGATGCCAAAAAAGCATATATGGCCAAACCCTGGTTGAAGTATTATCCGGAAGGAGTCCCTGAGGACGTGGAGACCTCCAACGTATCTGTTCCGGAAATATTTAATCAAACCGTAGAAAAATACGGAAACAAAACCGCGTTGATTTTTTACGGTAAGAAGATCAGCTATTTGAAACTTGGGGAGCTGATCGACCGGTTTGCAACAGCCCTCGTCAGCCTGGGTATCCGCAAGGGAGATACGGTCGCCCTCTATCTTTTAAACTGCCCCCAATATGTTGTCTCCTATTTTAGTGCCCTGAAGGTAGGGGCCAAGGTTACGCCGATCAGCCCTGTTTATACGAGTCAGGAGGTGAAACATCAGCTTGAGGACAGTGGGGCGAAGACCGTTGTCTGTGAGGATATTCTCTACGATAATGTGCGGAAGTCATCTGTTGAGCTAGACACGGTGGTCCTCTCGAATATCGGGGATTATCTCCCTTCTCTGAAGCGTATATTCGGAAAGAGTGCTTTGGCGAAGACTTACCGGGGGACTGAGGTTCCTTCTCCCCAGTTGATTGAAAAGGCCGGGCTCCATCTATTTCAAAATCTGGTTAAAAAATATCCCCCCCAACCTCCACAAGTCACCATCGATCCTCAAAAGGATATTGCTGTCTTGCCGTATACCGGAGGAACCACCGGTCTTCCCAAAGCGGCCATCTTGACCCATTACAACATTGTTTCACTGCAGGCTCAGACCTTTGCTTTCTGGCCCATATTTGAGGAAGGCAAAGAGACGACAATTGCTTTCTTACCCTTCTTCCATATTTACGGGCAGGTGGTTGTGATGCTCAACAACCTGGTTCAAGGTGCCACACTGGTGCTTTTTACCACACCTGATATCGATGATATTCTCTCAGCTATGGAACGGTATCAGGCTTCCGGTTTCTTCGGTGTACCTACCCTATTTGAATATCTCAAGGAGTATGAAAAGACAGATCGGGTAAACTGGAAAAGGCTCAAATTGATCGCCTGCGGTGCCGATACGCTCCACGAAAGCACTATCAGGGAATGGGAGAAAAGGACAGGGACCAAGATATTAGAAGGGTACGGCATGACGGAAACGACCGCCGTCAGTCACAGCACCCCATTTAATCGACCCAAGACCGGCTCGTTTGGTGTTCCCCTCCCGGGGATTATCGCCGCTGTTGTTGATGTGAATGGCACCGAGTTTAAGCCGGTTGACGAGGTGGGCGAGTTGATCCTCCATGGTCCCAATATGATGCAAGGCTATTGGAAGAGACCCAAGGAGACAGAGGAGTCGATCGTTGAGATCGACGGGAAAAAGTGGCTCAGAACAGGCGACCTGGTCAGAATGGATGAAGAGGGGTATTTCCATTTCTTTGATCGAAAAAAGGACTTGATCAAGTATAAGGGTTATTCTGTATTTGCCCGTCATGTGGAAGAGGTCCTCTATAAACATCCACAGGTCAAGTCCGCAGGGGTGGTGGGCGTGCCCGATCCCAAAGTGGGTCGGTTGATAAAAGCGTACGTGGTTCTTCAGAGCGAAGCCAGGGGCAAGGTCTCTGAGGAAGAGATAGCCGATTTCTGTCGCCAAAATCTGGCCCATTACAAAGTGCCCAAAATCATCGAATTTAGGGGCGAACTGCCGAAGACAGACGTGGGGAAGGTCTCCAGGCGAGAGCTGCGGGAAGAGGCTGAAGAGAGCTGATATGGCCGAGCGGTTTCTGAAAGTAGAGAAACTCTCCAAGGACTTCGGAGGGTTGCGAGCTGTAAACGACGTCAGCTTTCCCATGGATCGAAAAGAAATAATCGGTTTAATCGGCCCCAATGGCTCGGGTAAGACAACGCTGCTAAGGCTTATAATGGGAATATTGAAACCCGATCCAGGGGTTATTCAGTTCAAGGGGAAAAATATTGTCGGTTTAAAAACCTGGGATATCGTGAACCTGGGTATTGCCTGTACCTTTCAGAATATGAGACCCTTTCGACGTCTTCCGATTATTGCCAATGTGATGGTTTCCTGTCTGTCGCCGAGGGCCATGAAAAGTGGAGAATGGGTCAAAAGGGTTGAAAACAAGGCAATGGATGCTTTGGAGTTCTCGGGTATCTCCGACATGGCTCTGGAAAAGGCCTCCACCCTTTCCCAGGGCGATCTCAAACGTCTGGAAGTTGCCCGGGTAGTGGCTACAGAACCGGAGCTGTTACTCCTGGATGAGCCCTTTGGCGGGCTGAGCCCGGCTGAAACCGATCTGATGGCCAAATCGATAAAGCGGCTGCATAAAGGCGGGCGATTTGGGCGATTGCACAGTGAAGGGCCGGCCATGATCATCGTGGAGCATAAACTCCAGCAGTTAATGAAGATTGTGGACCGGATCATCGTTCTCAACTTCGGAACCATAATTGCGGACGGGACACCGGAGGAGGTCGTGAATAACCCTAAGGTTATCGATGCCTATCTTGGCGGAGGGGGTTAGGGTTGCTGTTGGACGTACTGAATTTGACGGTTTGTTATGATAAGGCCATGCTCATTAATGACCTGAGTATGGGGGTAGATACCGGTGAGTTGGTCAGTCTGATAGGCCCGAATGGCGCCGGTAAATCCACCCTTCTCAGAGCCATTACCGGATTGGTCGCCTGGGAAAAGGAGATTACGCGCAGGTCGGCCGGTAGGAACGTAACACTTGATGGCTCGATAACATTTGCGGGCGAGAGAATCGATCGGATTTCTGCCCATGAGATTGTCAAAAGAGGATTGATACACTGCCCTGAGCGAAGAAGACCGTTTCGTGAAATGACGGTGCTTGATAATTTGCATGCGGGCGCGTACCTACTGAAAGAGAAAGCGGAAATGGAGGAGAATCTAGATAAAGTGTATCAATTATTTCAACCGCTTAAGGCTCGATCTCGCCAGATATCCGGCACCCTTTCCGGTGGAGAGCAGCAGATGCTCGCCATCGGCAGGGCACTGATGTCTCGGCCTAAACTGTTGTGTATTGACGAACCCTCTACAGGTCTCGCCCCCATTATGCGGGCGGAGGTGTTTGAAAAAATTGGTGAGATTCGCGGTCTCGGTATCACCGTCCTTCTCGTCGAGCAGGAGGTCAGCGCGGTATTCAAAATGGCCTCCCGCAACTATGTTCTTTCTTCAGGCAAAATCATCGCCGAAGGACCCGGCGACAGATTACTTGAAGATGAAGTCCTTCGAAAAACATACCTTGGTTTGTAACACCCCAATATTCTTTTCCCTCGATATGGAGAATTATCGAGTTTTTTCACTTTTTTACAAACTACCAGATTCGGTATTATCAAAAAGTATGATTGAATTGATTTCTTTTAAAACAAAAATAAAAAAGAGATAGATGTAACCATGGCACAGGTGATTGCGGATCGAAGAGACGTCGATTTCGTTCTTTTCGAACAAATCGAAGTGGATCAATTCCTCAAATATGAAAAATATGAGGAATGAAACAGAAAAATGTTTGAATTGATCGTCTCCGAGGCGAGAACCTTTGCGGTGAAGGAGATTTGGCCGACTTACGCTGAAGGAGATCGAGAAGGTGTAAAATTTGATAGGGGCAAGGTAACGGTCCCCGATTGTTTTCATCGCCCCCACAAACTGATGATCGAAGGCGAGCGGACCTCCTTGCCAGAGGATCCAGCGGTGGGTGGTCAGGGGATTCCCCACACCATCTCCATCGCCGCCAGCGAATACCTTGTCGGTACCAACTTCGCACTGACCAGCTATGCGATGTTGGGCCACGGCACCGGCAAGATGATCGAACTGTTTGGTACGGAAAAACAAAAAGCGATGTTTTTGAAGAAACTCTACACCGGTATTTGGGGCGGAACCATGCTCCTCACCGAGGCGCAGGCCGGGTCGGACGTGGGTGCGCTTACCACGACAGCCGTAAAGAATCCGGACGGTACCTATTCCCTCACCGGAGAGAAAATCTTTATCACCAACGGGGAGCACGATCTGGCCGAAAACATCATCCATCCGGTTCTGGCGCGTGTGGAGGGCGGTATGCCCGGAACCAAGGGCATCTTGATCTTTGGGCGATGCGAATGATATCATCTGCACCGGGGTGGAGGAGAAGATGGGGGTCCACGCCAGCGTCACCAGCAGCATGTCGCTCGGAAGCAAGGGCATTTGTCGGGGTTTGTTGCTTGGTGAAGAAAACCAGGGAATGCGGATCATGTTTTACATGATGAACGAAGCCCGATTGACGGTCAGGTTTCAGGCGTTTATCCATGCCTCGGCGGCATATTTGTATGCCGTGAATTATGCGCGGGAACGACTCCAGGGAAAAGATCGGGATCAGTTCAAAAATGAAGAGGCGCCATCGGTTCCGATCATCTCCCATCCGGATGTGCGACGGATGCTTTTGTGGATGAAGGCGCATGTGGAAGGGATGCGAAGTTTTATCTAACTATATCGGCCATTGTTTCGATAAACTGGAGTGCACAGGGGACAAAGAAGAAAAGTAGCGATTCCGGGGCTTTACTGAACTGCTGACGCCTTTGGTAAAGACCTATTGCAGTCAGCGGGGTTTTGATGTTTGCGTCCAGGCCATTCAGGTCTACGGAGGATATGGATATACAAAAGAGTACCCGGTCGAGCAGCTCGCAAGGGATTGCAAGATCACATCTATTGACTAGGGAACCGACGGGATACAGGCCATGGACCTTCTGGGGCGTAAGATGGGGATGAAAAATGAAAAGGTTTTTATGGCATTTCTCCGGGAAATCGGAAAAACGGTTGCCCTGGCGAAAGAGACTGAAGGTTTGAAAAATCTGGCGGGCAGGGTGGAGAAAGCCAATAACCGGTTGGGTGAGGTCGCCATGAATCTGGGGAGGACGGCCCTGTCTCCTAAACTGAAGATGGCGTTTGCCTTTACCACTCCAGTTCTTGATATCATGGGCGATGTGACCATGGCGTGGATGCTTTTGTGGCGGGCATCGATCGCTGCATCAAAGATAAACAATTCAAAGAAAAAGGATGTTACCTTTTATGAAGGGCAGATCAAAACCGCTGAATTCTTCATCAACACTATTTTGCCTGTAACAATGGGAAAGATGGATGCTGTTTTGGAGAGTTCGCCTGCCGCCATTGAAATTTCAGCAGCTTCATTCGGGGGATTGTAATGAAAAAAGAAGTCGTTATTATCAGTGCGGTCCGTACGCCCGTGGGACGGTACATGGGCGCACTCAAAATCGTCGAGGCTTACGACCTGGCGTCTTTGGTTTTGGGTGAAGCGTTAAAGAGGATTAATTTAACGGCTGATCGGGTCGATGAGGTGGTCATGGGCCAGGCCTATCAAAGCGGAGAATATGTCAATATTGCTCGGATGGCCCTGCTCAAGGCCGGCTGGCCCGAAACCATCCCCGGCATTACCGTTGACAGGCGATGCTGCACCGGCCTGGATGTGGTCCGTTATGCCGTTTCCCTGATCCAATCCGATCAGGCTGAGATCATCGTCGCCGGGGGTGTTGAAAGCATGAGCAGTGCGGAATTTTATTTGCCCGGAAACATCAAGTGGGGAGTGGGTGGATCCAAAGGAATGCCCAGAGGGCATGGGGACCTCAACATTTGGGGGATGCCCTTTTATGATCGCATTCAAAGGGCACGGGTAATGACACAACCCGAAGAGCGGTACGGGATTCTACCGGCAATGATGACCTGGGCGGAAACAGCCGCAAAAGAAGAAGGAATTGGCCGGCAGGCCTGTGATCGGTGGGCGCTGAAAAGTCATCAAAAGGCCTGTGCGGCCATGGAAAATGGAAAATTTAGAGAAGAGATTATCCCGGTGTCGGTTCCCCAACGAAAGGGGGATCCGACGATTGTGGACAAGGACGAAAATCCCCGGTTTGATGTGTCCCTTAAAAACCTGTCCGGTCTAAACCCCGTACTTGGGGGTGTTTGCACTGCAGGTAATTCTTCTACTGAAAATGACGGCGCGGCTGCGGTTGTGGTGACTTCTAAAGAAAGGGCAGCACAATTGGGTATTGAATCGATCGCCGGTATCCGGTCGTGTGCGGTATCCGGCGTTGACCCCAGACAGACACACAAGTCCGTGCCGGCAGCCGCCAAAAAGGCGCTCGATATGGCGGGCATAGGACTCGAGGAGATGGACCTTATCGAAGTGCAGGAGGCCTTTGCAGTCCAGGTGCTGGCCGCCTTGAAGGAAATGGGGGTCAGCCCCGAAAATTACAAAAATGTAAATGTGAACGGTTCTGGAATTTCACTCGGACACCCCATTGCCTGTACCGGCACCAGGATACTGGTAACTTTGCTTCATGAAATGAAACGCCGGAACGCGCAGTATGCCTTGGAGTGCATCTGCGGAGGCGGGGGGCTGGGAATTGCAGCGGTTTTGGAAAGAAAATTATCTTAACGACAGTTCCGGTAAGGTACGCATCCGATAGAGGGCGACAACCCATTTTTTAAACCGACCCATCAAATGAACTACCCCCTTTAAATTCCATTTGTATCGGTCAGCCTATTTCGTCCCAACTATCTTATGTTGCATATTTTCCTTGCGGCTTTTTACAGTGGCGCAAAGGAGTAAAGAGGATCTGCTGATTTTTAAAAAGACAACATGATAAAAAAACAGGGCCTACTGCCAGAGGCGATCCGGATAACCGGAGCCCGTCAGAACAATTTAAAAAACCTGGACCTTAATATACCCTTCAACCAAATAACGGTAGTGACCGGTGTCAGCGGCTCCGGAAAATCCTCCCTTGCTTTTGACACCCTTTACGCCGAGGGCCAGCGCCGTTATATCGAAACCTTTTCCCCCTATGCCCGGCAGTTTATGGATCGAATGGATCGCCCCCGGGTGGATAGCATCGAAAACATTCCGCCCGCCATCGCCATCGACAGAAAAGATCCGGTTCGCACCTCCCGCTCCACGGTAGGGACCATGACAGAGCTGACAGACCATGTCAAACTCCTCTATGCCCGCCTGGGTCACCTTCATTGCAAGCGTTGCGGCAATCCGGTTCTTCCGGAGACACCGGCCCATGTGTGGCAGACCATACAAGGTCTCTCGGATGGCTCAAAAATGATTATCACCTTTCCGGTTGCTGCCACAGACACATCCCCTAAACAGCTGAGAAAACAATTGGGCGGCATCGGTTTCACCCGTCTCTATTCGGGTGGTGAGATCCGTTCTTTAGATAGATGGCAGCCGAGGGAGGTCGAAGAAGAAGTTCAGGTTGTCGCAGACCGAATCCTTTCCCGATCCACTGATCGAAAACGAATCATGGATTCTCTGGAACAGGCGTTTCATTTTGGTGACGGCAGACTCGATCTCTGGGTTGAGCCCGACCAGCATTTTGCTTTTAGTAATCGACTGGTCTGCGCCGGATGCAACATTCCCTACCATGCGCCGATCCCAAACCTCTTTTCCTTTAACAGTCCGGTGGGGGCCTGTGAAACCTGCCGGGGGTTTGGCAGAACCATTGATATCGATCTTGATCTCATCATCCCGAACAGCGATTTTTCCCTTGAAGCGGGCGCTATCAAGCCCTTTGGTGGTGTCGAGCAAAACCGCATGGAATTTAAAGATTTGATGGATTTTTGCCGGAAGAAAAAAATCCCCACTGATTTGTCTTTTAGACATTTGAAGAAGGCCCAGAAAGAAGCTATCATTAAAGGGACGACCGATTATTATGGCATCCGGGGGTTTTTCCAGTGGCTTGAGACCAAAACCTATAAAATGCATATACGGGTGTACCTTTCAAGATATCGCAGCTATCTGATATGCCCTGACTGCCGGGGCACCCGGTTTAAGAATGAGACCCTGCTCTATCAGTTGGGTGGTCTCAATATCGGTCAGGTTTATGCCCTGAGCATTGACCGGGCGGACGATTTCTTTAATTCATTACCCTTGTCTTCAGGGGATGCCGCCGGCCGGCTGATTCTAAGCGAAGTCAGAAACAGGCTCGGATACCTGCGAGATGTTGGGCTCGGGTATCTCACGCTGGATCGCCAATCCCGCACCCTTTCAGGGGGTGAGGTCCAACGGGTTGCGTTGATCTCAGCCCTCGGATCCTCATTGGTCAACAGTCTTTATATTCTTGACGAACCGAGCATCGGGCTTCATCCACGCGACAACCACCGCCTCATCAAGATTATAAAAGGACTCCGGGACCTTGGAAACACAATTGTGGTAGTGGAGCATGACCCTGAAATCATCAGCCAGAGCGATTTCATGCTTGATATGGGGCCAAAGGCAGGTGAACAGGGTGGCCAGGTCATCTATTTCGGACCCACATCAGGCGTACAAAACTCCCTGACCGGTCAGTATTTGAGGGGTAAAAAAGTGATCCCCATGCCCGCAAAGCGTCGCCAGCCAAAGAAAGGAATCTCCCTTATCGTTAAAGGGGCGGCCGCGCACAACCTGAAACAGATCGATGTGGAGATCCCCCTAGGTCTTTTGGTGTGTCTTACCGGTGTTTCCGGTTCGGGGAAATCGAGCCTGGCCGAGGAAATCATATACAAAGGCCTCAAAAGAGCAAAGGGGGATTCCAAAGGGAGCCCCGGGGCGTACAAGACCATCAAGGGTATTCAGCGAATCGATGAAGTGGTCCTCGTGGATCAGCGGCCCATTGGCCGCACACCACGGGCAAATCCGCTGACCTATACCAAAGCACTGGATCCTGTCCGTCGCCTGTTCGCCGCTACCGCAAGCGCCCGGTCAAAGGGATTTGATCCCGGGTACTTCTCCTTCAATGTGGCCAAAGGGCGGTGCAATACCTGCAAGGGGGAAGGGTTCGAAAAAGTGGAAATGCAGTTTCTCTCTGATGTTTATCTGACATGTCCTTCTTGCAACGGAAAACGCTTTAAGAAAAATGTTCTTGAAATCACTTACAGAGGGAAGAACATCAGCGATATTTTCTCAATGACCGTGGATCAGGCCATCTATTTTTTTCAGGACCATCCCCAGATCATAGATGTCCTAAAGCCCCTTCTGGATGTCGGTCTGAGTTACATGCGGCTCGGTCAGCCGATAAACACCCTGTCCGGAGGAGAGGCCCAGCGCTTGAAGTTATCGCGTTACCTGAAGGAAGGCAACGGCGGTCCGCAGCTTTTCATATTTGATGAACCGACCACCGGTCTGCACTTTGAGGATATCAACATACTTCTGACAGCGCTCCAACGGGTTGTCGATCAGGGCAACTCGGTGCTGATCATCGAACACAACATGGACGTTGTGAAGGCAGCAGACTGGGTGATCGATCTGGGGCCTGAGGGTGGAGATGCAGGCGGAGAGGTGGTGGTTTCAGGTCCACCGGAAAAAATGGCCGGACATATCGGGTCCCATACCGGTAAATTTCTAAAAAAATATCTCTCATCCGAAGGTCGCCTTCAACCCCAAAAACGCCGCTCGAAACCGGTTCCCAAGAGCGGTTCGGATCTTTCATCTATAATCAGCATCAAGGGAGCCAAAGAGAACAATTTAAAGGACCTGAGTCTGTCGATTCCCCGACAGAAACTGGTGGTCATCACCGGCGTTTCAGGGTCAGGCAAATCGACCCTTGCCTATGATATTCTGTTTGCCGAGGGTCAACGCCGCTATCTGGAGACTCTCGCTCCCTATGTTCGGCAGTATGTGAAAATTCAGGAGCGACCGGATGTGGACGCAGTTTTAGGCCTACCCGCGACGGTGGCCATCCAGCAGCGGATCAGCCATAGGAGCCGACGCTCCACCGCCGCTACCCTAACGGAAATCTACCATTTTCTACGGCTTCTCTACAGCAAACTCGGCCGCCAGCACTGTCCGGGGTGTAACCGGCGATTGACCACTCAAACCATAGATGAGATTGTGAAGCAGATTCAGAAGCGGTATCGGGGCAAACATCCACGGGTTCTTGCCGCAAAGGTATCCGGCCGAAAGGGGTTCCATAAGGAGATTTTGGCAAAGGCTCTTTTAAAAGGATTCAGCGAGGCACGCATCGATGGTGAGATCACAGCGCTTCAGGAGGGGATGTCCTTGAGCCGTTTTCACGAGCACACCATCGAGGTGGTGGTAGGAAGATTTATCGGAAAACGATCCCGGGATCTGCTATCCCGGACACTTGAGGAAGGTGGTGGCAGTCTTATTGTCCTGGATGATAAAGGTCATGAGGAAATATTCAGCTTAAAAAAGGTCTGTCCGGCCTGCGGGATCGGCCTTCCCGATCCGGATCCCCGTCTCTTTTCCTTTAACAGCCGACACGGGGCCTGCACCTTATGTGACGGGCTGGGGCAATTGGGTGATTCAGAAACAGATCGATCAAAGACCTGTCCGGTGTGCGGCGGCAGCCGGCTAAAACCGGAAGCTCTTTCGGTCAAAATCAACGGCCTTTCCATCTATGATGTGGTTCAACAATCGGCCGACCGTGTGTTCGAAATATTCAAAGGAATATCCTTTGCCAAACATGAACTTCCTGTTGCCAAACCGATTATGGCTGAAATTATGACACGGCTCTCCTTTTTGCATCGGCTCGGGTTGTCCTATCTCTCTTTGAGTCGAAGCGGCAACACCCTTTCCGGGGGTGAAGCCCATCGAATTCGCCTGGCAGCACAGCTTGGCTCCAACTTGACCGGGGTCTGCTACATTTTGGATGAACCGACCATCGGGCTCCATGCCCGGGATAACCGAATGCTACTGGACGCGCTGAAAGAATTGAGAAAACAGGGAAACTCCCTTGTGGTGGTGGAACATGATGAAGAGACTATTCGCGAAGCGGATCATATCATTGATCTTGGACCGGGTGCCGGTCAAAATGGGGGCCGATTGGTTGCTTCAGGAACGCTTGCCGGTCTGAAAAAAATCCCTGCCTCAGTTACCGGGGCATCTTTTAATGGAAACCCCCACAAAATTTACTCCCCTCTTCGGCCATACCGCAAACGAGCTCGCCTCAAAGTCATCGGTGCCGTCGAGAACAATCTTAAAGGCATCGATGTGGAATTTCCTCTGCGTACGTTCATCTGCATCACCGGCGTTTCGGGTTCCGGCAAATCGACTCTTCTTAAAGAAACAGTCTACAAAACGCTACACAATCGCCTTAACAAACAAAAAAGCAGGGTGAAAAACTGCAAAGGAATCAAGGGGTGGCAAAGCCTTGACAGGGTATTGGAGGTGGATCACAGTCCCATCGGCCGCACCCTGCGCTCGGTGCCCGCCTCATACGTGGGTTTCCTGGGTGACATTCGAAAGCTTTTTGCCCTGACCCCCAGTGCCCGGGCAAGGGGATATCGACCGGGACGATTTTCTTTCAACACCTCTGGCGGCCGGTGTGAGTCCTGCAAGGGTCACGGCGCCTTTAAAGTGGCCATGAGCTTTTTGCCCGACGTCTATGTCCGCTGTGAAACATGCAGCGAAATGAGATTCAATCAGGAGACCCTGAACATCACATACAAAGGAAAAAACATCTCAGAGATCCTGAACTTTACCTTTGATGAGGCGGCCGCCTTTTTCAGCGCTGTCCCATCCATTCAAAGAGCGGTCCGGCTGGTCTGCGATATCGGGCTCGGTTATCTCTGTCTGGGGCAGGCGAGTCCCACGTTGTCAGGAGGTGAAGCCCAACGGATCAAGCTGGCGGAAGAGCTCTCAAGATCCGGTAGGGGACACACCTTTTACATCCTGGATGAACCGACCACCGGCCTTCATCTTGCCGATGTGGAAAATTTGCTGAATGTACTGCAGGCCCTGGTGGATCAGGGGAACACCATCGCTGTGATCGAACACAACATGGAGATCATCAAAGAGGCCGATTATGTCATTGATCTCGGTCCGGAAGGCGGAAGTCGGGGCGGAGAGGTGGTGGCAACCGGTTCACCGCTTGAACTGATCGCCTCTTCCAACGGTTCCCATACCGCCAAATACCTCAAAAAATACCTGAACGCATAGGATTACCCTTTTTCATAATCAAAGGATAAGAATTCGCTTTTTGAAAACAGATCAACGGAAAAACAGAGTTGAGTAGCCACAGGAGATGAGTCACAACATATTGTATTGCAACGATGCGACAGCAAGTCTCAAGCGGCTTCAGCCAACCAAAATTCAAATACCGGATGAAGATCGTATTGTCAAAAAGGCATTTTGCTGCAAATTAACTGAAAATTCGGGATTTTGGGCATAGGAAGTCTGACTTCAAGAGTGTGTGTTTTTAAAAATAGGCCTCTGCAGGGTAACTGTAGGATGATGGATCTGGATCGAATGTGATACTCTCAATTGGGCCGTCATCCCCTGTGCGCTTTCGCTGGGATGTCTTCCACAGCACGTGAAAACTGCTGTCCGCCTTAAAGTCGATTGTCGCATTGCCAAATTCGTCGGTGATAAAGTAGGCAAGCAACATATAGCCCGTTAAGGGATAAAGGTATCCGGTAGGACTGGTCGGATCTACAATATCACGCCTAGCAAAATAGACCTCGTCATTGACTTAACCATCTGATTTAATGCCAATAACTGGGATTAAATTTGAATAAAACCCTTTGGGTGAGAAAACCGAAAGGATTTTAAAGTTCGACCATCACCGGGTATCGACTTTCGGGATCGGGGATGAACTGGATAAACTGGAGTGGAAAGCTGTTTTTCGACAACTGCTATCGGCAGGATATCTCAAGGCGGACCTGAACAGTTACGGGGGGTTCCGGTTGTCTGAAAAAAGCCGCTTTGTCCTGAGGAAAAAAGCAGAAAATATTGTTCCGAAAAGATTCATTTTTTGAGGTGAAAACCTGTTTTTTGCGCCATTAAAAGTAAAACCGTAAAGGTTATAGAAACTGAGGGTGATAAAGGACTCTTTGAAAAACTTCGCAGTCTTTGTACAAAGATAGCCAAAAAATATGGGCTGTCTCCATATGTTATTTTTCATGATAGAACATTATATGAACTTGTAAGTTATCTTCCTGATTCTTTGGACGAAATGCATGGCATTCACGGAATTGGAGAAGCTAAATTGAAAAACTACGGTCAGCGGTTTCTCGAGGTGATTTCAGGGCATATTAAGACATATGGAACAAAAGAAAAGGTGTAGGCAGTGATTCAAAAATCACGGAAGAATTTTAACTCTATGATAACAGCCAGGCTAAGGATGGTAAGCTATGAATCTTTACCAATATATTCTTCTTTTCTATCCACAATTATAACAGCACGACGTTTTTCTCGAAAGGCGGGCAGTTCACTGTGTTGTCTTTTTGGCCATGAAGAGGACGCGGTGGCATTTGGATTTCATGGCTTTCCTCCCTTAGAAAAACCATAACCATAATGTTTGGAATTTAAAACAGAAGCAAAAAAAACTTGACAAGATTTAAGATCTGATTTATAATATTTCTTAAATAATAATTATTCTAATCAAGGACAACATGGCAAAAAAAGATTCTACCAACATGTTGGTGGATAGGTTCCGGGCAGCCGGTTTTAAGATAACCCCCCAGCGGATGGCAGTTTTTCAGTTTTTAGAGGGAAACACCTCTCACCCTTCCGCCTTTGAGGTCTATGAGGTGGTCAAGAGAAGGTTTTCCACCACCTCATTTGCTACCATATACAACACCCTGAACGCCGCCCAGGAGATGGGATTGGTACTGGAGCTTACCATTGATCCGAAAAAACGGCACTTCGATCCCAATACCTCACCCCACCACCATATCCTGTGTATGAAGTGTCGCCGAATAGACGATGTGAGGGGAAAGGTGTTTGGCGACTTTAACATCGATTCTTTTGAGATAGGCGATTACCAGGTGACAGGTTTCGGTGTTGACTTTCACGGCGTTTGCCCGAAATGTCGGGCCCAACAGCACTAGAGGATGGTCTGATGCCGACCGGATAGACGGCGGTCGAGGCCATATATATTAACCATCAATCAAAAATGGAGGTAACAGCAATGGCAAAATTGATCAATGAGGTTAAGTTAGGAGTAGCAAAGGGTACAGGCGTTGAGAAGGCCGTGGATGCAAACTTCAAAGGGGAGACATCCGAGGTCGGCCTGTACCTGGCCATGTCCAGGCAGGCCTTCAGGGAGGGATACCCTGAGGTAGCTACGACCCTGGAGAAGTTGGCTATAGATGAGGCCTGGCATGCGGCCCACTTTGCTGAGCTAAACGGGTTGATCTCCGGAAGTACCAAGGAGAATCTGGAGAAGATGCTGACTGGCGAAGAGATGGCGAACAAAAGCAAGAGGGAGGCGGCTGTCAAGGCTAAGGAAGAAGGCTGTGACCCCGCTCATGACTTCTTCGATGAGTCTTCCCGTGACGAAGGAAGACATGCCAACGCCCTGGAAGGGCTCCTAAAAAGATATTTCAGTTAAAAAGGCATTTGGGGAATTCGTAAAACTTAAATGTTGCTCGAAATTCATGGGAGCTTTCGGAAACATTTTACAAGTAAGGATTTGGGAATGCCAGAGCACTCAACAGCCCGAAAATACTGAAGATGAGGAGAGGCGGCCTCCCTACCGCGTATCCACGCTGAGGTCTCGCATCGTCAACAACGGTTTTGGACCTCAGGAAGGCCTGAGACCTGTGTACTGCAAACCAAATCTTAAGCCAACATGAAATGGATAAATATTACGTATATTTAGAATAGTGCCGGACATTTTTCCCTGCCTATTGTAGTTGATAATCGCCTCCGTGCGTTTGTTACCCACAACAAAACGGAGGCGGTTATGAATTTTCTAATGTTTTAAAGCGGTTGGCAAAAGGCAGCCTTCCATGGAAAATAGCTATTTCAATTGACAGTACAATACAACACAAATCAAGATTGCACACGGATAATTTTCGACGAAATAAAAGGAATTATATTAAAGATGGTAACCGTTAACCGGTGGGATTGGTCAGGATTGGTGCCGGTTAATTTGGTTGGGAATTAAATCGGTGTTACCAGCGGCGTGTCAAATGATATCAGTGGACACTTGGAGCCCCAGGATAAGCTTAAAAAGATCAATCGTGAATTGCGGAAAGAAATTGAAAACCGTAAAAAAGCCGAAAAGGCGATAGCGAACAGGACCGAACACCTAAAGGAAGTCAATGTCGCGTTAAAAGTACTGGCCCAAAAGAGGGAGGAAGATAGAAAATCGTCTGGTAGCTGGTCGTTGATAATTGAAACTACCCACTCTTGCGTATCCATGATCAAAATTTGACATTAAGTATCCGGGAAATTGCAATACTCCTTAATAATTACCAGAGAAACCGGGTTTCTCTATCGGTGGTTAAGAGCGGTAAAGAGTTTTTTAAGTGGGATTTCACCCCCCCTTAAGATTTTTGGGGTTTTTTCAGACACATCAACGACGGTTGATCCCGATCCCCCTTTTAGCGGTCCTGCATCTAGTATAAGATCGACCTCCGAAATAATTACAGGGTCGATATCCGAAATCCGAGAGGCGCCCAGGGATCCTGAGATATTGGCGCTCGTTCCGGTGATGGGACCGTTCGCCAGATGAACCAGACGAGATGCGACCGGGTGACCGGGTATCCGAACACCAATTTTACCAGTCCCTGCGGTAAGCGCAGATAAAATTACAGGCAAGGCTTTAAAAACCAGGGTAATTTTTCCCGGCCAGAAACTGTTCATGATCGACTTCGCTTCGGGTGAGACATGCTGGGCCAGCCTACCTATATCTTTGTGATCCTTTACCAGGACGAGGAGGGGATTCTGAAAGGAGCGTCGTTTGATCCGAAAGATCCGTTCAACTGCTCTTGGGTTCGAGGCATCGGCCGCCAGCCCATAAAGACACCGGGTTGGAAACAGGACAACGTCACCCTCCTCGATTACTGATACCGCCTCCTCGATGATTCTAGCGGAAGGGTGAGCCGGGTTTATAATCCTGGATTTTTCTCGGATCGCTTTATTTGTGTGCCCTGAGCTTTTTTGCCTTTTGAACAACCTGTGATGCCATCTCCTTCTTATAATTTCCTAGTCTTTTTTCAAGATCGGGGTCGCTTAATGCAAGTATTTGTGCAGCGAGGACCCCCGCATTTTTCGCTCCGGGTTTTCCGATTGAAACGGTTGCCACCGGTACCCCGGGAGGCATCTGCACCGTGGAAAGGAGTGAATCGAATCCAAGAAGACAAGAAGAGTCGATCGGAACACCGATGACCGGCAGAGAGGTGTGAGCGGCCATTGCCCCTGCTAGATGAGCGGCATGCCCGGCCCCGGCGATAATAACATTTATGCCCCTCCGGCGGGCGGAAGATGCGAATTGGGCCGCCCTTTTAGGGCTCCGGTGGGCAGAGGCGATGGTCATTTCAAAGGGAATCCCTAGTTTTTCCAAAACACCTGTTGTTTCCGCCATGACCCCCAGATCAGAATCACTCCCCATTACGATTCCGACTTTTGGATTCTGTTCAGGGGTGTTTTTTTTTCTTTTTTTTTCGGCTTTCAAAAATGCATCCTATGTTTTACGTTATCAATCCCGGATTAACCTTGACCGTCATCGATCAACGTTTTTTTAGCTTACCCTCTTCAATACCAAGCTCGATCAATTTATCAAGCACCTTGGGAAAAGAAATTCCGGCAACTTCTGCAGCTTGGGGAAACAGGCTGGTTGCAGTCATGCCGGGAATCGTATTGGTTTCAAGAACATATAATTCTTCATTATTAAAGATCATATCGGTCCGACTGTATCCTCTGCATGAAAGCGCATGGTGTGCTATTTTCGCATAGGTTTTGGCCTTTTCTGTCAATGCATCATCGATACGGGCCGGACAGATTTCTTGGGTTACACCTGCTGTGTATTTTGCTTCATAGTCAAAGAAAGCGTTCGCCTTATCAGGAATGATTTCGATTATCGGCAGGGCGTTAAGAACTTCATTTCCGATGACGCCGGCTGTCAGCTCTATGCCCGGTATAAAGGCCTCAATCAATATCATGTCATCGTGATCAAATGCCGATTCCACAGCGTCCTTAATGTCGGTTATAGATTCGACAATGGTAATGCCGACGCTGGATCCGGCATTGACCGGTTTGACTACCAGCGGCAAGCCTATCTGTTCGGCAAGGTCTTCTGGATCGAAAACGTCGCTTCGCTTAACTGCGCTGTAAACTGGAACCGGCAATCCGGATTTTTCATAAAGCTGTTTTGATATCACCTTGTCCATGGCAACCGCACTTCCCAGGACACCGGATCCCTGATAGGGAATATTTAAAAGATCAAGAAACCCCTGGATGGTCCCGTCTTCACCGTACGGTCCATGTAGAATTATCAGGGCAACGTCAATCTGAGGCGCGTCAGAAACCAAACGGGCAAGATCAGTTTTGGGGTCATACCGGAAGATCGTGTATTTTTCTTTATCCAGTGCTTCATAAACCTGGTCGCCACTTTTAATCGAAATCTCTCTTTCAGAGGATATCCCGCCGGAAAGCAGGGCAACTGTCAATTTTTTCATGGTATTATCGCCCTTTTTTTTGAAAAAAAATCTTAATTTTTGCCGATCAATCTCGCCCTTTAATGACGGCACGCCAAAACGTTCCACCAATTCTAACGCGTATTTCTGGGGAAGATCAAATACAAAGGACGTGTTTCGCATTGAATTCAACTTCATGATCAAATAATTTAGCTTTCTTAAGGTTCGATATTTTTCGGCGGTCTCTGTCATGCCGGACAGGAGATCTTCCGTCACCCTGGATTTATCTTTAAATTAAATTTTGACAAAACCAATAACTGATAACGAGTAACATCTAATCAAGTTTTAATTCGATTAGGGTTTAACATGGATTTTTAAATGGATATATACAACAAACGGCTTATTTTCAAGTCCAAAAATTACTTTGTCCTTTTACCGAAAATACTCAAGCGCTCCTGATGGTTTCTTTTTCAGGATCCTTGTAACGGTGATGAGCAAAAAGGGGACGACCAACACCATTTATGATTTGACCCTATCCATACGGTTTTGATAACAATAGGTGTGTTGTATTGGCAGGTTTGGTGATCACGTGAATAAAATAAAATCGCGTCAGGGGAATTAAAAAACTCATGAAAAAAATAGCATTTGCCGGAACTGATGGAAGGACCTTATTATGCGCCCAAGTGGTATCCACGGCAACCAGTGAAACGTATAAAGAAGGGTTTGAAGCCCTAGTGGTAAGAGGAACGCCAGCAATGCCATTGTTTGTCCAGATAATGAATTGGCCTGTTCGATTTGTTCCCACCAAGAGCAATTCAATCCATGATTATTCTAAAGCCATCATCCAGGCCCTGAAAGAGGGCCGGATTGATTACGTTTTGCCGATGCCCGAAGCACTCCAGTTTGAGGGGCTTATCGATGCATTTGATGCGGCGGGATTTGGGGATCGGATTATTGGTTTAGATCAACAGGGTGCCTTTATCGAAAGAGACAAGATAAAGTGCAAAATGCTATGCGAGGAGGCGGGTATTCAGGTGGCGCCTTCTTGGGAAGAAGTTGATACCAAAAACTATAAGGATGTTTTGCGTACCAGTTTGGCCTTTATAGATCAATTCGGAGGAGCGGTTCTCAAGTTCCCGTACAGTGCTGGAGGAAAGGGTGCGCGAATTATATTAAATTCGTGGGAAATAAGAGAGGTTTACGACACGCTGTTCAAAGATTATAAACCGGTCTACAGGCAGATGTTTGGAAAAAAAGCAAAGTGGCCACTTTTGATAGAGTCGCTGATGTCCGGCGTGGAGATCAGTTTTACCATATTGGTTGACAGGGCCGGAAATTTTCAAATATTGCCGACCGCCATGGACTACCCGGAGCGCTTTGAAGGGCCTGCGAGCAAGAGCAATCCAATTACAGGAGGCATCGGGGCGATCTCGCCCCATCCGATGGAAACACCGGATTTGATTGAAATGGCCGGAGAGGTGATTGCAAAACCATTGATAAAAGAGATGAAACGACGGGGCATTCTCCGTCCCTGTGTCCTGTACCCGGGTTGTTTCGTCTCACTTGATGAAACCAAACGTCCGAAGAGCATTCGGATCTGTGAAATAAATATCCGCCCCGGGGAACCCGAATCCCAGCCGATGGCAAGAAGATTAAGAAACTTTGGTGCTCTTATCAAGGCGACCCTTGAAGGTAAATTGTATGAAGTGGAACCGGAAGTCAGATCAGATCAGTTATCGATCTGTTTTGCATTGGTGACAGGCCCGGGCGGCCCAGATGGCCAAAAGGGATATCCCTGGTCATGTACCAAGGGAGAACCGTTGGAGATTGACTTTAATTATCTTAAACGAAAAGGGATACAGATAATTCCGTCGGCGATGACCTATTCGGCATCAGAAAATAGATTCAAATCCGATGGCACACGGGTTGCGTATCTCAACGCCAATGTGACGGTAAGAAAAAATGAGGCTCGGGGAGAGGTGGCAGAACGTCTGAGGAAAAAGCTGATAACGGCTTTTACCAGTGGGAAAGTCAGGGTTATTCCCCGCGAAAACAGTGAAGGGAATCGTTTGGATATCCGGCAGGATATCGGTTTACATTATCTGAAGGCGGCAGAGATTTTTCCACCTGGTGGCGATGCAGGGATTTGAACCCCGGACACTGCGGATATGAGCCGCATGCTCTGACCACCTGAGCTACATCGCCACAACATCGATAAATTTCATCAAGCCTTTGAAAAGACTGTTCATCCCTTGCTCAATTGCTGGCTCCGGCCTCTTTAACAGCTCGTTTGAGAGCCGTCAAGTCCGAAAACTTTACCTTATCGGGGAAGATTCTTTAACCTCAACGGTAAATTCATCAAAATCGCCAGGCAGATTGTCAAACACAAGCATAAAGGGAAGCACTTTTCCCGGCTCCACATTGACAACGGTTTTGTTTGTGAGGATTTTTTTAATTATGTTTAATTCGAGACTTGAAAGATCCTGTTTTGACAGGATGTTTCCAGAGTAAATGGTTTCCGTTTTTGTAAGCTTCTTTCCTTTGGTGTACAACCTTCCGATCACTTTGATAAAATTGCGTGTGACGGGGTATGAATTTTTAACCTGGCCGGTAATAACGAAAAGCCTTCCATTTTTAGCGTTATCTACAAAACTGCTGTTGATGTCGAATGGGGTTATTTTGAGGTTTCCCAAATCCTGGGATTTCGGTTTCAGAAAGTCGATGATATAGGGAATCGTTACTTTCGGTTTATCGAGGAAAATCCATGCCCCATAGGCCCCCCCGCCCAGAATGGCTAAAAGTAAAATCACAAGGAGCGGAGAACTTACCCCCTTTTTCCTCATCGGTTTGATTTCCTCGTCATCAAAGTGGGGTATTTGCAGTTGTTCATCTGTTTCACTCTGTTCGAGATCTGATAAGGCCGAAGCTGATTCTTTAGATATCTCTGTAGGAGTTGCCGGATATGCTGTAAAAATGTTTTTGCATTTGGAGCATTGAACTTTGGAACCTGATGGTTTTAAAATGGTTTCATCCAGGCTAAAAGTGGTGCTGCATTCCTCACAGGTGATATTCATAGTAAACTCTCTGTGGTTAAAATTTTAATTTGTAGATCTCAGGTAAACCCCGATACTTTTCGGCATAATCGAGTCCATATCCGACAAGAAAACCTTTTTCCACCACGTGGCAGGCATAATCGATAACCGTACTTTCCTTGCGGCGTTCGTGTTTGTCCAGAAGGGTACAGACTTTGACGGTTTTTGGACCGAACGACCTCAGATAATCATAAAGGAAAGCAAGCGTCAGGCCGGTATCGACTATGTCCTCTATCACCAGTAAGTCCCTATTTTTTATATCCATTTCTATCCCTTTTATCAAACGGATATTTTCTGAAGAACTGATGTTGGAACCATAACTGGAAGCACGAACAAAATCGACGGTGACCGAGATGGTGAGATGTCGGATGAGGTCAGAAAGGAAAATAAAAGCACCTTTTAGAACTCCGATAAGAACCGGTTCACGGTCTTTATAATCCGATGAAATCCTAAGTGCCACATCAACGACTATTCTTTCGATATCCTCTTTTTTTAAGACCGGAATAAATTCAGGCATGATTTGAATAAAAACCTAATCTTGCATTTCATGCAAATCGAAGATCTGGTTCACCGGTTGTATAGGATCCGCAAACGATCCGTTTTTTAGGAACATTGTTGAGCCGGAATCTTCATCTCATAACGACTGTTTTTTTCGGTATATGTATCAAAAATTTTATTTTGTTACAAACCGGTCTTTGCCAATTGTTTGATTATTTTTTTTTGTTGAGCGGTGAGTTGCTCGGGAATGTTGATATGAATGAGGATATAAAGATCGCCTGTTCCTTTTGCTTTCATGTGAGGAAGGCCCATTCCCGGCAGGCGCATCTTGGTTTTGTGTTTTGTTCCAGGAGGGATGGTCAGGTTTATTTCTTTCTTTTCTAAGGTCGGGATGGATAGGGTTGTCCCCAATATGGCTTCACTTAATTTAATTTCACGTTTCATCGTGAGATCGTATCCGTTAGCAGAAAAAGGGGGACGGGCGACCACCTTCGACTGGATAAAAAGATCTCCCGGTGGGCCACCGTAGGAACTGGAGTCACCTTTTCCGGCAAGTCGGAGTTTCTTGCCCGTTATCATTCCCTTTGGAATTTTAACTGTTAAATTTTCAGACCGTCCGCCATGTTGGAAGTTGACTATTTTGCGGGTTCCGGTCGCAACCTCCTGTAATGTCAACGGAAGCTCATATACAAGGTCCACCCCTTTCACCGGGGTCTGTGGCCGTCTTTGATGAGGGCCAAAGGGAGATTCGGGACCGAACGAAAACCGAATTCCGCTTCCCATCTCCTTGGAGCGTCTTCTTCCGCCAAATCCAAATTCTTTTAAAATATCGCCAAGGTCAAATCCCCTGAAGATATCTTCCTGTGAATAGCGTTGATGAAATCCGGTTGAACCGAATGTGTCATATTGCCGGCGCTTTTCTTTGTCACTTAAAACCGCATAGGCTTCACTGATACTTTTGAACTTTTCTTCGGCGCTTTTATCTCCTTTGGTTTGATCGGGATGGTACTTCATCGCCATTTTCCGATAGGCCTTTTTGACCTCTGCAACAGATGCGTTTTTGCCTATACCAAGTATTTTATAATAATTCGTTTCAGACATTTTCCGGTTGCCTTTATCGCTGTACTCCTAAATATCTAGTCTATTTCTGCAATAGTTTGCATGTGATAAAACCATTTGACATTTAAAAATAAGTTGAAAGTTTCAACGTGTCAAGATGGTGGTTCAATTTTTAACATTTGATGGATTCCCAGCGTATTTGAGGGCAATCAGGATAGCAGAAATCGCAGCAGGGGTAATTCCGTCAATCCGGGTTGTCTGGCCCAGAGAGGTTGGTCCGACGTCTGACAGCTTTTCTTTTAACTCATTTGAAAGCCCATGAATTTTTAAAAAATCCAGGCCTATCGGTATCTTTTTTTTCTCAAGGTTTTTAAATTTTCTGATCTCCTTTAGTTGTCTCTGGATATACCCTTCATATTTTATTTCTATTTCTACCTGTTGGGCAACCTTATGGTTTAGATTATTCGGCGGTTTAGCGACGGTTTCGATCGTCCTAAAATCGAGACCGGTCCTTTTTAGAAGCTGATCCAGGTATATTCCATTTTTTAAAGGTCGTACCCCCTGATCGATTAAATAGTTGTTTACTTTTTCAGAGGGCTTGACAACCGTCTTTTTTATTCTTTTGATCTCTTCAGCGACCTGTTTTTTCCGCTCTTGAACATCTTTAACCACATCACCATCGATAAGACCGAGTTCATGTCCGGTTTCCATCAAACGCAGATCGGCATTGTCCTCACGAAGCATCAGCCTGTATTCCACCCTTGATGTAAACATCCGATAAGGTTCGCGTGTTCCTCTTGTTACCAGGTCATCTATCATGACACCCATGTAGGCCTGGGATCTATCCAGAATAAACGGGGGTCTCTTCTGGACAGCGCAGGCCGCATTAATACCTGCCCAGAGTCCTTGGGCAGCTGCTTCTTCATAACCCGAAGTTCCGTTGATCTGACCGGCCATGAAAAGGCCTGAGATTGATTTGGTTTCAAGGGTTGGTTTGAGTTGTACTGGATTAACATAATCGTACTCTATTGCATAGGCCGGCCGCATAATTTCTGCTTTCCCCAAACCTTCGATCGATTGGATCAAAGAAATCTGGATTTCAATCGGAAAGCTGTTTCCAAGACCGCTTGCATAAATTTCTTCGGTATCAATCCCTTCCGGTTCGAGCATGATCTGATGTCTGTTTTTATCGGGAAATCGGACGATTTTATCTTCCAGGGACGGACAGTACCGGGCAGAAACTCCTTTAAGAAGGCCCCCGTAAAGGGCGCTGCGTTTCAAGTTGGCTTGAATGATTTTGTGGCTGTTCGGATTGGTATATGTAAAATAACTCGGCTTTTGGGGCAGAGCAATCTTTTGCGTAAAATAGGAAAAGGGAGTGGGGTGTAAATCTGTATTCTGTTTTGTGAATTTTGTGAAATCGATGCTGCTACGTTTAATTCTGGGTGGTGTGCCGGTTTTCATCCGGCCGGTTTCGAATCCAAGCGCTTTCAGTTGTTTGGGGAGGCCACGAGAAGCAAACTCACCCGCTCGTCCAGCCTCGAACGAATGAAATCCAATGTGGACCAGACCATTTAAGAAGGTACCGGTGGCCATTATTACCGTTTTTGCCGAATACCCGAACCCGGTATGATCTTCTACACCTGCTATCCGGTTTTTCTCGATAATCAGCTTTTCAATCATTATCTGCTTGAGCTCTAGATTGACCTGATCCTCTAAAACCGATTTTATTGCCATATGGTAACGGATCTTGTCGTTTTGGGTTCGAGATGAATGGACAGCGGGTCCTTTTCTCGTATTCAGAGTCCGATATTGAATGGCTGTCTTATCTGCCGTTTTTGCCATTTCACCGCCGAGCGCATCAATCTCTTTTACAAGCTGTCCCTTCGCCGTTCCGCCGATGGACGGACTGCAAGGCATCGCTGCCACCTTATCCAAGTCTATGGCCACAAGAAGGACACTGCATCCCATTCTGGCACCAGCAAGAGCGGCTTCACATCCGGCATGACCCGCACCGATGACGATGATATCGTATTTTTTTATTCCAGAATCCATTTAGGGCTTTTGTCGTTTTTCGCTTCCCCTTTTTTTTATCATTATATATAATTACTTTGCAATGAGGTCAAGTATGCACATGGAACGTATGATTAAAAGATACTATGATTTCAACACCTATCTCAGAGATATCTTCGGATGTAGGGTTCAAAAAATCGCCATAGATGTGGGCCTTTCATGCCCCAACAGAGACGGCACCCTCTCGACAAAAGGATGCATCTATTGCAACTCCCGCGGGTCGGGGACAGGCGCTTACGCAAAAGGCCTTTCAGTAACAAAACAGGTGATCGGTGGGAAACAGGTTCTTGTCAGACGATACGGTGCAAAAAAATTCATTGCTTATTTCCAGTCCTTTTCCAACACATATGCCCCCTTGGAAAAGCTTCAACGTCTTTATGATGAGGCCCTTTCGATTGAAGATGTGGTCGGACTTTCCATCGGAACACGTCCCGACTGTGTGAGCGAGCCGATATTAAAGATGCTGCAACAATATGCTGAAAATCATTTGATCTGGATTGAGTATGGTCTGCAATCCTGTTTTGATAAAACACTGGCGCTCATAAATCGGGGGCATGATTTCGCTTGTTTTAAAGAAGCAATAAAAAAGACAATAAACAGAGGAATAAAGATATGTGCCCATGTTATCCTCGGGCTTCCCAGCGAAAAGAGAGAACAGATACTTCAGACCGCGAAGGTCATCGCTCGACTGGGTATCGATGGTATAAAGCTGCATCTCCTTTATGTGGTGAAAGGGACTGTACTAGAGAAACTTTATCAAGATGGGAGCTACACATGTTTGGAGCAACATGAATATGTGGACCTCGTTTGTGACTTCCTGGAACTTATTCCTGATGATGTGGTCATTCAGCGGCTTACCAGCGATCCCCATTTAGAAGGACTTGTTGCGCCGGTATGGTCTCTCAAAAAGGGTGAAACCCTGTCCATGATCAACGATTTTTTGGAAAAAAGAGATTCTTGGCAGGGAAAGTTTGCGGTTTAAAAGGGACCTCCCCTCATAGTCCCAAGACTTCGTTGATCAAAACAACCTACCTCTCTGCATACAAAAGCTCTCCAGATTCTTGATGGTTTCTTCGTCAAGACCGATGGATTGCAGATAGAAAGATAGTTTTCTAAGCCGGGCCCGCTTCGTTTTTCGGGTCCGGCGCAGCCTGCAGAGCTGAGGGCGTTGGTTCAACTTTTTTTAATTGAACGGGATCGTAGGTGAGGGTGTCGGTGAAAAGCATATGGCCCTATTTGAGAAGAGGCACCAACAAATGCAATCGATCTGGGATGGAAGAAATACCCCAATAATTTCGGATCAACAGGCGGTTGAAATTCATTCTTTCAGCGGAAGGTATGAAGATAAGGAGCATAACACAGTTTTTTGGAGGAGTAAAACAGACGGATTGAGCCGACATTTAGAATGATCCGCTGTTTGAGGAGAGAGTAAAAAGGTCCGATGTTATGCTTTTTATTTTTCGTTACAGTTCAATCTTGACATGTAAAACTCATTTTCCTACTCTTTAACAAATATAAAAGAGCATTATCGTTTCCTTTTCATCTAAACCCTGTGTGACAGCGGGTATTGGTCTGTAACTGCCGAATCTTTCCTTATTTTTGTTTGTCGGATCGGTTTGTCTATTTTGGATATGCCAAAGGATATTGTCTTGCCATGAACCGACGTACCTTTCTCAAGATATCCGGTATGGGGAGTCTTTCATTTGCTGCAGGATGTAGCCGTGAACCTGAAAAGACCCTCTTTTCCATGACCCACACTCCGGATGACAGGGTAACCGGGAAAGCCAACTGGTACGCCTCCACATGTCGGGAGTGCCCTGCAGGTTGCGGCATCCTTGCCAAAAACAGGGAAGGACGCGTGGTCAAAATCGAGGGAAATCCGGTTCATCCGATCAACAAGGGGAAACTCTGCATGCGGGGGCAAGCCGCCTTGCAGGGCATTTACAATCCTGACAGATTAAAAACCCCTCTGTTCAAAGCAAAAAACGGTTGGCAGCCGCTTTCCTTTCTAAAAGCCAAAACTATTTTGAAAAATAAGGCCGATGAGGCGGCCCAAAAGGGATCGAATCGGGTGCGCATGTTGACAGAGACCATCGGTGACAGCCTGATGGGTCTGTCATCAACGGTTTTGAAAAACCTAAAATCACATACCCCAATGGTGTATGAACCCTTTGCATATGAATCCTTAAAAGCGGCCAATGAAACGATGTTCGGCGTCAATGGCTTGATCTCCTATCGTATGGACAAAGCGGATATCCTGATTTCATTCGGCGCAGATTTTTTAGAAACCTGGTTGTCTCCGGTCGAATATGCCTGGAAGTTTAAAGCCATGCACTCGCTCAAAGAGGGTAATAAAAATCTGTCTTTCCATATCAGTTCCTATCAATCCTTGACCGGCGCAAACGCCGATCACTGGCTGGCATGCCATCCTGGCACCGAGGCTATGGTGGCGCTCGGCCTGGTTAAAGAGGCCCTGGATATAGGCAAAGGTAATCATCTTCCTCGATTCTTTCATGAATTATTAAACAAAGCCACCGCTCCCTTCACCCGGAAGCAGGTCCTTCAGCGCTTGGCAATTCCCCCGGCGCTCTATGAAAAACTGATTGTCCGGCTTATGGGGGCACGAAACCCGCTGGTGCTTGGAACCGCCACCGGCGCATCTGATCTCAACGGAGTGCAAACCAATCTGGCTGCCAATATATTAAATCTTCTTCTCGATCCGGACCTGCTGTTGTTTGACTTTCACAACAGGTACAGCGTGGAAATGGCGGCAAAACATCATGACATTCTGAAATTTTTTAATACCCTAAATGCGGGTAGGGCAGACCTGCTGCTGCTTAACAATGTAAATCCGGTATTTACCCTTCCTTCCGATAGCGGTGTAAAGGAAGCACTTGAAAACAGCGATCTTTTCGTGGTGAGTTTCAGCAATTTCATGGATGAAACCTCTGAGACGGCTGATCTTATCCTACCGGTCCAAATGCCACTTGAAACCTGGGATGAATATGGTGGTCTAAAGCCGGTTGTATCGACCTTGCAACCGGCCATGGGTAAACTTACCAACAAACCGCATCTCGGAGATGTCCTTCTTTATATCGGTTTTGAAAATGATCAACCGACAGACAATTACAAAGCCTATCTTGTTTCCAGACTCGCAAAAGATCACGGCATTACTAATGAAGCCCAATGGGTACAGATGCTTCAGCACGGTGGAAAATTCGACCCATCCGTCAATCCTGTCAAGACGCCCAAACAATTCCATTTGAAAAAGCTTGAATCTATACTGACCCAAAAATCAAAACCGCCGAAATCGGATCTTGTCTTTGCCGCAGCACCATCCATCCGATTTTTTGACGGAAGGGGAGCCAATAGACCCTGGCTGTGCGAAATTCCGGATCCCCTGTCACGGATTGCCTGGCAAACACCGGCCATCATTCATCCCACGACAGCTCGAGAAAACAGCATTGCCCAGGAAGATGTCATTCGGATTCAAGCCAAATCCGGTGTACTGGAAGCCCCTGTATACCTAACCGAACTTGTAACACCCGGTCTGGTGGTGATGGGCATCGGTCAAGGCCACCCTTCATACGGCAGATATGCAGAAGGGACAGGTAGCAATCCCTTCAAACTTCTCAACGCTAAAGCCGATCCGAATTCCGGTGGCACTAGCTATACCATCGATCAGGTTTTTATTAAAAAAACCGGCCGTACACTGAGACTGGCACACACGGATGGCAGCCGGACCCAACATGGTAGAACATACGCCCTTTCCATCACTTTGGTAGATTTAAAACAACCCAAACAGCCCCAAAAGCGTGGCCTGAACATGGACGATTTTCCTGTAACATTGCCTTTACGCGAAGGATACGATCCTAAACGTGATTTTTATTCGCCCCATGACCATGGGAATTACCGCTGGGGCATGGTGGTGGATTTGGACAAATGCATCGGTTGTGGGGCGTGTTCTGTCGCCTGCTACGCTGAAAACAATATCGGCATTGTCGGAGTGGATCGGATCATGGACGGTCGGGAAATGGCCTGGCTCAGCATCGAACGCTTCCACGATCCCGATCAGATGGGAAACATCACGTTTCTGCCCATGCTCTGTCAGCACTGTGACAACGCTCCCTGCGAACCGGTTTGTCCAGTGTATGCATCCCACCATTCACAAGAGGGATTAAACAATCAAATATATAACCGCTGCATCGGAACCCGCTTTTGTGCCCAGAACTGCCCATACAAGGTGCGCCGATTCAACTGGTTTGAATGGAAATGGCCCGAGCCGATGGATTTGCAGTTGAACCCGAATGTCACCGTACGCAGCAAAGGAGTTATGGAAAAATGTTCCTTCTGTATCCAGCGGATAAAGACCACCCATGACATAGCAAAAAATGAAAAACGAATGATCCGGGATGGAGAAGTTAAACCGGCCTGTGTACAGACCTGCCCCACGGATGCCCTGGTCTTTGGCAGCCTGAAGGACAAGGAAAGCAGAGTAAGAAAGCTTGTTGATGATCCGCGGGCATACCAGGTCATGGGGTATTTGAACACCAAACCTGCGGTGATATATCTGAAAAAAGTTATTCATAAAGCCTAGATGCTAGAGATATTTTGGTAAACTGGATTAGCCTGTTGTGCAGGTATATGCTTTGTAAGCTTGGAAGGATTGGAACAGATAGAGAAATTATGACGCAACTCACTTACGATCAAATCGATCAAACCATTCTGGACTCGTTAAACCCGCCGAAAAAGAGCTATTGGGGTATTGTTGCCATCCTGCTTCTGGGCGTGCTCATCGGGGCGGCCTCCTGGGTTTATCAAATTTTTGTCGGAATCGGTGTGGGCGGCCAGAACAACCCGGTGGCCTGGGGCACCTATCTGATCAATTTCGTATTTTGGGTCGGTATCGCCCACTCCGGAACCCTCATTTCAGCCATTTTGCACCTGTTCAGGGCTGGATGGCGCAATCCGATTGCCCGGGCTTCCGAAACCATGACGGTTTTTGCCGTATGCATCGCAGGGCTGTTCCCCTTTATCCATCTGGGCCGTGTCTGGATGGTCCATTACATGTTACCGATTCCAACCCAGAGACTTCTTTGGCCCAATTTCGTGTCGCCGCTGATGTTTGACGTCATCGCCATCAGCACCTATCTGATCGTCAGCTCGCTTTTTTGGTACACCGGATTATTGCCGGACTTGGCCGTAATGAGAGATCGCTCCACCGGGACTCGTCATAAAATTTTTAAATTTCTTTCCCTGGGCTGGACCGGAGCCCACGAGCAATGGCGTCATTATTCCCGCGGCTATCTGTTCTTCGCAGCCCTGGCCACTCCTTTGGTCATATCTGTCCACAGTGTGGTTTCATGGGATTTTGCCTTGGGTATTACGCCGGGCTGGCATACCACCATCTTTGCGCCCTACTTTGTCGCCGGTGCGATTCATTCGGGTTTAGCCATGGTGATGATCCTAATGATTCCGTTGCGGAAAATATTCAACTACCAAAAATTTATTACCCAAGATGTTCTGGAAAACGTGGCCAAAACCATCGTTTTCACCGGCCTGATCGTTGGATTTGCGTACGTGACGGAGTATTTTATTGCCTGGTACAGCCAAAATATAGTGGAAATTGAATCTTTCCGCTGGCGTGCCACAGGAGAATACCGATGGGGATTTTTTATCATGGTGCTTTTCAACACGTTGTTCCCCATGCTCTTTATATTTAAGAAGATTCGGAGGACCATTCCATTGCTTTTTGGGATTTGCCTGCTGGTCAACGTCGGTATGTGGTTTGAACGGTTTGTGATTATCGTC
>PVBE011637632.1_pt1 | contig 32215 bp, 20 predicted proteins | sample 1631181 | NCBI WGS metagenome assembly PVBE01 (sample SAMN08397723, study PRJNA350692) | Marine metagenome, whole genome shotgun sequencing project. | isolation source: water | place: Pacific Ocean | collected 2012-04
CAGGAGTTGGACATCATCGCCGGAACCTTCAACGCAGAATACGACGCGGCAAGCGCCGGCGTGGTCAATGTGGTGACGCGCGAGGGCGGCGACGAGTTGTCCGGCCGCCTGTTCATCCGCCAGGGTGTGGGTGGTACCAAGGCAGCCGGCCCGGATGTCTACAGCAGCCCAGCCGACACGGTTGGCGGGGTAACGACCTGGTTCGATCTGTATCAGGCTGCCGGCGCCGAACTGGCTGCCTCCGAGGATGCGGCGGATCAGGCGAAAGCCGCCCAGTACTACACGTTCAATCCCTCCAACGTCACATATGGGGATGCCGGTGCGACGGAAGTGGAACTCTCCCTCGGCGGTCCGCTAGCTGTGCTGCCGAATACGAACTTCTACTTCACCACCCGCTACTCGAACGACGAGGGCACCCTGCCGAACATGCTCGAGCGCTCCATGCGTCACACCCTGAAGTTGACGCACCAGGCGACGAACAGCATGAAGATCACCGCCAATCTGATGATCGATGACGGTGGCCAACTCGGCGGCTGGGTGAACCGCAATTTCAGCGGCCGCTACGCCTACTATCAGGCCGGTGGCGCTGGCAACAAGAAGCTCGGTACGATGGCCTACGTTGGTCTCAACCACGTGCTGTCCAACAACAGCTTCTATGAGGTGAAGCTCTCGCGGGTCACTCGGAACAGCGAGTTCGGCTATTCTGACGACAATGGCGACGGGGTCGTCGATCCGGCCGAGGACGGCGACTTCATCATCATCAACTCGATTGACAAGGCCCAGAGGTATCTCGGTGTTGATGGCAGTGGCGCCAATGCGGACGGGACCTTCACCTTCTTTAATGCCAACCCGGGCAACTCGAAGAATTTTGACCTGCCTTTTGGCTCGAATCAGTATCGCCTAGCGCAGCCGGGCTTCTACTACGAAGACCTGCAACGCGACGTGGTGCAGTTAAAGGCCGACTATACCAACCAGATCAACCACAACCACCAGTTGAAGACCGGTATCCTGTATCGCGCCCACAGCGTGTCGCAGTTGATGCAGCGCAATCAGATCACCGTCAACTACTCGAACTTCCCGGTGGAAGTCTCTCAGTGGGAGCGCTCGCCGACCGAGTTGGCCTGGTATCTTCAGGATCGAATCGAGTACGGCGGGGTGATCGTGAACATGGGTTTGCGTGTCGATGGGCTGGATGTGGATTCCGAGAAAATTGCGGATCCCTTCGCTCCGTCGGAAGAGGGTGTGCATACCTATAGCACCGGCGAAGAGCAGACCATCCGCACGCCGATTCGCAGCGGGGCGGTGGATACCAAGTGGTTCGTCCAGCCGCGTCTGGGCGTCTCGCATCCCATCAGCGAGAACGCCGCCATGCACTATTCGTGGGGTAAATTCTACTCGCCGCCGTCTTTCTCGAACCTGTATCAGGACTACGGCAGCTTCACGAATCCGGCATGGCCGCATTACTTCGACCCGGAAGCCGATCCGACGACCGCCACGGCCTACGAGATGGGGCTGCAGTATAGCTTCCGTCCCGGTTACCTTCTCGACGTCACCGCCTACTACCGGGACATCGAAAACTACAACCGTCTGGGGATGACCATCTCTCCCGAGGGTGCCGGCTTCGCCAATTACACCTTCAACACGACGGGTGGCTACGCCGATAGCCGAGGTCTGGAAGTTGGTCTCGAGCGTCGTAGCAGGACCGGCGTGACGGTTCGTGCCAACTACGCCTTCAGCTATATCAAGGCGTCGGCCAATGGCAACAGTGCCACACCGTTCCCGAACCAGACCTCCTTCACGTACAAGGCTGAGTCGGATTCTGCAAGTCTGGCGACGGCGCTGAATACGAAGGAGCAGTTCAATACGTACGAGCAGAATGTGAACGGCGGCGGAAATCCGCTCGTCAGTGGTTACGACCGGACTCATCGGATCGGTCTTTCGCTGCAGGCGACATTGCCGGAAGAAGTCGGCCTGTCTGTCATCAGCACTGCTGAGAGTGGCTTCAACTACCGCGTCACGGCCACGACGGAGGATCCCCGGGCTCGTGAGAGTGATACGGCACCATGGAACCTGAGGACGGACGTGCGTTTCAGTCGCGTCTTTGCCATGGGCATTGGGGCGTTCCTCGAGGTGCGGAATCTTCTCGGTCGCGACAACATTCTGACCTACGACAACCGCAACATTGCCAGCACGGCTATCTGGGAGGAAGACGAGAATCCGGAAGGAGACCTGAAGCGTGGTTTCACGCAGGAAGGTCTGCCGATCTATGATATCCCGCGGATGGTCAATGTCGGCCTGTCAGTCGACTTTTAAGGCGCATAGGAGAGCTATATAATGTCAAGAAATCGAAGCCTGCTCCTGCTGGCGGTGATGTTCGCTTTCAGCAGTAGCCAAGTGACCGCCCAAAAGGAAGGGGGCGTGTTCACGGCTGGTGATCTCTGGGAGTCATATCTCCCCAGCAACGTCGATGCATTCTACTCGGAGACGAAGGATGACGTCACGAAACTGGCGGATCTGATCCGCATTGGGAACTGGGATCGCCAGTGGACAACGCCATCAATGAGCTATCCCGGTGGCGAGAACATTCACCTGCCCTGGGGGCAGGATCTCCAGATTACGGAGTACAGCCCCAATCCGATAAATTCCATCACCACCAGCACCGCACCCAATGCGGCCAACTACGCTCACGGTGTCTACACCAGCTCCCTAGCGGGGGCAGGTGATGCCAACCGGGACTGGACGTCAGCGGGTGCTGTGTGGACGGATTCGGATCGCGATGAGATGCAGTACACGGGCGGCATGCCGACAACTCTAGGCCTCGATGTCGAGTGGCGCATGCGGTCGTACACGGCCAACCATGGCCATCTGAACGACTTCATCATCGTTGAACTCGAGTTGACGAACACGGGCGTGCTGGATGTCAACGGTGACGGCACGCCGGACGCGACGGGGAATAAGATCAACGCCCTCACGCTCCACATGCAGCACGAGCCGATCAACAGTATGTCTAATAGGTCGAACGGCCGGCGCGGTGCGTCTGGCTGGTTTACCGGGCCGACTTCCGGTTACGATGCCACGCTGGATGGTGATGGGAATCCCTGGGATGTACCGGTTATTTTCAGCGGCCCGTCTCCTTCGAAATTGCCTGAGCCCCACCCCGTCTTCGGATCCTCTACGGGTTGGGCTGCCGACGGCTCACGGCGGCTGGGTGTCACCATGAACCGGAGAGGCTACTACTACGACATCTATGGTGGCTTCCAATGGATCAGTGCCAAGCAGGGAGAGTTGCCGGCATCGGGGAGCACGGTTGGCGAAGCCGACAAGAAGACGATCTACGATTCCCATCCGGTCGGTACCGGTAGTCAGCGCGGCTGGTACACCTCCATCCTGAAGGATGATGGTGGCCGCGACGACGCTCGGATGAACCACCTTTACTCCATGTCGGCGTTTCTAGACGGTAGTGTCAACGGCAGTCGGAACTGGGACAAGGGCGCGGCTTTGCAGTCGGCCGCCAACATCGTCCCGGATCCGAACTGGTTCGATCCTACCCACCCCGACATCGTGCCCGGAGATCCGCTCTCCTTTGTCGCCGCCGTGCGGCCAGAGGGCGATCGGGGCCAGCCGACGGGTGACATGAAGGCGAATAACACCTTCGTGCAGAACTGGGAGGTCGATCCAAGCAAGAGTCTCGACAATCAGCCAGACTGGGCGTGGACGAAGGGTTACACCATCGCCCACGGTTTCGACGGTAACATCCAGGCAGGCATCGGTCCCTTCTCGCTGGAAGTCGGCGAAAGTATGACCGTCGTCCTTGTCGAATACGGCGGGTTCCGTCTGGCTGGTGCACGCGAGGCTCGGCGGGTTGCGCAGTGGGCATATGAGAACAACTACAATGTGCCTGAACCGCCGCCTTCACCTAACATGGCGGTGGCGCCGAACACGAACGTGAAGATCGATGTAAAGTGGGACAATCAGGCTGAGTCCGACCCGAACTTCGCCGGTTACAAGGTCTATCGTTCCGCTCTGTTCCCGAAGGTCGACTCACACGAGATCGGCATCCGTGTCGCGGACAACTACCATGAGCAGACGGTGGCCGAGCCGACGGATGCTCAACTTGCCGTTTTTGGTGAGACGAACAACCCGAATATCAGTTCCGCAAGCTACAAGGACCAGGAGTCGTCGGCATGGGGCCCGTATCGCCTAATCCGCAATATCCCGGCCAGCGAACTGGGTTCGGTGCTCAACGACGGTGACGACCAGAATACCTACAAATACAAGATCGAGGATCCCAGTGACCTGGTGACCTTCGGGTTCACCTATTACTACTATGTCTCAGCCTATACCACTGAGTCTGGTGACGTGGCTGGCGTTCCCTACAGCGGCCTGGAGAGCCACCGGCAGAACTTTAACGGGCGCTCCGGTCTGTGGGAGGGCACCTACCATTTCGCGACGGCCAGTTCTTTCTGGCCCGGTACGCAGGAGGGCGAGAAGGATATCGGTGCTCCCTTTATCTTAAAAGCTCCTCTGGCCACGCCGGCTGCCCTCGCCGGTGATCTGAATGTTCGAGTGGTACCGAACCCGTACAAGAAGGGTGCGCTGCACGACACCGGTACCGAGCACAAGATGCTCTTCATCAACCTGCCCTCTGATGCGACGGTCACCATCTTCGACGTATCAGGTCAGGTGATCGATGTGCTGAGGTTCGAGGGTACCAATCCTTTCGACGGCACTCTTTTCTGGGATATGTTCTCCCAGGATGGTGTCGAGGTAACCAGTGGCCTGTACATCTTCAAGGCTGAGTGGAGCGGCGGGTCCCAGACCGGCCACTTCGCCATCCTCAGGTAACCGGCTCCCAATGACGGAGATACAGACGATGAGTAAGTGGAGATTCTCCGCGGTCCTGGCCCTGTCGCTCTTGCTGGTCGGGCAGGCGGCGGACGCCGGGGTGCGCAAGTCGGGCCTGACGGGCGCGGCGTTTCTGAAGATTGGAGTCGGCGCGCGTCCCGTGGCGCTGGGCTCTTCCTATACAACTGTTACCGGTGACGCGAATCAGCTCTTCTACAACCCGGCAGGGATAGCGCTGTCGTCGGGTGAGTCACAGGTGACGCTGTTCCACAACCAGTGGATCGCCGATCTGTCGCACAGTGCCCTCGGCTTCACGCGCGACATGGGAGATCTCGGAACCGTGGGGATCGGTCTGGTGTCACTCGGTTTGAGTGATATCGCCGCTGATCGTGACGTGGTTCCGGATTTTGTCCTTGATGCGGGCACATTCGTTCCGAACGACAACGAGACGTCGGACGCCTACGACTATCGCGATATGGCTCTGGGCGTCAGTTGGAGCCGCAGCGTGAGCGATCGTCTGGACCTGGGTGTTACGGGCAAGATGGTCCGTCAGTCCATCGACGGGGAATCTGCCACAGCCTGGGCCGCCGACTTTGGCGCCATCTACAGGATCGATTACAACAACACCCGCATCGGAGCCAGGATTAACAACCTGGGTAGTGATCTCACCTTCTACGACATCGCCTCACCTTTGCCCCTGATCTTCTCAGTGGGTGCTTCGATGGACGTTTTCGAGACCGATGGCACGAAGGTGACCGTTCTGGCGGATGCCACCAAGCCGCAGGATGCCGAGCAACTCGTCTTCAGTGGTGTGGAGGTGTCGTTGTTTGATATGCTGCATGTGCGGACGGGCTACAAGCTCAACTATCAGGGCGTCGAGAACGAGAAGGTGGATGAGACGACGGGTGCTATCTTCGATGTCCCGACGACTGAGGAGGGCCTGAGCTTTGGTGTGGGGGCCGACGTTCCTGTTCCTGGCTTGGATGCCACCGTCGACTACGCCTATACAGACTTCGGGATCCTCGACAGCGTTCACCGGATATCGGTATCGCTACAATTCTGATGATGTGAATCGACCTGGCTGACCGGGATTTCCCAGGTCAGTCGTCACAGCAATAGAACGAAGAGGGGGCCCCGGGATACAAGATCCGGGGCCCCCTCGTGTTTGATGCCTTCCTCAATCCGAGGAGGCTCACAGGGGTTTGGTTCCTCGGCCCATCTACGGATGAGTCGGTTCCTCAACAAAGGGCCACTGATCCATCTTTCGCATGCGTGCCTCGACGCCGGCCGCCCGGAAGAGTTCGGCGGTCTCCGTGTTGTCGTAGTGTCGCAGGGCCGTCTCCGTATCGTTGGCCAGTGCATGAATCAGCAGAGTGACGATGGCAGTTGCCCGGCTGAGCATTTCAGCGTCGATCTTGTCGAAGGTGTCGGCGAAATCGTGATAGTAGCGAACCTGATCTTCTCCGATCGGCGCGTTGAAGGTAATCGCGGGAACTCCGTGGAGGATGAAGGGGTGGTGGTCGCTGCCCAGCCACGTCTTGCTGGCGATCTGTGGTCTGAGTGCCCAGCTGCCCAGGCTCTGGGAAAATGCCCTCAGTACCGGCAGGAGTTCATCGAAACCCATCGCATTGAGAGCGATGGGGCGTCCGACCATGTCCAGATTCACCATCGCCCGCACGGGCGCCAGGTCGTGTCGCGTCACGTAGTCCCGTGACCCCCACAGGCCCCATTCTTCGGCATTGAAGAAGACGATCTCCACCGCGTGCTCGTTCGCCGGACTGTGCCTCTGGAGAAGTCGCGCCGTGTCAAAGAGCTGGGCGATGCCCAGACCATTGTCCATGGCTCCCTGGCCCAGGTCCCAAGAGTCGAAGTGAGCGCCCAGGACGATCTTTCTGCCAGAGGATCCCTTAATCGTGGCGACGAGATTCTCCACCGTCATATCGATGCAGTCAGACGAAGTCTCAAGTTGTACCGTGACGGCCGTGTCATCGGTATGGAGCCGCTCGAGCCAGTTGCCATCCTCGGCCGTGATAGAGTAAACGGGGAGGGGACATGGGGCGCCCTGGTGATTGGCGGTGCGTGCCAGCAATTGTCCGCCGTCGACGCGGTTCGTGAGCAGCACACCAACCATGTCGAATTCATCCTTCAGTCGCTCGTAGTCGCCGTGGCTGAAGCGAAGATTGGGTGCCGCCAGCGCGATATGACCTGTCGTCATGGCGGGGTCCAACTGATCGAAGTTCATGCTCTCCACACGGACCAGATCGGCTTCCAAGGGGGAATGGGCAGACACATACCCGAGCGCCGCTGCCCGCAGGCTACGCTTCGCTGGCGCCATGACCGTCACCCGGTCCGTACCCCGGCGCCAACCGGGTATATCGAAACGCTCGCGGTGAGTGCGGATGCCAAGTTCCTGTAGTCTCGCCTCCAGGTAGTCCATGGACTTTGCGTTGCCAGGTGTGCCGGCCAGGCGCGCCTGGAATCGCGTCGTCATGTCCTGTAGCAGTTCGAAGCCCTGGTTGCCAAGGATGGCATCGCCAGTGATCAGCAGACGGGTGTCGTCCTGTTGCGCTTGCGGGGCGGTTGTGCTTGAGAGAGTTGCCACGGCGATCGTCAACGCCTTTCGCATGGTCATGGGTGGACACACCTCGGCGTCGCAAAGTACGTTGACGCTGTTAGCGCGGAGTGTCGTTGATGATGATGAAGGGACTGTCTTGCTGGCATTCGGCTCTGTTTCGTCCTTCCTCTCTTTTGAAATCACTACGAAGGCGTCGATGTGATTGTACGGGTTCTGACGGTGGTCGTCCTGCTCGGCGTTGTCTTGACGGATCGGTCGGCGGTCGCAGATTCTGTCCTGAAGTCGCTGGATCACGGCGACTACGATCGGTGGTCGGCCATCGGATCGCAGAGCATATCGGCTCGCGGAGGATGGGTCCTCTATCGTCTAATGCCTGAGAACGGCGCCGATCCGCAACTGGTCATTCAATCCCTCTCGAGTGAGACTCGATACGCTATTCCCCAGGGCAGAGAAGGGCGTGTAGAAATCGATGAGGAGTGGCTCGTCTGTCGAATCGGTCCAGATACCTCCGGGGCCGAAGTGGCAGATCTCGGTCTCCTGAGACTGGGCAACACACTGGGCGCTGACGATCTCAGTGTTATCGAAAGCGTCGAATCGTACGCGCTGCCGCGCGCCAGCGGAGACGTCGTTGTCTGGCTCCATGCTGTTGCCCCCGATTCGACGACCGATTCGACTTACGGCGACGCTGGCGTTGAGGAGAAGGAGGGGGCGCCGCTCGTTCTACGCAACCTGCGCCATGGGGCTGAGCGTCGTTTCGAGCACGTTCTGAGCTATTCACTCAGCCGCCACGGAAAATGGTTGGCTATCGTGCAGGGCGCTCCCGTGCCCGGTCTGTTGGTGGTACCCACCGCTGGAGGCAAACCGATCCAACTCGCCGAAGGGGAGGGCGAATACCGGCAGCTTCTCTTCGCCGACAGTGAGAATCAGCTGGCCTATCTGAGTAACCGCGAAGATCCTACAGCGACGCCGCTCGACTGGTCGTTGTATCTGTGGTCGGCGGAGAGCTCTTCTACCCGAAAACTGGCGGGGTCGGGCAGTAGAGGGCTACGTGGCGGCTGGCACGTAGCTGGTCACAGGCATCTGAGATTCTCTGAATCGGGCGACCGTGTGTTTTTCGGCACGGCACCGGATCCGCTCCCGCCAGATTCTCTGAGTAACATGGAGAAGGGTGTGGTCTTGGATGTCTGGAGCTGGACCGACGACGTGATCCAACCGCGTCAGTTGGTCGATCTGTCGCGTGAGAAAGAGCGCTCCTATCTGGCTGTCGTGGACCTGCAGACGCCGGATGTTGTGATTCAAGTGGCAGATGAAGCGGTCCCCACGGTGCGCATGCCGGCCGATGGCGAGTCGGATTGGGTGCTTGGCGTGACCGACCGGCCTTATCGTCGCAGTTACGGCTGGGATCAACAGTTGCTCCAGGATGCTTATCTGATTGAAACCCGGAGTGGAGCTCGTCGCCGTATTCAGAAGGCGGTGCACGGCAGCTTCCGACTCAGTCCGTCGGGCGAGTACATGTGGTGGTGGGATAGGGCGCAACGAGCTTGGTTCGTGCAACATCTCGGCGGCGATACCGTTGCCGAGCCGGCTGTGAATGTGTCGGCGGCGATCGACCAAAGGATGGATCGTGAGCTTCATGATCAGCCTGCGTTGCCCGGTTCCTATGGGGCAGCCGGATGGTTAGAAGGGGACGCGGGCCTCATCCTCTACGACGCCTACGACCTTTGGCTCGTCGATCCGCGGGCACCGACTGCGCCTCGTTGTCTGACCGAACGGGTCGGTCGCGACCATCGTCTGCAATTTCGGCTCATCGACACCGACCCGGAGGAGGCGCTGGCTCGTGAGGGACGGCTGCTGCTGAGTGCTCTGGACATGGATACAAAGGAGGCTGGATTCTGGCGGGATGAGATCGACTCGGCGAGACCACCCCGAAGGCTGTGGATGGAGGCGGTTCGCACGACACGTCCGGTGAAGGCGGACAGTGCCGATGTGCTGATGATGCGTATCGGCAGCTTCGGGACGTTCAACGATCTCTGGGTCAGCGATCTCGATCTGGATCACCGTCGACGGTTGAGCGATGCCAATCCTCAACAATCGGAGTATCACTGGGGGACTGCCGAACTTGTAGAGTGGCAGAGCTTGGATGGGGCGGTGTTGCGGGGGATCCTGTACAAGCCGGATGATTTTGATCCTGACGTGCAGTATCCGATGATCACCTATTTCTACGAGCGTACCTCCGATTATCTCCACCAACACCATCCGCCGACGCCGCATCGCTCCATCATACGTTTTCCCTTCTACACCAGCCGTGGCTATCTCGTTTTCGTGCCGGATATCGAGTATCGGACGGGCGCACCCGGCGCCAGTGCGCTCAGCGCCATCGCTCCCGGCGTGCTGAAATTGATCGACCAGGGCTTCGTCGATCCAGAGGCGATCGGGCTGCAGGGGCATTCCTGGGGTGGCTATCAAGCTGCATTCCTGATCACCCAGACCGACCTGTTTGCCTGTGCCGTGGCGGGCGCGGTGGTCTCCAATATGACCAGTGCCTACGGTGGGATTCGCTGGGCGACAGGTGTGAGCCGCATGTACAAATACGAGAAATCACAGAGCCGAATCGGGGGCACCTTATGGGAGGAGACCCATCGCTATCTCGACAATTCTCCCCTGTTTTTCGCCGATCAGGTGAACACACCGCTGTTGATGATGCACAATGATCAGGACGGGGCGGTTCCGTGGTACCAGGGGATTGAATACTTTCTAGCCTTGCGGCGGCTGGGGCGTCCCGTGTGGATGCTCAACTACAATGGCCAACCGCATTGGGTGACGACGAAGGCGACGCAACGCGACTACGCCACCCGTATGCAGCAATTCTTCGATCATTATCTGAAGGGCGAACGCGCTCCGAGATGGATGGTGGAGGGGATCCCGGCAACTCGCAAAGGGCAGACCCTGGGACTGGATCCGGTCGACTGAGATCTGTCAACAAGACGCCCCAGACAAAGGGGCCACAGCAGGAGATAGGTGCATTGAGAATGTGCAGAGCACTGATGGCGGGACTGACTGTTGTCGCCTCTATGGTGATCGTCGGCTGTCAAAGCACGGCCATGACCTCGGCGAAGGTCTACATCCAACAGAATGATTGGGCCCAGGCGCGCGAACAGTTGTTGCTGGCTGTGGCCGCCACGCCACAGGATACCGAGGCCCAGATGCTTCTAGGTGTCGCCGAAGCGACAGCGGGGAATCTGGCCGAGGCGGCTGCTGCCTTTGATGCGGCAGAAGCCGATCCGGCGCGTTTCGAGGAGGCCTCCAGGTGGCGGCGGAAGTTTTGGGTGGAGACATTCAATCTCGGTCTTGGGGCGCTCAACGACGGTGCCTACGACGAAGCGGCGGACCATTTCGTGAAAGCCACCGTCATCGACCCCCAAGGAGCGATGGCGTATCGCAATCTCGGGATCATCCACGAGCGTCAAGAGCGTCCGGACGAGGCGATCGCCGCCTACGAAACCGCCGTCTCTCTGGATCCGGAGGACGCATCCACGGCACTACAGTTGGGTTACGTCCATTATCAGCAGGCTCGCTGGACGCAGGCCGTGGAGTGGATTGCCCCCCTCGCGGGCGCCGCGCAGGATGCTGGCTACTATCGGGTGCTGGCCAGCGCCTATGATCATCTTGATCAGCCGGACGACGCTCTGCTGGCACTCAAGAGCGCAATCGAACTGCAACCCGAAGACGCCGAGTTACTCGGCGACGTGGCCGGTATCTATCTGCGTCGTGATGACTACTCGACCGCATCAGGCTATCTGGAGAAGGCCTTCGCATTGAGTCCAGAGGACAATCTGCTGGGCTATAACTATGCCATCAGCCTGATGCGGATCGAAGATGAGCCCGGGGCGCTGGAGGTCCTGGAGGCGGTTGTGGCCAATGACGATCAGTTTGCCGACGGCTGGGCATTGCTCAGCCAGTTGTATCTGCGGACCGATCGTATCAAGGAAGGGCAGGCGGCCTACGATCTGGCGGAGAGTTTGCGCGACCAGTAGGCTGGATCAGACAACAGGATCTGTCTGCCATACAAACTTGAGGATCCTCCTCCAAGTTTCGCCTGGAATGGTCGGGCCGTCCGCACCACCGCGGGCGGCCCGCTTGTTTCAGCGTGCGCAGACTACAGTTTCAGAGCCTCAACGGCCTCGATGACGCGGTCCACGTCTGTGGCGGCGCTGTAGATGTGAGGCGCGACCCGCACCGCATCCAGCCCTCCTTCATAGATGCCACGCGAGCGGATCTTGAAGTCCTTCGCCAGATATCCCTGCAGATCTGCGCGCGACATCCCCTCCACGCGGAACGTGACGATACCACTGTGTTCATCGGCGGCTCTGGGGGAGATGACCTCGGCCCCGGCTGAATCCAAACCTTCGATCAGACGGGTTCCCAGATAGTGGGAGCGATCCCAGACGCGATGCATGCCCAGATCCAGCAGGAATCCCATGGCCTCACTGAGGCCGTGGAAGAGACTGACGGGGACGGTGCCGAATTCGTAACGTTGCGCCGTGGTGGCGAAGGAGAACTCACCGGTGGACATGTCGAAGTCGCCGCCGCCCGAGTAGGCGCCGACCCAGCGCGCCTCGACCAAATCCAGAGCATCTTTGCGCACATAGAGCAATCCCGTGCCCTTCGGACCCAAGAGCCATTTGTGACCGGATGTGGCGTAGGCGTGGCAGCCGATGGCCCGCATGTCGAGGGGGATGTGTCCCGCTGACTGGGCACCGTCGACGAAGTAGTAGAGATCGTGCTCAGCTGCAAGTTTGCCGATCTGCTCCAGTGGCAGGACCTGCCCCGTGGCGGTGGTGATGTGGGAGATGGAGATGGCCCGTGTCCGGGGGGTGATGAGATCCGTCAGCCGCTGTAGGGTCTCCGCTGCCGAGGCCATGGACGGCTCGAATACGCGCATCCTGATCCCGTCACGGCGCTGCCGAGCCAACCAGGAGATGGTATTGCCTACATGTTCGTGCGTCGTCGTGATGACCTCATCGCCGGTTTCCAGGGGAAGGCCATTGCAGACGATGTTGACGCCTTCGGTCGTATTGCGCGTGTAGGCGATCTCGTCCGGATCGCACCCGAGAATGCGGGCGGCGCGGCCCTTGGCCGTCTCCCATAGATCGTGGTTGTGGCCGGATTCACAGCGATCTTCCAGATCCTCGATCATCTCGCTTACGGCACGGATGACGCGCCGTGGCGACGGGCCCAGGCCGGCCGTGTTCAGATAGATCCGGTCGTAGCTCAGTCGGAACTGCTGGCGGATCTGTGTCCAGAATGCTTCATCCGTCGGTGCACCTCCCCCCAGATTGGTCATCCCCATGGGTGGTACGGACGGGCCCCCTGCACTCTGTGCGGCCGACCAGCTCCCGCTTAGCAAGGAGGCACCCACGACACTGCTTGCACCTCTGAGGAACCTACGCCGCTCCATTTCTCGATCTCCTGGTGGTGACGCCGGTTGATGGGTGAAATTCCGCCTGCGCGAGAATCGTCGCCGACGACTCCCTTGCTGTCTCGTGGGTGGTTCGGTTCCGTCAGGGCCCAATATGGGCAGGGCGTCTCTCGCGAGCAATCGGGTCAGTCCCGGCTGCAGTGTGTCCAGCATCGAGTGTGACACGCCGATTCCCCGTTGTGGGCTTACCGTTTTCGGTGAACCCGTCGCGGAAAGCGGTGTCATGAAGGTGGCAGAGGGGGAGTGAGAGAAGACCGCCACGAGAGGATACACTACCTTCAGCACGGAGAGATCATGTGCCCCCACCGAGTGGAGTGTCAGTCCTGCGTTTCGCCGTCGTCATTCTGCTGATGAGCATCCTGGCCCCGTCTGCGTGGGCGGTGTCGGTTGAGTCAGATGAGCGCCTGCGCGACGCTGTCGCTGCTCTGTCTGCTGTGGAGTCGCGAGTCACTGGCTACGCGGGTGCCGCCGAAGCGGCTGAGTATCTCATCCAGGCGCTGGGACACAGCGGCGTGACGGAGATCCACAGGCAGTCATTTGCCGTGCCGGTTCCCGTCGATGAGGGATTCACGCTGTCGGCATCAGGACTTCAGTATCGTCTGCATTCGGTGTGGCCGAATCTCGTGCGTACATCCACACTGCCGGTGGCCGGCTTGCGGGGCCGCCTGATCGATGCGGGTGGCGATGTTCTGTCTGGACTCGATGGACAGGATATCGAGGATCGGATTGTCCTGCTCGACTACGACAGTGGTACCGCGTGGATGGATGCCTTCCTGCTCGGCGCCAGCGCCGTCATCTTTCTCGAGACAGGCCCGGCTCACCGGAAAGAGGCGGCACAGAAGTTTCTTGGAGTGCCCGCTGCCTTTCCCCGCCTCTACGCTGCCGCGCCGATCGCCGACGACCTGCGCCAACTGGCTAAGTCCGGTTCGAATGTGTTGATCGAAGGCCGGATGTCGTGGGTGAATGTGACGGCGACGAACCTCATCGGCATCATCGAGGGATCCGACCCAGACCTGCGATCGGAACTCGTCATGGCCGGTGCCCACTACGATGCCATGTCGAGCGTGCCTGCCCTGGCCCCCGGCGCAGAACAGGCCAGCAGCGCCGCCGCCCTGCTGGAACTGGCACGCGCGCTGCAGATCCGTCCACCGCGCCGCAGTGTGGCGCTCGTGCTGTCCGATGGCCACTACCACAATCTGGCGGGTATGCGACATCTGGTGCCCCTGCTGCAACAGGCTGCCGGACGCCGCCCACGAGAGGCAGATCTCTCGCCTCGCGACGCCGCCCTGGTCGATCGTCTCGGACAGTTTGAGTTGCGGATGTTCGTCGGCCTGGATCTGTCGACGGGCAGTGACATCCTCGGTGTGGGCAAACCAGCGGCACCCTTCCGTACGCCCCTGATAGCGCCACCGCTCACCGAGCGGCTCATGGGTCTGGCCGTCGCCTACGAGGACTCCGTGCTTGGGGGGCGCAGGATTCTCGGCAACGGGCTGCGACAGGATCTATCCCGGCTCGATCTGGGTGGGCTGCCCCACGTGCTGCCTGTGGGGGCCTCGGTGGCGGCGTTGGCAGGATGTCCTGCCCTCATCTTCCAAACCTTCAACGACAGCCGCCCGCTGACCGACATGCCCCTGGACCGGTTCTCCGATTCGAACGCGGACCGACTCATCCGACTCAGGACCCAGGTCCAGCTGCTTACCTGGCTCCTGCCACGGCTGTGGGAGGATGAAGACCTTGAGGCCTGGGAATGGGGGAATGACGTCTTCGGTACGCTTCGAGGGCAGGTCGTTCACTTTGGCCCGCGTAGCTATCTGCCCGATCAGCCGACGGCGGGGGCCCTGGTACGGGTGAGGTTGCGCGAGCCGACGATGGTCGGTGTGAGACCGGACGTCTGGGCGGTAGCGGATGATTCGGGTCGGTTCGAGATCCCGGGTATCGAGACTCGTATCATCTATACGCGACCCGTGCGGATCGAGGCGTATGGTCTCGATTCGCTGACGGGCGAAGTGACGGCTGTATCGGATTGGGGACTACACGGTGAACGGCGGCTACCCGGCCGTAGACTCACAGTGCAGATGGACGACTTCGACAAAGAGGTACAGATCGTCACGGCTGAGATGAAGGGGCTGGCCCTGCCCGACATCTTCGACCCTCGCAATCTGATCACACCCGAACGACTGGAACTGATCGACGCGATCACCGAAGCGGAATTGCCTGTCCTGGGTGGAACGCTACCCCTGACACCGGTCGAGATGGACCTGTTCGGATACAAGAACCGTGTCGGTTCCTGGATTGAGCCGGCAGCTGTGGCCTTCGCGCCGGCCGACACGCGGGTCAAAGTGGTCATGACGACGGGCACCTTTGGCCTGGGTCGTCGACTGTTGCTGCTCAACTCTGATTCACGAAAACCCACAGGCCACGGCTACATCGTGGAAGGTGAGGGGCGCCTGACTCATTCCATCTACCGGGTAGCCCATGACGTGCAGTCCCTGAACGAACAGCGTATCGGCAACCTGCGACGCCACGGTGTTCGAAATGGCCGCCTGAGCAGCTTCTCGGAGAAGGCGCGAGATCATCTGTCCGCGGCTGAATTGGCCCGCGCACAGAACCGCCACCAGGCGTTCATCGAACGCTCGCGCCGGGCGTGGGCTTATGCCATCAGCGCCTATCGCGATGTGGAACGGACGCAGGCCGGAGTCATCAAGGGAGCTCTCTTTCTGCTGGCGGCGCTGCTGCCCTTCGCCCATTTCATGGAACGGTTGCTGTTCGGCTTCTCCGACGTGCGGCGTCAGGTGATCGCCTACTTCGCTTTCTTTCTTGCCGGTTTTCTCGCACTGCGATACCTGCACCCGGCCTTCGAATTGTCGATCTCTCCCGTCATCATCCTGCTGGGTTTCGTCATTCTGTCTCTCGGATTGCTGGTGACGGGCATCGGGATATCCCGCCTGAATCGAGAATTGGTCGATCTGGCGGGTGGCCACGGCCGTGGTGACACGGGGCGGGCAGGGACCATGCTGACCTCCGTGTCTGTGGGGCTGGCTCATCTGCGACGGCGTCCGTTGCGAACTGCCCTGACCTGCTCGACACTGGTCCTGCTCACCTTCGTCGTCCTCTCTTTCACATCGATCCAGGAGTCACTGCGCGCCAACTGGGTCGACACGCAGCAAGCCGCACCCTACTCAGGCGCTCTGGTGCGGATGCGATCGTGGCGGACCATGGAGATGAACGCCTACGATGCGCTGCGAGCCCGTTTCGGCCCTGAGCGCACGGTGCCCAGGGCATGGATGTCCGTGACGAATCTGTCCAGCAGTTTCCGGCTCGACCTTGAGCAGGGGCCCGGCGAGGTGTCACGTCGGTCAGCTGGGGTTCTTGGGTTTGCAGGTCTAACGGCAAGGGAAGCGGAGTTGGTCGCCCCGCAGCAGGATCTGGTGGCAGGTCGCTGGTTGGCCGTCGGGGAGCAGGACGTCTGCCTGCTGCCCACGGGAGTCGCCGATTCTCTCGGGATCGCTGCAACTGATCTGGGATCGGTGCAGGTGCGGATCTTCGGCGAGTCCTTCCGTGTCATCGGTCTGCTGGCGCCCCAGGCCCTGGATCGCCCGGATCTCAATGGCGAGCCGCTGACGCCCTTGGATCCAGAAGCTCAGAAGCCAGTGGAGTCGGAGATGGGCACCAGCTCCGGTCGTCTGCCGGCTTTCACACACCTGCCCGGGGCCCAGGTGGCGGTGTTACCCTTTGCGTCGTTACTGCGTTGGGAGAAAGCGACCCTGGCATCGGTGGGGATCGTCGTCTCCGACGACGATGCACACCAGGTGCTCACAGAGCTGTCTGAAACCCTCGATCTGAATCTTTTCGTCGGTTTTGAGGGCCGCCGGTATCTCGTCAACACCGTAGGAGTCGCCTCCGTCTCGGGACTGGGGGCCCTCGTCGTCCCCGTGGGTATTGCCGCCCTCGTCGTCTTGAACACAATGCTGGGCGCCGTGTACGAGCGAACTCGCGAAATCGGCACCTTCAATGCCGTGGGTCTGGCGCCCAATCACGTGAGTGGTCTGTTCATGTCGGAAGCGGTGGCCTTCGCCGTGATCGGCGCCGTCCTCGGCTATCTGCTCGGACAGGCGGCGGCACAGGGTATGGGCGCCCTGGGACTGTTCCCGGGATTGCAGCTGAACTATTCCTCCATGTCGGCGGTCATGACCTTGGGACTGGTGATAGTCCTGGTCGTGTTGTCGGCTCTGTACCCTGCCCACATGGCGGGTCGTATCTGCACACCCGGCGTGGAGCGCCGCTGGCGTCCACCAGCACCCGAAGGCCATTGTCTGCAGATGCGACTGCCCTTCACGCTGAACCGCCGGGACGCCATGGGAATGGCTGTCTTTCAGGCCGAATTCTGGGCGGCTCATCAGGAACAGTCGATCGGGGCCGGATTCTACGTGGAATCGCTGGCCGTGTGCGGTGGAACTGAGGGGGACCACGATGCCGCCGCTCGTATCTGTGTCGAGGCACGAACCTGGCTGGCCCCTTTCGATCAGGGCGTCGTACAGGAGGTCTCACTACTGATGGCACCCGGAATCGATCCCCGGTACTGCGATATCGATGTTACGCTGAATTTGGTGTCGGGGGATCAGGATACATGGACCCGCGTCAGTCGCACTTTCCTCGACGATCTGCGTAAACAGTTTCTGATGTGGCGTGCTCTGTCCGACACCGATCGAGAGCTCTATGTAGCCCGACTGTCGGATTGGTTGATCCCCAAAGCACAGGGGGAAGCGTGAGATGGCGAGTCTGAGGCTCATCTTCCTTATCGTGACCATCACGACGGGATCGGCCTGGCTGATCCAGCGTTCGGAACTGCTCTTCAACGGTCCCGCCCTGGCCGGCGGCACGTCACCCTTAGGCCAGGTCTTCATCGCCATCCCCATTCTTATTCTGGCGCTGACGTCCCTTCTGCGACGATGGGTGTCACCTGGCGAGAGGGCCACACTCTACGCCGCCCTCGCCATCGGCGTGTCCGCTACGGGCGCTGCGTTCCTACACCGATTCCTTCCCGGTCTCGTTACGGGCTACTACGGTGGCTTCGCCACACCTACCGGACAGTACTACAAGTTCCTGCAGGTGGTGCCCTCGTGGCTCGTTCCTGGTTCGTTTAACGAACCACCTGCCGTCGGCGCTTTTGAAGGGGGTGTCGAGGTGCCGTGGGAGGCCTGGATGGTACCGTTGCTTGGGTGGGGCTTGTTCTTCGTCCTCCTCTTCGGCACGGGTCTTTGCCTGGTCCTGATTCTCCGACGCCGCTGGATGGAGGTAGAACGCGTTGGATTCCCACTTCTTGAGCTGCCGCTGGGCATACTCCGCAACGAGCTGTTCGGCCGGCCCCTGTTCTGGTGGGGATGCATGATTCCCGCAATTCTGTTCGGTGTGAATGGTCTCCATCACTACCATCCGGCCGTGGGTGAGCTGTCTACCATCCTCGATGTGGGGCACTTCCTGCTCGAGGAACCATGGAAATCGATGGCCCCTTTTGAGTCGGCATTCGTCTTTCAGTTTTCGCCGCTGTTGATCGGTGTCGCTTATCTGGCGCCCGTGGAGATATCCTTCTCCACATGGGTCTTCTTCCTGTTCTCTCGCTTGCAGTTACTGTTGACGCAGATGATGGGGCGCATGGAAGAGCGGGGTGAATACATCACCGGCCATGGCTCGCCCTGGCTCGACTGGCCCGGTCATTTTCCATTCTTCATGTGCCAGGCCCGCGGCGGTCTCTTCTTTCTGGCCGGTTTCAGCCTCTGGGCGGCCCGCAAGTCACTGGGGCAGATGTTTAGCCTGAGGCATCGCGCTGTCTGGGGTTTCCTGATCGGCTGCATCGGCTTGTGTCTGTGGATTGTCGCCATCGGGGTGCCGCCGTTGCTGGCAGCCTTGAGCCTCCTGCTCTTTTTCCTGTTGTCACTGGCCTTTGTACGAATGCGGGTGGACGGAGGTCTGCCGATCACGACGGTACACCAGATCATGGGATATCTGTTCTTCGTCACTATAGGAACGGGTCCCGGTCTGTTTGCCGACGAGACCTACGTCGGCTTCGGATTCCTGGCAGTCCTCGGTTTTACCATCATTGGCATGTGGCCGGCAATGCAGTTTGAGGGCCTCAAACTGGCCGAACAGACAGGTGTAGGCGAAGGCCGGATGATATGGGCCATGAGCCTCGGCCTTCTGATCGGGCTGGTCTCGGGTACTGTCTTTTCGCTGGAGACGATGTACGAATACGGAATCTTCGCTCTGCAGGAGCAGGGAGGGGCACGTGACGAGGCCCGGATCGGACGCTTCTACCTGTATCTGATAAAAGATGCCGGCACGGTGGAGGGAGGGACCGACTGGCTGCGGCTAACCTTCCACGGCATTGGTGCCGCATCTACGTGGTGCCTGGCTGCGCTGCGTCAGCATTTCCTCCGGTGGCCCTTTCACCCGATGGGATTTGTCTTCGGAATCGGCTTCGGCTGGCGGCTGTGGGGACCGGCCCTGTTGGGCTGGTTCGCCAAGTGGCTGACGGTCCGCTATGGCGGTGCGACGACGTATCGACAGATTCGACCCCTGTTCCTCGGTCTGATCTTCGGTGAGATCTGCATGCGTGTTCTGTGGGCGATCGTAGCGCTGTGGCAGGGCGAACTGGGCATGGGTTACGGAATGTAGGAGGCTGGGCCATGTAGCGGCGCCTATCCGCCACCTGGAACTGCACGAGAAACAAGAGAGAGACACTTGCTACAGGCCAGAGCCCCGGACGTGGAACTGGAAGCCTATCGCGGCTTGATGGAACCACCCGATCAGTTCGAGGACGGGTTTACGTTTCGAACCGTGCTCGGGGCGTTCTTCGTTGGCTTCATCATGATGCCTGGCGCCATCTACATGGGCCTGATCGCAGGGGTCAGTCTCGGCTCGGCGGCGGAGTGGGTGACGATCATCCTTTTCTCCGAGCTGGCGCGGCGGTCGTTCTCGTCGCTGACGCGCCAGGAGATCTACGTCATCTACTACATCGCTGGGGGGCTGGCGGGCGTGATTGGTGGCACAATGCTGGCCGGCGGACCCTTTGGACAGCTGATCTGGAATCAATATCTGGTGCAGTCCCAGGCGGCAGCTGGCTTTGGGCTGACGGAACACATCCCGAGATGGGTGTCACCACCGGCCGGGTCCGAAGCGCTGCTTCAGCGGACATTCCTGCATCGTGCATGGATTCCTCCGCTCACCGTCCTCGTCATCTCCCAAATCTTGGCGCGGGCCGAATGGTTCTGCCTCGGTTATTTCCTGTTCAGGATCACGTCGGATGTGGAACGGTTGCCTTTCCCCCTGGCCCCGGTTGCCGCGCAGGGCGCCACGGCCTTGGCCGACGCCGAGGACGACGGCCAGGGCAACTGGCGGTGGCGGGTCTTCGCCATCGGCATGGGAATCGGCCTGCTGTTCGGTTCGGTGTATATCGGCTTGCCTGCGCTCACGGGACTGATCGCCAGTGAACCCATCTCACTGCTACCGATTCCCTGGATTGATCTGACTCGCACGACGGAGTCTTTTCTGCCGGCTGCTCCTCTGGGGGTCGGCACGGATCTGGGCCTCGTATTGCTGGGGACCGTCCTGCCTTTCTGGGTTGTCGTTGGCAGCTTCGCCTCTGCCATGCTGCACGCGCTGGGGTCACCGCTGCTATACCACGCCGGTGTGCTTACACACTGGCGTCCGGGAATGGACACGATCCTGACGAATTTCTCCAACGATGTGGATGTTTGGTTGAGTGTTTACATCGGGGCAGGTCTGGCTGTCGGCATCATCGGCATCGTGCACGCCATCCGTTCGGTCCGCTCGTCGAGAACGGCTGCGGGCGGCTGGCGTTCGCGACTGACACAGGTGCCTAAGGGCAGGGGAGACGCGCCCTTACTCGCGGCGATCGGTGTCTATCTCATGTCGACGCTCGCCATGATTCTGCTGTGTGTGTATCTGCTCGAGGATGACGAGTTTCCCTTCGTCTTCATGCTTGCCTTCGGCGTTCTGTTGACGCCACTGCTGTCGTATGTCAATGCGCGCATGGTGGGTCTCACAGGTCAATTGGTCAGTATTCCCATGGTGCGGGAGGGTGCTTTTATCCTGTCCGGCTACCGTGGCATCGACATCTGGTTCGTCCCGATTCCCTATGCCGATCATGGACGTCGGGCTCAGCTGTTCCGTGAGGTGGAACTGACGGGAACGAAGTTCAGTAGTCTCATCAAGGCAGAACTGCTTGTCTTGCCACTGAGTCTGATCTGTGGTTTCATCTTCTGGTCCCTCATCTGGAAGATGGGGCCTATTCCGTCACCCACCTTCCAGTATGCTCAGACCTACTGGCATCTGATCGCACTGCGTCAGTGCCTTTGGTACTCGGCGACGTTGGGCGGGGACAGTCTGTTCCACGAGGCGATCAAGGCTGCGTGGGTGGGTGGTGGATTCGCCTTCGCAGGAGGCTCCTTCCTATTGCTGTCTTGGATGCAACTGCCGGTTTCCCTCATCTACGGCTTCGTCCGCGGACTATCGGCCTTGCCACATCTGCTGATCCCTGAAATGGTTGGCGCTCTACTGGCCAGATACTACCTGGAGAAGCGCTTCGGCCAGCGCGTCTGGCGGCAGTATGCGCCAGTGCTGCTGGCCGGATATGCCTGCGGTATGGGGTTGATCGGAATGTCGGCGGTTGCCATTGCTCTGATCTCAAAGTCCGTAACACAGACCGGCTACTGATGAGGTCTCATTGGCAACACCCCCCGGGCCCCCTAGCGGGTTCGAAAGTAACAGGCTGCCTTTTGTGTCTTTGTGCGCGTGGGCCTGTGAAATGTGTGAACCACACCCACTCCAACCGATCATCACGATCTTCCACCTCAACATGTTCCCCCTGCGGCAGGCCTACACGCGCCGCCTGATGACGGAGGTCGGATTCCAGCGGATCCAGACCTACGGTGACTTCCAGGCGGACTCCGAGGATCTCGAGCCGGACTTTCTCGTCCACGTCGCCGAGAAGGCCTACATCGACAGCGACAGCGAGAGTGCATGACGGCGAGCTACACCGATGTCGTGCAGACGGCGCGCGATTACTACAACAGCGATGACGCCGAGACCTTCTACTCCACCGTGTGGGGTGGGGAGGACATCCACATCGGCCTCTACGAGTCCGACGAGGACACGATCGCCGAGGCCAGCCGCCGCACCGTCGAGCAGCTCGCCCAGCAGCTGGGCCGTCTCGACGACTCGATGCACGTCCTGGACATGGGCTCCGGTTACGGGGGCACCGCCCGCTACCTGGCCGAGACGACGGGATGCCGTGTCACCGGGCTGAATCTGAGTGAGGTGGAGAACCAGCGCGCCCGACAGCTGAACGAGGATCGCGGCCTCCAGGAACGGGTGACCATCGTCGACGGCAGCTTCGAGGCCGTCGACTCACCGGGCGAGAGCTCCGACGCCGTCTGCTCGCAGGATGCGTTCCTGCACAGTGGCGAGCGACTCCGCGTGGTCTCCGAGGCAGCTCGGGTGCTCAAGCCGGGCGGCGTCTTCGCCTTCACCGACATCATGCAGGCCGACGATTGCCCCGACGGTGTCTTGCAGCCCATCCTGGACCGCATCCACCTGAGCGATCTCGGCTCCCCCGCCTTCTACCGGTCGGCGGCGTCCGTGCAAGGACTGGAGGAGGTCGCCTTCCGGGACCTCTCACCCCACCTGAGCACGCACTACGGGCGCGTCCTGACGGAGACCGAGCTGTGGGAGGCCGCCCTGAAGCACCGGGTCAGCAGCGATTACCTGGAGCGGATGAAGAAGGGCCTGTCCCACTGGGTCGACGGTGGCGAGCGAGGCTACCTCGTCTGGGGGATCTTCGTCTTCCGGAAGCCTTCCCCCGCATGAGCGATCGCAAGGCGGGCGGTGGGTTCGAGATCCATTTGAGACTCACACGGATACGATGGATCGGTCGGTTGTTCGAAGGATGGACGCGGAATTTCACGTTGCTGGCGATCGCTGTCGGTGGGGTTGGGTTCTTCTTTGGCGTGCAACTGACGGTATTCAACAACTTCATCGTCAGCCGTTTGGGGATCGAACCCCACGAACTGGGCATGGTCGAAGGGCTGCGAGAGGTCCCCGGTTTCCTGAATGTCCTCTTCATCGCGGCGATGATCCGCTGGATTCCTTCCCGTATTGCCGCCCTTTCACTTACGGTCATGGGGCTTGGCTTGGCCGCCTATCGATATACCGATTCGGTCACGTCCCTCGCGATCTTCTCTTTCGTCTGGAGCATCGGCTTTCATTGTTGGGTCCCTCTCGAGCAGGCGATGGGACTGAGTCTTTCGCCATCCGGAAATAAAGGGAGGTGGCTGGGCCAGTTGCGGGCGGTCAGCAGCTTCAGCTGGCTGCTGGCGATCGGTGCGTGCATGCTCTTGTTCGAGTACATCGATTCAGCATCCGGCAGTGGTCTGCAAGGCTTCTACGAGGATATGTTCACGATCGCCGGGCTCGTGACCGTAGTCGGTGGGATGGCCCTGCTGCTGATCCGTCGGGAAGTCGTGGACGCCGATTCGGAGCGCTTCGTTTTTCGTCGCAGATACTACCTCTACTATGCTCTGAACTTCCTGCAGGGCTGCCGCAAGCAGATGTTCATCACCTTCGCTATTTTCGCCCTCGTGAAGGTTCATGGAATGCCGGTGGAGACGACGATGATTCTCGTCTTCGTCAACCAGGTCCTGATCACGCTCACAGCGCCCTTGTTGGGCCGCCTCGTCGACCGCTTTGGCGAACGCGTCATGTTGAGTGCCAGTTACATCGGACTCGTTTTCGTCTTCGCCGGATATGCTCTGATCGACCATCGTCCTACGCTCTATGTCCTGTATTGTGTGGACAATCTTATTTTCTTCGGCAGCATCGCTCTCACGACATACGTACACCGCATCGCCGACGCAGCCGATCTGAAACCAACCCTCTCCATGGGGGTCACCATGAATCATCTGGCTGCCGTGGCTGCCCCCTTGATTGGCGGGCTCGCATGGCACTACTTCGGACACCGGGTGATCTTCCTCAGCGGTTCAGCGCTGGCTGTAGTGTCGCTCATCGTCACCCAATGGATTCAGCCTCGCGTGCAAGGGGGTTCGGAATCGTGAGACTGACATCCTGCAAATGCCCCCAACGCTTTCTTGTCGAGAAGCAACAGCAACAGCAACAGAAACAGCAACAGAACAGGATGGATAAATGAAGATCGGTACGAGGTTGCCCGGGTTCGCCGGAGACATCGGTTTTGATGGGTACTGCGCGTGGCTGGCAGACAACGAGTTCGACGCCGTCGACACACCACCGCTCACTGCCCAAATCGCCAGGACATGTGCGCAATACGGGCTGGCCATCGGAACCTGTGACGCAGGCGCCGGGGGACTGCTCTCGAGGGATGCGGCGAAGCGTCGCAAGGCTCTGAGTGAACTGAAAAAGCAACTCACGTCTATGGCGAAACACGGTGGACACACGTATTTCACCGTCCTGGGGCCTGATGATGGGAGTATGCCGCGTGCAGAGACCTTCGAGATCTTCAAGAAGATCTACCCGAAGGTCGTTGAGCATGCCGAGAAGGTGGGCATCAAGATCGCCATCGAGCCGTGGCCAGGTGGGTCGCCACACTTGCCGAATCTCGGCTGTTCCCCCGAGAGTCTGCGTCGCATTTTTGAGGCGATTCCATCTCCGAATCTGGGCATCTGCTACGATCCTTCTCATTTCGCCCGCCTGCAGATCGACCACGTTCGATTGCTGCACGAATTCTCCGATCGTGTCCACCACGTCCATCTGAAGGACACTGAGATCAATCAGGAGAAACTCTACGAGAGCGGCATCGCCGGCGAGAGTTATTCCCGCTCCTACGGATTCGGCGAGGGCTGGTGGCGGTATACGATCCCCGGAGAGGGAATCGTCGACTGGCAACTGATCATCCGTCGACTCGAAGAGGCTGGCTACGACGGTGTTCTGAGTGTGGAGCTCGAGGACCATCACTTCTGGGCCACGCCTGAGCTTCAGCAGGAAGGACTGATTCGATCTCGAGATTATGTGGGGCAGTTTCTCAAGGCAGATGCAGACGATGACTAGCCCTTCATAACATCAGGAGATGACACCATGGTAGGATTCGCGGTTGTAGGTCTCGGGATGGGACGGGGCCGGGCGAAACTGATTACACAAACAGAAGGTGCACGACTGTCCTGTGTCTGCGATTTGCGAGACGAGCTTGCCCGTGAGGTGGGAGAAGAGTTGTCCTGCGATTGGACGAGTTCTCTTGATGATGCCTTAGCACGAGATGATGTCGACGCCGTGCTCGTGATGACCCCCAGTGGGCTGCACGCCAAGATCGGTGTGCAGGTGGCCCATGCGGGGAAACATGTCATTACGACCAAACCGATGGATGTCTCTACCGCCGCCTGCGATGAGTTGATCGAGGCCGCCGCAAGTACGGGTGTGCTGCTGGGAATCGATTACCAGAGTCGATATGTGGATACGAATTTCCGCGTCGCCAGCGCCTTGCAGCAGGGGCTTTTCGGACGTCCGCTGCTTGGAGAAGTCCGATTCAAATGGTTCAGATCTGATGAGTATTTCCAGCATGGCGGCGGCTGGCGTGGAACCTGGGCCATGGACGGGGGGGGGTCACTGGCCAACCAGGGGTCGCACCTGATCGATCTGCTGTTGTGGTTCATGGGCGATCCCGATGAAGTCTTTGGCGATGCGTCGATCATGAACCACGACATCGAAACCGAAGATGTGGGTCTTGCGCTGCTGCGATACGGCAATGGCGCTCGTGGCGTGATCGTCGGTACGACGACGTTTCCCGCCAACGCCTACTTCAGCGCCGAAGTCCACGGTACGGATGGTGGGGTTCTGATCGACGGTGCGCTAGACGGATCAGCACGCTACTTCGGCGATGATCTGGAGCAGAAACTGGCCGCCATCGACAACCCGATCCACAATATCGTGGAAGATGTCGTGTCCGCCGTAACCCATGGGACGCAGCTGCGCGTCGATGGGCTTGAGGGACGCCGAACGGTGGCATTGCTGGAGACGATCTACGCATCCTCTAAGGCGCGAAAAACTCTCTCCCTGGGACAGAGCTCATGACCATGACGGTTGCTCTCATCGGTCTGACGGCGCCGCATTCGAAGGGCTGGTTGACCACTCTGCAGCATCTGCCGGAATGCGAACGGCTGCTGATTGCCGATCCTGACTCAGAGGGTCAAGAGGATGTGCCCGATGATGCCGAATGGGTCCGTTCCATGGACGAGTTGTTGCAGGGAGATCTTCGTCCACAGCTGGCGCTGATTTCAGCGCGCAATGACCAGTCACCCCAGATCGGCGAGCGTTTTCTACGCGAGGGGATTGCCTGCATCATCGAAAAGCCCTGTGGACGCACCAGCGCTGAACTGTCTCGACTAAACGACGCAGCCAGCCAAGGCAAGACACTCTGGGCACCGGCGTTCATGAATCGCATGTTGCCCGTCGCCCGACATGCAAGACGCATTATCGTAGAAGAAGGCGGAATCGGTCGGGTGGTGTCCGTGGAAGGGAGAATGGTGACCAGCACCGTCGAGCAGCGTAATCCGCAACATTGGCTTTTCGACAAGCAGGTTGCTGGGGGAGGAATCCTCCACTGGCTCGCTATCCACACGATCGATCTGATTCGGTATCTCACAGGCCTCGAATACACGAATGTGGGGGCTCACATTGGAACACTGTCAGGAACCGGGATTGATGTCGAGGACATGGCGGCCTGTAGTTTTCAGCTGAGCGGCGGGGCTGTGGGGTCGCTCCACGCGGGTTATGTCCTGCGGCAACGCTACGGAGACATTGGCCTGACGATTCGCGGAGATCTTGGCGAGATCGATTGGCCCATGTGGGGGAGACAGGGCCAGGGACGGACTTTGTATATCCACGAGGAAGGTCCCCGCAGCTCGGGGCCGGGGCAGCAGACGGTCGAGATGGTTCCACCCGATGCACCGGGATATGGAGGATTCGCCGGTCTGGAGTTCGTGCGACGTATTCTCAGTGCGGCGTGTATGGGTAGTGCCCAAACCAGTCCGAGCATTCCCGACGGCACAGATGCCCTGAGAGCGATGCAGTTCGTGGAAGCCGCGTATGCCTCGTCAGCCTCAGGACAGCAGGTTGTTCCCGGAACCGGGTCCTGAACCCACCGATCACAGAGAGATTCTCCAAGCAATGAATATCACCGCCGTCGACGTGCGGCTTATCGACGCCGATTTCCGCAATCTCATCATCACCCGCATTCACACCGACGAGGGCATCACTGGAATATCGGAGGTGGTTACGAAGCGTTTTGACGATGCCACGGCCCGAGGGATCGAAAATCTCGTCGAGAATATCGGTCTCGTGGGAAAGGATCCTCGTCAGCCGGCACTTCACTTCGAACGCATGTATCGAGACAATCAGTGGACGATCGGTACCGTTGCCGTCTCGGCCATCAGTGCCCTCGACATCGCCATGTGGGATATCAAGGGCAAGGAACTCGGACGCCCCGTCTACGAGTTGTTCGGGGGGCCTACTTTCGATACGCGCGTTCCCGTGTATTGCCACGTCCCCGGTGGGTCGACGCCGCAAGAGTATTCAGACAATGTGGGCGGCGCCCTGGCGCGTGGATACAAGGTGATGAAGACGACCCTGCCCGTGTACTACGGGCAGCGCCAGAAGGTCGCCACCGATGGGGCCGAATATGGCCTTGGCGGTGGGGCGGCCTATTCTGGTACCAAGGGGAAGGTCGACGGCAGTCACAACGAGCATCAATGGACGGATGTTGCCATCATCGACGAGGTGATCGATTTCTTCGCCAAGGCAAAACAAGATCACGGAGATGCCGTCGAACTGTGGGTTGATTGCCACGCACGACTGAATGGGGCCACATCTATTCGGTTGGTGCATGGCCTCAAGGGGCTCGTCGACGTGATCGAAGAACCGCTTCCACCTGAAGACGTGCCGGGTCTGCTGAAACTGAAGGAGGCCAGCTATGCCTGCGGCGGCCCCCGCATCGCGGCGGGTGAGCGGATCGCCACGGTCTACGATCGAAACATGGTCGGCATGTTGACGACGCAGGCCGTCGATGTCTTTCAGCCGGATATCGGCAACTGTGGTGGCTTCGGTCAGTTGAAGGAGTTGGCTACGGTGGCGGCCATGAACAATGTCGCCATCGCTCCACACAACCCCAACGGCCCCTTGTCCGTCGTGCAAGGCTTACAGGGGATGGGGTTCCTGCGAAATGGTTACATCCTCGAAACGGTGGGCAACGAAAGCGAAGAGCGTCTGGCCGAGGAGATTCTCACCCAGCCGGAACTGGTTCGCAGCCGTGATGGGTATCTGGATCTTCCCACAGGGCCAGGTCTCGGGGTCGAACTGAATGAGGAGGGGCTGGCCGCCCGGCCCTTTAAGCGCTACTACCAAACCACCCGGTAGGGAAACTCAGAGCAGGAGTATCTCATGATTGTCGGGGTACCCAAGGAAATCAAAGCGAATGAGGATCGCGTCGGACTCTTGCCTGTGGGGGCTCGAGCCCTCTTGGAAGCTGGGTATACGGTCCTCATCGAGCGCGAGGCAGCGTGATTCTGGTCTGGCCCACCGTCTGAATGTCATACATGGACGCGTGACGCATCGAGGCGTTGCGGAGGCGACGGGGCAAACTTTCCATCCGCTTCCCTTTGACACCAATCATCAATAGTAGGACCTGGGAGGAGTCAGTTGTTATGAAGATTGTCGATGTGGAACGTACGATGGTGTGTGTACCCTTCACCGAACGGCAGCATCGCATTACGGCTCGCGAGGTGTACAACTGGAACATCTTCGAGTTGTGCAAGGTCACGTCCGATACCGGCCACGTTGGCTGGGGCGAAACCGTCGTCCATTACACGTGGGCACGTGTCACAAACGAGTCGGTCGAACGCGTCAAAGGGAAGAGCCCTGCCGACGTCGTTCACGACGACAGCCTCGGCAGTGGGCTGCAGATGGCCATTCACGATCTGCTGGGCAAGATCCTCGAAGTACCGGTGCACCGGCTGTTGGGAAACAAGGTCCGCGACTGGGTGCCCATCAGCTGGTGGTCGATCGATGCATCTCCTCAGGACTGGGCAGCCGAAGCGGCTGACGCTGTCGCAGCTGGGTATACCAGTTTCAAGAACAAACCGCGTCCGTGGTGGGACATCGTGGCTCAGGTAGCGGCCGTGGACAAGGTCGTTCCTCGACACTTCAAGCTCGATCTGGATGCCAACGGGACCTGGCAGAATGCGGCCTCAGCGATTCCTGTGATCAAGAAGCTGGAGGCCTATCCCATCGTAGCCATGTATGAAACACCGATTCCACAGGGCGACGTGCTTGGGAATCGTCAGATCCGCAACACGATCAGCCGCCCCGTGGCCATGCACTTCGGCTCGCCCCCATACATCACCTGTGTCCGTGAAGAGGTGTGCGACGGGTTCGTCATCTGCGCCGGGAAATCGGCAGTGATGCAACAGGGAACCCTGAGCGCAGAGGCACAGATGCCGTTCTGGCTTCAGCTTGTGGGCAATGGGTTGATGGCGACCTGGGCTGCCCATCTCGGCGCCGTACTGACCCACGCCACGTGGCCCACGATTACGTGTACGAATCTGTACAGCCATCAGTTGCTGAAGACACCGATCGATGTCGTGGGCGGCTACCATCAGGTACCCGAGAAGCCCGGCCTGGGTGTCGAAGTCGACGAGGAAGCGATCGAGAGGTTCCGCATACCTGCTGATGACCTGGAGCCTTTCGTCGCTGAAGGAAAACCCTTCAATCATCCTGAGCCACGGCTGCTGAACTCCATCGTCTATCAGGACGGCAGTTGTGTGCACATGGCCTTCACCTCGCAGGGGTATGGTTACTTCAGTGCCGGTCACGGCCCCGCCTATTCAGAGGGGGTGCGGTTGGAGATCACTCCCGATGACGGCTCGAAGGAATGGTCTGAGCTGTTTGAGCGGGCCAAAGAGACGCCGGTCCGTGCACGGTGGAGTCCATAGTCGATGGGCTCCATAGACTGGGGGTTGGATCGGCTCGTCGACTATCAGCCGCCGCTGACGATGGCCGATGATTTCCATCAGTTCTGGCATGGAAATCTGGAGCAGAGTTCGATGGTGCCCCTCAACCCTAGCTTCGATCCGGTCGATGACCTTTTGCCCGAGGCGTGTGTCTACGACGTCAGCTTTGACGGCGTCGACGGAGTTCGCGTTCGAGGCTGGTTCATCACGCCTCGGCAGGTGTCCGGGCCACTGCCGACGGTGGTGAAGTTCATCGGTTACTCCGGCGGCCGTTCTCAGGCCCATTCACACGCCCACCACGTACTCAACGGCTTCAATGTCTTTGTCATGGATTCACGCGGACAGGGCGGTGACACGGGACTGCGTTTGAGTACGAGCCACGGTGCCCGACGTGGGTTCATCACACACGGCATCCTGGACCGGGATGAGTATTACTTCCGCGCTTTCTACCTTGATACGATACGTGCCGTGGAGGTCGCCTGCGGTCGGCCTGAAGTTGATGAAAATCGAATCGCAACCTGTGGGGGATCACAGGGAGGTGCGCTGACCATCGCCTGCGCTTCTCTGTCAGACCGCGTCAAGGTGATGGCACCCGACGTGCCGTGGTTGTCCCATTTCGAGCGTTCCGTTGAGATCGCAATGGGGCCCTATGAAGAGATCACCGACTTCATGAAGGCCTATCCCGATCAGATCGATCAGGCCTTCACCACCCTTTCGTACTTCGACATCATGAACATGGTGACCATGACGCGGGCAGAGAAGGCGCTCTACTCGGTGGGATTGTGGGATGAGGTTTGTCCACCTTCGACGGTATATGCTTCGTACAACCACCTTCCGGCCTCGGTGGACAAGACCATAAACGTGTATCGATACAATGGTCATGAGGGGGGAGGTGCGCTGCACGAGCAGCGCTTGCTCAGTTGGTTGCGGACCGCCTTCGATTGACCAGCCCGTCTGGAGACGATTGCCACCACCATCCTTTGAGGAATCTGATGAGAATACAGGAACACGTGGCGTTGGACGCGCTCACCGATGACGCCCTGGGCATCCTCCGGGCCATCGGCGTCGACGACGTGTCCATCATGCATCCGCCGGCGCCACAGCCGGATCTGGACATGACCGAAACGTGGCGCGATGTGCGCCGCACGGTAGAATCGCACGGGATGCGCTTCAACAACGTCGGCCTGCGGCCCGACCCCTCCATCACGCTTGCCCGTTCCGATCGCGATCAGCACATCGAAGGCTGGATCCGGCTGATCCGCAGCATGGGCGCCGCTGGCGTGCCGACCCTGATCACAAACTTCCGCGGCATCGGCAACTTCCGGACCGAGTCGGCGAAGGGACGGGGCGGGGCGAGATACAGTACTTTTGACTACGCCGAGTTCATGGCCGATCCGCCCTCGCATCCCGACCAGCAGATCGATGAGGCGACGCTGCGGGATAACCTGGCCCATTTCATGCGTATCCTCATCCCCGTCGCCGAGGCGGAGGGTGTCGTCATCACCATGCACCCAGACGACCCGCCGCGACCTGAGCCGCTGGCCGGCGCGGCGAGGGTGCTGTCCACCCTGAATGATTTCGAACGTCTCTTCGAAGTGGTGCCGAGCCCGTCGAACAGCATGTTGTTCTGTCAGGGATGCGTCGCCGAGATGGGCGAGGATGTACCTTCCGCCATTCGCCGTGTGGCAGCACTGGGGAAAATCAGCGCCGTGCACTTCCGCAACATTCGTGGTGGACCCGACCACTTCGAGGAAACCTTCCTCGACGAAGGGGATGGCGACATGCTCCTCTACATGCAGACCTATCGCGACGTCGGGTTCGAAGGCCCCTTCATGATGGACCACACTCCAGGGACCCCGCATGAAGGATGGACTCACCCCTGGGTGGGGCGGGCCTTTGCCGTCGGCTACATCCGGTCACTGATCCAGGCCGTCTACCGCTGATCACGCGATCCGAAGTTCGTTGCTGCAGCCACGGCATACCCTTCGATGCAGCAAGCGCCTAGCAGCCCGGTGGGGTACGAGGGTGCCGCCTCCGCTAGCGGAGGCACGCTGACCGTGGTTAATGCGACGGCGGCAGGGCGGAAGGATCTGACCTACGTCTTCCAGGTGTCGTCCAATGTCTCTTTCACCGATGTGGTCGCCAGCGCTGCCCTTGTTCCCGAGGGGACGGAGAAGACGCGCTGGAGCTTCTCCCGCGATCTGCAGCAGGACGAACAGTATTGGTGGCGGGCGCGTGCCGACGATGGACTCTTCGCCGGCCCCTGGATGG